>Ga0315295_10000023_pt1 | contig 154690 bp, 171 predicted proteins | sample YL17G14_0_MG_FD_204453 | JGI IMG/M metagenome (GOLD analysis project Ga0315295, IMG submission 204453) | Sediment microbial communities from Yellowstone Lake, YNP, Wyoming, USA - YL17G14_0 | ecosystem: Environmental > Aquatic > Freshwater > Lake > Sediment | place: USA: Wyoming | collected...
GTGGCCGATACCATCGACAGGATGATAACTGACACGGCAAACAGAATATCGCAGATAACGCCCGTCCAGTTCATGTTCGTACATTTCAAGAGGCACAGCATAAAGGGCCTGAAAATAAAGTACGGCGTCCGCGTGCGCGTGATGACCGACAAGGGCATGTTCATCGCAAGCTCCTGGGCATGGGATGCGCGAGATGCTGTCAAGAAGGGCCTGGACATCGTGGAGAATTCTTTGAGAAAATGGAGAGACACGATAAAAACCAAGGAACTGAAAGGCAGCCTGAAGCTCAAGCAGATGAGGGGCTAGCATGCAGACCCATTGCGACAAGTGCGGAAAATCTGTCAAGTCTGTCGGGAGGTTAGCCAACATACGCTGGAAGGGGCTCAACCAGAAGCTGTGCAAGGACTGCAAGAAGAAGCTCAAGATGTCCTATCACTGACGCATGTACTTGCCTTCCCATTCTTCCATCTCTTCTTCGCTGAGTACCTTTTCTGCGGCCCTCCTCTCGTGCCGCTCGCCGAACGCCCTGCGCAACGGAAACGCATAAGCCATGCCGAAGAACATCCCGAAGAGGTGCGCCGCGTCGGCCGTCGTGCTCGGGAAGAATATTCCGAACACCCCTATTGCCGCCCAGAGAACGGCGGCGATTATCATCGGCATGGGAATATTGAATACCCACACCGTCATCCTCGGGCGGAGAACGGCTAGGCACCCTATGATCCCGTATATAGCGCCGCTCGCGCCGAGCGACTGCGGATAAAAGATGGCCGAACCGATCGATGCAATTATGCCTGCCATGAAATATAGCCTGATGAACCGCTTTCCGCCTATGATGTGCTCAAGCATTATTCCGAAGAGCAGGAGAGCGAACATGTTGTAGAGTATGTGCTCCAGCCCGCCGTGGAGGAACATCGATGTCACGAGCAGCCACGGCTCGTACAAGACTTTCGCCGAATCGAGCAGGAACGCATCCGTGAAACCCGGCACGACACTCTGAATTATGAATGCAAGCACGCATGCCGCTGCAATGTAGAAAGTATAGTATCTCATTTGCTCATCTTTGAGCCTATTGTCTCGATGAGCCTGTCTATCTTCACGCGCTCCTGCTTGGTCGTATCGCGCTCGCGTACCGTCACGGTCTGGTCCTCCAGCGTCTGATGGTCGATGGTTATGCAGAATGCGGTTCCGACCTCGTCCTGGCGATAATATCGTTTACCTATGCTTCCCGAGTCGTCGTACATCGCGCGGAAGCAGTACCTCAGGCACTTGTAGATCTCGAAGGCCTTTTCCGGCAGGCCGTCCTTGTTGAGCAGCGGGAAGACCGCCACTGCAAAGGGCGAGAGGTTCGGTTTGAGCTTCAGATAGACGCGGTCCTTATCGGTCGCGTACGCCGTATCGAGCAGCGCAAGTATTATCCTGTCGATGCCGACGGTCAGTTCCAGCACGTGCGGCAGGACCTTCTTGTCCTCGGACAGGACCTCGTGCGACTTTCCGGACAGCTTCGCATGGCCGGTAAGGTCGTGGTCAGAGCGGTAATGCACTCCGCCGACCTCCTTGAACCCGCCGAGCGCCTCGATGTCCACTTCGACGTCCCAGTGCATCTTGTTGTAGAACGCACGCTCCTCTTCCGAGAGCTCGCGGAACCTGAACCTGGCCTTCGGGATGCCCACTATGTCGATCATGAACTGCTGCACCTTTGCCATATGATAAACGTAAAACTTGGGCATGCCGTACTTCTTTGCAGCATCGCTGCATGAGACCTCGACGAGCTTCTTCTCAGCGACCGGTTTGAGCAGGAGCTTGTATCCCTTGACGTCGCCCCACGACTCGTGCTCATCGAGCTTGGCCGGATTGAAGAATATCTGAAGTTCGGCCTGCGTGAACTCGCGGGTCCGCATCGTTAGCTGCCTCGGAGAGATCTCGTTCCTGTAGACCCTGCCTACTATCGCAAGCCCCATCGGGAGCTTCTTCCTGAGGACATCGTAGTTCTGCAGGAAGTTGACGTAGGCGCCCTGGGCCGTCTCTGGTCTGAGGAACGCCTTTGCGCCGCCCGCGTTAACGGGAAACATCATGTTCAGGACGCTGACCTCCTCGAGCTCGCCCTTGCACTTCGGGCAGCGTATCTTGTGCTGCTTTATCAGCTCCGTCAGCTCGAGCGGCGTCATGCCCTCGAAGTTCTCCTTGAGGAACTCGCTGACGATGTGGTCGGCCCTGTGCTGGGTCCCGCACTTCTTGCACCTTGCGACCGGGTCGATGAAGTTCGCCGAATGGCCGGAAGCCACGAAGACCTTTTCCGGCATCACCGTTGTCGTGTCTATCTCGAAGAAGTTCGGGTTCAGGCCGAGAAAGTATGAGCGCCACGCGTCCTCGACGTTCCGTTTCAGCAGTGTCCCCATTGGGCCGTAGTCGTAGAAACCGGCAAAACCTCCGTATATCTCCGAGGATACCCAGAAGAACCCCCTTCTCTTTGCTAAGGCCTCTATTGTCTCCAGTGTCGGCATTCTATCACTCCTAAGTATATTGGGGGTATTGTTAAAAATATATGCTTTGGGGCACTATATTCGGCATGGCATTGCTGGGTGGCGACGAGTCATTATTCATCAATCCGGGCGTACTTGAGCAGGACTACCTGCCGCGACTGATACCGTACAGAGAGAGCCAGCACCAGTACCTAGCCGAGTGCATAAAGCCGCTCTTCAACAGCAGGAACGGCACCAACCTTCTCGTATGCGGCCCTTCGGGCATCGGCAAGACCGCCTGCGTGATGTACATACTTAGGAAGCTCCGCGAGGAGAGCGATGCTATCCTACCGATGTACGTGAACTGCTGGAAGACCGACACCAGCACCAAGATAATATACGACATGGCAAAGAAGCTGGACATACGGTACGTCGAAGGCAAGGGCGCGGACGAGGTGTTCGACCTGGTCATAAGGGCTCTGAACAAGCAGAGCAGCGTGGTCTTCGCGTTTGACGAGTTCGACAAGGTCCAGGACCACCGCTTCCTGTACCGGATACTGGAGGACGTGCCGCTGAAGACGATATTCATAGTTTCAAACAACATCGAATGGATGAACACCATAGATCCGCGGATCAAGTCGCGGCTGTCGCTGGAAAAGGTCGAGTTCAAGCCCTACAACTACGAGGAGACGAAAGGGATACTCCACGAACGCAGCAAGTACGCGTTCGTCGTAAACGTCTGGGAGTATGAGGCGAACGAGCTGGTCGTCAAGAAGGCCTTCGAGATCGGGGACATAAGGTTCGGGCTCGCGCTGCTCAAAAAATCGGGTGAGGTGGCCGAGAACCGCGGCTCACGGAAGATCGAAGTTCCGGACGTGGAGAGGGCCATTGAAAAACTGCGTGACTTCTACGACAAAAGACCCAAGGCCTTTTTCTAAGCGAAAACATTAAAACCAGCCATGCCTATGTATATGTGATTAAAATGTACCAGCTGACGGAGGAAGGGCGCGATTACCTGAAGAACGGGCTGCCGGAAAGGCGAATTCTCGAGATACTCAAGGAGCGCAAGATAAACATCACGGAGATACGCGCCATACCGAGGGCCCACATAGGCGTCGCCTGGGCGAAGAAGAACGGCTGGGTGCAGTTCGAGGGCGAGATGATATCGATAACCGAATCTGGCCTCAAGGCTCTCGAGAGCAAAAGCGCGCTCGAGGAAGGGCTCGAGGAGATCGACAAGATAGGGAGCATCGACGAGGGCAGGCTGCAGGTGCTGACAAGCCGCCAGCTCGTTGAGGAGAAGCGCGGGCCGGTCCAGCACATAGCCGAGATAGCCCAGCTCACTCCCGACCTCATAATAACAGGAAGATGGAAGATGATACCGTTCAGAAAGTACGACGTTTCTACGCCCGCGCCGGTCATCTATCCGGGAAAGAAGCAGGCCTACAAGGCGTTCCTTGACGAGGTCAAGGAGGAGCTCGTGAGCATGGGCTTCAAGGAGATGGAAGGTCCGTTCGTAGAGAACTCGTTCTTCAACTGCGATGCGCTCTTCATGCCTCAGGACCATCCCGCACGCGGGATACACGACGTCTATTTCGTGAAGGGCGACAGGAAGTCCGACCTTTCACGCTATTCGCAGTTCGTGTCCAATGTCAAGAAGGTGCAGGAAACCGGCGGAAACACCGGCTCGACCGGATGGGGCGTGCCGTTCTCCGAGGAGACATCAAGGACGCTGATGCTGCGGTCGCACGGGACCGCTCTGAGCAGCAGGATGCTCATCAACAAGGACCTGGAGGTACCGGGCAAGTACTTCGGGGTAGCGCGCGTGTTCAGGCCGGATGTCATCGACGCGACGCATCTCATCGAACTCAACCAGCTCGAAGGCATAGTCATCGACAAGGGTGTGAACTTCAGGAAGCTTCTGGGCATGCTTGAGATGTTCGCCAAAAAGGTGGCGAACGCAAAGAAGATAAGATTCGTGCCTGGCTATTACCCGTTCACCGAGCCGACCATAGTCGGATACATATATTCGCCCGGAATGAAGAAGTGGGTCGAGGTGTTACCAGGCGGCGTCTTCAGGCCAGAGGTCACCGCGCCGCTCGGGATCAAGGAACCAGTGATTGCATGGGGCATCGGGATTGACAGGCTGTTCATGATAAAGGAAGGGATAAATGACATACGCGACCTGTTCAGCAGCGACATAGACTGGTTGCGAAAGAGGAGGGTTTGAATGCCGACAATAGAAGTATCGTTGAACGACCTTGACAACCTGGTCGGGAAGAAGCTGTCGCGGTACGCGGACGACCTGTGGGAGGTCATGGATTGCGTCAAGGGCGACGTGGAGTGCGTGGAGAACGGCAACCTCAAACTGGAGATAGGCAGCAGCGACAGGCCCGATCTGTGGTGCGTGGAGGGCGTGGCGCGCCAGATCCGCGGATTCCTCGGACTGAAGACGGGCATAGAGGACTACTCCTCGAAGGACTCGACGCTGAAGGTCATAGTCGACAACAAGATGAAGGGCGTGAGGCCGTACATAGCCTGCGTCGTCGTCAGGGGCGTCGCGCTCACGGACGCGATAATAAAGCAGCTCATGCAGCAGCAGGACAAGATAGATAGCTCGTACGGGCGAAACCGCAGGAGGACGTCGATAGGGATGTACGACCTTGACCTGCTGAAGTTCCCGCTCCGATATACGTTCACGAAGCCGGACGAGAACCCGTTCGTTCCGCTCGACTTCCTCAAGGAGATGACCCCCCGCGAGATACTCAGGGAGCATCCAAAGGGACAGGAATACGGCAGGCTGGTCTCGTACCTGAAAGAGTACCCGATATTCCTTGACGCTGACGGAAAAGTGCTCTCGATGCCGCCAGTGATAAATTCGAACACGATGGGCAAGATAACCGATAAGACGAAGAACGTGCTCGTCGAGGTCACGGGAACGGACTACATGTCTGTAAACAACGTCCTAACAATAATGGCCATGAGCCTTGCCGACCGCGGCGGAAAGCTCACGAGCGTGCGGATAGCTTATCCGTACATGAAGGGCGACAAGACGCCGCACTTCGACACGCGGAAGATGAGGCTCGATGCGGACTACGTGAACAGGATACTTGGGACCGAGCTCAAGGTGCCCGAGATGATAAGGCTCCTCAAGAGGTCCAGGTTCGACGCGAGCCCCGCAGGAAAGGGAGTTGAAGTGACCGTCCCGTTCCACAGGGTCGACATAATGCACCCGGTCGACCTCATAGAGGACATCACAATAGCGTACGGCTGCGGGAACTTCAAGCCGGACGAGATGAGGCTGGCGACCACAGGCGGGCTGTCTCCCCGCGAGAGATACTCGAACAAGATACGGGACGTAATGATAGGGTCCGGCTTCCAGGAAGTCATGACATTCACGATCACAAGCAGGGCGAACCTTTTCGACAAGATGAACGTGAGGGAGGAGGAGGCGGTCGAGATAGCGAACCCGGTGAACCTTGAGCTCACGCACCTCAGGAACTGGATGCTGCCCGGGCTGATGAAGTTCTTCTCAGAGAACAAGCACCATACATACCCGCAGCGCATCTTCGAGGTCGGCGACTGTGTGGTGCTCGATGACAGGAGCGAAATGAAAACGAGGAACGTCGGGAAGATCTGCTGCGCCATATCCTATGACAACGCGAACCTCACTGAAATAAAGTCGCACGTGGAGTCGCTCCTCAACGGCCTCGGGATCGACTACGGCATACGCGCGATGTACCATCCGAGCTTCATAGAGACGCGGTGCGGGATGATAGTCGTCAAGGACAAGATCATCGGCATATTCGGAGAGGTGCACCCGAAGGTCCTTCAGAGCTGGAAACTCGAGAAGCCTGTCATAGCGTTCGAGATAGAGCTCGACAAACTAATGTAGCCATCCGAGCAGGCTTTCCAAGATCGTTTTTTTCGGAACCATCTCAGGCTCGCCAAGAAGTGCCGCCGCCACCTTGCTGAACTCGCGTGCGGCCCTGCTCCACGGCTTGTAAAGAACGAGCGGTGTCTTGCTTGCTATCGACTTCGGCACGTTCGAATCCTCGTGAATGACACCCAGTATCGGCACGCCTAGCATCTCCGTTATGTCATCCAGGGGCATCTCGTACTTCTTGCCACGGAACCGGTTGACGATGACGCCGGAAACTTGCGTCCCCCTGCGCTGCGCGAGCTTCGTTATCTTGAGCGCGTCCATCACGGCAGGCATGTCCGGGTTCGTGACTATGATTATTTCATCCGCGAGCTCAACGGCTGCGCGGGCCTCCTTGCCTATTCCGGCCGCGCCGTCGACGATTATTATTCCTTTTTCCGTGAACAGCGACTCAAGGGAGCTGTGAAGGTCGTCCGCATCGATGCCGTCAAGGTCCTCAACGGACAGCGACGCCGGTACCACCTCTATTCCGGAAGCGTGCGAATAGACCGCCTGCTTGATGCCTGCATTGCCCCGCAGGACGTCGTGAAGGGTCACGGGATACAGCGGTATGCCCAGATGGACCGACACGTTAGGGGTCGTCAGGTTGCCGTCAACGACTATCACATGCTGGCCGTGCTGCGCCAAGGCAGCTGCCAGATTGATGGAAGTGGTGGTTTTCCCTGTCCCGCCCTTTGCTGAGAGTATCGAAACTATCCTAGGCATCAGAAATAGTTCGGTTCTTAGGGATATAAAAGTTGTCGCTAGCGCTTCCTGAGCAGGAACAGCGGCACGACCAGTATCAGAAGGATACCGCCGGCTAGGATCATCGATGTCTGGAGCGAGAAAATGTCAGCCGCCCAGCCGAAGATGGGAAGGAACATCGCTGCCGCCAGGCTGTCGAACATCGCACTGGCCGAAAGCACCGTTGCACGCTCCTTTGACCTTATGTGCCTGTTGAGGTACGTGCACAGTATCGGAAAGTGGAAGCCGCGCACGAACTGCTGGAACATGAATATCATGAATCCGAAGTACGTGACATATGCCCCCATCGCGAACAGCGAGGCAACGAGCACGCCTGCCATCAGGAGGAGCGATGCGAGCTCGCCTATCCTCCTCTCGATCGAGCATGCGAACTTTGATGAGATCGCTGCCACGAGGTTCATCACCGCATAGATTATCCCGAAGAGCGCGATGTCGACTCCGGCCTGGTTCATGTACGGCTGGTAGAACCAGAAGCCTATCTTGCCGAACGTGGCTATCAGGGCTGCAAAGAGCGTGAACCATAGTATGTACCTGTTTGTCATAACCTCCTTCAGGCCGTCCTTCATCTGCTTAAGATGGACCCCAATATTGTATACCTTCTTCCTCGGGAACGGATCGTGCATGGTGACCGTTGTCAGGAGCGAGGCGCCTGCAGTTATCGCGCACAAATAGAACGGCAATGCGAGATCGATCGCTCCGAGGAATCCGGCGATTCCTGTCGCAGGAACGGCCGCCATCAGCGCATAGCTGCCTGCCTGGCCCTCCACCTTCGTGTACTCCTTCTCGCGCTCGAGCTTTTTCATCGTGTCATATATCAGGGCAGAGCTCGTCCCGGACATGAGCGCCATACCGAGGGCGAACGTGATCTCACCCAGCGCGAAAAATGCGAAACTGTGCGAAAAGGCATATATCGTATTTGCAACTGTCAGTATGATCGACGAGAGAACCATCACTTTCTTCCTGCCTATAGTGTCGGCCAGCGCGCCTGACGGGATTTCAAAAATGACGTTGGCAACGGCGTAGATGGCCTGCAGGAGCATCACCTCTGCCAAGTTCAGCCCGCGGGACAGGAGGAATATCGTTATGATCGGGCCCACGAACATCGGACTCGAGAGTATGCCGAACCAGTAATACTTCGCTATGTTCGATTCGTAGTCCTTCGCCATAAGGAAGATATTGCAATGGTATTTAAAAAAGCGGAGCCAATTCTATCATATGAGCGCGGTCTATTTCATATCATTCTCCGTGCCGTGGACCGAAAAAATCTCGGAAATAGCTGAAAAACTCGGGCACTTCCGAGGCGAGCACACGACGCCTGATAAGCTGCACATGACACTGCTGTTCCTCGGAGATAGGTGCGATGTTACGAAGGCCAGGAAAGCAATCGATTCCATAAGGTCCGGACCCGTAGAGGCGAGGATCGACAAGCTTTCTGAATATTTCGATAACCGCTACAAGCATGCGCTGGTCCTCATGGACAGCAGAAACGGCGCAAAGCACATACACGACCAGCTGAAGAGGAGGCTTGGCGACAAGTCGGCGTCAGATTATGCCGGACATGTCACCATGCTGAAGACGAACGACAAGACGACTATTCCATCCATTAATGCAATCGAAACAAGGCTTACGAAGATTTCACTTATGAGGGCTACGGAAAGGGGAGGCATCTCCTGCTACGAGACCCTTTATTCAAGGAGCCTTGACAGGTTCGAGGACACGGTCCTGAAGGCTGTCGAGGACATTAAATCACTCAGGATAAGCGGAATTGATGCTGCTGTGCTCTACGGCAGCACTGCCGCCGGCAGCATCAAGCAGCACGTGCACGACATCGACGTGTACCTGCTTTCCAAAAAAGCGGCAATTCCGCTGGATGCCATAAAAAATGTCAAGATTGCGCTGCAGAAGATGTCAAAAAAGCGCACGTCAAAGAACCTCATTGTCACGTTCTGGCCTGTCGGAATCGGAAAGATCTTCGAGGGGCAGAAGAAGAGCGAGAAGGACATGATAGGCATAGAGGTCTTCCCGCTGGCAAGGTGCTCTGATTACTACCTGTCCCAGGAGGACATCACGGAGCGCGACCTCAAGGTGCTGTTCGGCGACACGTCGTTCCTGAAAAAGCGAACATCGCCGATAGAAAACGCCGTTGAAGCATGCATGTCACGCTATATCGCCGCTCAGCTCGAGCTTCCGAAGGTCGACAAGGATTCGTACTTCTATCAGCTCGTCTTCAGCTACATGATCGGCCGTCACTATGCGAAGAGCAAGAACGAGGCTCTCGGAATCATAAAGAAGCGCTTCCCGGGGTCGGCCAAGGACCCTGCGAAGCTCTACGAGGCCATTACCGGAATCCACGGAGCTGCAGAGCAGCGGCTCGTTGAATATCCGGAGTTCGTGCTGCGCGGAAAGCGGAACTTCGTGCTATTCACCGATGCGAACAATCCGAGATACGAAAAGACCGGAAAGGAATACTTCAGGCACTCGTACCACATGCCGAACCTCCTGATACTCCATGAGATGCCGAAAGAACTCACGGATATCTACGCCTATCCCGCACAGCAGAAGGATTTTGCAAAGAACAACCCGTTCCTTGCAAGGCTCATGGGCCAGGACATCAGTGTCGGCAACAAGGAACTGCTCTACTTCAACCCGTTCTCGCTGACCGCGGCGCAGACCACGCTCAAGGCGCTCTGGCTGAACTATGACATCGAAAGAGAGCCGTTCATCTTCTGGTATGCGTCACTGGCGACCATGTTCCAGTGCGCGTTCGCATACCTCCTGACAAAAGGCGTGCATGAGACCGCGCCTGCAAGGGTCGCCGAGCATATGAAAGGCCACGGCTTTGACATGGGAGACGTGCTGTGGGCCGTGCAGAGCCAGAAAGTAACTGACGTTGAGAAGCTCTACGAGCAGGCATGCAGGTTCATAGACAGGCTGACCGAGACCGTCATGAAAGGCTAGCCTAGCCTGTGCTTTCTGAATATCAGCAACGGCAGGATGCATGCGAACAGTACGACTGCAGAGAACTCAAGCGATACCTGCATCGAGAATGCGCCCACAATCCAACTTGTTAATATTAACATAATTGAGCTTACCAGACCATCGAACAAACTCGTTACAGACAGGATTGTCGCCCTCTCGCCTGACTTTATGTGCCTGTTCAGATACCCCATGAGCACCGGCCAGCCGAATCCGCGAACAAACTGCTGCATGAAAAAGAGCGCTACGCAAGCCGCGGTCATGAACACGCCCATGAGCGCGAACGAGGCTATCATGAAAGATGCCATTATCAAAAGCGACATTCCTTCACCTATCTTTTTCTCTATCTTGCTGGCGAACATGGATGAGACTGCTGCAACCATGTTCATCAGGGCGAAGACTATGCCGAACATCGCTATGTCTATGCCAACTTGCTGCATGTAAGGTTGGTAGAACCAGTAGCTGACTCCTGAAAAGGCCCCTATCAGTGCCGTGAACAGCAGGAACCATGTCACAGGTCTGCTCTTGAATGCCATAGACACGCCACGCTTCATCTGCCTTACGTGATCCATTACGTCGTACCTCTTCATCTTTATGACAATCGGCTCGGCAAAGGCCATGGCAACCAGCACCGAAGATGCCATCATCAAGATTGTCAGATAAAACGGATAGACCAAGCTGGAGGCAGCTATGAATCCTGCAATGCCCGTGCCTGGAATGGCGGCAGCAAGTGAGTAACTCCGTGCCCTGCCTTCTATCTTCGTGTATTCGCCCTCACGCTTCATTTTCTTCAGCGTATCGTATAGGAATGCGGAATCTGTTCCCGATAGGAAGGCGCATCCTATTCCAAATATTAACTCGCTCAGCAGAAATTGCGCAAAGCCGTAACTAAGAGAATATGTTATTGTGGAAATTGTAAAGAACACTGAAGCTATTATCATGGTCTTTTTTCTTCCTAATAAATCCGAGAAAGCGCCCGTCGGAAGCTCAAGAGCCATGGATGCAAATCCGTAGAGCCCCTCTAGCAGGAACACCTGAGGCAAGCTCAGTCCGCGCGAAAGCAGGAATATTGCCAGCACCGGGGCCAGCAGGAACGGCTGCGTGAGAACCTTGTAAAGGTAGTACAGCCTTATGTTCGATTCGTAGTTCTTTTCCATAAGAAAAATACTGCATCGCTAATTAAAAGCATGCCTACGGATATCTGAAGCCCCACTTGGCTGCGTGCCTGTCGGCATCCTTCTCGAGCCTGTTGCCGTCGCCCTTGCGCCAGTTCCTTCCCTGCATTGCGTGGCCAAGTTCATGAGCTATGACATATCGCAATAGCTTCATCGACGCCTTCGTCGCGATCGAGAGCTGCAGTACCTTGAACTTTCCATGCTGGTCCGGCAGATGCATGAGCTGCCCTTCCGCACCCTCGTGCAGGACCATCAGGATGAGCTTCTTGGTGGCCTTCCTGTAATCCCTGTCCGGCATGGAGGACAGCACGTCCTTCAGCGCCTGCCTGACCTTCGGATAGAGCCAGATGCTCCTCTGGGAACGTATGAAAGCGGATATCTCCTTTTCTGTGGCCATTCTATCACAATGATGGTGCCCCGGAAGGGATTCGGACCCTCGACTCCTTGCTTAGAAGGCAAGTACTCTATCCAAGCTGAGTTTTCCCGAATAAAAATTATTTACCGGGGCTTATCACAGGGCACTGATAGATTGCCAATGTAAGTTTTTAACCTTTGCTGTTTATCCGTGTAGTCGAAGCCTATGTTTCGCTGATAATTAACAATAGAACTCATGTTTTTTCTTGTTCCATAAGCTTCAAACTCGACGCCCTTTGTGGCTCTTCCATTAGAATATTTTCTTGTACCAGCAATAAAGACATTCGTGGTATTGACTCCAAATTCCTTCAGCAAGAGTCTTACTTGCTCGAGATATTCTATCATGTTATCGATCTTATCGGCATCCTTCCACATGTTTATTCTTATTCTTACTCTGTTTCGTTTTTGAAAGTTTACGGACCCTTCACAGTCGAATAGACGCCTAAGATACGTCGATTTAATTGTGTCCTCTCCATGCATTACCCATGACGGCACAGAGAAGTCCTGAGAAGTCTTATTGCCAAATGGCGTACCGGCCAACATGAGCATCCTCGGCAAGAAATTTCCACCGAAAACGCATTCCCATATACCCGGAGTGGTCGGTGATGGCCTTATGTAACCGTCAACACCAAAGATTGATTCGACTCTCTTTTTGAAATTCAGGGTATTACATTTGTCTTTAGATATGAATTGCACTAGACCCCTTCTGATGTGCCCATCTCCTGTCAGATCTGCAACTATGCCAGCTAACATCGATGACGCACTCAATGGAAAATTATCTTCATATTTAGAGAATGACCTTTGAGCTAATTTCTTATTTTTGAATAAAGAGATATAATCATTTTTTCTTACCAGTATCTTTTTCATAATACAACTTACATTTTCGTTAATATAAGCTTTTATATCGGGGCATATATGAATCATAATCTTTATTTTAAATGGGACATACAATCTCTCTGTATGGACTTCAAGGCAGTAGAGTCTAAATGGCAGAAAAGGTGGGAAAAGGCCGAGCTCGGCAGGCCGGCGAAGAAGGGGAAGAAGTTCTTCATGCACTTCGCTTATCCGGGCATATCAGGCTACCAGCACGTGGGCCACATGCGCGGGTTCACTTACACGGACGTCATCTGCAGGTACAAGCGGATGACGGGGCACTCGGTCTTCTTTCCGGTCGGCACACACGCCACTGGCAACCAGGCCATCGGATTCGCTAACAAGGTCAGGAACCGCGACGAGAAGTGGCTGAGTTACCTTGCGGCCAACGGCTACCCGATGGACAACATTAAAGATTTGGAAGATGTCGGAAAGGTCGTCTCATACTTCAACCAGAACTACATCGACAACTGGAAACGGTACGGATTCCTCGCCGACTGGAACTCGTTCACATGCACGGTCTTCCCCGAATACGGGAAATTCATAGAGTGGCAGTTCAAGAAGCTCAACGGCGCGAAGCTCCTCGTGAAGAAGCCGTACTTCGCGACCTTCTGTCCGAACTGCGGGCCGGTCGCGGTCGACCCTTCTGAAACAGACATTTCCAAGGGAGGCGGCGCCCAGAAACACGAGTATACGCTCATAAAGTTCAAGCTGAAGGACGCATACCTGGTCGCGGCGACGCTGCGGCCCGAGACCATGTACGGGCAGACAAACCTCTGGGTCGATCCTGCGGCCGAATACTCGATGGCAAACATCGGTGACGAAATATGGATATGCTCGCCGCAGTGCGTCGAGAAGCTGAAGAACCAGAAGGACGGCGTCCGCGAGTTCGGAAAGATATGCGGGGACGAGCTGATCGGCAAGCAGGTCAACGCGCCTGCCGCAGGCAGGAAGATACCGATACTTCCCTGCAAGTTCTGCGACCCTAACGTCGGGACCGGCATAGTCACATCAGTCCCGTCGGATGCACCGTACGACTACATGGCCCTCAGGGACCTGCAGAAGGATGGGGACACCGAAGCGCTGAAGATAAAACCCATACCGATCATAGCGTCCAAGGACTACGGAGAACTGCCCGCAGTCACGATATGCGAGGACATGAAAATAAAGGACCAGAACGACCCGCGCCTCGAGGAGGCCACGAAGATCATCTACAAGACCGGATTCCATACCGGCGTCATGAACAAGAACTGCGGAGAGTTCGCAGGAATGCCGGTCGAGAAGGCGAAGGAGCTCGTCAAGAAGAAGCTCATAAAAGAAGGGAGCGCCGACATACTCTACGACCTTTCCGAAGAAGTGGTCTGCAGGTGCGGCGGGACCGTCGTCATAAAGAAGGTTCCCGACCAGTGGTTCATCAAGTACTCGGACAAGAAGCTCACGGAGTCGTCGAAGAAGCACGCGAACACCATGAAGATATGCCCACAGGAGTATGCGGACAACCTGCCGGGAGTCCTCGACTGGTTCCAGGATAGGGCCTGCGCGCGGCTTGGCAACTGGCTCGGAACCAAACTACCGTTCGACCCGCGCTGGACGATAGAACCGATAGCCGACTCGACGCTCTATCCCGCCTACTATGTCGTGTCTCGGTTCGTGAACGCGAAAAAACTGAAGTTGGCGGACCTCACGGAGGAGTTCTTCGATTACGTGTTCCTCGGCAAAGGGAGGCCGAAGAACGGGACGTGGAAGGACGTTAAGGAGGAGTTCGACTACTGGTATCCGGTCGACATGAACCTCGGAGGAAAGGAGCACCAGACCGTGCACTTCCCAGTCTACATCATGAACCATGTCGCCGTCCTACGCAAGGAGCACTGGCCGCGCGGAATATTCGTCAACTACTGGATAACGGGCGAGGGCGGGAAGATATCGAAATCGAAGGGCGGGGCTGCTGCAACACCGCAGGAAGCTGCGAACATGTACGGAGTCGATACCATGAGGCTGTTCTATTCGCATGTCGGATCGCCCCATGCGGACATCCTGTGGAACGAGGACACGGTCGTTTCGTACAAGAGCCACATACACGGCATACATGAAACTGTCAAGCTCCTCAAGGACATGAAAGGCACCCGAGTAACGGGGCTTGAAAAGTGGCTCCTATCGCGGGCGAACAGCAAGCTCAAAGAGTACGTCAAGCACATGGACGATTATAACCTGCGAAAGGCCGTCGACCTGATGCTCTTCGACTTCGAAGCCGATCTCAACAGGTACCAGAAACGCGGAGGAGAATGCGGGAAGGCCGTGCGCGAGGCGCTCGAGATATGGCTGAAGGCGCTGACGCCGTTCGTTCCGCACGTCTGCGAGGAGTGCTGGGAGATGCTCGGCAACAAGGACATGATATCCAAGGATCAGCTTCCGAAGGTCGCCGAGAACAAGATAGATGCAAGGCTCGAGGCAGAGGAGGACTACGTGCACACCGTCCTGCGCGACATCGACGAGATAAGGAAGATCGCGAAGATAGAGAAGCCGTCGAAGATATCCATCTTCGTGACGCCCGAATGGAAGTACAAGGTGTACGAAGCGGCCGCGGAAGGCACGGACCTGAAGAAGATCATGCAGACCCCGCTGAAGAAGCATGGGAACGCCCTTGTCGGGTATTTCCAGAAGCTGCTGAAGAGAAAGCCGCTCGACGAGCTGCAGACGACGGCAGCGGCCGAGCTGGACGCGCTCAAGGCGAGCGCCAAGTTCATCGAAAGCGAGCACGGCTGCAAGGTGGAAGTTGACTCCGCGGAAAGGGTCAACCATCCGAAGGCGTCGTCCGCCGAGCCGGGCAAGCCCGGAATACTGATAGAATAGTTATAGCTTCTTGCTCTTTTCCCACAATTCGGCGAAGAACGAATTATAATCTGTTTTATAGTTAAGGAACCATACGCCCTTCTCTTCCTTGTCGAGCGTGATCCCATGCATCCCGTCCGCAAGTATCAGGTACGGCCTGCTGCTGCCAAGGCGGACCTCCACCTTCAGCTTCTTGAGCTTTTCGACCATGTCGTGGTCGGCCTCCGACGTGATGAACTGTATGTTCACGCCGCGCGATGAGGCGCGCAGCAGCGCGTCAAGGAGGACATAATCCTCCCATATCTTAGGCGCAGTTATCGCGACCTTCTCCTTTGCGACGTCCAGGAGGAAGACCGCACGCTCGACATAGGTCTTGTCGTAGTCCTCATGGATGGTGTGGCCGCCCCAGACTTCCTTGGAAACAGGCACGAAATTCCCATAAAGCGCCTCGAGCTTCTCAAAGAGCTCCTTCTTCTCAAGGTAGTCGCGCCCCGCATGGCTGAACAGGCGCGGTATCGGGTTCGCGGAGTTCGACAGCCAGAACATCTTGTTCTTGTCCTTGTTCGATTCTATCATGCCCTTCCTCTGGAGGGCGTAGAGGTACTTGTAAGCGTTAGTTACGGACATCTTCGCCTCCTTGGCTATCGCGCTCGCGGTGCACCTCGGCGCGTTCTTCTGCCTGAGCAGGAGCATGGCGCGGATTATCTTGACCTCGAGCTTATCGAAACCGCCCGCTCTCGAGAGAAAACCGCATATTTCATCGACAGGCGAGACGACCTTGAAGAACTTATCGCGGGAAAGCATAGGCTATTGTAATGCCCGAAAAGATTTAAAGGTTGATTATAAGCGCGCGTATAATCCTTGAAAGCTTTATAAAGCATTTCTACGAATTACTTTCCATGCAAAAGAATGACTTCGTCCGGATCGCCTATACCGGCAAGATGAAGGAGACCGGCCAGGAGTTCGACAAGAACGACAACATAGTCGTGGTCGTCGGAGCAGGCTACCTGATAGAGGGCGTGGACGACGCACTGGAAGGAATGAACGTCGGCGACAAGAAGAAGGTGGACATCGCGCCTGAGAAGGGCTTCGGGCCGAGGAACCCGGACCTTGTGAAGCTGGCCCCGCTCGCCGAGTTCAAGAAGCACGACACGAACCCTGTTCCTGGAATGGTCATAAACGCCGACAACATGCGCGGCCGCGTGCTGTCCGTCTCGTCGGGCCGCGTGAAGATAGACTTCAACCACCCGCTCGCGGGCAAGGTCCTGGAATATGAAATAGACGTGAAGGAGAAGATCGAGGGCCGCGAGGCGAAGATAGCAGCCATGGTAAGGTTCTTCACCAGGCTGGAAGAGGACAAGATAAAGGTGCACGACGGGAAGACGGAAATAGACATAACAGTGCCGCCTGTGCTGCATCCGGCGATAAAGAAGCGCACGGCAGACGAGATAATGAAGCACATAGGGGCCGAAAAGGTCAGGTTCTCAGAGATATTCGAGAAGAGAACGGAATTATAATCTGGATTATAATTTCATTTTTCGTTATAATTTTTTGGTTAGTTATATATAGAATATTGCCCTTAGCATTTCCATAATGAGGGGTGGTATCAATGGCAACAAGAGACGACAGGGGTTCCAAATCAGACACAGACGAGGACCTGAGAAAGCTTCTGGAGGCGCGCCAGGCAAACATAAAGGTTGTCGGCGTGGGCGGGGCGGGAAACAACACGGTCTCCAGGATGATGCAGGTGGGAATAGTCGGTGCTGAGATAATTGCCGTCAATACGGATGCGCAGGACCTGTTGTACAGCGATGCTGACCTCAAGATTCTCGTTGGCAAGGAGCTCACGCGTGGCCTAGGGGCCGGAGCCGACCCGCACATCGGGATGGAGGCGGCGAAGGAAACGAAGAACGAACTGAAGGACGCGCTCCAGGGCGCTGACATGGTGTTCATAACCTGCGGGCTCGGCGGCGGAACAGGGACGGGCGGATCGCCCGTTGTCGCGGACATCGCAAAGAAGCTGGGAGCTCTTACCGTGGGGGTCGTGACGCTCCCGTTCTCGATGGAAGGAAGGCCGAGGATGGAGAACGCAAAGTACGGGCTCGAACAACTGGATGGCGTGCTCGATACGCTGATAGTCATACCGAATGACAAGCTGCTGGAAATCGTTCCCGACGTCTCGATAATGACCGCGTTCAAGGTCAGCGACGAGATTCTCGTCAACGCCGTGAAGGGCATCGTTGAGCTCGTCACCAAGCCGGGGCTAGTCAACCTTGATTTTGCGGACGTGAAGGCGGTAATGGGCTCGAGCGGGCTTGCCATGATAGGCATAGGCGAGAGCGATTCTGAGAACCGCTCACTCGAAGCTGTCGAGAAGGCGCTCAACAACCCGTTGCTCGACGTCGACATCGAGGGCGCAACGGGCGCGCTCGTGAACGTGTGCGGCGGGACGGACGTGACCATACGCGAATGCCAGTCCATCGTCGAGGCCGTCTCGTCGAAGCTGTCGCAGGACGCGAAGCTGATATGGGGGGCCCAGATCAACAAGGAGCTCGGCGACACCGTGCGGGCGATGATAGTGGTCACGGGCATCAGGAGCAACCGGGCGTACGCGTCAGCAAGGGGCGACAAGAAGGCCAAGTCCAAGGAAATGGAGAAGATACTCGGCATAGACTTCGTGTGAGCCTTAAATCTTTTTTCACCCATCGATATAGCATGAAAGCTAGCGATTTCAAAGTCCTGACCGACGAGCTCCCTTCTTGCATCGAATTATATGAAAAGTACGACGCCTACAAAGAGCAAATAAAGGACCCTGAAAACAAAATCATCGTCTTCACTGACCTGGAATTCCTTCCATTAAGGAATGTCGTTGGCCTTGATAGAGTCGAAGTAATATTCGAAACTGATGTCAAATACGTCAATAAAAGACCGCACAAATATTGCAGGGGATTTTATATTGACAATCATATAAAGGCCAAGACGGGCGAGGAAATCGTCCTGCGCGCCCACGGAGATTTCTTTGAGATAGGCAAGAACAGCTATCTGATATACCATCTTAGGCACCATTTTCCCGAGCTCTGGGAAAAAGTATCAGGGGATCTGCAGGATTCCATAGAAAGGCAGGAAGAATCCTACAAGAAGTACGCGCATGAATACCTAAGGAGCTTTGAATCAGCTTCAAAGAAATGCAAGATGCCCCTGCGAAACAATCTTTAAATACGCTTCTGTATAATAGGAATTAGGTTCTAGGTGAGACTATGGGTATGGTAAGTTCGCTGGTTTCGCCAGCTGCATGGAAGGAGAGGTTTGCGCAGATGAAGCGCGCCATCGACGTGGCCACGAAGCCGGACAAGGAGGAGTTCCTGAACGAGTCGAAGGTATCGGCGGCCGGGATGCTGATAATAGGCGCGATCGGATTCATCATATTCCTGATATACCAATTGACGGTGGGCGGAGCATGATATACACAATACGCACGACGGTCGGAAGGGAGAACTCCGTGGTAGAGACAGTGAGCAGCAAGGCCAAGAACATGGCAACCGACATCAAGGCCATCCTCCATCCGGAAGAGATAAAAGGTTACATATTCATTGAAGGGGGCGAGAGCGCCATCGAACGAACGATATCCGGCGTACCGCACGTCCGCGGCATAATAAAGAAGGAAGTGCCGATGAAGGACCTGCAGCGCTTCCTCGAGGTAAGGAAGGTCGAGATAAAGATCAGCCGCGGGGACATCGTCGAGATAACCGGCGGGCCGTTCAAGAACGAGAAGGGCAAGGTCACGCGCGTCGACGAGTCGAAAGAAGAGGTCACCGTCGAGCTGCTCGAGGCCGCGATACCCATTCCGATCACAGTGCCGATAGAATCAGTCAAACTGCTGGAAGCAGACAAGAGTGGTTAACATGGGAAAGGTTTCAGTCAAATCAATGGTCGAGGGCGGAAAGGCAGTGCCAGGCCCGCCACTAGGACCTGCGCTGGCGACGTACAAGGTCAACATAGGCCAGGTCATAGCCAAGATAAACGAGGCCACGAAGGGCTTCGCAGGAATTCAGGTTCCTATAGAAGTTTCCATAGACACGGCCACGAAGAGTTTTGAGATAACGGTCGGAAGCCCGCCGACGTCACAGCTCATCAAGAAGGAGCTCGGGCTCGACAGGCTGGCTAGGACGCCGTGGACCACGCCGGTTCCCAAGGAAGGCGAATCGCCGCAGCCGCCGTTCAAGGGGGACCTGCCGTTCGACAAGGCCGTGAGCATCGCGAAGGCGAAGCTCGGCTCGCTGGGAACGCATGACCTCAAGAAGGGCGTGCGCGAGGTCGTCGCCACGTGCCTCAGCTGCGGAGTGACGGTCGAGGGCAAGAACCCGAAGGACATCCTGAAGGAGATCGCTGAAGGAAAGTTCGATTCTAGAATGAAGTGACGCCAACAAAAGGCTTAAATCCTTTCAGTTAGCTATATAGCCCATGCCATCAAGCAAGCTGTTCTGGATTTCAGCAGCACTCACAGCGGTATTCACAGGGATGTACTTCCTGGGATACAGCGCGATAGAGATAGTGCTTCTGTTCATAATAGCCGACATAGTCATGCTCAAGCTGCAGCACGACAAGCTCGGGCACAGCGTCGGCGCGCAGGTCATGGGCGAAGTGACTGCCAAGTTCGGCGGAGCGATCGCGGACATGACCAACTTCATGAGGAACGCGCCGACAAGCATCGGAGCGGCGAGCGACGTGACCCTCGGCGGAATAGAGGCGGCGTTCTCAAAGCACAAGGAGGACATACGGACCGAGTTCAACGACGGCCTAGACAGGATGGCCAAGAAGGCCATCGACATCGAGAACAAGCTGAACACGGCCGTGAAGAACTTCTCATCGGCAATAGGCGCGTTCGACGACAGGCTGAGGTCGCTCGAGTCAACGGACGGGACGATGGTTGCGGAGCCAGTGCCTGTGCAGACCAATGGCGGGGCCGAAACCGCAGAAGAGCCGGAAACGACTGAAGAGAAGACTGACGAGAACTACATGGAACTGAGCTTCTGAATTCATTCTATTAATTTCGTTTTGTCACCGATAATCAGGAGCGCCTGGCTATCCTTCAGCGCAACAATGTTGTTGCCGAACTTCTTTATGTACCCTGCGATAATATCCGCTTCTTTGTCCGTATAGTGCGGGCTTATCATCCTGTCCGTCAGCCCCAGCCCGGTGAAGTCCTTCATGCCGATGTCGTTCTGGTCATGCGTCGTCTCGATGTTCGGGCCGACTATGATGCTTCCTGCGCTGACGCCGACATACACCTTCCCGTCGCTCACGAACTGGACTATTATCTTTCCGAAGCCGGACTTCCTGACCTTGTCGAGTATGAACGGCGTGTTTCCGCCGCAGAAATACATGGCATCGAAGCCCTTTGCGTCCTTGTAGGCGATGTTCTCGTCCAGGTGCGTGGTTCTGATGTTTTCCTCTTTTATGCCCATATCTATCAGCTCCTTCTTTGATGCATTGACATATAACATCTCCTCGTCCGTTCTGGGCAAAGATACGAGAAGTACCTTGATTTCAGCAGGAGGCTTGCCGACAAGCCTGAGGAACTCCTTTCCCAATTTAGGGTTCTCAAAGCCTGCCGATGTCAGAAGCATTTTTTTCATACAATTATTCCGCTGTGGAAACTTTTATATACCTTTGCCTGCAATAGATTCATACTGTTTCGACAGTAGCATGGTGCGACAATATGTCTACACTCGCAGAAGCGATGGCAACGGCCAAGGAAGGAGAGAAGCGGAACTTCAAGCAGAGTTTCGACCTAGCCATAAATCTAAAGAACATCGACCTCAAGAAGGCCGAGAACAAGGTCAAGACGGAAGTCGTCCTGCCGAACCCGCTCACCAAGAAAATAATCATAGGAATGTTCGCGGACAACCTCATACCTCAGGTGAAAGAGCTGGAAAGGGTCATTCTAATCAAGAAGGCCGACATACCGACCTATGACAAGAAGACAATAAAGAACATAGTCAACCAGTGCGCGTCGTTCCTTTCCGAGGCGCCGCTGATGCCCCTGGTGGGAAAGCACTTCGGTCCCGTTCTCGCGGTACGCGGAAAGATGCCCAAGCCGGTCCCGCCGACCCTGGAAAACATAGAGAAACTGGTCGAGCGCACGAGGAACACCATACGCATCGCGCTAAAGATGAGCCCCGTAATACACTGCATCGTCGGGACCGAGGACATGACACCCGAAGCGGTCGCTGCGAACGTCGATGCTATCCTGAAAGGCGTCGAAGCGATGCTACCGAAGGGCAAGGAACAGATGAGGAACGCGTTCATCAAGCTCACGATGGGAAAGGCAATAAAGTTCGATGTGAAGTGATATGCACAAAGGAAGAGCGCAGCCATCAGACGAGAAGGTGAAAGAGGTCGACGAGATAGCCGAGCTCATCAACCAGTATCCCGTGGTCGGGCTGATGGACCTGAACAAGCTCCCTGCAGCGTGCCTCCAGAGGGCCAAGCACGGACTTGCCAATGACATGAAGGTGCGCATAGCCAAGAAGACCGTGATCGAGCGAGCGATAGAGAAGAGCGACAAGAAGGAACTGCTCGAGAAGATGATCAATCAGCCGGCACTGATACTCACCAAGGAGAACCCGTTCAAGATATACAGGAAGATAGACAAGAACAGGAGCAAGGTCTCTGCAAAGCCGGGCGACGTAGCTCCCGAAGAGATCATCGTGAACGCTGGTCCGACGGACCTTCCGCCAGGGCCTGCGATATCGACGCTGTCCGCGGCGAAGATACCTGCCAAGGTCGAGGGCGGAAAAATAGCTGTAATAAGGGACGTCGTCGTCGCTAAGAAGGGCGACAAGATAACGCCGGAGCTCGCGTCGATACTCAACATGCTCAAGCTGAAGCCGATAGAGATCGCACTGAACGTCGTCGCGCTGTGGGAGGGCGGGATGCTCTTCACGAAGGACGTACTTGCCGTCGACGAGACGAAAATAATAGGGGACATGCAGTTGAGCGCATCGCGCGCCTTCAACCTCGCAATGCACGTGGGCTGGGTCTCGAAAGAGACCATCAGGCCGTTAATAGTCAAAGCATTCCTAAATGCCAAGACGCTCGGCATCGAAGCCGGAGTGATCGACTCGGGTGTCATCGGAGACCTGCTTGCCAAGGGCAAGAGGCAGGCCGAAGCGCTTGAGGCACTGATCCCGACCGAGCAAAAAACATGAGGTGTTAACAGATGGAAATGATATACGCAGCATTGCTGTTGCACAGCGCAAAGCAGCCTATCAACGAGGCGAACGTGAAGAAGGTAATAACCGCCACGGGAACGCACATCGATGAGGCGAAGATAAAGGCGCTCGTTTCGACGCTCGAGGGCGTCAACATAGACGAGGCCATAAGCAAGGCGGCAATGCCTGTAGCGGCCGCGGCGCCTGCAGCAGAAAAAAAGGAAGAGAAGAAAGAGGAGAAGAAGGAAGAGGACGCTGCAAAGAAATCGGAAGAGGCAGCTGCTGGACTAGGGGCACTCTTTGGCTGAAGGGTGATTTCATCGCAGCTGACCTTCCCTAAGATAGGAATAGACTTTTCTACTCCTACTTCTATCTATTTTAAAGGTGCTTAGATGACCTTATTGAAAGATGACACGTTCCAGTTCGGTTTCTGGAAGGAGAACGGGTTCAGTCGGCAGAAGTGCAAGAAGTGCGGAAAGCACTTCTGGTCCCTGAAGGAACGGGACAACTGCGGGGACCCGCCGTGCTCGGAATACACGTTCATCGGCCATCCTGCTTTCAAGAAGACGGACCTGAAGACGATTCACAATGAATACCTCTACTGGTTCCAGCACCAGCACGGGCACACGCCCATAGGGCGGTATCCGGTCGTCTGTCGTTGGAAACCTGACACGTTCTACGTCGGCGCGTCGATCTACTGCTTCATGCCCTGGGTGCTGAACGGCACGATCGAGCCGCCGGCGAACCCGCTCGTCATGGACCAGCCGTCAGTGCGATTCGCTGATTTGGACAACGTCGGGCTGGGAACCGGGCGGCACTGCACGTCGTTCTCCATGGCAGCCCATCATGCTTTCAACTATCCGGAGCACCAGGTCTACTGGAAGGACGTGACCACCGAGCTCTGCTGGAAATGGTTCAATGGCAACCTGAAGATAAAGGGCGAAGAGATTGTCTTCAAGGAGAACTGGTGGGAAGGGGGAGGCAATGCCGGACCGTGCCTCGAGGTCCTCGTCGGCGGCAACGAGATAGCGACGCTCGTCTTCATGGAGTTCGAAGGCGGCAACGGCAAGTACAAGCCCATGGGAATGCGCGTCGTCGACACGGGCTACGGGCTCGAGCGCGCCGTCTGGCTATCGCAGGGAACGCCGACCGTCTACGACGCCATCTATCCGGAAGTCATTGACTTCGTGAGGAAGGACGCGGGCATCGGCCATCCGGACAAGAAGGTGTTCGCGGAGTTCTGCAAGGTATGCGGCATGCTCAAGACCGACGAGGTGAACGTGGATGTCACGCGCCAGAGGATAGTCAGCAAGCTGTCGAAGAAGCTCGGCATCTCTGAAGGCGCGATGATGAAGGACATAATGCCCTATCACGACCTCTACCAGGCGGTCGACCACGCAAAGGCGATAATGTTCATAACAGGCGACAATGTCGTGCCGTCGAACGTGCAGGAAGGCTACCTCGCTCGGCTGCTGATAAGGAGGGGCATACGCGCGCTGAGCTCCGTAGGCGCGCAGATGCCGTTCTCCGAACTTGTTCTGAAGCACATAAAGGAGCAGAAGAGCACCTATCCGGAGTTCTGGGAGAACCGCGACAACATATTGAAGATGATAGACGTCGAGCAGAAGAAGTACGCGGAAACGCTGAAACGTGGACGGGCCATAGTCGAGAAGATCGCGTCCAAGGGAAGGATAGACGAGCGCGAGCTCGAGGTCCTCTACGACTCGCACGGACTTCTGCCGAAGGACGTGAAGAACTTTGTCGGCGACAAGGTGAAAATCGCGGACGTCAGCGACATTGACACGAAGATAGCAGTCAAGAAGAGCGCCGTCAAGCTTCCGGATGAGAAGAAGATGATCGACGTCAGCGGGCTGCCTCCGACAGAGAAGCTGTACTACGACGAATGGAAGAAGCAGGCATTCAAAGCACGGGTGCTCCGGATACATGACCACAAGTACGTGATCCTTGACAAGACCCTGTTCTATCCGCGCAGCGGAGGCCAGGAACCCGACCACGGGCTGCTCAACGGCTGCAGGGTCTACGATGTCGAAAAGTCGGGAAACGTCATAATCCACGAAGTGGAGCACCCGTCATTCCACGAGGGCGACATAATCGATGGCATGATAGACATCGAGAGGCGCATGCAGCTGGCCAGGCATCATACGGCGACCCACCTGGTTGCCGGAGCTGCGCGGGCCATACTCGGCAGCCACATATGGCAGGCAGGCAGCAAGAAGGACGTGGACGTCGCCCACATCGACCTTACGCACTACGAGCTCATCGACGAGAAGACCGTGGAAAAGATAGAGGACCTTGCGAACAAGTTCGTCGCCAAGAAAATGCGCGTGGAGAAGAAGGTCATGCGCAGGGACGACGCCGAAAAAGCCTATGGCTTCCGCCTGTACCAGGGAGGAGCGGTACCTGGACGCGACCTGAGGATAATTAACATAGAAGGGGTCGACGTCGAGGCATGCGGAGGAATACACGTCGACAACACGGAAGAGGTCGGCGAGATACTTATCATGAAGGCCGAGCGCATACAGGACGGCGTCGTGCGCCTCGTGTACGCATCGGGGCCCGCTGCTCAGAAGCAGATTGAAGCGAGCGCGCTGACGCTCGACAAATGCGCAAAGCTGCTCGGCTGCAAGGAGAAGGAAGTGCCAAAGGCGCTCGAGAAACTGTTCGCGGAGTGGAAGGACACGAAGAAGAAGTTCGAGAAGCTGCAGAAGGAGAGCGCCTCCCGGGAGGCCGAGGAGGCCAGGTTCGATATCATCGGCAGCACCCGCGTGCTGATCAAGGAGGTCCGCGGAAGTCCGACGCAGCTGCAGGAGATGTCGCGACAGCTGAGCGCTGACGACACGCTCATAATATTGTTCGGTTCCGACGGCCATGTGCTCGCATCTGCCGGAAAGGACGTCAAGCACGACTGCGGCCACATGGTCCGCCACATATGCGAGAAGATGGGAGGCCGCGGAGGCGGACGAACTAATCTCGCGCAGGGCAACGGCAAGCCCGTTATGATAAAGGCGGGCATCGAAGAGGCAAGGAGGCTGATCAAATGAAGCGCGAAAAGTACGACCTACTGAGGGACGCTGCCTCGCGGATAAGCTCGGAACCTGCGCAGCTGCCCAATGTGATTTCTAAGCTGAAGGAAGAGATCGACGCGATGAAGAAGGGCACTATCAAGTGAGAGAGCACTGATCGATCGGATCGAAGTAGATGTCGCATGCCGCCTTGAAAAGCTCGTCCGACGTCACGTTTCCGGAGAGCTTCGTTATCGTGCTTCCCTTGAAGTAATAGTACGGGACGCTCTGCACGGAGTATGTTATCGCCTCATCAGGATAGAGCGTCGTGTCTATCTCCTCTATGATTATCGTCCCGCCCAAGTCTTGTACGAGCTGCTCGACCATCGGAGTATCGCACGCAGTGCACTCGTCGTTATAGAAATATTTGAGTATGACGTAGTTCTTCTGGAGGTATGTCGCCTCGTCCGCGTTCGCCAGCGGCGTGTCAATTATCAGCTGGACCTTCTCCTTCTCTTCCGTGCCGGACGATGACATGAACGCAATCGCCGCAGTGCTGCCTACAAAGGTCACTAGCATGAATATTGCAAACATCTGCTTCTTCGTTTCGCGTTTCATTTTTCAAGCGCCTTTTTTATCGCCTTTCGGACGTCGTCCTCCTTCGGCACACTTTCGAACTCCACCTTGTTGTTTATCAATATGGTCGGGACGTACGATACGCCCATGAGAATCGCTCTCTGCCGGGCCTTCTCGTCCTTGTCTATGAACGTCTCCTTCACGACGACCCCTTTGAACTCCGCAGCTACCTTCTTGACTATCGCGGAAGCTGGCGGGCAGTTCGGGCACATCGTCGTCTTGAGGATCTCTATCTCTATCATTTCTGTTCCCTTACGTACTTGTTGGCGTTGAACACGGCGAGCGTCGCCTGGCCCGTTGCCATGGCTACCTGCCTGAACGGGGTCGTTGTCGCGTCTCCGACGGCATATATCCCCTTGACGCTGGTCTGCATCTTGCCGTCGACCTCTATGAAGCCCCCTTCATTGGCTTTCACGCCGATGCTCTTGAACAGGTCAACGACGGGCACTTCGCCGAACGCGACGAACACACCGCTGCACTTTATCTCGGTCCCGTCGTCGAGCACGACCTTTTCGACGGACTTCTTGCCGACGATCTCCTGCACCGTGTGCTTGAGCACGAACTTGACGCCCGCCTTGCGAGCGACTTCAACGCTCTGCTCGGCTCCGCGGAACTCGTCGCGCCTGTGTATAAGAGTGACGTCGCAGCCTATCGACTTGAGATAGGTCGCATACGCGAGAGCGGTATCGCCTCCGCCGAGGACAACTACGGACTTGCCTATATAGAATATCCCGTCGCAGGTCGCGCAGTAGCTCACGCCCTTTCCCATGAATTCCTTCTCGCCCTTTATTCCGCCCTGCCTGTGAACCGCGCCGGTCGCAATTATTATCGACTTGGTCTCGTACTTGCCCTTGTCCGTATAGACGACCTTCTTGTCCTTCTCCATCTTTATCGCAGAGGCCTTCTCCTCCTTTATCGTCCCGCCGAGGGCCTTCACCTGCTTCTTCATGCGTTCTATCAGCTCCGTGCCTGGGATCTGCTCCACGCCGGGGTAATTCGCCACCTTCGGGGCCATCGCAAGCTGAGACGGCTGCTCTATGTTGTCAAGAACCACCGCGTTAAGGCGGAAGTAACGGGCGTAAATTCCTGCTGCCAGACCTCCAGGTCCTGCGCCGATTATTATAAGGTCGTACATCATCCGATCACCATCTCCGCATCATGTATCATTTCATTGAGCTTCTTCCTGCTCAGTCTCGTCCTTGCTTCTATCTCATCGGCCTTGAACCTTATTAAATCTTTACAAAATATATAGCCGTTGTCTATTAGCCTGCCCTGCGAGGCGCGGTCGACGGACCTGAGGACCGTGACGGGGAAGAGCTTCTTTTCCTGTATGATCGCCTCGAGGCCCTTCTTCGGCGGGTACTTCCAGCCGAGCAGGCGCATGTTCTTGCACGAGGCGTACTGTATCGAGTCCGGCGAGAACTTCGTGTTGCAGACGAGCCACGGCTGCGTGAAGTCCATGCACTTGCCTGCCTTCTTGCCTTCCTTGAGGTCAAGGAAGCGCGCGTACGTATAGAGCACTTCCTTTATTCCCGTGTATATTCCGGGAGCGTTGTGGTACTTGCATTCTACCATGAAACACTTGCCTTCCTTCCTCGCTATGATGTCTATTTCATGGTCCACGCAGGCGCCCTTTATAGTGGTGCGGACCGTCGTCTTGTAGCCCAGCTCGTCGAATATCCTAGCCACCAGGTCCTCGAACTCGTGGCCCGCCGGGCCGAGCCTCATTATCGCGCCCTTGAGGTCGTAGCGCGCCGCGATGTGCGGCATCTCGACATCGAGATACTTGAGAACCATTTCAAGGAGCTTGCGCGTCGGAATACCGTCATATACCTCTTCGGAGACCTTCTTGACGACCGCATCGGCGAGCTCCTTCGTCGCGCCCGCCCTCAGGCATGTCCGCCTTATCTTTTCAGGGTCGAACTTCTCGCGCTCGCCGGAAGCCTTGATTACGAACATGGATAAGAATTGGCTAGGGCACTATTTAACTTTTTCATGCCAACTGTGTTGCATGAGCAAACCGTGGTCGGAGCTGAACGAGAGCGAGCGCCAGAAAGAAAGGGACCGCGCAAGGGACAGAATAGCGAAATGCAGGGAAGAAGGACGTTATGGCGCTGATTGGAGAAGGAACCACGAGGAGGCACAGAGAATACTTGAAGATTCTGACAAGGACCGGTCATGCTACGCATGCGGCAGCCAGGAAAATGTCCGCGCGCACCATGTCGACGGCGACCATTATAATAATGGCATCGAGAACCTCGAATGGTGCTGCCACAGTTGCGATTCAAAGCTAGCCTATCAGAGAAGAATCAACAAGTGACGTGTATAATCGCCACGACCTTCTTCGTCCGGGCGAGCTTGTTGAACTCGCCTATTGCCTTGGACGTATCTTTTGCTATAAGCTCGACACCGTTCAGCTTGGCCGCGACCTCCGCGCTAGGATCGACCTGCATCAGGCCGGCTGTTCCAGTCCCGACAACAATCACATCTGGGCCCTTCATCAGCGCGTCGGTCATCTCGGACCTTGTCAGGTTGTGGGAACTCTGGCGCTCGTGCACCTCCCCGTCCCAAGAAACGACCACGTCGTGGCCGTACTTCTTCCCGTCCACGATTATCGACCCGAACATCGCTCCGTCTATCCTTGCCATATAACATAATATTGTCTTCGGAAGGATTTATAGATTATCGGTCGTGAGCTTCAGGCTTTCATACTCCTTTTCGTAAAGCCCTTCCAATATCTTATCGGGCCTGCGGCACAGGACGCCGGTCTTCTTCATTATCAAATCGGGCACCAACGTGCGCAATGTCTTGAACTCAGAATCGTCTATCGGCACAAAGTGGGTGTCTGTTGAGATTATGTACATGTTCGGGTATTTCGTTTCCTTGAGTATGGACGCGACCGCGAGTATGTGCCTGTCCATGTTTTCCGCGGGCGCCTGAATCAGCTTTTCTGTGAGCATCTTGAACCCGATGTCGTTCTGGAGCGCCCTCTGCTTCTTTCTTTTTGTCTTGTTCCTCGTGTCGAGTATGCTTCCTGCGAACTCCTCGAACCGCTCCCTTGCCTCATGGTACAGGCCGTGGACCGTCGGCAATGTCTGCCTGATGTCACACTCCGGGCACTCTTCAACATAGAATATTCCGCCAGAAATCATGTCATCGAACCTGTTAACGAACTTGCTTCCCTTGTCAGACAGATTGTGCCTTATCTCGCTGACCACCCTTCCTGTCAGGAGCGCCTTTGCCCCGAAGTCACTGAAATAGTCGATTATCGTCCTGGTCTGGTATATCTTGTTTTTCAATAAGCTGCCTATCACCGCGCTTGAATCTAGGAGAAAGCCGTCCTTGGCCATGTAAAGCATGCCCGGTGTTCCGTTCATAAAAGCAGAGTAGAAAGTGAAGGATTTAAATGGTAGCCCCGACAGGATTCGAACCTATGTCCGCTGGTATCTCTCTGGAGTGGAGTTTCCTATGACAATTCGCACATAACACAACGCATTTACTTATTTCATCCATTATTCTATCTTTGGAATATCCCATCTTCTCAAATGATTCAGATATTTCAAATTCCTTCGAATTCTTATTTGAGTGATGGAATTCGAGGCATGCTGGATTATTTTCTCCGCATTTAGAACAGTTGAGAGTTCTTTTGTACTCTTTAAACCATTTTCTCATCTCTGCCTTTCTTTCTCCTGTTCTAATAATTTCTTGCGGCTTATGGCTGGAGTAAAATCTCCTATTCCATGCCTTTTTGTATTCCTTTCCTTTTTGCTTATCTTTGTATGGCATAACTCCACCCCCGTTCAGAGCCAGCTATCCTTGGCCACTAGACGACGGGGCTATAGCTAGGAATAATTGGGACGAAGAACGTATAAAAGCCTTTAGGCTATTATCTGTTTCTTCAGCATGTCGGCCTTCGGCTTCCCGGCTGCCATCTCAACTATCTTGAGGGCGAACTCGATCGCCGTTCCCGGACCCTGCGAGGTTATCACGTTCGCATCGGCGACAACGCGGTTGTCCCTCGGCATGTCGAGAGATTTCTCGAATCCGGGTGCGCATGTCGCGCGCTTCCCCTTCAGCACGCCCGCCTTGACGAGTATCTCGGGTGCGCCGCATATCGCAGCTATCAGCTTGCCCTTCATGTTGTAGTCCCTGACGAGCGAAATGACCTTATCGTCCCTGAGCATGGTGCTCACGTTCCCCATTCCGCCCGGGAAGACCAGTCCATCGAACTTGTCCAGAACCGTGTCCATGAAGCGCGTGTCAGCCTGCATCTTGATGTTGTGCATGCCTGTCGCGACGTTCCCTACCAGGCTCGACGTCACGATCTCGATTCCGGCCCTCCTCAGTATGTCGATTACAGCCACTGTTTCTATCTCTTCGAAGCCGTCTGCCAACGGCATAAGCAACCTTGTCATTGTTTAACACCTCACGAATAAGCTTTAATACTATTGCATTTATTAATAATAAAGCTTGAGGTGAGCGTATGCCAGTAGCGGGAATGTCAATAAAGGCGATGTCGGCAAAGAGGCACGAAGACGTAGTCGGCGAAATAGAGGTCAATAACGATGCGAAGCTGACGACCGTCGAAGAGACCGATCTCCCGGCATTCGGAAAGAAGGCAATGACAGTAGGATTCTCATTCACTACCGATTATATCGATAGGAAGACCAAGAAGAAACTCGCCGAGATACTCATAGACGGCAGCGTGCTATACATGAGCGACGACCATGCAAATGTCGTGAAGGGGTGGAAGACGACCAAGAAACTGCCCGAGGACGTGAACATAGAAATAATAAACGCCATTCTCAGAAGGTGCATAACCAAGGCCGTCGTCCTTTCGGAGGACCTTCAGATGCCGCCGCCGATGATGATACCGCACGCGCAGAGAAAGGGTGCGCCCGCGAACTCGTACACGATGTAATCGTTCTTTGTTAAGCTCATTTTTTAGTCAGTATTTCCGTTATGCCCAGTATTTTTTCAACCTGGCCGACCTGCCTCGCAAAGTCGTCCGGCGTGAAGTCCGTCTGGACTCCGTGCGGACCCAGCTTTATTTTCTGATATGCGGCGTAAGCATCGACCAATTCCACCTTGTATTCCACTCCGATGCTTGAAGTAAGCGTCAATGAACTGTTCCTCCTGTATTCGTTCATGTACCTCTCCTTGTAATTTTCATGCGTCAATGAACTCACGAACGAATCTATTATTTCCTTGTTGCCGAGCGCAGCCGCCTCGGTCTGGGCACATAAAAATGCTATCTCCCTCCTAAGTTCAGGCTTGTACTGCTCCTTCGTGTTTTCGAGCCTGTACACCAATGCATCTACCTTGTCGCTGTTCCTCCTTTTTATCCAATGATATATCTTCTTTCTTCTTGCGTTCTTCGATTTTATTTCATCGACATCTTCCTTCATCAGTATCATATCATGCTTGAGTTCATGGTCGATCCTCATGTCCGCAAGCTTTTCGAGCGCAGTTCTTGCAGTTATGTCCCTTAAATCGATCTGCTCCAGCTTCTCCCTAGAAAATGCCCATCCCTCATCGACCTTGCCGCCCAGTTCGTTCCCACAATCATCGTATCCTGTGAAATATTCGCTGTTGTATTTGTAAGGGACCTTCAAGATGTACGTGCCATCTATTTCTGGAAGCAATGCGGCCCTTATCCTCTCGTCTATCTCCTCTATCGTGATCGTCGGGAATGTGAACTTCCCGCTTTCCTCCTTCTTGCAGCTGGGGCTGCTTGATGCACTTATCTCAAAATACGGGGTGCATTTTCTACCGTTATCACTTTCAGTGACTATTTTAATTTCATACTGATTGATTCTCTTGCGCAGGCTGTATGGCATCCTTCTCTTCTTTGCAACGCGTATCAGCTCCTTCCTTAGGACATTGTAGTACACCCACTCCTTGACGCACTTGTATTCCTTCTTTAAGACGGAATTGACCAGCCCATACTCCCTTATGCCATCTATATCCCTTTCAATTTCCTCACGTATTCCTACTGCAACTTCTATCAGAGAGTCTTTCACGATGTCGGACTCTATCGGCGAAGGGGATGAAGTACCGTTCCTAATTAACTTGAAGTCGATTTTTTCCTTCCTGTTCTTTTCCTTGAACCCGTATTTAGTGGCATCAAACACGTCCTTGTATTTCAGCAACTCCTTTGCCACTGGATGAACATATTTTTTTGGAACAACTTCTGTCATTCACAACCCCAGAACTACTTTGCGAAGAAAAGGATTTATACTACCGACGGGACTTGCGCTAGTATCTTGACGCATTGCCCGACTCGAAGCCCTCGTCGAACATCTTGAAGGCGCTCTTCCTGTTATCCATCATGGCCTTGACAGCCTTTCCCCTGTCCCTGGTGCAGTATTCGCATCCTTCCGGGAACTCCTCTGGCCTGAGTTTCTTCTTGCCCCCTTCAGCTCCGCCAGCTACGTTTGCTGCGTAGATACCGCATCCCAATCTTTCGCAGGTACCCTTGCGCACCTTGAAGACGGCATCCTTTGAGTTATAGGTGCAGTACAGTTCGGCATCTGCGCCGACCTTCTTGAGGAATGACGGCGAACGACTTTCCGTGGGAACTTCCGGCGGAACTTCAGCAGGCATCTGCGGAGCAGTCGGCTGCACGAGCTCATCGTCCCACGTGCCAACTTCCTCACGGACCTCTTCCAGCATGCCGTCGACTGCCTTCCTTGCTATCGGTAACACGCTCTCGTACGTCACGCCTTCGAACCCGGCGTGCCCTCCGAAGATGTCGAGCAGCCTTCGAGAAACCTTCTCTGCCATGGCACTGTATTCCTTCTCATCGATGACGACATCATCTGGAAAGATTTCCTTGAGAAGAAACCTCGCTTCCTTGTCGGCCTGATCTTTCAATATGTTCTTCGCGTCGATCGTCTCCTTGCCGACATTTTCGCTTCCCATATTCATCCAGATATCATAGCGCAGCAAAGAGATTTAAACCGTGTGTGTTGAGAACGCGCCTGAAATCCTATTTTACTCTCGATTTTCAACGAACTCTCACATTTGGAGGGAGGGTTCCAGCTCATCTCTTGTCTAACATATACATAATATAATATATGTTACATTACATATTTAGTTTACTGTATGACAAATTGTCTATGTTTGGTCATGTATATTGCACTAAACATACGGTCCGGCGGACCCGACGACCTATATACTAGAACATATAAGTTGCAATATTTGCGTTTTTGCTATTTTTCAGTAAAAACTAGCGCTTCGTCATGCTGCGGACCGACTCACGATAGGCATCGGCTATGCGCGATAGCGCAGAAGAGAAGTTGGTCGACAGCTCGTACTCGCCGAAGTCGGTGCGGTTGAGGATGCCTATGGAGATCATGTCGTGGACGACGTTGTAGAACTGGCCTCGGGAGAAGCCGCCGGCATTGGCCACTTTCGACAGCTCTGCCTGGGTCATTACGCTGGTTTTCTGCATGCTATAGGCGTTCATTATGGCCTTCGCAGCCTCGGCTGCCTTGTTTTTGTCCTTGCCGAACGCTATCTCAGCTATCTCATGTATGGAGATGTCCGATGGTATTGCGTTCGCAGAAAACAGTATGCGCGTGGCCTTCTGGCGGCGCTGTTTGAATGCTCTTGGCATATAGTATAGTTATCATGACTATTATATAAAATTGATTGATATGCTATTGAACAGCGTTCTTGGAAATACGTTTCCGTGCCTGGATGGGGATGGTGTGGGATAGGACCCCTATTGTCATCTTAGGTGTATTATCCGGGCAAATGATTGGTCCTGAAAGTTCAGATAAGTTGACTATGCGTTTTTTGCATGTTTTGGAAAAAAATACTTATGAAAGTTTTGATGATTTCCTCGCCAGGACCGGCCCTTTTATGAGAAACTACTTCATCTTTATGAGCTTCGGCATCTCTGGAAGCTTGATGTCGGCGTTAAGTCTGGAAAACTTCTTCCTCATTCCTTCGAAGTCGTGCGCGATCTCCTCGCCTTCCTGCGTGAGCTTCACCAGCTTGACGCGCCCCTTCTTCTCGAACTTGACAAGTCCGAGGTCCTTGAACATGTCTAGAACCTTTACGGTGTGAGAATATGTGCAGTCAACGTGCTTCGATATCTGAGTTGCATACTGTATTTCCTCCAAGCGCAGGCTCGTGAGCATTTTCACGGGCTTGTTATGCAAGAAAAGGTCCTCAAAATGATTTTTTTTGGCTTTTTGCATTGCAATCACTCAAATTATCTAATATTTCTTGTAAAAACATAGATATAAATCATATGTATTGTTTGTAACCTATCTCTTATGTCCCATGCTTTTCTAAACATATTACACTTCCTATATATTTAAGCATAGTGGTTAGCTGTTATCTTGTTTATACTATATTTTATAAAATATATCTTGTATCATAATGGTTCTTGGGCATTCCGGAACCCTCACGTTCGGCCTTACGTGAAAGGATTTTAAGGCAGAAATGCGAATCTATAGCATGGAATACCCCGTTTCATCGGTCGAGAAGATGCTCAAGCGGTCAGGACTTAGGGTCAGCAAGGACGCTGTGATGGAATTCGCGCAGCTGCTGGAGGAGATAACGGCCGATATAGCGTCCGAGTCGGACGCGAACGCGAAAAGGAACGGAAGGAAGACTGTTTCTATCGAGGACGTCGTTGCAGCTGAGAGAAAGATCGTTTGAATGTCAAGAATTTAAGCTTTCAACCAGTATTAGTGCATACATGGGGTTTGACTATGGACAATATTCTGATAAAGATAAATTCTGCGACCGGCCTGAGCGCCGAGGAGATCGAGAAGAAGATAGTTGACAAGCAGCGCGAACTTTCGGGGCTCGTGTCGCGGGAAGGCGCCGCGTACATAGTTGCAAAGGAGCTCGGACTGGATCTCATAGAGCGCAAGGTCAACCGCATAGTCATAAAGGACCTGAACCCTGAAATGAGAGGGATAGCGCTCGATGCGCGCGTGCTGCGCGTCTTCGGCGTGCGCGAGTTCGAACGTGCAGGGCAGAAATCAAAGGTGGCGAACATACTTCTAGGCGACACGAGCGGCGTGGTCAGGATGTCCCTGTGGGACAAGCAGCTCGAACTTCTCGAAATGCTGATGCCCGGAACGGCGATCGAGATATTCGGGGCATATGTGAGAGAAGACAACCGCGGTGACAATGAGATACGGCTTGGCAAACGCGGAGGGGTCCGCGTAAAGGAGCACAGCGACCTTCCGATGATCGAGAACATCGCTGCCGACACCTCGCCGAAGGCCTTCACGATAGGCGAGCTCACAGAAGGCAGCAACGGGGCGCTGCGGGCGATGGTGATGCAACTGTTCGATACGGAACAGTTCTATGAGATATGCCCGACATGCGGAACACGCATAAGGAGCGAGGCCGGAAAGTACACGTGCAAGGAACACGGAGCCGTGCAGCCGGAGCAGACCATCGTGGTTTCGGGCGTCATAGACGACGGCACGGGAAACATACGCGCCGTCTGCTTCAGGGACAATGCATACAAGCTGCTCGGGATGACGAAGGAAACCGTGCTGGCGAAGAAGGGGCACCTCTTCGATTCCGTGGACGTTCTCGGAAAGGAGTTCATATTTTTCGGACGCGCAAGGAAGAACAAGATGTTCGAAAGACTGGAGTTCATCGTGAACGATATCATGCAAGTTGACATAAAACTGGAGATAGAGAAAGCCATAAATGTTTTTGGGTCCAATGTATAATGGCGTGATTCTATGGCAAAAAAGATAACCGAAGTGGCCGACCTGCCCGGCGTCGGAGAAAAGACGGCTGACAAGCTCAAGGAGTCCGGCTTCATCGACATGATGTCAATAGCTGCCGCGTCTCCGAAGGAGCTCGGGGAGGTCGCTGACATAGGCGAAGCGACCGCGAAGAAGATGATTGATTCCGCCCGCGAGCAGCTGGACATAGGCTTCGAGACGGCCACGAAGGTCTACGAGCGCAGGCTGCACATAGGACGGATAACCACGAGCAGCAAAGCACTCGACACTCTTCTCGGCGGAAAGGGCATCGAGACGGGCGCTGTCACGGAGTTCCACGGAGCGTTCGGTTCGAGCAAGAGCCAAGTGGCGCACCAGCTCGCAGTTAACGTACAGCTTCCAGTCGAACAGGGAGGGCTAGACGGGGCTTGCATATTCATCGATTCCGAGGCTACGTTCAGGCCGGAACGCATCAAGCAGATGGCAGAAGCCAATGGCATGGACCCTGAAAAGGTCCTGGCGAACATATTTGTTGCGCGCGCGTACAATTCTGATCACCAGAAACTACTCGCCGAGAAGGCAAGCGAAATGGTCACTACGAATAATGTCAAGCTTGTCATCGTCGACTCCGTTACATCGCACTTCAGGTCCGACTATTCTGGCCGCGGCGAGCTGGCGGCACGACAACAGATCCTCAATAGGCACCTGCACACGCTGCAACGGCTGGCGGACGTCTACAACGTAGCGATCTACATAACCAACCAGGTCATGGCAAATCCGGGACTTCTTTTCGGGGACCCGACAACGCCGATAGGCGGCCATGTCATGGGGCACTTCTCCACGTACCGCGTGTATGTGAGGCGCGGAAAGGCAGGAGCACGAATCGCCAGAATGATCGATTCACCGAACCTGCCCGAGGGCGAGTGCGTGTTCATGGTCAATGAACAGGGCGTACGCGACACCGAGGAGAAATAAATAATTTTCCATACAAATAGCGTCATGCCGAACGTTTTCTTGGCTAATAATTCAAGAAGATTTATATAGTAATAGAAACAATTATGGTTCATGTCCCCCGATTTCGGTGGTAATCAGGTCATTGCGGTTTATCCGGATGCAATCCCATTCATAGTCATAGGTTTGCTGCTCCTGATAGGGCTGCTATGGATGCAGTTCGGAATGAAGGCAAATAAAGAAAAGAAGGAGAAGAATAAATTTAATATTCTGAAAATTGCAGTTCTCCTGCTTGCAATTATCATGTTCTTGATTGCTTATTTCTTCTACACACAAATAACATATACTCAATGACGTCCAGCTAGCGTCTCTACTTTTATAAATCCTTTCACGCCCACGTTCTTTGAATGGAATTCGAAAGCTGGCTGAACTGTTATGGCCCGTCGCTCTACAACAGGATGTGGCAGCACGTACAAAAGATCGGGAAGCGCGGCGGCAAGAACGCCCGCGTCCTGTTCTATCCGTCGCTGGACGGGATCGCGACATGCTGCGCGCTGAAGGCGTGCCTTGAGGACAGGGGCACGGAGACCGGAAACCTTTTCTTTCCGATAACCCGCATACACTCGAGCTTCTCCATGCAAAGGGCCGTGGAAGCCAAGCCCGAGGCCATACTGTTCGTCGGATATTCGCCCATGCGTTCGGAAGCGGCAGCGGCAAAGCACGCCGGTGCGAGGCATCTTTTATCATGGAACAACAACACGCACGGCAAGCATTCATTGGGGCGGCGGGTGGAGAACATCAACCCGAGCGACTATTTCATAGGCAACGAAGATTATGCCGATGATGAAGTCGGTACGTTCCCACTCGCTCTCTTTTCATGCAGCACGCTGATAGACAAGCACTGGAGGCAGAGAGCGAGGACCGAACTGCAGGATGCCGGCGTGAAGTGCACGAGAGAATACGAGAACGGGAGCTGGAGCAAATCCGTCGAAGGGAGATCGCAGGAGAACGGAATAAAGAAAATGATGGAATACGAGGCGAACAACTTTCCCTACGTATGGATGGACATAGCATCGTGCCAATTCGCTGGACCGGTCGATTGCAATAGCCTGCAAAAGAAGTTCAGGCAGAGCATCGGCGTGTCGCTGGACGGGAGGTCGATGTCTGACCGCACCGCCGAAGCCATCGAACTATACGGCAACGCCAGCATCGTGAACGGCCTGGAAATAATAAACAGCCTTTACAGGGAGAAGAACTACAAAACGCAGAACATGCGGGAGTTCAGGAGGACGGTCGAGCAGTCGCAGCTGAAGGCAAGGCGCGCCGACCTTGGCACGAAGGCGGAATGGTCCGGGTTCGACATCAAGAAGAAGGACCTCGGCGATGTGATGGTGTTCCCGATAGGCGAAGGATTCGACGTGATAGACTGCCTGGCAGACGCGCTGTACTCCATGAAGGACAGCGAGACCCATGCCTGCCTGTTCGCGTACCCGGTCGACTCCAGGGCAGGAAAAAGGATCGGATTCATGCTGAAGACCGACCGCGCCATATTTGACGGAACGATATTTGAAGGCAAAGAGGGCATGATTGCGCTGCTAAACAGGGAACTCGACAAGTACACGGCCGAGAGCCTCGAGCTCAGGAAGGAAACGGGCAGCCATGAAAAATCATCCGATAATTCACACAGTTACACCCTGACGGGCTGCTGCATGCCCGACAATTACGGAGGGGTACTATCAATCGTACTCAACAAATATTTTGAAGCCAAATATAACAATTTACATGGACATCCATCTATGAGCCCTGTTGTAAAGGCCAGAACATTGTACGAACTTTCATTCTCACCAGCGGACTTCTCGGACTGGTTCTCTGCGAAAAAGAACGGCAGGACGCTCGAATCATTCGGATGATTCTTCAAGATCGATGCGCAAGGCATCGGCGATGTGGCGGTAGTGAGCGACCTCCGAACTGAACTTCTCGTGCTGCTCCCTGAATATCTCCGCTGCCTTGGTCAGCCCGGCCTTCTCTGCGCGCTCTGCCGCGAGCCTGCATCTCTTCGCCTCGCTCAGGACGTTCTTCGCGACGTACCCCTGCTCGCCGACCGTTAGTATGAACGTGGGACGCCCGGACTTCTTTGCGAACCGCTCCATGTTGAAGACCTCTGTGAGCGTCGGGAAGGACGGTATCATCAGGCACATGGGGTCCTCGGTGAAGCCGTTCGCCTTGAGGATCACGTCGTACCTCCGCAGCTGTCCGTACCTGTCGTACATGTCAGCCGGGGCTCTGCTCGACCAGGGCTTGACCTCGGCGGTCATTATCAGCGGCTGGAACTTGAATACGTATATCAGGTCGTTGATCTGCCTCACGAGGTCCCCGACCCGCGGGGTCACGTAGCTCTTTCCGACCTCGCACTCGTAGTACCTGTCGAGTTTCTGTTCATGCAGGCGCGCCTGCTTGAACTTCGGAGGACGTATGCACGGGCTGATGCCGGTCATGTCCAGCACCATCTGCCCCTTCTCAGGGAGTCTCCTCGGCCTATAAACATATGGCTGGGACTCGTCCAGGCGCCTCTTTATTTCGTCATATACGTCCTGCTGCGGCTTCTCCTCGAACTTGCATCCGAACTGACCGAGCCTTGCCTGGTCCTTGCTCATGGGCCTTTCGAACTGCCATATCTTCTGGCGGCGCTCAACTTCCAGCGGTATGTTCTCGTCGTAGAGTACGTTCTCGAAGCCCTTCTCGAAGTCGAAGTCGGCGCTCTCCCTCTTCTGAATATACGGCCGCGACAGGCCCATGGATATCGCCTTCAGCCTCGAAGAGACGTCATGTTTGAGCCCGCTGTACTTCTTTTCAGGGCTCGGGAACTGGACGACTATCGTTGGCACGCCCCTGCCTTCCATGTTTATCTCATATTCGCTCACGTCAACATAATCCTTGAAGCACTCCAGGTGCGACTCTATCTCATTGATAACGCCCTGGACAGAAGCTGTCATGCTACCTAAAGTGGATTAAAGAAATAAATGCTTATCTGTCCTGGAGACTACTTATGAAATTTCCTTTTCGGAGATTATCACAAAGTCGCCTACGCTCTTGACCGCAGAGAACGGTATCAATACGCGCCCTCTGTCGTCTTCTGACAGGTTCAGATCGCCTGACTGCTTCGTCGGCTCAGCGACCACGATGTTCATGAGTTCGCCTGACTCTGTTATGAACGCTATGTCGCCGACTGTTCCGTACCTTCTTCCGGTTTCCTCAGAAACAATCACCTTGCCTATCATTTCCTTTGTGCCTACTTTATCCAAAACCATACAATCACCTGTGAATAGTTGAGTAAGACGCTATTTATTACTATCCGTCACATTTTTCCGAGCTTTTTGACGAGCGAGACGACCCTTTTCTCGAGCTGGGCGACGGTTCCAGTGTTAGAAATATTGTACTTGGCGCGCCGGATGAGCTTTCCTTCGCCTCGGGAGCGCTCCGCACGGTCGCGCGAGCGCAGATATTCGAGCGACTCCTCCTTTCCGAAGCGGCCGCGCTCAATCTCGCGCTTCGCGCGGACGGCAAACGATGCTGTCGTTGCAATAATTATCGGCTTGATGCCAGAAAGTTCTTCGAGATAGGCGATCTCTTCAGGCGAGCGGAAGCCATCGATGACGACCACGCGCTCCTTGCGCCTCTTTATCCTGTTCCAGGTCTTGTCCACGATGGCTTTCCACCGCCCGTCCTCGTGGAACCAAGCGGCCACGGCCGCATCGGCCGTCGGCGAGTACTTGAGCCCGCGGCTCTTGACCTCCTCGCGGATTATGTCTCCAGAAGAAATCATGTATGCGCCCGTGTGCTTCTTGATCAGCTTGCCAGCGAATGTCTTGCCAGAGCCTGGCAGGCCGACTATGCATAAAATCAGGCGGTTCTGCATGCAACTAATTGTTAGAAGTGGTTAAAATTCTTACTTCCGTGCTTCCCTTCGGGTGCCATCTACGGGCTTGGTATTTGCATGATCGGGCGCATAATCGGCCTCATTCACTTCCAATGGAATTCCGAGAATTTCAGCAATCATTTCAAAAGTCCTCACGATCGCATTTCCCATCACCCGGCGGTCGCGCTCTTTGTTCAGCGCCTCTATGCCGCGGCTGTAAGTAATGTTCATGTAAACGTCATCGCCGTTCTTTGCATTGTCCCTGATGAACCAGTCATTCAATGCGTCGGTCTCCTTTGCAATCTTGTCTATCAGGGACACGTCGCCGTGATATATCACGAGATTGGCCTGCACGTCAGTGAGGCCCGTCTCCGTCAGCATGTCAGATGCATCCTGAGTGAGCGCATTACCGTATATCATGTTGATGTTATGGTTGCAAAGAATTTAAACTCTCACTTCCATCCTTCCTGAGCATTCTTCCATGCAGGGCTCTTTTCGTCTACCTCGTGCTCGATGCACATTGCATTGCCCGTGAGGGTGTGATAATCCGTAGCGACCGCGCACGCCTTCGCCTTTAGGGCCTTAAGCTTCTCCTGGACCTCCGCTTCCTCCTCCTTCAGCTTATCTATCTCCGCATGCGCAAGCTCGGTAATCGCATCATTCTCTTCCTTCATCGTGCGCTTCAAATGGTTGAAATCGTACAGGAGCTGGTCCATCTTATAGTCCCTTTCCTCGAAGAGTGCATCCATCATTATCAGAAGGGAGCCGTTAATCTTGAACTTTCCGTGGTAGATTACGAACTTTGTTTGCAAATCATTTAACCCGAGAGACTTCAGAATCCCGGTCGCGTCCTCGCTGAACTTGTTGTCGTATTGCAATTGCATGAAAACTCTTAGAAATGTGAAAGATTTAAACCCTCACTTCTGGACCATCAGGGTCCTGACCTTCGGGGTCAGCGCATACATGAAGGCCTTGCCCCTGGATTCGCGCTGGACAAAGCCGTCGAGCATGAGCCTGTGGAGAATATTATTAACGGAACGGATGGCATGGTCCTTGCTGGAATACTTCTCGACCTCTAGGAAACCCACTATTGCTGTAGGTGTCAACCAGTCAGTGCGCGACAAAACTTCGAGGATACGTTTCTGCTTCGAGGGCAGGTTCTGTATCTGCTGGTCGGTCGGCGGGCGCGGATTGAACGTAACCGAGGGCGGCTCGTTCGCATACGACGGCTCCGAAGGCGCAGGCTCCTCAAGTCTCACAAATTCCTTGAACTCTTCGACGTTTCGGGCCTCGATCGACTCAAGGTTTTTCTCGGCCGCCGTCTTGAGCATGCGGTCGCACATCTTGATTATTTCCCGCGGGAAGCCACCCGTTTTCCTGTGGATTTCCTCCAGGGCCGACTCCATGAACGGCACTGTGCCGGAGCCGCCGGCCGCGGCAATACGCTTCCTGATCAGATCCTTCGTGTCCTCGTAATTCAGAGAATCCAAATAAATCCGCGTCGTAATCCGCTGGTCGAACGTCTCGAGCTTTTCGCGGATCATGCTTTCGAGCTGCGGAAGGCCTGCCATGACCAAACTCACACTTTCTATCTGGTCTATCAGGACGCGCAGCCACTCGAGCACTTCGCGGTTCGTCTCATGCGACTCGTCCATCAGGATCGTCAGGTGCTTTCCGCCCATCTTTTTGGTTATGTAAGCAGGCAGACTATGGAGCGTCGGCTTCCGACCGAAGAGACGCTCGAAAAGTGAGAGTTTGAATATGTCCGTGAAAATATCAACGAAAAACTCAGGCTTGTCCGGCGGCTTGCTGATGTAGACGGCGGAATGACCGAGCTGGGATTCGAACCACTTCAGGAACATAGTCTTGCCGGAGCCCGTCGGGCCTGTGATAAGTGCGACTTTGTGCTTTTCATCCACGTGGCGGCGGACCGCTTCGACCTGTTTCTCGTAGCCAGTAAATAGTTTTGGATCGATCTTCAGCGTAAAAGGATTCTCCGAGAGGTTATATTTGCTGAAGTCCATGGGTTAAATAGGACACTCTTAAAATATAAAGATTCCTATATGAAATGAAGGTTTCGTGAAGATAATGTGAAGGTTATGTGAAGATGAAATGAAGAAAAAATGCGAACTATATACTCGAGTATATAGGTTCAAGGTTTTCATCATTTAATTCACCTGTTTGGCCCGACTTCTTTGCATTTTTCGGTTTGTGAGACATCTAACATGAGGGCCTAACGAATCGAACATTGGCATGATTTGACCTGCGTGAAGGAGGCGTGAAGGTTCACGAAATCTTCACACCTTCACGTTTACTTCACGTTACCTTCACGTGAAGTTCACGTGAAGATAAAATCAATGTTTGATTTAAACGCTCAAAAGTGTGTTTGTGTAAAAAACCTTCACGTGAAGATTATGTGAAGATGTGAACAGGACGTGAAGGTGCTATGAAAAGGACAAAGTGTACACGAACCTTGCAGGCCCGTGGGCAAGTCTCTCGGTCGACTGCAGGCATACTTTTTTATATTTGGACTGCAAATATAGATTATGCGCGCATTCATCGGCATCTCACTACCGAAGGGCATCATGGACGAGCTTGGCAAGGTTGTCAGCCAGCTCAAAAAGACCGGAATTAACGCAAAATTCGTCGAGCCGGAGAACATGCACTTCTGCCTCAAGTTCCTCGGGGAGGTCAGTGAAGCTGACGCCGAGGCCACGAAAACGGCAATGTCTGCCATATCAAAGCAGTTCAAGCCCTTCGACGTTCACGTGAAGGGCATAGGCGTCTTTCCGAACGAGCGCTTCATCAAGGTACTGTGGGCGGGGGTCGCCAAAGGCCACCAGGAGATGGACGGGATCGCCACCTCTCTCAACAATGAACTGATCAAAGCCGGGCTGCCCAAGGAGGAGAAAGGCTTCGTGCCCCATATAACGCTAGCTAGGGTAAACAGGGTGCCGGACAGGGCTGCCCTTGAAAAGGCCATGGCAGCGCTAAAGGAGCACGACTTCGGGACATTTACCGTAGGCGGCTTCAGCCTGATCAAATCAGAACTCTCGAACACGGGGCCCAAGTACACGGACGCATTTCACGTGAAGCTAGCGTGAAGGCTTCATGCGCTCCTTAACGGCTATATACTTCATAACATCCCCTATGCTAACACCTTCTTTGCCAGGTTTAATCCTTATCAACTTGGCTCGGAAGCCGAACTCCTCTATGCTTCGGATGTCAACGAAGATGCTGAGATAATTATCAATGATCCTCGACACCGTCTGAGGATACATATTTAAGGTCTTAGCTATGCCTCTAAGATGGATTTCACCTTCTGCCTGCTTCAGCAGGGCAAGAATCTGATTGATTTTTCTTATGGTTTCTGCCCTGAGTTTGTACATTCGATACACCTGTAACATACATGTTATTCAAAGTTTAAATGCTTGAGTTTCAGGCAATTTTACAGCCTTGTTGGCTGAAATATGGCATTTATAGCTTAAACTCTCACGCCGAGTGAGATAACTGAATGTATAACACTGTTATATCCATTCCTTAAGCTTTGACTGGGACGTCAGTCCTCTTGCATTGAGACGCTTGGCGTTCTTCTTTACTGTATCTGCAAGGAGCTCAACATCTGTCCTTGCGTCACCATAGATGTTCAATTTGACCTTGTTGGTCCCGCCGATCCTCGGGATGGTGATGATCCCGTGATATTTGGCAAGGCGTATATGATTCAGCTTCGGGTACTTTTTCTCGCAGATTGCTTCAGACATCAGGTCGTCCGCGTACCGCTGCGATATTGCTATGAACTTCTTGGCATCCTTGTTCCAGCGGGCTGCCACGACGTCCTCGTTAAGGAAGTTTATGCTGTCAAAGTGCTCGTAGCGGTTCATATCGTCCTCGCTTTCAATGTCCTTTATTTCCGCCCCGTCCAGATAATAGAAGCCTATTGCGTAATACAGCTTGCGGCGGTCATTGATGTTGCGATACTTGTCGAACTGGAGCATATCGACGCTAACGCAGTTGCCCATCTGCGTGCACTTGGCCTCTATGCGGAAATGGCCGTTCTTAAGGTCAGGCGAGTTCGGCCTTGCAGCGTCCGATCCTGTAAGGGCCTTTATCAAGTCCTGAAACAGGAGCCCAGAATGCGTAGTGAACGCCCTGTAATCCATGGCTGCATTAGATGGACCAAAGGATTTATGCTTTGGCGCGGGGGGCTATAGCAACGCCGTACTTGAAAAACTTCGTTTCCTCGGAGCTCAGGATGGCGCGGCCCACGGCAACTATCCCTTCCTTGCTGCAGACTGCCACTTCTTCTCCTGGGAAGAACTTGTCCGGACTTTTCACGAACTTGGCAAAGACCGATTTGCCCTGCTTTGCGAACTCTGCGACGTCCTCGTCGATGTAGACCTTGGGGATGCTCTTGATCAGCTTCGCCCCTTCCACTGTCGACAGGAAAAAACCGTCGTGCGCGCGGAACGTGCCGAGAAGTATCCGTCCCTCACCGCGGCCGTTGAAGACGTGCTTCGGACGACCGGTCTTTCGCGAGACCTCGACTGACGACTTGGCGAACCTTCGCGCTGCTCCGCGGCCGTACTGATATTCGAGCGTATGCTTGAGAATGACTTCGGGTGCTGCGCGCTTGCCTCCTTCCGGCTGCCCTGGTATCAGGCTCTGGCCGAACGGATAGACGCTCTTGAGCCCGAGCGGCACGCGGCCGAACGGCGCCTTCGTGAAGCCAGCACCCTTGACGCGCTTCATCCACTCGCGGGCACGCAAAATCTCCGGCCGGTACTTGCTCTCCTCGCCGAGCCACTGGAGCGCCGAGCGCTTCGAGACCGGCTCCTGCTTGACGAGCCATTTGCCGTAAGTTTTCAGCACGTGCTGCGTGGCTTCGAGGAGCGCCGGATGGGAACGTGCGCGCATCTGAACCAGCTCCCAGAGCCAGTTCTCGGACATGGCCTGACGGACCGTGCGCAGTTCTTGGAACGTGGCATGAAGGTTATGACGGGCCAGGAGCTCTTCGCGCTTCTGCGCAGGCATCTCGCGGAGCTCCTTGGGCGTATGGTTCGTGCAGACCTCACACGAGCAGGGGAACTCGTTGAGAACGTTCAGATCGTGCGTGCAGTCTACCGTGAGATAGGCATTGCGCTTCGCTGCCAACGAGTACATCGCCGAATCGAAGATGTCGCAACCGATCGCCGACAGGAGCGCGAACACCATGGGATGGCCTGCTCCAAAGGCGTGGACAGGCTTGTTCGGCGGAAGGTTCTGCTTGCAGGCGATTATCACATCACACAACTCTTTGTAACGGTAACTGGTCATATATGGCACTATCCCACCTATTGCAAAGATATCTGGATTCGCCTCTGCGACTTTTCGCGCAGCGAGCCTTCTAAGATCGAGGAACGCGCCGCCCTGGACCGGGCCGACGAGCAGCTTTTGCGTTATTTCCTTGCGCGCTGCACGTATCCGCTCTATTGTCGTCGCCAGCTTTCGCTTGGCTTCTGCCTTCTTCTCGTCAGGCCGCGTGAAGACGTCCAACGGCGTAATTATGTCAGAACCGATTATGTTCTCAAACTTCACGATGTCCTCGGGGTTGATTCCTACGATGTTCTGAGAGTATGCCTGATAAGTTCCAGAATCTGTGTACACCGGTCGCTCCCATCCTAACATTTTATGCAATCCCTTCTCAATAGCCTCTTTGCGCAGCCCGATGCTATTATTAATTATATAGGAATTTGTTATTATGAGTTCTGCACCAAACTTCTCTAGTTCATTAGGCTTCACTATAAGTTTATTCGGATTCAGAACAATTGCTATGTTCGGAGTTTTTACGTTGCATCCGCGTATAATCATCTTTCCAAGTCTTCCAGAAGCATCTCTGTCGATTACTTCAAACACGGAAAATCACCATATCTTGCGACATCCTTATTGTCGGATGATGCAATTCTTATTTTCATGACGTCCCCTTTACTCAGTTCTCCCCTTGCATATTTTATAATTGGCGTATTTAAATGATTCAACTTTGGATTTCTTAATGCAAACAATATTTTTTCGAAGTTTCTCTTGAACATATAAGGCAATGCATCTTGAGCGAACTTTGCAACATCCACTATGCTAGATGCTATTGTTATAGAATGCCCGCCCCTTATATCGGAAGTAATTGCAGATTGCATATAACCAAGTTTTACGGCTATTGATTGGACGTCTCTAATGGCCTGCAGACTAGATGAATAAAATTTGATTTGTGCACGAGGGTATACGGACCGCCTATCAAATGCTATCGTTCCCTCGGTCTCTATGAGATTTGCCAGCATGAGCTTCAATTCTTCTCTTGAATCCACTGCTCCAATCTCCGGTTTAAAGGTTATGATATGGGATTTGTACCCGATTGGCAATTCATATCTTAAAACCATGATTTGCCGTAGAGATGATGAATTGATTTTGATGACATACTTGTTTCCCATAGAATAAATATGAGGATTAATCTTTAGATGCTTCGCCCATCTTTCTGAAAGCGCTCTGACCACATCGCCCTTTTTGATAGATTGATGAATCGTAATTGACCCTCCACTGACATCATTGCTTCCTTCTGCTTTTGTCCAGACGAGAAGTTCTAATAATGCCGGAGAAATTTTAAAGTTATGGACGAAATATTCATCTTTTGTAGATGTACTGCCATAAATTCTGCGCCCATCTAAAAATTTCCATCCATCAAGACCAACTATTTGAGCGGCCTTTAGTACGGCGATAAGAGGAGTGCGCCGATGCCCCTGAAGCCAGCTATAAACGGTTCCACGATGCAATCCGCAAAGCTTCGCAAAGTCCTGTAAACGACCTATTCGCATGGCAGCGCTCCTTATCAATTTTTGAACATCTCCATCAGAATCTATATATGTTTGCGGGAAACTTAATTTGTAAAATCTTCCCGTACCTATTTTAGAAACCTTTTCATTATGCAATAAGAACCATACACTTAACATCTTTGCAGGACTAGAACTTTTATTACCATCGTGTTCGCAGAGCCTTTCGAGATCGCTTATTTCAAAAATGCGTCTCCTACTCATATTTTTTGGCAAGATATTTGACATTTCTTCGGAATTCAGTACTGAAATAAAATCTCTATGCAATTCGAATAACATGCTGATAATATGTAATATGTTGCATAAATAGTTACCATTATCTGTATATATGAGAAAATATTGATATGTCCAGAACTTCGAACATAAGGAAAAATGGAAAACGCTGAATATAAACCTGCTTCTTACGACCGTGACGCTATTTTTGTGCGGCTGATTTATAAACATCGGGTCTTCACTTCTACGTATGGAAAAAACCATCATACTCAAAAGCGGAAAATGCGCATGGGGAGAATGCCTGGGATGCGGCTGGGGAAGGCTCGTCGGACCAACGCCGAACATGCACCAACTCAAGGACACCGTGGACGACCAGGTCACGAAGTGCGACCGCCTCAAGATTTTCGCAAGCGGGTCGTTCCTCGATGACAAGCAGTTCCCGAAGACCATACGAAGGTATCTCGCACGCAAAGTGGAGGAGCTCGGCATCAAAGAACTGATAGTCGAGAGCAGGCCGGAATTCGTCACGGACGACAGCCTTTCTGACTTCGCGGGCGTGCGACTGACGGTCGCCATAGGACTCGAAGTGGCTGACAACGACTCACTCAAGAAGTATAACAAAGGATTCACCGTCGAGGACTTCGCGCGGGCGGCAGAGACGCTCCGCAAGAACAACTGCGGCGTGCGGACATACCTCATGGTCGGATTGCCCTTCATAGACGACCAAGCGGCGAGCCTGAAGAAGTCCGTCGAGTTCGCACGCAAGTATTCGGACAGCATCGTTCTGATAAACGTCTTCCCGCACTCACGAGCTCCTTTGTACAGGCTGTGGATAGACGGACGATGGAGGCCGTTCGCACGGCCGGACTTCGAGAAACTTGTCGCTCCGTACGCGGACTGCGAGACGGAGTTCGATAATTTCGCGTTCATGCCGAGGTTCCACGAGCAGCTATTGATAAGAGGCGCGACAGAGAAGGAGCTGACGCACCCGTTCTACGAGGTGTGGCAGGACTACATCGTACGCTTCTACGAACCGCCGAAAGAAAAGGACATCCTGTTCTTCGTGCCGTGCGCATTCAAGAAGCCGTACTTCAGGTCGCAGCTTCATAAGGCGATCGCGGCGGTCGTCCGCAACCAGCGACTGCATTGGGTGGCGATAAGCTCGCCAGGCGTCATACCGTACGAGTTCGCGGACAAATATCCATTCAACAGGTACGACTGGCCGGAATGGGAGGAGACGCCTGAGATCAAGGAACGTTACGTCAAGGTCACGCAGGAGCGCATCGAACGGTTCATGACCGCGCATGGAGCGCACTACAAGAAGGTGTTCTCATACCTCAAACCTGATTCCGAGAGCTTCACCGCCCTGAAGCAGGCATGCGACAAGCTCGGCGTGCGGCTCGTGAACTGCATAAGCGACGAGACGTACAAGAAAATTCACGGTGAGAAGAACCCGCTTTCGCTTCCAGAAGCCACTGCTGGGCTGATGGGACTGAATAATTTACAATAGCATCTTCTTGCATGCTATTTTAAGGCTTCCTTGAACCGCTTTTCCCAGTTGAACCTGTTCAATCTTTTTGTTGCTGCCGGAGACAAATTGGCGATGGCATCAATAACGACTTCCTTAGGAAGCCGTTTGGACTGCATTTCCAGCTTCCGTATGTCAGCTTTGGACAAATGAGGCGTAAGCGGGCAATCAAAGATCATGAACCTTCTCTCTTTCCCTTTGAACACGGGATAAACCGGCCAGATTTTGCACATCAGAGGCTTCGCGCTCTGGACACTGCACAGGTTATTTCTCAAAAAGGAGCATTTTCCGCCCTTGTGTTTGACGTAGTAATATTTTCCCGCTGGCGCAAACACATCCTCGAAGCCAGCTTTCAATATCCTCCGCTTTTCGGCCTTCGTGACCACAGGACCATCCAGGTAGCAGCACTTGGCGCTGCATTTCACACAGATCTTTTTGATGTTTTCGAGCTTCATATCGGATTATTGGGCAGCTTGCTTAATAATCTTTACACCAGCCACTTTCCGTTCTTGAGTACGAGCTTGCCGTCAAGATAGACGCGTCCGCCCTTGTGCAGGTCCTTGACAATGTCCCAATGCAGCGCAGAATGGTTCGGCTCGCCGCACTCCTTGTACGCCATGCCCAACGCAAGGTGGATCGTACCTCCGATCTTCTCGTCGAACAGCAGGTTCTTGGTGAACTTAGTGACCTTCGGGTTCATGCCGATGCCTATCTCCCCGATGTAGCACGAGCCCGCGTCCATCGCTATCATCTGCTTCAGGAAGTTCTCGTTCTTGTCGGCCGAAGCCTTGACCACTTTGCCGTCCTTGAACGTGAGCCGGATGTTCGTGACCTCGACGCCGTCGCGTATCGCCGGGTATGTGAATCGTATGTGGCCGTTAGCCGAGTACTTCTCTGGCGCGCCGAAGACTTCGCCGCCCGGCATGTTCTCATGTCCGTCGTCCACGACGAACGAGTTCTTGAATATGCGCATGGTAAGGTCCGTTCCCTCGCCGACTATGCGGAAGACCTTGCCCTTGTTGAGGACGCTCTGAAGCTTCCTGAAGCGCTTCGCCAGCTTCGGCCAGTCCTGCAGGCAGGCACCGTAGAGGAAGTCCTCATACTCGTCCAGGCTCATCTCCGCGTCCTGCGCAAGCGCTGATGTCGGGGAATCCATGGACACGCGGTGCATCTTGGGCTTCGAATTGACGATATAATCGGAAATCGGCCTCGTGACCTTGCTGCGTATGGCTATCTTTTTCGGATCGACGTTCGAGAGCTCACGGGTGTTCGTCGGAGATCCGATACCTATGTACTTCTGCGAGCGCCTGACGATATAGTCCCTGAATGCAGGGAACTTCTTCAGCTGATCCATGGAAGCGTTATTATAATAGATGTAACTCATTCCCGGAACAGATATGTCGACCTGCGGGTACGCTCCCCGCTTGAGGATAAGTCGGTACATCTCCTTTATCAGGTCGGCCTCGGTCGACGAGCCGCTGACCACGACTATTTCGCCCTTCTTGACAAAAGCAGAATAATCGATGACAACTTCGGCCAGCTTCTTTACCCTCGAATCAACCATCATAGACACCTCGGGCTCTTTGTAAGAATTATTCTGCCCTTATGGGTTAATAAAATCATGTCCTCGATGCGGACCCCTCCATAGCCCTCTATATAGGCGCCGGGCTCGACCGTGAAGACCATTCCGGGCCTCAGGACGTCCTTGGAATCTGGCGAGATCGAAGGCAGCTCGTGTATGTCTATGCCTATGCCGTGCCCGATGCTGTGCGGGACCACGTAATTAGCCTTCTTCAAGAACGACCGGGCGGCCAAGTCGACGGACTTTGCAGCTGCTCCGGGCATTGCCCTCGAGATTGCAAGCTTCTGAGCCGTCAGCACGGCCGCATGTATGGACCGTTCCCGCGGTCCCGGCTTCAGGCACATGGTGCGGGTTATGTCGGAGCAGTAACCTTTGTAGATCGCCCCGATGTCGACAACGACGAGGTCGTCTTTGCGTATTTTTCTGTCAGAAATGGTATGGTGCGGTATCGCCGAGTTCGGGCCCGAGCCCACTATCGTCATGAATGAGAACCAGTCGGCCCTTCTGCGCATCTCGTACTCTATCTGGCGCGCAAGCTCATGCTCGGTCATACCCGCTCTTATGGACTCGCGGGCCGCGCGGATGCCGGCATCACCTATGGAAGCGGCTACCTTCACGTTGCGTATCTCCTCCGGTTGTTTGATCATGCGCATCCTTGCGAGCTCGTCCGTGAAGTCGACCGTGCGCTTCGTCATGCGCGATGCCTTCTCCCAGAGCGATGCGCTTATCTGCTTCTTCTCGACGGCTACCGTGCTGTGGCGTATCTTCCGCCGCTCCAATTCTTCCTTGAGCGCCAGAAGCGTCTTCTTCTTTTGTATATCGCCGGTCTTTCCGACGGAAAGGACCTCCATGCCGACGTTCGCTAGGCGCGGCTTTTCCATGACAGAAGTGAGAATGAAAGGGTCCTGGTGCGCCGGAATCACGACGACTCCGCTGACCTCGCTCACGCCGGTGACGTAACGTATGTTGGATTCGGACGCTATGAGAAGCAGGTCCGCCTTGCCTGCCACCTTCTTCTGCAGCCTGGCTAGGGCTTCCATGCACTATAAGGCACCTGGCTGGTTAAAAAAGGTTTGCTAGAGGTCTTCCCTGCAGAGGACCTCTATTCCCTTCATCCCGCGCGTGCGGCTCTTCATCTTCATGCCTATTATCAGCTTCACGCCGCGCTGCATGGCGAAGTTTATCAGCTTCTGGTCGATGTCGCCGTCGAACAGGAGCGCGTACGCCTGTATCTCGCGCATCGCCCCGAACATCTCCTTGACCGGGACCTTGCCGAGTATCTCCCCGCTCTCGTCAAGAAGGTACGCTGCGCGCGTGCCTGTCAGCGACTCCATTATCTCGCGGTACTTTTCAGAGTTCTGGCTCACGAACGGCCTGCGCTCGCGCGGGCGCTCCTCACGGTCTTCGCGGTCTTCTCGTTCCTCGCGCTCCTCACGGCTTTCTCGGCGTTCCTCCTTTTTCTGCCTGCTCATGTCGCGGGCCTTTCCGGACGGGACGCGCTCACGCAAAGCCTTGAAGACCTCCTTCTTCGTGAGCTCCTCGACCTCCTTGCCTTCTGGTGCGCGGGCGACGTAGTCTATCTCGCACGTCGCCATAAGCTCCTTCAGGTTGAGGTCTCCTCCCCTGTCGCCGTCGAGGAAGACGGTGATCTCCTTCTCCCTCGAAAGTTCAGCTATCGGCTGAGGGACCGACGTGCCCTCGATTGCTATCACGTTCTTTATGCCGTAACGCAGCAGGTTCAGGACGTCCGCGCGTCCTTCGACGACGATTATCTCGTCGTACGTGTCCAGGTCCGGCCCTGCCGGAAGGCCGCGGTAAAAGACTATCTCGCCCGTTCGCACGGATTCCTTGATCTGCTCGCTGATCTCCTTTGCCTCGGGCCCGCCCTCGATGAACATTCCGCCGAGGAGCTCTTTCGCGCGCTCGACGACGAACTTGCGCTTGTCCACGCGCACGTCGTCTATCTTCTCGACCTTCAGCTTCGCGTTGCACGGCCCGATCCTTTCGATAGTCTCTATGCACGCGGCTATCATCGCCGTCTCAGAAGCATCAAGCGAGGACGGGACGAAGATGCGCCCGTGCGCCTTTCCCCCCTCCATCTTTATCTCTACGTCGATGCGACCTATTCGGCCGGTGCTCTGAAGCTCGCGCAGGTCCATGTTCTGCCCGAGGAGCCCCTCGGTCTGGCCGAACACGGCGCCTATAACGTCAGGCTTCTCAACCGTCCCTTCTGCATCGAAATGCGCAATTATCACATACTTTGACGTGGATTGTGCTAATTTTCCCATTTTTATCATCTCCTTTGTTTTTAGGCCAAAGAAAGAGTCCGTGTATCAAACTCCTATTACGTAACCGATCCGGTTATGATTATGATCCGTGATGACTTCCTTTGACCTCTAAGAATGAGTAGATTCGCAAACTATTTAAAGCCGACGCTTATTTCGTTTATCGGCACGCCAATCTCCTTCAGATACTTGTGCCATTTGCCGTCCTCGCCGGTCCACCTGCCACATGCATCCAGGTCGCCGTACTTGTAGCAGCTGTCCCTGTCGCACTTCTTGCAGACCTTGTCGGATTTTGCCTCGTTGAGTATCATGCTGATGCACGGCGTGAACCTGATGCCGTAATCCTTCGCCACCCGTGCGATCTTCAACAGACCGCTTATGTCATAGTTTTCAATGCATGTCACGCGCTTGTCGTCCACGTCGATCAAAACACGGGAGTTCCCGTCCACGAACGACACGTATGCATCCAGCTCCACCACCGTGGTCATGGCAGGACTCTTGTATTTGACAAAAAACAACCCGCCTGTCTCGTGCACCCCGGATTCATCCGCATCTATGTTGTTCTTGCTTTCAATGACGACCTGCCTTGTTGCCGTCACTTCTTCGACCCCAAGATTATTGAGAAAATTTATGCATGCCTGGAACCCTTTATCTTTGGTCTGCTTCTTCTTTGGCATGGAAGAGTATTCGGAAGAAAACGATTTAAACCCCAGACTCACTCGTCCGTTCGGCCCGCATTGAACAGCATTTCATCCCAGCCCTTGTACATCTCGATGCCGAACCCGAACTTGCCTGCGGCCTCCTGTATCCTCTCCGCAGCATTGCTGCCCCTTATTGCACAGACCTTCCTTTCGCCCACGAGGATCTTGCAGTCGGAATCGGACAAGTCGCAGTATATGGACTTCACCTGCATATTGACCAGCCTCTCGTATTCGATGCTGTCCATGTCCTCCGGTGGCAGTTCAGAGCCGATCACGTCCTTGGACCTGTCATAGAACCCGTCGGTCTGCAAGTCGATCTTGAACGGCCATCCGCCTTCGGCGTCCCTCTCTATGCGCACGCTCTTCGGATTAAGATACTTCACCAACGCCTTGGCGTCCTCGAAGTTCTTCTTGGCGTCCTGCATAGACGGACTATCGGTAGAAAAGGATTTAAACGCTGCTTCCTGGCTGCCGCGAGGCCGATCAGGCCTGCCCGAGCCAGAGCCTTCCCCAATCGTCATAGGCCGTCTTGAGCGCCTCCGCGACCTCGGGGTCCGATTCGATCCTTGACGCGCGCTTCTTCTGCACGCCGAGCACCCTTCCTATGAAGGCGCCCTCCTCCTTGCTGAAGCCGCTGTTCCAACTGAAGGCCGGGTCCTTCCACGGCGCCTCCGCATCCGTGAGCGACCTGAACCTGGCAACGTCGAGATCCCTCATGCACATCCATCCAACCGGATAGCTCATCGCATAGTAGACGTGGTGGTCGATGACGTTCTGCACGCCGACCGAAAACATAGACACCGGGTCCATGATGCCTTCCAGCGACGGCGCCCTGGACAGCGTGCCCCTCATGTACTCCTTCGCGAACCTCCCCGCCCTGTCCCTCTTCGTGCCGAGCAGCTCCACTGAGCACGCCGCCATGCTCTTCTCCGTGACCCTGGACTGCGAGCCGGTCTCCCAGCACATCTTCTTGAAGCACCCGTTCCTGTCCTTGATGAAGCTGCTCACGTCCATCACGTTCGGCTCGTCCCTCTTCATCAGCATGACCGGAGTCATCGATGAGATGCTGTGCACGAGCCCCAGCGTGTCCAGGAGGTGCGGCACGCATATGCCCTCGCCGGCGTGGTAGTACGGGAATGGGTTCCTGGTGTCGACCATGACCTTGAACTCGGGCAGCTTCTTGCCGAACTCCCTCTCGGTCACCCTTATGCACAGTTCCACCGCCTCCTTGTCGACCGGACATACGTACACGCCCTTCTCCGCTTCGCCGAACACCCTCCTGAAGGCGCTGCTCAGGGCTTCTACGTACTTCGTCGACTCTGGTGTGTCCTTCTCGCTGCATGGCCCGAGGTAGCTCATGCTCATGAATATGTCATCTATGTCGGACTTCCCGACGATCTGCGAGGCCACGGCCTCGGCGCCCGCCGCCAGAGCGCAGACCACCGGATCCTTGGCCTCTATGGCCTCCTCGCACCTCGCGAGCTCCTCGTCCGACGGCCTGATGTTCCCGTCCTTGTCCATCACTATAGATCCGTCCCTTACCATCTTCCCGCTCTGGATGATTCCCACCAGCATGAGGACCGCGTCCATCTTCTTCATGTTCATGTCCAGCCCGTAGACCGTCTGCATCAGCGCCGAGATGTAGTCGGCATCCGTCTTCACGTCGGAGCGCTCCCCCTTCAGCAGGGCCCTGACATAGTACGGCCTGCAGAGCGGCGCCATGGAATAGAGGTTGTCATGCAGCAGGAACCTTTTCGCGAGCCTCATGCTCTCCGTGGTCTCCGTGGAACTTATGAAATCCGAATATTCCTTCAGAAAGGCGCCGATCTCGTCCGGACCCGGAACGCCGGCGATATGCTTGAACTCCTCCTCGCTCAGGTACGGAACGTCGTCGCCGGACTTCAGTATGTTCAGGACTTTCCTGTCCATCCTGTTAATTAAGGGAGAAAAGGATTTAAGCTACTTCTCCGGCTTGCCCTTCGCAGAGGCATTCACAAGCTCCTCTATCTTAGTCAGCAGGCGCTTGTCGAGCTCGAGGCGGTACTTGTGCGCACGGTCGTATATCCTCAGCAGGTCGGCGTCCGTGAAGTTGGCAAGATCGACGGTCATCCTGTCGATGTCCACGGTTATTTTTATTTCATCATCATGGCTATTCGTGATTATGGTCGCTGCAACACATTTTACAGGCACCTCGTACTGTGCGGACCCGATGTCCGTCGGCTCGTGCATATACACCCCTTCAGGATCGAACTCGCCACCGGGCTGCTCGGTAACCTTGTAGTCGACCTTTATCTCCTTGCCCCAGACCTCCTGCATGAACCTCTTGTATAAGAAGAATGCATCGCGCCTGCCCGGGCTCTTTATTTTCATGATCTTCTTTTCCATAACAATCAATTGCGCGAAGAAACATTTAAGCCTTCTTGTAGACGAATTGCTCGCGGGCCTTCGGATGGTACTCGGCGCACCCGACGCCCTTCCCGTGGCATGCGTCGTTCTTGCAGCTCCTGCACTCCGTGTTCGCCGCAACCTCCTCTATGACCGCGACCATGTCAGGATGGAGCATTATGCCGTACTCCTCGGCGGCCCTGCCTATCCTCATGTACGCCGCGTTGTCCATCGGGCTGCTCTTCTCGGTCGGGCTCAGGAAAATATCGGCGAAGCATATGCCAGGATGCACGTTCATGCCGAAGCCGCTGCCGTACCCGAGTATCAGAACCGGGCACGTCTTGGAGTCGATGCTCGGAATGTCTATGGTGTCCTCGACGTACACCCCGCGCGACCTGTCGTGCTCGGAATGGTCGCCGGCGAACTCGCTCTCGACCCTTACGCCGTTGACGCCTGCTGCGATGAGGAACTCCTTGCACCTGTGCAGGCGGCTTATCGGCTTGAGTGACAAATCCATGAACTAAATAGGACACGGGAAAGGATTTAAGCTCTACGGCTCCCACTCGATGCCGTTCATCAGCCCCTTCACGTTGCCTATCTTTCCATAATACATTCGGACATCAATCCCGCAGTTCTCGAGAAGTCTGACGGCGTATCCGCAATCGTCCCACCAGCGCTCGGGCGTCATCATTATCATGGCCTCGTGCCCTATCAACTGGCTTATTCCGGAGTCGATTATTGCTTTCGCGCAGGGGACGCACGGCACCCACGGCATGTACATCGTCGCGCCGTCGACTGACTTTCCGGCCTTGGCAGCGGCATATATCGCGGACGGCTCGGCATGGATGACGTGCTTGAGCCGCCAGTCCCTGTCCGCCAGCTGCTCGCCGGTCGGTTTGACCCCCTTTGGAAAATGATTCGCGCCCTCTGAGACGATCTTGCCGTCCTTGTATATCACAGCGCCCGTCTTTGTCGTCGTATCCTCGCTGTTCTCCCATGCATATTCGTACGCTTCCCTGAGAAGGTGCGTGTGCATTACTCCGCTGACTTCCGCAATCTTCGGATCCCATCTAGCCACCTGACTTCGCCTCCTCGACTATGTGCCTGTAGAGGCAGTCGTATGCGCGCAGCAGGATGTCGCGGCTCTCGGGCTCGTCCGCTGCCATCTCCGCGGCCTTCTCCCAGTACTCCTTCAGCTCCTTCATGTGCTTGCCGAGCGGCCTGCGCCAGACGCCGTCAGAGACGCTGTTCCTGACTATGAACTCGGTGACCTCGTCGACGAACGGCACCTCTGTCTTGTATCCTGCGTCGAAGAGGGACTTCACAACGAGACCCCTGACATATTTCCTGTCAACCGGCATGACCAGTTATCGGAAGAAAAGGATTTAAAGAAGTTATTGTTAGGAATTGAGCACGCTGTAATTTAAAATCATCACTCGCCAATCGGGTAGTGCTTGCACTTGAGGATGTTGCTGCCGAAAGAGACGCAAGCCTTCCTCCTGCAGTCGCCGCAGTTCTCATAGTTCAGGTGGTCTACGGTATGGTTGACGCTGTACCCGACCTTTATCTTGTGCTTCTTGGCAAGCGTCACTATGCGCAGTGCTTCCTTCTTGTCGTAGTTCCCGATGGCGTTTATCGTTGCGCCAGACTCGCTTGAAATGCGCATGTCTATGTATAATTTTTCGTCCAGCGAGCTCCTCATGCGTCCGCTGTCCTTCTGGTCTCCAGAGTAGAGGTCCAGCAGGGCCTCGCTTGCCTCCACCGGGCGCCTGAGCACGACATCATCCACGCGCTCCTTGCCTGCGATGGTCTTTGGCGGCTTTACGTCCGTGCCAAGGACGAGCGCCCTGCCCGTGGTCACCTCGTCTATCCCCAGTTCCTTGAGGAACATCTTGCAGGATTCGAGATGCATTTTGAGCACGTCCTCATGCAATTCGTCGAGGTTCCGCTGCATTATCGACATACGACCCATTTGCATGCAAAAGCATTTATAGAACTAATGATCTCGTACAGAAAGCGTTTTAAAGATTACCGCACCTATACGTGCATGCCGGCAGACAGCATTGACGGGCTTGCAGCGGAGCTGAACAAGTACATAGGGCATGACCCATCGAAGGGATGGACTCCCGAAATATCCACCGACACGTTCTTGGCTGACAAGGAAAACATGCCCAAACTGCTGGGATTTTTCTACGTCTTCATACCCAAGGATAACCTGCAGCAGCACGTCAAGGAAGAAATAGAACGTTACGCGAACGACAACAATATCAATTTCATCGTGACGGACAAGGAGTTCTGCAGCGACAACGAATGCCACGGGCACAGCTTCAACCCGCTCGAAATCGAGCACGGCGACTTTATTTTCGTGAACGCATTTCCTAAGAGCATAAACGGGACGGGCATCTACTTCCTTTCAGAAGAGAACTTCGCCGAATACCAGAAAATGATCTTCGAAGCTGCTGAAGCCGCAGACAGATAGTTTACTCCACGACCTTGTCGCGCGAGCGCGCGCCGCGGACAAGGCGGACTTTTCCGTAACGTTCTCCGAGAACTTCTAGCAGCTGCTTGTTGGCGCGGCCGCCCTCCGGCTTGGCCGTGAGATAGACGTGAACTATACCGTCCTTTTCCTCAATGCGCGTTTGTTTAGAACCTGGATGAGCGCGGACGTTCAAAGCTCACTTGCCTCTTCCTTGCAGGTGTCGCATACCCACTTGTCGTTGACAAGCGTCAGCTCCTCCTGGAAGTTCCCGCACAGTTCGCACTCGCCGGACGTGGCCTCCTCCTCGCCCTTGTCCTCGTCCTCGCCTTCGGCCTCCTCCTTCTTGAGGTGCTCGGCCATCATGTCTATGAGGCCCGGCGATACGCGTAGCACGTCGCGGACCGAGACGAAACCGACGAGCTTTCCCAACGACTTGACGGGCATGCGCTCGTAGCCGTACTTTGTCATCTCCTTGACAGCCTTTGAAAGGTCGTCCTCAGGAGAAACGGTCACTACCGGAGACGTCATTATCTCCTTAACGAGAATAGTTGACGGCTTCTTGTCGTCAGCGGCGACCTTGTTGGTTATGTCCTCACGGGTCACGATCCCTATGGGCTTTTTCCCGTCGCAGATGACCACGCTGCCGACGTCGTTGTCGCGCATGAGCTTGGCCGCCTCGCTGACCTTCGTAGAAATCGAGCAGGTCACGACGCGTGACGACATAACATCTTTGACTGACATCTCTGGCATGTTTCTCAACTGACAATTAATCGCTTCTGATATATAAATAAGTTATCTGTCGTTAACGATAACGTATATAAGCGTATTTGACGATAATCTAAGAATGGTTGAGGCAGCAGCACTGGCACGCGAGTCTCTCGGCAAGAGGATCGCAGGCGAGATTGTTCTCAGCAACACGCCCGGTCAAACGATTCAGAAGTGGAGGAACATGTTCAAGATACCGCAACGGGCGTTGGCTGACCAGATGAAGGTCATGCCTTCAGTCATCAGTGACTACGAGAACTCGAGAAGGAAGAGCCCGGGCATAAAGGTGATAAAACGCATCGTCGAGGCAATGATAGACCTTGACGAGAAGACCGGCGGGCGCGTAATCAAGGAATTCTCAGACTTCCCGAGCAAAGCTGTCCTGTCCGACGCCGTTCTTGACCTGAAGGAGTTCTCTGCGCCGTCGACGATAAAGGACTTCTGCAAGACAATAGGCGCCTCGCTGATGACACGGACCGATCTCAAGGAGAATAACATCCACGGCTACACTGTCATAGACAGCATGAAGGCGATCGTCGACCTGCATCATACTGACATGGTGAAGCTTTACGGCCTCACGAACGAGCGCGCGCTCGTTTTCACGGGAGCGAAGAGCGGACGAAGTTCTATGGTCGCCTTGAAGATGGTCAACCTGAGGCCCGGACTCGTGGTTCTCCACGGCAGCGATCCGGGATCGCTCGACGAGCTGGCCAAGCGCATCGCCGACGTTGAGGGCATCCCGATAGCTGTTATCAAGGCCGGATCGGTCGATGAGCTCATCGGAGACCTCAAGAAGAGCTTCGGAACGAAGTAACACTTAAATCCTTTCTGATGATATAACGTAGCATGTCAACATCATCTAAGCCAAAAATAAGGGTCAGAGACACGAACGACGGCCATCCGACGTCCTATGGACGGCACGAGGTCACCGTGGACGGTGAGAAGTATGTGGTTTCTACGGCATACACCATGGATACGGAAAACCTCGAGACCATGGTCCTCGACATGAACGGCAGCATGATGGGCCGCAAGGAATACCACCAGATTATATCCATTGAAGACCGTGTTGAAGCGCATGAGAAGGTCATTGAGAGGATACGGTCAGGCAAGCTCAAGATCAAGAAAGGGATGAAAATCTGAACCAGTCCCTCACCCGTTGATTGCTGATGGAGACAACGTCAGAAAATTTCGGGCTTACTACTTACTACTATAACACTGTTATATGAAATGATGGTGATAATGTTGCGCGTTTCTATAAGAAATGATCTCGACATGCAAACAGGGGGACAGAGTTTCATATAACGGCGTTATGTACATCTCGTGAAGTTGTTTGTGAAGGTTTTTCACTCCTTCACAATGTTCACGGGCCTTCATACACGAACAGGGCTGCAAAACTCCACTGGAAGCAGGGGGGGTGGCGAAAACGGACCGACCCCTTTACTGCACATGGAACTTCATATAACAGTGTTATGAATCGTGAAGAGAACTATAAATACGTTCACGCAGATTAGCTACGTTGGAAGCGAAGCCCATGGCAGATGTAAACAAGATATTCAACGAATTCATAGATGCTAAGCCGCTCTTCTCGCAGCGCCAGGCGCTGACCCTGAACTTCACGCCAGAAACGATACCTCATAGGGACAAGGAGATCGAGACCATCGGACGGATGCTGGCGCCGGCCCTTAAGGGAGGCCGCCCGAGCAACCTGTTCATATACGGGAAAACGGGCACAGGCAAGACGCTATCGGCTCTGTACGTGGCGAAAGAACTGGAAAAAGCGGGCCAGGCGAATGGCGTGAAGATCAGGCACGCTTACGTGAACTGCAAGATGGGCTGTTCGGCCGACACTGAGTACCGCCTGTTCGCGCATCTATTGAAGGAATTCGGCGTGGTCGTGCCATGCACGGGGCTTCCGAAGGACAAGCTCTACCAAGAATTTTACGACCTGGTGGACAAGGAGAAGCAGATAGTCATACTCATAATGGACGAGATCGACGCCCTGATAAAGAAGACAGGGGACGAAGTGCTCTACAGTCTGACCCGCAAGAACCAGAGCCTGAAGAACGCCAGCATATGCATGATCGGGATAACGAACGACCTGAACTTCATAGATTCGCTGGAGCCAAGAGTCCGCTCTTCTCTCGGCGAGGAGGAGCTCGTGTTCCCGCCGTACAATGCACTGCAGCTGCAAGACATCCTCAGGCAGCGGTGTTCCGCGGCTTTCAACGAGGGCGTGCTCGTCCCGGGCGTGATAGAGAAGTGCGCCGCACTGGCGGCACAGGAGCACGGCGATGCGCGGCGCGCACTCGAGCTGCTACGGGTGGCGGGCGAGCTTGCCGAACGGTCGGGCGCCAAACAGGTGACCACGGCCAACGTGGACGTGGCCCAGGAGAAGATCGACGTGGACCGCGTGGTCGAGATAGTCAAAGCGCAACCGCGTCAGTCGCAGGCTATATTATATTCAATAATCAGCCTTTCAGAAAAAGAGAAAAACATCGAGACGGGCGGCGTGTTCGCCGTTTACGAGAACCTGTGCAGGACGCGCGGCATCAAGCCGCTCACGGAACGGCGGGTTTCCGACCTCATAGCCGAGTTCGACATGTTCGGGATAATAACGATGAAGGTGGTGTCCAAGGGGCGTTACGGCCGGACGCGAGTGATCAACCTCAACCTCAACGAGCAGCAGATACAGAAAGTGAACGCAGTGATGAAAGAAGTGTTCTAGATGAGCAACGCGACGCGCCTCCTTGAAGCAGGGTTTTTGCTAGACAGCACCATCGTGGGGACCGTCGAGCTCCTCGACGAGGACCAGATCAATTTTCTCGTAGGCTTGGAGAACAAGCCCGCCATGCTCAGGTCGGACGACCTGCGGACGGTCATGGAGCCCAAGATACGGCTGAAGGCGCGGCACGCGTCGCCGACGATGACGATAACCGAGCTCTCGCAGTCGTACAACGAGAAATTCGTCGCGTTACAGAAGGCGCTGATGCGGCGCGTCAATCCGGACACCGTGGTGTCCGCCGGAAAGTGCAGCGACGGCGAGGCCACCGTGATCGGTCTTGTGAGCAAGGTCGACGCCGGCATAGCCGTTCTTGAGGACACGACCGGTTCCATACGCGCCGTGCTCCCGCAGGACGCGAAGAAGGCGATGGCCGACGAGGTGGTCGCCGTCCACGGCAATGCAAAGGGCGGGATACTCTACGCCGACAAATTGCTCTATCCCGACGTTCCGCTGAAAGAGGTGGCAAAGGCAAAGACGCCCGCGGTCCTGCTGATACTTCCGGAAGTCGACGACGGCCTGAAACGGAACGCAGAGCGCGCCTGCAAGAAGGCGAACTTCATCGTATCGCTCGCCGGACAGGACCTAACGACGCCGCGCAGCGCGGCGTTCCTCAAGGTCAGCGGGATCATGCACGCCAGCATAGAGGGCGTCGACGTGCTCCTTCACAGGGCCGACTACTCGGGGATTGCCCAGGCGTTCGGCGTCAGCGAGGAGGACGCGCAGCTCGAGCTCCTCAAGAGGCGCCACCTCGGCGCAGAGCCGTGCATGGACAGCGAGGTGATCGATCCGGTGCCGGACATATTCGCGGCCACGTCCGCAAAAACTTTCGTGAAGAACTACAAGGGCGTGACCGTGATCGGCCTCGCGAGGCCCGATGCGGCGCTCATAGACCTGCGCACGCGCGACATCAAGCTCGTTAACCTTTCAGAATGACGCTACTTTCCCTTCTTCAGCGACAGGAAACTCAACAGCGCCTTGAAGCCCTCGAGCAGGATCTCCACGTCAGAGACGGACCTTATTTTGAAGATCCTCCTTATCATGTATGAGGGGCGCATGTAGAAACTCCTGTACATCAGCTGGTACAGGTCCTTTATCTGGTTCTCGTCCAGCGTCTCGAGCCGCATGACGGGCTTTGACAGGTTGTAGTCGTCCCAATCATACGATAGGAGGAGGTTCCTCTCCTTCGCCCACTCGAACATCGGGGTGCCCGGGAACGGCGTGGTTATGTTGGCCACCAGCAGGTCCGGGTTCAGCCTGTTGACGAACCGTATGTTCTCCTCTATTATTTCCTTCGTGTCTCCGGGATTTCCGACCATGAAGGACAGCCTGCAGTCTATGCCGACCTTCTTCGTCCACCTGACGGCGTTCTCCACCTTCTCTGCGTTTATCTTCTTGTTTATGTTCTGCAGCACGATTGGGTTTATGTTCTCGACGCCGTACAATATCTGGTGGCATCCTGCCCGCTTCATGATCCTCAGCTGCTCCTCGCTTATGTAGTCCACGCGGGCAAAGCACGTCCATGAGATGTTCATCCTGCTCTCGATCAGAAGGTTGCACAGCCTCGCAACGTTGTCCTTGAACACCGTGAACGTGTCATCGTAAAAGAGTATCTGCCTGATCCCGTACTTCTCGTGGAGGTACTTTATCTCATTGAATATTGTTTCGGCCTTCTTGTGGGTCATGATAGGGCCGAGCGTCTTGTTGCAGAACGTGCACCTGCCCGGGCAGCCACGCGAGGATATCATGCTCATCGCAGGGAGCTTCCTGTACGTCCCCTTTGCAGGATGGTATTTCTCTATCGGCAGCAGGTCGTATGCGGGCATTGGCAACGCGTCGAGATCGCTTATTCTTTCCCTGGGGCGGTTCACGGTCATGCTGCCGTCCTGCTTGAACGCGAGACCGTTGATTTCCTTCAGGGGCCTGCCGGAGAGGAGCTCGTCGTACGTTATCTCCCCCTCGCCGACGACCACGAAGTCGACGAAGCTCTTGCCCAGGACCTCGCCTGTCATGAACGTCGCATGGACGCCGCCGAAGGTCACCTTTGACTTCGGGTAGAACTTCTTGCATATTTCCGCGATCTTGTAGGCCTTCTTGACCGTGGGGGTCATCGACGTTATTCCCACGTGCCTCACTTCAGGGAAATTCTTCACGATGTTCTCCTCGAAGTATCGCTCGAACATCTCCACTGACGGGCACTCGACATTGCAGTCTATTATCCTTACGGAGCGCCCCTTCGAGCGAAGGTACGCGGCGATGGCGGCCAGCCCGAGCGGCGGAAAGTTGGAATTGACCTTCTCCCATATGCTCTCGCTGTCCTTGTAGAATATGGACGGGGATATCAGGAGGCAGTCGAGCGTGTTTTCAGCCATACAACATATTTAACCACCAGTAATGTATATAAACGTGATTATACGGATGAGCGACAGTAGCGCTCGAGCATACAAAACGCTTTAAATTCTTTCGATGCCATATCCTATTGGTTTTTATGCTGATGCAGGTTCTCGATTGCGACTATATCGTCCTTGGAAACAAGCCCATCGTGCGGCTGTTCGGAAAGACCGAGGACGGAGGGACCGCGTGCGCGTTCTACGACAAGCTGACGCCATACCTCTACGTAAAATGCGCCGACCTCGGCGAGATGACTGCAGCAATCAAGCGCAAGTTCGGGTTCGACTCGGAGGTCGTCGACCGCACGGTACCGTTCGGGTACCAGAAGCCGATCAAGGTCCTGATGGTCAGGACGAAGATACCGAGCGACGTGCCGGGGGTGAAGGAGTTCGCGGAGCAGAACGGCGGGACCGCGTACGAGGCCGACATACTCTTTAAGTACCGCTTTCTGGTCAACCAGGAGATACGCGGGATGACCTGGGTCGACGTCGAGGGCAAGCCCGAGACGACGCACACGGTGAAATGCAAGTCGCTGCGCGCCGATTCTTTCAAGCGCGTGGCGAAGATGGACAACGCGCCCCTCAAATACCTGACGTTCGACATCGAATGCATCGCAAAGGACGGTGGCATGCCGGACCCGAAGAATGACCCCATCGTGATGATCTCGTTCCATTTCAAGCCGTTCTACAAGGGACAGGAGACGCTGATGCTCGTCGGCAAGAGCGCCTATGCGATGGGCACAGACGTGGTCACGTGCCCGAACGAGAACGAGCTGCTGAAGAAGTTCAACGAGGTGGTGAACGACTACGATCCGGACGTGCTCATAGGCTTCAACATAAACAACTTCGACCTTCCGTACATCATACAGCGCATGGAAGCGCTGCAGATAAAGAAGGACTTCAGCCGCGGCGACAAACAGCCGATAACGAAGAAGGGCCAGAACGGCTACATGAACAGCGTTCTCGGGCGCGTCATCGTGGACCCGTACGAGATAATCAAGGCGGACCCCTGGGTCCATTTCAAGAGGTACGACCTGCGGACGATTGCAAAGGAGATGCTCGGCCGTGAGAAGATGGACGTGGGCGGAGGGAAGGGAATGGCCGAAGCATGGGCCGACAGCGGCGAGAAGCTGAAGCAGTTTATAGATTATTGTCGGAACGACTCGGTGCTCGCGTCGATGCTCGTGCACGAGAAGGGACTTCTTGACCGCTTCTTTGAAATAGCGAAGATATCCGGACTGCTTTTGCAGGACGCCCTCGGCAGCCAGACGCAACGACATGATTGCAACCTGCTTCACGAGTTCAGGAAGCGCGGGCTGCTGATGCCGTGCAAGCCGAGCGCGACCGAGATGAACCGACGCGTCGAGGAACGCAAGGAGGCCGCTCTGAAGGGAGCGACTGTCCTCGATCCCGAGACCGGGCTTCACGCGGACGGATCAATCATAGTTCTCGACTTTACGTCTCTCTATCCGTCGATAATACGCACGTTCAACATCTGCCCGACGACCCTCCTGCGTGATGGGGACCTGAAGCACGTCGAGGCACCGTCAGGCTCAAAGTTCGTCACCAAAGATATCTACGAAGGCGTGCTTCCGAAGGTCATCGCAGAAATGGTCGATACGCGCAAGGAAGTGAAGAAGCAGTACAAGCTCGAGACGGATCCGAACGTGCGGAAGATACTTACGGCCAAGGAGCTCGCGCTCAAGACCATGGCGAACTCGTTGTACGGTTACACGGGCTATCCGCGCTCGAGGCTCTATTGTATAGATATCCCCAGTTCGATAACCGCATATGGCAGGCACAACATAATGAAGACCAAGGAGATAGTGGAGAAGAACTTCGACGCGCGCGTGATTTACGGCGACACGGACTCGGTGTTCGTGAAGGTGAAGACGAAGGACCTGGAGGAGGCAGAGAAGATCGGCAAGGAGATGGGCGCGTTCGTGACGAAGAACCTCGACGGCCTCGACCTCAAGTTCGAAAAGATATACAAGTCGTTCCTTATCATAGCCAAGAAGCGCTACGCGGGCTGGACGTTCGAGCGCGACCACGCCGGCTGGAAGGAGAAGATAGAGATGAAGGGCATCGAAACGGTTCGTCGTGACTGGTGCGACCTCGTGACAAGCACGATGAGGAGCGTGCTCGATACCATACTCAAGGAGCAGAACACGGGCAAGGCGTGCCTGCTCGTGCGTAGCGTCCTCAAGGACCTGTCAGAAGGACGCGTGCCGCTCGAAAAGCTCACAGTCATAAAGGGCATAACGAAGTCGATAGAAAGCTACGACGGCATGCAACCGCACGTCGAGGTCGCGAAGAAGATGAAATCCCGCGACCGCAGCAAGGGCTCGATGGTCGGCGAGCGCATCGGCTATGTCATCGTGCGCGGCAATGACCTGCTCTCAAAACGGGCCGAGGACCCGGAATGGGTCAGGCAGAAGGGCCTGCAGCTGGACACGCAATACTACGTAGAGAGCCAGCTGCTTCCGCCGCTCGAACGGATTTTCGAGGCGTGCAAGATAAGCAGGTCCGAACTCGTTGAGGGCATGCGCCAGACGAGCCTGGCGGACATGCTCAAGTCAAAGGCGCCTTCTCCTGACAAGGCAGTGCTCGACGGATACGACGCAATAGTGTGCAAGAAGTGCCACTGGACGTTCAGGCGCCCGACGCTCAGCGGGTCGTGCCCCGAGTGCGGCGAGCCGCTCTACTTCTCGAAGGACGGCTCCATAGGAAGGGCTATCGCAGTGCAAACCACAAAATAGTCGGCAGCATCAGGCATCCCATCGCCAAACTTCTTCGTACGTTGAACCTCATGGGAATCATGCCTATGAGGAACGCCGCGAAAGCAACAGCCAGCCCGCTGATGCCCGAGAGCACGGCCACCATGATCCAGAGGAAAATGAAGACGAGCTTGCACAGGACGGCGTAGTTCATTCTTCGTATGAACGACAATGCCATGCGCGAAGCTGCTACTGTGAACGCGGCCGCAGCCAGCGACGAGACGATGATGATTCCGATGAAGAAGAGCATCTCGCTGGCGCCGACGCTCACAAGGTCGCCTATTGCGACGGCGATGCCGGACCGCGGGTTGCCGATGAGGTAGATGGCGAACAGCGAGTAGATGATGTCCGATACGTTCACGCATGCGCTCGCCATCAGGAACTTCTCGTCGCTGTGACGTGCGCTCACGGCCTCGTTCACAAGCACGGTCGCCTGTGAGCTGCCTATGCCTGGCATCAGCCCGGCGACTATGCCTGCGACGCTGCCGATGACGACCGAGGTCGCGCCCATCTTCAGAGGGACGTGTCGTGGCTTGCGCATCTCGCCCATGCGCTGGCGGACCTTTTCATGCATGGCCACGAACAGCGAAGGCATGCCGAACAGGCCGGTGAGCATCGGGAACAGCATGTCGCCGAGCCCCTCTGAGAAGTAGCCGAGCATGCCTGAGAGAACGAAGAGCGCGGCAGCCGCAGGACGGTTCCGCTCGCTGATAATCATGTAGCATGCGACGAAGATGAGGATCAGGTGCATGCTCGGTCTGATGAACGCGTACAGCGGCGGAACGACGACTGCGAATGCCGGCAGCGTTGCGATGACGAAGAACACGGCTCCGAGCCCGCCGAAGACCGTGAGCCGTATGGCCTCGAGGCCGCGGCCCTGAAGGAGGAGCCTGTGGCCGGGGAGGACCGAGAGCGCAGAGTCGCTCTCAGGCGCGCCGAGCAGGATGGCAGGTATGAAGCTGACGAAGCTGTTCGAGACGCCGGCTGACAGAAGTACGACCGCTGAGTCAACGGGACTAAAAGCGAACGACATCCATAGTATGAATGGTATCGCGGTGTTCGGGTGTATGCCCGGCATGATGCCGCAGAAGATTCCGATGGCCATTCCGGTGAAAAATGCAAGTAGCATCCCATGATGGTGCCTAGCAAGCTTTTTATTCACGAACTTCGAACACTAACGCATGCTCAACATAGACGCCAAGCAGATGGAGAAGATGATGAAGCAGATGGGGATAAAGACCGAGAAGGTCGACGCCGACGAGGTCATCATCAGGAGCGGCGCGAAGGAGATAGTCATCCGCGACCCGGAAGTCACCAAGGTCAACATGGGCGGGAAGGAGACGTTCCAGGTGATCGGGAAGGCAGAAGAGCGCGAAGCCGGTGCTTCCGACGATGACGTGAAGATAGTCGTGGACCAGACGGGCTGTTCGGAAGAAGAGGCACGGGAGGCGCTCGAGGAAGAGGGGGACATCGCCGCGGCGATTCTCAAGCTGAAGGGGTAGACCTTTCGATTATTTGTTCTGCGATCCTGCTGAATGCCGGCCTTGCTATGAAGACGCCGATGAGCACGCCGAGAGTCGTCGTTATCGCAAAGCCGCGCATGACACCTATGCCTATCATCATAAGCGGCAGCATGGCCGCGATGACCGTGGCTGCCGATCCGAATATCATGAAGAACGCGTGCTTGAGGCGCTGCTTGAACGTGTAGATCTTGGCTTCCGAGCCCATGAGCAGCTCGTCGACTATCATTATCTGCGAGTCCACGCCGGTTCCGATGACGGCTATTATTCCGACGAGAGATGCGAGGTCTATCGTCCAGCCGATCAGCGATGCCATCCCGAGTATCATCAACACCTCCGAGAAGCTCGTGAAGACGACCGGGATGACGATCTTCGGCTTGCGGTAACGTATGAACATTATGATGCTCACTGCAAGCGCTCCAATGACTCCTGCAAACGCCATGGAGTAAAGGAAACCCTGTCCGAGCGTCGGCGACACCTGGTCTATCCTTATCACATTGAGCTCGACAGGAAGCGCGCCCGACTGCAGTATGCTCTGCAGTTTGAGCTTCTCCGAGATCGCGTCCTCCTTCTTCTCGCGCCCGCCCTGTATCACCGGATCAGTCAGCGGCTTGCCTGCAAGATCGGCAGATATGCTCAGGTCGGTTATTATTTTCTTGTCAAGGATGAGTATGATCTTACCGTTCAGATATGCTTCGCCCGTCTTCGGGTCGACCGTAACTCCGAGGTCCTTTGTCAGCTTCGCGAACCTGTTCGCCCCATCCTGAGAAACGAACACCTGGAAAATGAACTGGTATCCGCCGGTCTGCGCGACGACGCGGGACGTGCATATCCCGGCCTGCTCCTGTATGCATACGGATTTTATGTCGGTTCCGGTGAACACGGTCCCGAGCATGACGACCTCACTGGCCGTGACATTGTAGACCTCGAACTTTATGCCGTCAATGACAATGGAGTCGTTTATGCCCAGCTTGGTGCCGTCTATGGTGATGGCATCCCCGTTCCTGACGATGCTCCTGTTCCAGAACAGCCCCGAATTGTTGCTGAGCTCGACGACGCGCGGTATCTTGGATTCGAACATCCCCTGCTTGGCCAGAAGGTCCTCGATCTCCTGCTGCGTGCCGCCTGCCATTTCAATCTCTATATAGTTATTTCCAGAGACGTCCTTGACTGCCATGAAGTTCGTCTCGCGGAGGCCGTAGACGTTTATCCTGGTCTGGAGAGTCCCGATTATCTGCTGCACCACCGCATCAGAGACGTTCCCGACCGGCTGCATGAGCACGCGCGTGCCCCCCACTATATCCATGCCCCATTTGATGTTGCTCGAAGGCTTCTTGTCGACGGTTATACCGAGGCCGGGAACGGTTATGTCAACAAGGTCGAGCTTTCCGTTGTGCATGAACCTCATTACGCCCGTGAAATCGCTGAACGAATAGACGTCTTCGACGGTTTTTATCGTCCTTTCGTTCATCCAGTCCAGTGTCTCTCCGGCGCTGAGCTTGTCGTAGAACGGCGAATCCGATGAAACGGACTTCACTATGACGGCCTGATTGGTATTTGGAGATATTATTATCAGCGACCCTGCCAGGCACACGAGCAATATGACCACGCGCAGGTCCTTGAAAATTCCTAGCTTCATGCAGTCCCCCTCTTCTCAAGATACCACCGCAGCAGCCCGGCATTGGTTATCCACGTGTTCATGATGTCGAACAGGAGCCCGATCACCAGTATCGCGGATATCTCGGAAACAACCGGAGATACCGAAAGTATGAACAGTATCGATAGCGTCGATATCGCGGTCAGCGTCATTGTCATTCCGGTCTTCACGGCCTGCCTTAGGTTATGGGATGCACTGCCCTCGGATTTCATCAGCCTTGTGGTCAGGACGATGTCCGTGTCCACCGAGTAACCCAGGAGCAGCAACAGCGCTGCAAACGATGCCAGCGACAGGTTGATGCCAAGTATCTGCGAGAACACGAACGCCTCGATCAGATCGGCAAAGCCGCACAGTATTACGTAGAAGCTAGGGAGCGGAATGCGGAAGACTATGAATATCACTATAGCCATTGCAATGAAGGCGAAAACGAGCGCGATCACGGCCTGCTGGAGGAACGACTTTCCAAGGCTCGCCCCTATGCTCTGGACGGAGAAGTTATCGAACGAATAGCCCGCTTCCCTGACAGCGTCTATGACCGCCGTTGAGTTGGTCCCGGAAGGGACGTCCACAAGTATCGTCCACGACGTCGCGCCGCGTCCGGTCCTGACATTTGCATCATACTCGGAGAGCGACGATTTGAGCGCCGTCGCGTCCGGACTGCTCTGCGTCTCTATGCTTATTTCCGTCCCGCCCCTGAAATCTATGCTGTAATTTATGCTGTCGGTGTAAACCATGTTGAACAGCCAGACCAGCGAAAATGCTAGGACCAAGAACGGAATTACCATGAGTTTCTTGTACGAAGCCGTCTTCTTCACTTCGTCCATATTATCACAACAACCTCTAACCCTGATAAATATATAAGGCTGGCGTATTTAAAATCCGTCATGAAGGTGGGCATAGTAGGGGGCAATATCTGCGGGTCGTACCTCGCGTGGAGGCTGGCCGGCGAGCACGACGTGACAGTGTTCGAGCGGGGCGCCTCTTCGGGGAACAAGGCGTGTTCGGGGCTCATTTCCGACAGGCTCTGGAGCTTCATGCCAGAGAACCGCGAGCTGGTGGAGCACCTGGTGTTCTATGCGAACATACACTTCCCGAAGCGGACCGTTACGGTGAAGTTCAGCCCCAAGATGCTCGTTGTCGAGCGCAGCTGGCTCGACAAGTATGCTGCGAACCTCGCGAAGAAGGAGGGCGTGAACGTACTTTACAACCACGAGGTCACGGGCGTCGCGACCGGCGGCAAGCCCGTCGTTCACGCGAACGGGCAGGACTTCGAGTTCGATTATGTCATAGGCTGCGACGGAGCGCTGTCAGCCGTTCGGAAGTCGCTGAACGTGGCGGACCCGCATTTCAGGCTCGGGATATACGCGTACAAGAAGGAGCGGAGCGACTCGGATGCCGTCGACACGTTCCCCTTGAGAAACGGCTTCAAGTGGAAGATACCGCGCCGGAAGTACGTCGAGTACGGCGTCCTGGAAAGCGCGGAACGCGCCCGCGAAGAGTTCAGCTACTTCATGGAGCAGGTGCGCTTTGCCGACCACGAAGCGAAGGCGGCGATTATTCCGGAAGGCCTGCGGCTCAGCAGCTCGAAGAGCGTTGCATTGTGCGGCGATGCGGCCGGATTGACGAAGCACTGGAGCGGCGGAGGAATAATCTGGGGGCTGACTGCCGCGGACATGCTCGTGAAGAGCGGGCTCAGGACCGGAAAGTACAACGCGGCGCTGAAGCGGTTCTTCCTGCCGAACATATATGCGGCGCGGATCAAGACGTTCTTAGCGAACTTCGGCGGAAGCCGCGGCCTGTCGCCGAAGAAGGTCGTGTTCGACCCGGACTGGGGCTAACCCCAGAGGTTGTTCGCCTTTCTGAGCGCAGAAGCATCGTTTATGTTCAGCCAGAGCCCTTCGAACAGGTATCCGAACAGCTGGTTCTTCTTCGCCAGCTTCGGGAACAGGTCGTTCTCTGGAGACGCCATATCATTGGTTATGCTTCGCAGGACCGACGGCTCAATGAGGAATATGCCCGCTGAAACCATGTGGCTGCCTATCTTTTCCGGCTTCTCCTCGAAATCGGTTATGCGGTTGCCTTTCATCTTGACGACCCCGTAGCTGCCTGGGTTCGAAACGGTCGTCAGTGCCATCGTCACGAGCGAGGCATTGTCCTTATGGCTGCGGATCATGTCCTTGATGTCGATGCTGCACAGCGTGTCGCCGTAATAAACGAGGAACGTGTCGTCGAAATAATCGTGGGCCATCTTTATCGGAATCGCCCTTCCCTGCGGGCGCTCGCCGACCATGTACCGGATCTTCACACCGAGCGCCTTGCCGTCCTTGAAATAACCCGTGATCTTGTCGCCCTCCCAGTCGACGTAGATGACTATGTTGTCCACTCCTGCGGCGCCCAGATGGATTATCACGTGCTCGAGCACGGGCTTGCCGTTGACCAGGGCCATGCACTTGGGCCTCCCGTCCAACTTGTCGCGGCCGCCGGCGAGTATCAGCGCCCCGCCTATCTTGTACTTCTCGACCGTCTTCGTTAGCAGGAATTCGATCGCCTGGGACCTGCTGCGTATGGTCATGTCGTTGACTAGCTTGTCGACCTCGTGCAGCACTTCCTCCTTGACCGTTATCGTGATGCGTCTCCTTCGCATAATGTATCATATACAGTATGACACTATGGGTATTTATAGCTAACATCCTTATTATGACATAAGAAAAAACGAGAGGTGTTATGATGAAAACGGTTCTAGTGACGGGCGGCGCGGGCTTCATAGGCTCGCATTTGTGCGAACTGCTCCTGAAGAGGGGGCACAAGGTGATATGCGCCGACAACCTCGGCTCGGGGAACCGCAGGAACGTCGAGCACCTGCTCACGAACGATAACTTCAGCTTCATGCAGCACGATATCGTCAACCCGCTGCACGTCGACGGCCCGCTGGACCAGATATACCATCTCGCTTCGCGCGCGAGCCCGGTCGATTATCAGCAGTACCCGGTGGAGACCGCTCTCGCCAACTCGATGGGGACGCACAACATGATCAAGCTGGCCATGGAAAAGAACGCGACGTTATTGTTCTCGTCAACGTCCGAGGCATACGGCGAACCCAAAGTGCATCCGCAGGTCGAGAGCTACTGGGGGAACGTCAACCCGGTCGGCGTGCGCAGCTGCTACGACGAGTCGAAGCGGTTCGGAGAGGCGCTGCTGATGGCATACAAGAGGCAGTACAACGTCGACATCAAGATCGTACGCATCTTCAACACCTACGGCCCGAGGATGAGGCTCGACGACGGCCGCGTGATACCGAACTTCATAACCCAGGTGCTCAAGAACAAGCCCATAACGATATACGGCGACGGAATGCAGACACGATCGCTTTGTTACGTTTCCGACCTTGTCGACGGACTTTACATGATGATGAACTCAGGCCACGTCGGACCGAAGAACCTCGGTAACCCCGAGGAGATAACCATGCTGGACCTTGCGAAGAAGATAAAGAACATCGCAGCGTCAAGTTCCGAGTTCGTCTTCCATCCGCTGCCGGAGGACGACCCGACAAAGAGGCAGCCTGACATATCCATGGCAATGCAGATGCTGGGCTTCCAGCCGCGCGTCTCGATGGACGAGGGCCTGCAGAAGACGGTCGAGTGGTTCAAGGAAGAGATGAAGAGGAGAGGGGACCTGTGAAGGTCGTAATAACCGCTGCCGGCCTCGGGACCAGGCTGCTGCCTGCCACGAGCGTGATGCCCAAGGTCATGCTTCCGCTCGGCAAGAAGCCTGCCATACAGTATGTCGTCGAGGAAGCGGTCGCTTCCGGAATAAAGGACATAATCTTCATAGTCGGTCCGGACGATACAATGATAATGGATTACTTCTCCGGAGACAAGAAGGAGCTGATAGCTGAACTGAGGAAGCGCGGAAAGAACGATTACGCCAATGAGCTCGAGAGCATAAAGAAGATGGCGAACTATGAGTACATCGTTCAGGAGGACCGCCTCGGTCTTGGCGACGCTGTCCTGAGGGCGCGTAAATCAATAGGCAACGAGCCGTTTGCCATCCTGTACGGCGACGGGCCGGTGATAGATGCGGATCCGCCGCGGCTCAAGCAGCTAATTGATGTTCATAACAAATACAACGGTGCACCGGTGATTGCGGCTAAGATGGTTCCTGACCACATGGTGAGCAAGTACGGCATCATAGACTACGAAAATATCAAGGGCGAGAAGAACGTGAAGCTCGTGAAGCGCATCGTAGAGAAGCCGAAACCGGAGGACACCGAGTCACGGTGCGCGATATCTGCCGGATGCATACTGACGCCGGATGTATTTGATATACTTGCCAAGCTAAAGCCGGGGGTCGGCGGAGAAATACAGCTGGCTGACGCACAGAACAAGCTGGCAGGGATGAAGGAAGTGTACGCCGTCCTGTATAATGGCGAGAGGCTTGACGTCGGAAATGAGTTGAGCTATGCCCAAGCGACAGTTGAGATGGCCCTGCGCAACGTGAAGGGATTCGAGGAGTGGCTCGAACAGAGATACGAACAGTGATTTTCATGACATTGATTGACCGCGCAGTGATACCGGCAGCTGGATGGGGAACCAGATGCCTGCCGGCCACAAAAGAGACGCCAAAAGAAATGATTCCGGTCATAGACACGCCGCCGCTGCTCTATGTCGTCAATGAGGCGATCGACTCCGGACTGGAGTTCATACACATAGTCACTTCGCGAAACAAGCATTCAGCGGAAGACTTCTTCAGGAGGAACCACGAACTCGAGGACGTACTTGCGAGGAAAGGAATGCTCAAGGAGAGGGACATGGTCGAAAAGATAGGTAGCCTCGACGAGAGGAACATACGCTTCGTCACGCAGAACGAGCAGAAGGGGCTCGGACACTCGATCTACTGCGCAATGAAGAAGCACGATTCGCTCAAGGAGCGGCCGTTCGCAGTCCTGCTCGGAGATGACATCGTTGTCAGCAAGAAGCCATGCACCAAGCAGTTGATGGAAGTTTATGATAAATATCGCGGCTCCGTGATCGCCGTCCAGGAGGTCGCAGACGAGAACGTCTCGAAGTACGGCATAATCGACGGAGAGGTGATAAGCAACGGAAGGAACGGCCACAGGATCTACAAGGTCAATAACATGGTCGAGAAGCCGCTGATCGATCCGCCGTCGAACATGGCGATAATAGGGCGGTACGTCATCGAGCCGCAGATATACAGCATACTGAGGGAGATGGTGGATCAGTACTCGGTGACCGACAGGATGGACAGTACGGCAAGGACGCTGCGCAGCTCTGAAAAATGGGAGAAGCGCAAAGGGACGGCGACATTCAGGCGCGGAGAGAAGCGGATCGGCGGTAAGGTGGTACTGCCGGCCGTAGAGCGCACGCGCAAGATGCTTGAGCCGCCGATATACCACGAGATCCAGCTTACAGAGGCGATAAACCAGCTGCCGAAGGAGTACAAGACGCGGAACTTCGCGTACGAGTTCGAGGGCACGCGCTACGACCTCGGGGACAAGTTCGATTTCTGGCGCGCGGGCACCGAGCTCGGGCTGAAGCGCGACGACATAGGCCCGCAGATAAGAAAGTACCTCAGCGAACTGAAGCTTTAGTTCTCTCGCAGAGCTCAAGTCCATAAACATTTAAATGCTTCTTGCTTCAATTGAGTGGCATGGAACCTGACCCGAATTTCTGGAGCTGCAGAACGGTGCTCGTGACAGGCATAAGCGGCTTCGTCGGAAGCCACCTCAGCGAGAAGCTGCTCGCGCTCGGGGCTGACGTCCACGGGATAATCAGGAGAAGGAGCAGCATGCAGAACATAGCTGCTGTGAAGGACGAGCTGAACCTGCATCCAGGAGACGTCTCCGATGCGCATTCGACCGTCTCAATACTCAAGGAAGTCCAGCCTTCTGTCGTGTTCCACCTCGCCGCGCAGAGCTTCGTGCCGCTGTCGTGGCAGGCACCGCTCGAGACAATAAGCAGCAACATAACGGGAACGCTCAACGTGCTCGAGGCGATAAGGAAGATAGATACCGTGGACAGGATACACTTCGCGGGTTCGAGCGAAGAATATGGCGCTGTAAGGCCCAATGAGTCGCCTGTGAAGGAAACCAATGAGCTCCGTCCGCTGAGCCCGTACGGAGTCAGCAAGGTCGCATGCGACATGATGTGCTTCCAGTACGCCCATTCTTACAAGATACCCGTCATAAGGACGCGTGCCTTCAACCACACGGGCCCCAGGCGCGGCCAGGAGTTCGTGACAAGCAACTTTGCGAACCAGATAGCGAACATACTCAAGGGCAAGCAGCCGCCTGTCATAAAGGTCGGAAACCTCGAAGCCGTGCGGGACTTCACGGACGTAAGGGACATGATACGGGCGTACATGCTCGCCGTCGAGAAGTGCGACGTGAACGAGATCTACAACATAGGCAGCGGCAAGGGGTGGAAGATACGCGAGATGCTCGACCTGCTGATAAGGCTGAGCGGCGCGAAAATAAAGACCGAGCAGGACCCGGAGAGGATGAGGCCGAGCGACGTCGAGCACCTGATATGCGATTCGACGAAGTTCAGGAAGAAGACCGGCTGGGCGCCGAACATACCCTTTGATAGGACCATGGGCGATCTTCTCGATTACTGGAAGGCTCGCGTTTAAATAGAAAGATTCTAAGAAATAGTCTTATGAGGAAGCGCGCAATACTGATGTTTGCGAGCATCGCCATAATCCTTATCTGGCTCTATCTTTCCAATCCGGCCGATATCCTGAAGAACGTCAGGGGGACGGATCCATCGTTCCTTGCAGCTGCCGTGGGAATGATGCTCCTATCGCTGGCACTCAAGTCATACAGGTGGAAGCTCTTCCTCAAGGACATCGACGTGTCCGTGCCGTTCTCGTTGGCGTTCACCAGCTTCACTGCCGGGCTCTTCATAAGCATGCTCACGCCCGCAAGGGTCGGCGAGCCGGTGCGCGGATACATACTCAAGAAGAAGATAGGCTCCTCGTTCACGCAGGCGCTGCCTTTGATAATAGTCGAGAGGGTGATAGACCTCGTGGTGGTGCTGATATTCTCGTTCATCGGCATAATCGCGTTCGGCTCGCTGATAGCGAGCGATACCAGCATCATGATCCAGGCAGGAACGGTCGCGGCAATCGTCATCATGGCGGTCATGATCGCCGCGCTGTACAGCGAGAAGGTCGGGCGCGGACTGCTCGGACTGCTGTCGAAGACGCCGCTCGCGAAGCACGCGGAGGCGGGGGCCGAAAAGATAATGTCAAACTTCTACGAATCGACCAAGAAGATACGGAAGAGGACATGGCTCTATGCAATATCAATATCCTTCACAGTATGGGCAATGGAAGGCATGATATTGCTCGTTGCGATAATGTCGGTCGGCGGCCAGATAGGTGCGCTGACGGCGATAGAGATAATCGCGATATCCCAGGTGATAGGACTGATAAGCTCGCTGCCCGGCGGCCTGGGATCCATCGAAGCGGTAATGACGATAACGCTGGTTCCGTTCATCGGCAGCGTGCCGCTGGCGACCGCGATGGTGCTGCTTTACAGGCTGGCGAGCTTCTGGCCGGCCATGCTGATAGGCGCGGTGGCGCTGATACGCACGATGGGTTTCGGGTTCCTGAAGGAGAACATAGGCTGATAATGAACCACAAATCCATATCCATTTTTAAGCCGAACTTCTCTAATATTTTCATGTCAAAGCTGAGATGGGCGGTAATCGCCATAATAATCGTCAATATTGCCTTCGTTCTTACGATGCCAGCCTTCCGGCACGGAGACGACATCAGGTACCTGATAATAGCCGATTCGATAGCGCGCACCGGAGACCTTGCGCCGCAGACCGTCGACCTCGGCGTGGAGTTCTACCATCCTCCGTTGTTCATATATGCAATGTCCTTCCTAAGGCTGCTCTTCTCGGACGTGCAGGCATGGATATTTGCAATAAAGCTCTCAGTTCTGGCATGCTTTGCTGGTTCGATGGTGCTGATATATGACCTGATGAAAAAGTTCAATCTCAGCGAGACCCAGCGGGCGGCCGCGCTCCTCATATTCTCGTTCATGCCGGCCACGCTGGCGGTCTCCACCGCGGTGATGATGGAATCGCTGATGCTGTTCATGTTCCTCGTGCTCATCAAAATATCGTTCAAGGAGGAGCATTCCAAGAAGGATTATGCGATGATGTTCGTGCTGTCCGGGCTCATGTCGCTCACGAAATACACGTTTGCCCTGGCGACAGCATCCGTCGTGCTCTCGTTGTTCGTTAATAAGAGCTCGGACAGGTGGAAGACGACAATATCCATCGCCCTCGGGGCGGCGATAATCGGTTCGTGGTGGTACGTGCGGAACATGGCGCTCTTCGGGAGCCCCATATACCTCGGCACGCACGCGCCGATGTTCCCGACGAACGCCGCCGAGCTCGCAAGAAGCCTGTTCATGGCGTACTTCACCTTCTTCTCCATGCCGAACAGCGCGAAGCTGGCCGTGTATTTTCCGTCACTCGGATCGTTGATACCGCTCGCATCGTGGGCCTTCATCCTGCTATCTGTTCCGATATTCGTGCTGTTCGCCGTCAACTGGAAGAATAACTGGAAGAAGTACGGCGAAATATCGCCGATGATACTGGTCTTCCTGGCATTCTCAATGTTCTTTTCGATCGAGTCAGCGGACTTCGGCACCAGGTACTTTTTCATGGTCCTGCCGTTCTTTTCAATAATACTTGCGGACAGCAAGAACAAGCACGCGCTGAAGTACCTGGCCGTATGCGTGGTGGCACTGCTTGCAATATCGTCCGTGCTGCAGATCTTCATGGTGGAGAAGGAAGCAGGAATGCTCTCCTCCTTGAATGCGATACATGACAAGTATGCCGGAAAGGAGATCTACGCGACGGAAGATGACATCGAAACAAGGTTTGTCGAGAGGCTGTTCTACGGAAGGACCCTCCAGACGGCGAACCAGACGGGCTGCACCGCCAACGAGAGCATCGGTCCGATCGATGTGTGCGTGAACGAGCTCGGCGCCGTCATAGGGCGGGAAGTATTACAGGCAGGAGACCTCCCGTTCAAGTACTCCGTCATAAAATGACCGCAGAGCCCCAATAGTTATTTAAATGCGTTTAGACGCTATAAACATTCAAAGTGATGACATGCAAAAGACGGATATACTGTTTGTTGCGCCGCCGTTCAGCTACGGCTATCTCGATCCGACAAGTCCGAGGTGCCCGCCGCTCGGCGTGGCCTCAATAGCGGCCGTGCTGGAGAAGGGAGGCTACTCCGTGAGCATACTCGATGCGTTCTCCGCCGAGATGACGGTAGAGCAGGTCATAGACGAGGTGAAGAGGGTCAATCCGACAATGCTCGGCCTCACCGGGACGACCGTGACCTTCCTGAAGGCGCTGGAGATAATGAAGGCTGCGAAGGAATACAACCCGTCCATAGTCACAGTGTACGGCGGACCGCACGTCACGACCATGCCAGAGACCGCGATAGAAAAGCCGTATGTCGACATAATCGCCATAGGGGAGGGCGAATACACGGCTCTCGAGCTGTGCGGTTCCATAATAAGGAAGAAGATGAAGCTGTCCGAAATCAAGGGCATACATTACAGGGAGAACGGCAAGGTGGTCAAGAACGCGCCAAGGCCGTTCATAGAGAACCTCGACGAGCTGCCGATACCGGCATACCACCTCCTCCCGATGGACAGGTACAGGCCCTACGCAGTCATAGATCCCGGATACAAGTTCGTGACAATGGTGAGCTCGCGCGGATGCCCGTACAAGTGCGTCTATTGCACGAGCTCGGTGATGTTCGGGCACAGGTGGAGGCAGATGTCGGTCGAGCGGACGGTCAAGGAAATCAAGTACCTGTACGACACCTACGGGATACGGCACATATATTTCCAGGATGACGAGTTCACGGTCAACCAGGACAGGACCGTGAAGATATGCGAGTGGATAATCGAGAACAAGCTCGACCTCATATGGGAGTGCCTGACCCGAGTCAACCTGATAAAGGAGCACACGATAGACATGATGGCAAAGGCCGGCTGCAAGTCGATAGCCTTCGGAATCGAGCAGGGGTACGAGGAGGGGCTGGTGCGCGTCAGGAAGCAGATAACGCTCGATCAGGCCAAGGAAGCGATAAGGGTGACGAAGAAGTGCGGCATACTTTCCAGGGCGTCGTTCATAATAGGCTTCCCGTGGGAGGGCGCCAAAGAGATAAAGAAGACGATAAGGTTCGCGAAGGAACTTGATGCTGACATAACTTACATCAACATACTCAACCCCTATCCCGGGACGGCGATATACGATGAGATAGTGCAGAAGGGCCTGCTGATGGGCAACGAGATGAACTGGGACAGGTTCAATTCCCATACGGCAAAGCCGTGGATAAGGACGGAATACCTGACAGAGAAGCAGCTGGCATACTGGAGCGGGCGCGCATACCTCGAGCTGTACCTCAGGCCGAAGTTCCTGATCAGGAAGATCAGGCAGACGAAGAACATGCACGACCTCATAAGGAACGTCAAGGGAGCATTTTCCCTGATAGGCATATCCCTGCAGAGGCTTGCAGGCAAGAAGGATTTTTAGTGATGCAATGAAACTTTCAATAATAATACCGGTCTACAACGAGGAGAGGACAGTGGAGACGCTCCTCAACAAGGTCGTCAATGCCAAGTACGAGGGCGTCGAGAAGGAGATAATAATAGTCGAGGGCAACTCCACGGACAGGACCAGGGAAATAGTCACGCGGTTCGCGAAGGAGCACGGGATCAGGCTCATACTCGAGGACGGCCCGCACGGAAAGGGCGCTGCGTCAAGGCTGGCGTTCAAGGAAACGACCGGCGATACGGTCCTCATACAGGACGGCGACCTGGAATACGACCCGGACGAATACATGAAGTTCCTCACTCCGATAATCAACGGCGAGGCCAAGGTCGTGAACGGTTCGAGGTCCCTCGGCGCCGGGCTGATGTACAGGAAGTACAGCGGCATCGAAAGGCTGCACTCGTTCGTGCTCAACATAGGCAGCTTCGTATTTGTCACGCTGCTGAACCTGCTGTACGGGGTAAGGATCACCGACGTCACGTCGATGCTCAAGTTCTATCCCGGGGACTTCATACGCAGCGTGAACCTGCGCGAGGACGGCTTCGGCATCGAATCCGAGCTGACGGCTAAGCTCGCTAAGCAGGGATACAAGATACTCGAGGTGCCCGCCAGCTTCAAGGGCAGGAGCCATGCAGAAGGCAAGAAACTGAACTTCTTCAAGGACGGCTTTGTAATATTGAAGGCCATCATAAAATACAGGTTCACGGACTAGGTAGGTCCTTCACGATCGCAGCTACTGCGGACCTGACGGCGCCGTCAGAATCGAGCCTTGCCTTCCAGCCGAGCGCGTTTATCTTCGTCACGTCGAGCGAGACCTTCGGAACGTCCCCCTTCCATCCGCGGCTCCCGCCGGTGTAATTTATCTTCACGCCCTTGAGACCCATCCCGCTTATTATCATCTTCGCGATCGCCTCGACGCTCGTGCTCCCCGCAGATGCAAGATTGAAGAGATTGAACTGGTCGTCCGCGTTCTTCAGGCAGAACAGCATCCCGTCGATGCATTCGCTCACTTCAAGATACGTTTTTGTCTGCTTGCCGTTCCCGAGTATTTCGAGCTCCTTCGGATTCTTCATGAGCTTCCTGACAAAATCGAGAATGACGCCGTGGGTCGGCCTCGGGCCGACTATGTTCGCGAGCCTGAACACCCATGCTTGGAAGCCGTAGTTGTGGCAGAACGCGGATATCAGGGCCTCGCATGCGAGCTTGCTCGCCCCGTAGAACGATATCGGCTGCAAGGGCCCGTAGCTTTCCGGGATGGGAACGACGTCCGCTTCGCCGTATATTGCAGACGAGGAGGTGAAAACGATCTTCTTTATGCCGTTCGCGCGCATGGCCTCGAGGATGTTGTATGTCGCAATGGTTCCGATCTTCAGGTCAGCATCCGTGTGGGCCGTTCCGTATGCGATGTCAGAGTTTGCCGCCAAGTGGAACACGATATCGTGCCCCTTCATCTCCTTGGCGAGCCTTTCCGCGTCCAAAAGGTCCGCTTCGACGAACCTGAACTTCGGGTTCTTCATGTGATGCCCGATGTTGCTTTTCTTGCCGAGCGTCAGAGAATCATATACCGTGACCTCGTTGTCCTTGATGAGCCTGTCGACCATGTGCGAACCGATGAAACCCGCGCCGCCCGTTATAAAGCATTTCATATCATCATCCTCAGTGCGATCAGGTCCTTTATGAGGTTCAGCATCACGCTGACCTTGGGCACGCCGATCGAGCCCAGCAGCCCCCTTCCCTGGAACGCAGAGGACCCGCCCTTGCGCTCGGCATGGTCTATGCCGACCTGCGCGATCCTGTAGCCGTGCTTCATGGCTTTCATGAGTATTTCGGCGTCTGCCATGCCGGTATCGCATTCCACCTTTATGTCGTTGAATATCCCCTTCCTGTAGATCTTGAGCGGGCAGTCTATGTCCTTGATGTTCGCAAGGAACATCACATTCACGAGCGCGTTGTAAACCCTTGCCGCCACCCTCCTCATCAGCTGATCGTTCCTGTTCTGCCTGTATGCGGACGCGATGTCGGCGCCGTCCATAAGCGGCAGGAGCTTCTCGATGCCCCTGACATCGCATTGGTTATCAGCATCCGTGTAGAAAATATAATCGTACCTGGAATTATTTATGCCGAGCCTGAGCGCAACGCCATATCCTTTCCTGTCCTTCGGCTGTATGACCAGCCTGACGGCGCTGTTGCTCTTCATTATGCCCTCGACTATGTTCTTGGTATTGTCGGTCGACCCGTCGTATAGCACGACTATTAGCTCGTACCTGTTGGCGACCCTGCGCATCACCTCATCAGCAGCGCCGAGAAGCGAAGCTATGCTGGACTCCTCGTTATATGCCGGAAAAAATGCCGATATGTCTGGTTTTTCTGCCATCATTTTCACGCAAATATTATTAGATAGGACATAGTATTAAAAAGGAGATGGAGCCGAAGTCCATACACGCTTATAAGCATAACGAATTCTAATTTAAATTATGATAAAGCAGGCCGTGATCCTTGCAGGCGGGCTGGGCACTAGGATGAAGCCGTATACGGAAAAGACGCCCAAGCCGATGGTCCCTGTCGGAGGAAGGCCGTTTCTGGAATACATAACGAACCACCTGAAGAAGAGCGGAATCAAGGACATCGTCATATGCGCGAGCTACCTGCACGAGCATATCGAAGAACACTTCGGAGACGGCTCTGCCTTCGGCGTGAAGATACGCTACTCCGTCGAGCCCGAGCCGCTCGGGACAGGCGGGGCGCTTAAGCTGGCGGAAAAGCTGCTCGATGACAAGTTCGTGCTCCTGTACGGGGACAACTTCTGGCCGCTCAATTACAGGAAAATATTCGAGGAATACGAAAAGCACGGCGCAGACGGGCTCATGATGGTTTTTGACGGCCCAGCGAAGACGACGAAGGACAATGTCAATGTCAAGGACGGCTACCTGACGCTCTATGACAAGAGCAGGACGGCTCCCGGGCTCAAGGGAATAGACGGTGGCATGTTGATATTCAATAAGAAGATCATAAAGCTCCTTCCCAAAGGCAAATCGAGCCTCGAAGAGGTAGTCTATCCGAAACTTATCGGGGATAAGCAGTTCGCAGCGATGGTCGTCGAGGACAGGTACTACCACGTCAGCGTCGCGGAGAAGATGCCCGCACTGGAAGAGGCGTTCATGGACTTCCGCTCGAAGCACACCATATTCCTGGACAGGGACGGGGCCGTCAATGTCAAGATGCCCAAGGGAGACTATGTGAAGAACTGGGGCGAGTTCAAGTTCCTCCCTGGCGCGATCGATGCCGTTCGGCTGCTCGGAGAGAACGCGTACACCGTACTGCTCGTGACCAACCAGTCCGGCATAGCCCGCGGAGCGATGACAGAGTCGGACCTCAGTGACATACATTCGAGGATGATTGCGGAGATGGGAAAGCGCGGTGCATACATAGACAGGATATATTACTGCCCGCACGGGTGGCATGACGGATGCAAGTGCAGGAAGCCTGCGACAGGGATGGTCGACAAGGCATCAAAGGATTTCAACATCGACCCGAAGCTCGGAATACTCATAGGCGACGACGACAGGGACATGGAGATGGCGAGGAACGTCGGATGCAAAGGAATACAAATAGCAGGCGGCAAGACATTGTTGGACATAGCCAAGGAGATGACAAAATGATAATATCAAAGACGCCGCTGCGCGTGAGCTTCTTCGGAGGCGGGACCGATGCTCTGAAGTACATAGAGAGCGCCGGGTGGGGCGCCGTGCTGAACACGACAATCCAGAACTATGTCTATGTCACGATAACCAATAACTTCTACGGTAATGTCAGGGCGTACTACACCGGCGCGTTCGAAGCCATTAAGAACGTGAGCGAGCTGCAGAACAAGTACGTCCGGGAGATAATGAAGGAGGACGGCATATCGGGCGGCGTGGACATATGCGTGACAACGGATTCGGTCTCGAAGGGTGGAGGGCTCGGCGGGTCTGCGGCGCTCATGGTCGGATTGATAAACGCGGCCCACGCCTTCAACGGAAAAAGGAAGGACGCTGCGTTCCTTGAGGCGGAAGCGACGAGGCTCGGCACGGACCGCAACAGGATAGGCGACACCACGGGCAGGCAGGACCAGGCCGCGACCGCATTCGGCGGATTCAATGTCATAAAGTTCTTCAAGGACGGTCGCGTCGTCGTGGAGCCCGTCAAGTGCGACAAGAAGACGCTCGCGCTGCTCGAGAGCAGGCTGCTCCAGTTCTATCTCGGCGGGACGAGGAGCGCGTCCGAGCTGCTGTTCAAGCAGGAGACCAAGATAGCGGACGAGATGGAGCTGCGCACAAAGATGCGCGACCAGGTCGATGCCGGGCGAAAACTCCTCGAAGCCGACAAGCTGGACGAGTTCGGCAAGCTGCTGGACGAGGCATGGAAGCTGAAGAAGAAGATTGGCGGAGTATCGAACCCTGACGTCGACAAGTATTATGACAAGGCAATCAAAGCGGGAGCGCTCGGAGGCAAGCTCTCGGGCGCGGGCGGGACCGGGTTCCTGACGTTCTACTGCCCGGACGGCACTGAGAAGGCCGTGAGGAAGGCGCTCGTGGACCTTAAGGAGATAAAGCTTAAATTCGAGCCAAGCGGCTCTAAGGTTATAGAGGTGTGACGATGGCTGATGAGAAGAGGAAATGGAATGAGATAGCCGCAAAGGGAAAGGTCTTGGATATAAGGGAAAAAATAAAGTCCAATAAGCCAGACCCTATGATGGAAAACGTGCGCAGCGAGATAATCAAGGGGTACATGAAGGACACGATCGAATGCCTCGACAAGGTAATGGACGACAGTGCAGACAAGATCGGAAAGATATCGCAGCTCATATTCGATGCATACAAGCACGACAAGCAGATAATACTCATCGGAAACGGCGGGAGCGCGTCTGTCGCCTCGCACATAGCGGCCGACTTCTCCAAGGGCTGGCTCGGCGATGAGCACGGCATAATGAGGCTGAGGTCGCTGTCGCTCGTCGACAACGTCTCGTTACTGACGTCGTGGATGAACGACGCCGGACAGGACCAGATGTTCGTCGGGCAGCTCAAGACCGTGCTCAATCCAGGCGACATAGTCATAGGCATAAGCGGGAGCGGGAACTCAAAGAACATCATAAATGCCATAGAGTATGCCAACTCTGCCGGTGCAAAGACAATAGGGCTTTGCGGCTTTGACGGAGGAAATCTAAAAAGCGCGGCCAGCATTTCCGTGGTCGTGCCGTCCGACAGTTTCAAGCGCATAGAGGACGTCCACATGATGATAGGGCATCTTCTCAAGGCCGTGCTTATGAGGGAAATCAGGGAAGCGCTGAAGAAATGCTAGTCTTCGTTGAAGCTTGTCTTGATCGCTTTCAGCCCGAACTTTATCGTGCATGCCCAACTTGTGTTCTCGCTGCCCTTGTATGAGTACGTCTGCCCGATGAAGAACATCATGGTGAACAGCGGGTTCGGCGGCAGATAAATGAGCTTCCTTATCAGCGGTATCAGCGCCGGGAACTTGACGCCGAAGAAGAACAGCCGCTGAAGGTTTATGATCGGCCAGTCCTCCTTCTTCGGGTTCTTCTTGTTGAAGAAGCTCGTTGGAATGTCGTCGACGCAGTAGTCCTTGTCCAACAGCCCCCTGTTTATCATCATCTCGGAAAGTTCCGTCTTCGGGTAAGGGACGAGTATGGACGACCACGGATAATCCGTCCTTATCTTCGCGTTCATCCTGATGGTCTCGAACGCATTGTCTATGGTCTCTCCCGGAAGCCCGAGGATGTTATAGGTCTTGAATTTTATGCCGTATTTTCTCAGCAATCTGGCGGCCTCATAGATGCTGGCGTCATTCACGCCCTTCTTCAATACCATGTTCCGTATGGTCTCATTGCCGGATTCTATCCCGAAGTGGACGGAGAGGCATCCGGCATCCTTGAGCGACATCACTATTTCCTCGTCGACCAGGTCCGCACGGCAGCAGCATACGAACGGCAGCCCGACCTTTTCCTTGTAGTATTTCATCATCTCAATGAGCCATTTCTTGTCGATTATGAGAGTATCGTCGCTAAAGAACACAGAGTCCAGAGGATATTTGCTCCTTATTTCGTTTATTTCGCCTATGATGCTTTCCTTGCCCCGCATCCTGATGTACCTTCCCTTGTTGGCATACAACTTCCTGTATCCGCCGTTGAAGCAGAACGTGCAGGAATACGGGCAGCCGCGGTTGGTCATTATTATTTTTCTCGGGTTCTCCCTCAGGATCTTATATCTGTAGACAAGCTCCCTGTCAGGATAAGGCATGTCATCAAGGTCCTGAATGAATTCCCTCAGCTCGTTCCTGACGACGGTCCCGTCCACCTTCACGAAGAGGTTCCTTATCCTGGATATCTTTTCCATGTCAGGGAAAGCGTCGGCCAGTTCGAGCATCGCGTGCTCGCCCTCCCCGATGCAGATGACATCCACGTTCTTCTCGTTTATCACGTCCGGAAAGAACGTCGAGTGAGGCCCGCCGAAAACTATGATGTTGTTGTCGCGCTTCAGCTTCCCAGCGGTCTCGAGGCACCATTTGTGCGCGCCGCTTATCACGGTAAACCCGATTATGTCCGGCTTATAGTCAGATACGATCCCCATCAGGTCCTTTTCTTCGGATTCTATGAAGAGCATCACATCATGCCCGAATTTCTTGAGGTACGCACTGATGCACATCATTCCGAGGCACTCGATGGGCCCCCTCTGCACGAACGCGATCTTCGTCATATCAATTTCTCCAATTACTCTTGATTACTAAGATTAATAAAGATGCCACCGCCAAAAATGAAATAATGTACAATATTTTGTATTCAGGCTTCTCTTCGAACGTCATCTTGAGGTTGCACGTTCCGCTTTCAGTCACGTTGATTTTCATGAATCCCTCACCGTTTATGCCGATGCCTGCGGGGATTCCGTTGATCTCGGCCTTCCAGTAATCGTCATAGCTCTCCTTTACGGTGAGCTCGCCAGGTCTGCAGGCGAACGACGCCTCTATCATGTTCCTCGACTTGTTAAGCGAGTAGTTGACAGGCTCCGAACCGGTCGATATGTATGACGGGGGATTAGAAAGCTCAAAGACGTCCCAAACCCCATCGTTATAGACCTCTCTGAACAGGTCCGTCGAGCTGAAGTAGCTCATCATGGCGCTCTTGTTGATGTAATCGCTGAACGGCACCACGTATCTGCTCTCGTTCGGATCGATGTTTATCACGGCATAATTAAAGAACCCGTCCTGCATCAGCCTGGCGGTCTCTTCCTGGCTCTGCCCGAGCGGATCGCGCAATTTCAGGTAATACGGCCTTTTGGTATCGCTGAGCTCCTTCTGGTTGAGGAACTGCGGCCGGTTCCCGCTGTCAGCTTCCTGCCATTTTAGCATGTGCTCGAAGTTGTTTTCCGGGTAGTATATCACGCGGCCCTTTGACATGTCGAGGTTCGGGGCATCCGGACTGATGAAGCCGCTCATGTAAAAGAAGCCCTGGAACGTGAAGAACACAAGGATGGAAACGACAACAAGGGCCCAGATGGACATGTCCACGGCCCTGTTCTTCGAATACAGCTTCGCGGCGATCATTGCCAATGGGACGGCAACGATGTACATGATGCGGTTGTACGAGGACAAGAACAGCACGATGACCATGAAGAGCAGCACCAGCGAGAATGACACGAAGTCCTTGTCGTTCCTGTAATTCAATGCAGCATATACGAAGAACGACCCGCCGATCAGGCACATAAGAACGAACGGTACGGTTCCCATCCTCGTAATAATGCTATTGACAAGCGTGTCGATGCCCGCCGACTGCTTGACAATGGAATCGCCCGTGTATTCCAGCATGAACGGGACCAGCCAGAACGATGCGATCAGCGCGCCGATTATGAACGGCGTTACCATAATCTTCCTGTACCTTGCAATCAGCCAGACCGTTATAATGGCCGCACCGAAGACGGCCGTGAGCTGATGTGTGAGGATCGCGAAGGAGAAGAACAGCCCGCTGAACGCGAGGTTCTTCATGCTGCGGTCCCTGCAGAGCCTGATGATGCTGTGCCACAGCAGGAGAGTCAGGACGACATTTAGGACGGTCGGGAAGCTGCCTTCCCAGAAATAATACACGCCCGACGGCAGGAAACTGAAAGTAAGCAGGCCCACTATCTTCTGTCTGTTCGTCAGATCGAAGTTGTTGATGAACACAAGGAATGCAAGCGGCGCAAGCACGAACGAGATATCAATGACGAGCTTGAATGCGGTCTGCGGGCTCAAGAACGCATTGAAGAAGCTTCCCATAAGGAGCGATGCCGGTGAGACAAACTTTATCATGGGATAACCGGTGTACCACAAATAGTTCCATCCGAGGTTCAGCGTTTTTGATATCAGCCACATCAGAGGCATGTGCCCGCAGAAGTCCGGTCCGTGGAACACGCTGAGATCCAGCGGATAGGAGACAATAATCCTAGAGATTGTGACCAGGATCGCGGACATGAAGAGTTTGCTATGCCAAAGATCCTTCAATCATCATCACCGGAAACCATCATAAATAAAATAGATTAAGTTGCGCTTATAAGCGCATGTGGACTTTTGTTCCATAAATCTGCTACTTTATCATTACTTGCAGGGGCAGAGTATATTGCTGCTGCATGACGGCGTCGCTCCCGTAAAGTATGTAATTGGGATGGACGATGGCAATCATTATCAAAGTGCATATCATCAGTGCGCCGACGACTGCCATGGACAGCCGCCTGTCCTTTATGCCGAACGCCGCGGAAGATGACAGCATGATGATTGGGGCGATGAACGTCAGTGCATACCGCATGGTGACTATGTTGAACATGAACGTTATGGCAAATCCGCACAATATCCACAGGATGAGGAACATGTCTTTCTTGAGCACTTTCCTGTTAGAATAGGCGAAATAGGTTACAAATAACAGCATTACCGGTATTCCTATTTGCTCCCCTATCAGGAACGGGAAAAATAACAGGTGACTGAACAGGAAGTTCGGCAAAGATATGTTCATTGCGGTTGTTACCGGGAAGGTCCAGAGATCGTTCACAAATAATTTTATGCCGACAGGGACATGATAGAGCATCCCTCTGCTCTTTGATACGACATCCCATACCAAAAATGACGGGAACATGATGAGCAGATATCCGGCGGCAACATAAAGGATATTGCCAACCCTTATTGTCCTGCTTTTCAGGTACTCGTACAGCATGAACAGCGGAGCGAGCAGAAAGCCACTGAATTTTGCTGATGCAGATATTCCCGTGAAGAAATACCCCTTCTTTTCGCGGTTAGTGAAATACAAATAAATCGCAGCGAGCATGAAGAATGACAATATGGCGTCAGGCAGGCCTATTCTGCTGTACGCAATGACTGGAACAGAAAATGCATACAGAAAGGCAGACAGCAGAGCCACCCTAATATCAAATAACTTTCTTGCTATGAGGAATACCATGAATATTGCCGCCGTTCCGAAAAGCGCGCTGACGGCCCTGAATGATACTAATGAGGGGAAAATCAGCATGACAGGCATATTGATGTACGAGCTTAGCCATGGCTGGGTGAACTCGTATGTGGAATTGTAATATACCGTCTTTACGAAGAGCGGGTCTGCGGACTTGAGCGTCAGCGCGGCGATGTAATAATAGTTGTTCTCGTCGTACGCCACCGGCATCGTTCCTATGTCCAGGAGCCTTATGAGCAATGCTGACACGAGTATGCATGCCAACAAAACAGCGTACTGGCGCTTCATCGGGCTCCCCCGAACCTTAGTTTCAATATGTCAACAGCCATCTTCGGGAAGTCCTTCCAGTAATTGAGCGTGCCCTCCTTCACATGCTTCCATGACACAGGATATTCGACCAGCTTCGCTCCGGTCTTCTTCACTTTCCACAGCACCTCGACGTCGAAGATGAATCCGCCGAATTTTATGTCGCTTATTGTCTTTTTCGCAAGATCCTCGCGGAAGACCTTCGCACCGCACAGCGTGTCAGATACCCCGAGCCTGAACAGCGTGTTCACATAGGTGTTGAACCCCCAGCTGAACAGCTTTCTCATGAACGTCCTGCCCTGCATCTTCGACCCTTTGACGTATCTTGATGCAATGACGCAATCGGCATCATCAAGCGCAGCAAACATGGCAAGATATTCTTCCGGTGATATGGGGCAGTCGGCGTCTATGAAGCCTATCCGCTTTCCCCCGGCTGAAATGATGCCCTTGGCGACGGCCCGGCCCTTTCCGAGCCTCTCATTGAACTGCAGGAGCGTTACGTTCTTGCCTGCGAACGACCGCACTACGGATGGCGTGCCGTCGTTTCCGTCAAACACCACGATTATCTCAAAGTCCTGCTTCTTCGAGCTGAAGTATTCATAAAGATCCCTTATCGTGCTGCCTATTCTGTGCTCCTCGTTATAGGCCGGTATGATTATTGATATGTCCATGTTAACCACTAACGCACATCTTCTCTTCCGTCAGGCACACATAATTGCACTCTTCTGCGACCTTTAATTCATCATATCCGGTATGGGAATATATTTCTATCGGGCCCATTTTGTCCTTAATCTTTATCAGGGACAGCTCCTTGAGGTTGCCAATCACATTCTTGCTCCTGGAGTCCGTATCGGCCGTGTCATAGATGACCCAGCGCGCGTTGATGCCGGAGAGCACGTCCTTCGATGCGCTCATGTTGTCCTGCAGGACGCACGGCCTTGCCACTATGATGTTCCTGTCCGAACTCGCAACGAAGAACATGAAATTGGACGAGTATACATTAGCAGTGTCGGATGCGAGATACACGTTTCCCGGGTTTGAAAGGACGAAGTCCGCGACCTCTTCATCGTACGCGTGCCCGAAGTGTATGAGGTTCGCCGGTGCAAACGCGAACGAAACATTGATTATCAGGAGCGACACCAGCACGACAACGCCCATGCTTCCATACCTGTTCACGAGCTTCTCGAGCGAATATGACGCATACAGCGCAAGCGGTGCCAGCAGCACGCCGGCGTATCTTGCGTCCTTGTTCGTGTACACGGTAATCGCGGCGTAGGATACGAGCATGATGGTCGCAAACAGTTTCCAGTGCCCGACTCCGTCCTTGTAAAACAGCCACATGCCGGCGAAGGCGAACAATACCAACGGGAACACGAGGAAGCGCACTGCAAATGAAATGGGATAATAAAGCCACCCTTGGACGGTCGTGAACTGGGGATCGCTCTCGTTCAGGCCCTGCCATGCTGCCCCGCGGCTTTCCGTTATTGGCAGGAGGAGGAACCCGTATTTCAGGGCTATCGCAATGTACGGCGTCATTGCCAGAGCAACGACAAGAAGGGACACGAATATTTTCTTTCCGTTCTTCCTATCGAACAGCCAGTTTACAATCAGTGAGAGCGGAAGGAGTCCGGCGAACCATAATTTCGTCATCAGGCAAAAGAACAATGCAACCGATGCGTAAGCATAGTGCTTCCACAGGCCGGTCTTGGATGCGAGCAGGTAAAGGTAAATGGACAGCGCAAAGAAGAACGCGAGCGGAAGGTCGAGAAGGGCGGCCCTTCCCATGAAAATGACAAGCGGCGAGGTCGCAGTAATGAGCGCCGCAATCAACGCGGGCTTCTCACGGCCGAAAACAAGCAGTGCAAGCCTGTAGACGACGACTATGAGCGCGGCCCCGAACGCGGCAGAGACCAGTCTGGCAAGGATGTATGAGTCGCCGAACGCGGCAAAGAGCGCGGCATAGATGAGATGGATGATTGGCTGGTTGTATATGGAGATCTTCGGGAAATGGATCAGATAGGTGATTGCATGGGAGTACACCTGGCCGATGCTCGGGTGCGAGACCGCGAAGGGTACGAGGTCCTCGTAGAACAGCCCTATCAAGGAGTGCGTTCCTTCATCGTTCTCGAAGGTCGTCGTGATCGATAGGCATGCCTCGAGAAGAAAAAACATCACGGCGACCGCAATCACGGCCGACAAGCATCTGTTTTTGGATAGGTCGAAAACCTTAGCCACGAACATCACAACTCATAAAAGACTATTAAAATGCTAATATAAAAGGTGATTAGAATTCGTGATTCATAAACCTTTAAATGCATCTTTCTGCAAATTAAAGCAGTGATTCAATGGATGTCAATAAGTCGTTCTGGAATGGTCGAACGATCCTAATAACGGGCATAAGCGGCTTCGTCGGAAGCCACCTCAGCGAGAAGCTGCTCGCGCTAGGGGCTGACGTCCATGGGATAATACGCAGGAGAAGCAACGCGGAGAACATAGCTGCTGTCAAGGACAAGCTAAAACTCCACAACGGCGACATATCCGATGCGCATTCGACGACATCCATAGTCAGGGAGGTGCAACCTTCTGTCGTGTTCCATCTCGCCGCGCAGAGCTTCGTGCCGTTGTCGTGGCAGGCACCGCTCGAGACAATAAGCACGAACATCACGGGAACGCTCAACGTCCTCGAAGCCATACGGAAGGTGGACACCGTCCACAGGATGCAGTTCGCCGGCACCAGCGAGGAATACGGCTTCGTAAGGCCTGAGGAGTCCCCGATCACGGAGAAGAACGAGCTTCGGCCGCTGAGCCCGTACGGAGTCAGCAAGGTCGCATGCGATATGATGTGCTTCCAGTACGCCCATTCTTACAAGATACCGGTCATAAGGACGCGCGCGTTCAACCATGTCGGGCCGAGGTGCCAGGACGTGGCACCCAGTAATTTTGCCTGCCAGATAGCGAAGATAGCAGCAGGCAAGCAGCCGCCCGTCGTCAAGGTCGGCAACCTCGAAGCCGTGCGCGACTTCACGGACGTCAGGGACATGACAACGGCATACATGCTTGCAATCGAGAAGTGCGACGTGAACGAGCCGTACAACATCGGCTCCGGCAAGGGCTGGAAGATGAGCGAGATGCTCGACCTGCTGATAAAAATAAGCGGCGTCAAGATCAAGATCGAGCAGGACCCCGCAAGGATGAGGCCGAGCGACGTGATGTCATTGGTCTGCGATTCGACAAAGTTCAGGAAGAAGACCGGATGGGCGCCGGAGATACGGTTCGAACAGACGCTCAAGGACATACTGGGCTGCTGGAAGTCAAATGTTTAGAACGACTCCAACGTTGCCCGTATCGCGATTCTTATTGATTCGTCCGAGCTCAGGCGCGCCTTCCATCCGAGCTTGCCGAGCTTGGACACGTCCATCAGAAGTTGCGGGATGTCCCCCTTCCATCCGCGGCTCCCGCCAGTATATTTTATCTTGGCGCCCTCGAGTCCCATCTCCTCGATGATCATTTCCGCTATCCTGGAAACGTTCGTGGTGTCCCTCGTCCCGACGTTGAAGCAGTTCAGCTTGTCATTCGCCCTGTTTATTGCGAACATTATGGCATCGGCGCATTCGTTGACCTCCATGTACGATTTTGCCTGCTTCCCGTCGCCTAGGACCTCGAGCTCCTTCGGGTTCTCCTTGAGCTTTTTTATCAGGTCCAATATGACGCCGTGAGTGGGCCTTTCGCCGACTATGTTCGCGAGCCTGAACACCCATGCCTGGAAGCCGTAGTTGTGGCAGAACGCGGATATGAGGGCCTCGCATGCGAGCTTGCTCGCCCCGTAGAACGATATCGGTAGAAGCGGGCCGTAATTTTCAGGTATGTGCCTGACGTTCGCTTCGCCGTATATTGTCGAAGAGGACATGAATGCGATCTTCTTTATGCCGTTCACGTGCATGGCCTCGAGGACGTTATACGTGGCCAAGGTGCCGAGCTTGAGATCAGCATCAGTGTGGGTCGTGCCGTACAGGACGTTCGAATTGGCCGCAAGATGAAAAACAATGTCATGGCCGGCAATCTCCTTGGTGAGCTTTTCCATGTCGAGCACGTCCCCGTCGACGAACCTGAACTTCGGGTTCTTCATGTGCTGCTCCAGATGCTCGAGCTTGCCAACCTTCAGGTGGTCGTAGACCGTCACTTCCCCCATCCTGATGAGCCTGTCGACCAGGTGCGAACCGATGAAACCCGCGCCGCCCGTCACAAATGATTTCATACCTTCCGCCTTCCGTCCTGGTTTGCAAGTGGATTGAAAGTCTTGACCATGAGCACCACAACTTATAAATGACTATCAAAATACTAATATAAAAGGTGAATGGAATCAAGGTCTGCATTGCAAGTTCAGCAGGCGGGCACCTGACGGAAACCATAAAGATAGCAAGGGCGCTGAAGTATGACACGTTCTTCATATCGTTCAATGCGCCGAATCTGAGGACCAATCTCAAGGATTTCAGGTACTATACGGTCACGGACCCTGAAAGGAACCCGCTCAAACTGGTTGTCGCCTTCTTCCAGACGCTCAAGATAATGATGCGCGAAAGGCCAGATGCCGTGATAACTTCTGGCGCGGGCGTGGCCCTGCCGGCATGCTACATAGGAAAGCTGATGGGGGCGAAGCTGATCTACGTGGAATGCGGATGCAGGGTCGAGACTGCCTCGGTGACAGGGCGGCTGCTCTATCCGATAGCGGACCTTTTCATACTCCAGTGGAAGGCCTCGAAGAGGTTCTTCCCGAAGGCGAAGTACGGTGGTCTGATATGAAGATATTCGTCATGGTGGGCACGCACAAGATGGGCTTCGTGCGGCTGCTCGAGAAGATGGACGAGTTGGGCAAGAAGCACGATGTCGTGATGCAGATAGGGTACAGCGACTTCAAGCCGATGAACGCCAAGTACTTCAAGTTCTGCGATTTCGGCGAATACCTGAGGCTGCACAAATGGGCGGACGTCATCGTGACCCACGGCGGACTCGGCGGAATACTCGATGCGCTGCAGAACAGGAAGCCGCTGATAGTCGCCCCGAGGATGAAGAGGTATGGCGAGCACACGAATGACCACCAGCTCGACATAACGAAGGAGGTCGCAAAGGAGGGCCTCGCCATAGCGGTCTACGACATGGGAAAGATGGAGGACGCGATACGCAGGGCGGCAAAGTTCAGGCCGAAGATGCAGAGCGGAGCGACCATAAAGATGATACAAGAATACCTGGGAGCGATGGAATGAAGATACTGTTGATGAGCAGGGAGTTCTACCCGCAGATATCCGGAGTCTCGAGGTTCATGTCAGAGATAGTCGGACTTATGGACGGTTATGATTTCGACATAGTGGCGCTCAAGATACCGGGCAGGAAATACGGCCGGTTCAACTTCAAAGAAGTAAACTACCCGAGGTACGCCAACACGCGGTACGTTCAGGCGCTGTACTTCTTTTTCAGCAGCATATCGAAGGCCATGAGCAGCGATGCCGATGTCATTGTCGGGAACGCGCTCGTCGGCAGCTCGTGCGCGGCGGTCGCAAAGCTCCTTACGCGGAAGCCGCTGGTCTCGATAATACACGATGTCGACTACGTAAGGAAGGACGTCACACAGTATTCGTGGCTGAACAAGCTGTTCCGAAAGGCGATACAGCGGGTCATATTCTCCCTTTCCGACAGGGTCATAGTCGTTTCGGAAAAGGTGAAAAAAGACATAGTCGAGCTCCACGGCACGGACCCGTCGAAGATATACGTGGTCCCGAACGCGGTGCGGGTGGACGGGACGTTCAATAAAATGAACAAGCACGGCAAGAAGGTCATAATGTTCGCAGGGGTCATGCTCAGGAAGAAGGGTATAAATTACCTGATAGAGGCCTTCGGAAAAATAAGGAAGAGCTTCACGAATACGGAGCTATGGATAGTCGGGCTGGAAGATAGCAAATACAAAGAGGAACTTAAGGCAATCGCATCAGCGGACGAATCACTCGGAGACGTCAGGTTCTTCGGCGAGGTCCCGTCGCTGTGGCCGTACTACGATGCATGCGACATCTTTGTCATGCCGAGCCACCATTCGGAAGGCTTCGGCATACCGTGCATAGAGGCCGCCGCCTTCGGCAAGCCGGTCGTTGCGACGACCATCTTCGAGCAGACAGGCGTCGTGGTTCCGGGGAAGACCGGACTGATCGTGCCGGTAAAGGATTCGGATGCGCTGGCCGGTGCAATAGGCAGGCTGCTTTCGGACGGCATGCTCCGCGAGAAGCTCGGCAGGAACGCGAAGGAGTTCGCAAAGAAATTCACATGGGAGAAATCAGCTGAGAAGTTCGAAGAAGTTCTAAAAAGCATCTGAAATCCATAAACCTTTATAAGCGTTTCAAAACCATACCTCAATGATTATCATGCCTTACAACGAGATACTGCTGATAAACCCGCCGAACATAGATGCAATGGGGCTTATCAAGAAGGGCGCCGACGCTTCTGTAGATGCGCCACCGCTGGGACTCGGCTACATAGCTGCCGTGCTCAGAGACAACGGCATCGATGTGAAGATGCTCGACTGCGTAGGAAGGGAGCTGAAATGGAACGAGATCGAGGAGGAGCTGGACAAGCTGCGGCCGAAGATGGTCGGAGTGTCCGTCTGGACGCCGTTCATAAGGCCGGCCATGGCACTGGCAAAGTACTGCAAGGAGAAGTTCAATTCCATCGTGGTCATCGGCGGTCCGCACCCAATGTTCGATCTCGACCTTCTGAAGCGTCCGTACATCGATGTCATCGTCCGCGGTGAAGGGGAGTTCACGATGCTGGAATACATGCAGAAGGGCGGGCCCGAAGGCGTGAAAGGCATATCGTACAAGGGCGCGGACGGCGAGATAGTAAGCAATCCCATGAGGGAGCCGATACGCAATCTCGACTCGTTGCCTATGCCTGCGCGGGACCTTTTCAACATGGACTTCTACATAAAGAACTTCGGCGGCGGCGCGATAGGGAAGGGAACGATAGTGGTCGGTTCTCGTGGCTGCCCGTTCGACTGCGCATTCTGCTCATCAAGCGCCTTCTGGGGGCACAGCATACGCGCAAGGAGCGCAAAGAACATCGTCGACGAGCTCGAGTGGCTCAAGAAGACGTACGGCATAACCGGCTTCAGGCCGGACGACGACCTGTTCATAAAGGACAAGATAATGGCATTATGCAAGGAGCTCAAGGACCGCAATGTCAACCTGAACTGGAGGGCGCAGTGCAGGGTCAATATGGTCGACAGGGAGATGCTCGAGGCGATGAAGAACGTGGGATGCAAGCAGATATTCTACGGGGTCGAGGCCGGAAGCCAGAGGATACTCGACTTCATAAGCAAGCGCATAACGAAGGACCAGGTAAGGAACGCGTTCAAGCTCACGCACGATGCCGGGATGGAGACTGCCGCATACTTCATAATCGGCCATCCGAGCGAGACCATAGAGGAGATATACGAGACCATCGAGTTCGCGAAGGAGATACGCCCCAATTACTGCGCCTTCTCGATCATGTCGATATACCCGGGCACAAGGGTCCACGAGCTGGCGAAGGAAAGGTACGGATTTGACATGAAGAACTGGGAAGACAGCTTCCATCCGGAGGACAAGTGCCTGCCGGACGACATACACCCGTGCTCGGTCGCATACGAGGAGAACTTCACGCGGGCCGAGCTCGTGGAGCTCATGAAATACGCTAAGAAGTCCTTCTACCACGGCGTGGGTTACAGGCAGGCGCTCAACCCGAAGGTCGTGCTCAGATTCATCGCCAGCACGAGGTCGCCAAAGGACCTCCGCGTGCTGCTGACGACCGTGCGCCACGTGTTCATGAAGATATTCATGCCGGTCAGGCGGCCGAAGGTATAAAACAAACTTATAAATAAAAAACAATAAGTGATAGCATGGTATATTCTTTGAAAGATTGGAGGTACGACATAACGCCGCTGCACGACAGGTTCCTCAGGGAGACCTGCGGAAAAATAAAGGGCAAGACGCTCGACATAGGCTGCGGTCCCGGATACTCGTTGAAGTACTTCGATGCCGGAAGCGTCGGCGTTGACATGAATCCTGTCCATAATCCTACCGTGGTGGCGTACGTCACGGAGCTCCCGTTCAAGGACGGGACGTTCGACAACGTCTACTGCTCGCACGTCATCGAGCACAACAACACCAGGGAGGGCGTGATGATGCTGAAGGAGTTCGAGCGCGTGCTCAAGAAGGGCGGACGGCTGTACTTGATGACCCCCAACATACATGCTGACTGGAAGACGTTCTACGACGAGTTCACGCACGAGAAGGAGTATACAAAGTACAGCCTGGCCAACATCGTCAAATGCAATACCTCGATAAAGGTCGAGTCATGCAGATCCGGAACCTGTTTTTTGGCGCTAAATACGGGGTTCGGCGGGCTCAGCCGGATAATCCCGCAGCTGACCGGCCTGCTGCTGATATTGAATAATATTATTGTCAGAGTACACCGGAGAGGGCTCATGCTCATCGGCGTCAAGGAATAGGGGCAAGATGATTGTATGGAAAATGAAACCGTGATAAACCTCGGCTGCGGGCCCGACTACAAGGAAGGGGCCGTGAACGTCGACAGGAAGGACTGGCTGAAGGTGGACAAGGTCCACGACCTGAACACTTATCCCTATCCGTTCAAGGACAATACGGCGGACAAGATATACCTGCTCGACGTGCTCGAGCACCTGCTCGAGCCCGAGAAGGCCGTCGCAGAGGCGTTCCGCATACTGAAACCCAACGGCATCCTCATGGTCCGTGTTCCCTATATCAAAAGCAGCGTCGCCTGGCACAGCTTGGAACACCGCCACAGGGGAGGCTTTACGTGGCACACGTTCGATGAATACGACGCATCGACAAAGATAGGGAAGAAACTGGCGGATGCGGGCTACCACAAGGAGAGGTTCAGGATAGTTGAACGGCACTGGCTTCGCGGCAGGTACGCGTTCTGGGACCGCCGCGCCATAACATGGACCCTGCAGGCAATAAAGTAGTCCTGTGAATCAGTGGTTCACAAACCCTTATATCTTGAATAATTCTGATTTATGACATGGAAGCGACGCAGATAGCCATAACGCGGATAAACGTGAACGACTGGGACAGGTACATCAAGGGGGCGATAACCCCGCATTACTTCGTCTGGCCGGTCGTGGAGCTCAACAAGAAGTTCGGCTGGGAGTGCGAGATAATATTTCCCGGAAAGAAGCGAGAAACCATACAGCTGCAGGAGGGAATAAGGGCCGAAGTGTTCCCGATCACGTCAAAGTGGAGGGACCTCTCGCTGCCGCTCATACGGCACGCGAACAGGGCCACGGGGCTGCTCCTCCCGTTCGGGTACAACGTATGGAACTCGCTGATACCGACGAAGAAGTCCAAGGCGAAGAAGTTCTATACCACCGCGTTCGAGCGGTACTTCGGAAGGCCACCGGGTCACTGGATATTCAAGAACATCGAGGCAAAATACCTCGAGCATGCCGACATAATCCGCGTCTTCACCCCGTGGGAGAAGGCCGAGCTCGAGAAATACGTCAAGAAAGAGCTCTCATTGCTGCCCCTCGGGATACGGACCGATATCGCCGACAAATACGAGAGGCCGAAGCACGGAGAAAGGTTCAGGTTCTTCACACTGTGCAGGATCGATGACAAGAAGAACTTCGAGATGATATGCCGCGTCTGGAAAAGGATAGAGGACAAGTACGATGCCGAATGGGTGATCGCGGGCAACATAGAGAATCAGGCATACTTCAGCAGGCTGAAGGCGATACTCGGCGGTTCGAAGAACGTGAAGTTCCTCGGGTTCCTCGGCAGGGACGATGCGATAAAGGAGATGCTCAAGTCAGACGTTTACATACAGACGTCGAGATCGGAGGGCTTTCCAAGTTCGCCGGTAGAAGCACAGACATTCGGCCTGCCAGTGATAACCACGAACGTCACAGGCATGTCGTACATCATCAAGGACGGATACTCCGGCATTCTCGTCGGGCTTGACGACGATGAGGCGCTCTTCCGAGCGATGTCGAACATGATAGAGAACGATGCGATACGGAAGCAGATGGGGAAGAACGGGATGAAGTTCGTCAAGGAGAACTTCGACTATTCGAAGGTCAAGGACAAGTTCATACATATGGTAGAGGGAATGATATGAAGCTCATCATAGTCACCGACACCAGGGAAGGCGGCATAGCGGACTATGCGACGATACTCGCCAAGAAGATGGAAAAGTATGCGAGCGTCTCGCATGTGCAGCCCAAAGGGAAGGGCGCGCTCAATTACATCTTCTTCAACCTGCGGATTTACAGGGAGCTTCTGAAGGGCGGCAGGAAGCACGTGAACATACAGTCGCAGATGTGGCCGTTCACGCTGGCGCTCATTGCTTTCTTGAAGCTGACGCGCACGGACTTCAGCTTCGAGATGCACGACGATCCCACGAACCTGCGGCAGAAATACAGGCCGATGTTCGTGAGAAGGATGATATTCGGCGGCGCGAAGAAAACAGTCTGCCATTCGCGGTACAGCATGTCGCTGCTCGGCGCAAACGCGGGGAATGCTGTGTACATACCGCTGGCAGCCTATGTCGAGAACGCAGACGTCGCGAAGAGGACGGACGGCACTTTCAGGGTCATACTTTTCGGGTTCGTGAAGCCGTACAAGGGCATCGACGTCCTGATCGAGGCGGCGGGCCTGCTTAAGGAAAATATAAAGAATATGGAGTTCGTCGTGATAGGGCGCTGGTTCATGGACAAGGAGAGCAGAATCGCAAGGATGAAGGAGCTCGGCATCTACGACTCGTTCAGGATAATGGACGGATACGTATCGGACAGGGAGGTGATCGACAATTTCTCGAGATCGGACGTGGCGGCCCTGCCGTATTCGGAGGTCACGCAGAGCAGCGTGCCGTACTATGCCTATTCCGTGAAGACGCCGGTGATAGCGACCGACGTCGGCGGGTTCGGCGAAGTCATAAAGGACGGAAAGACCGGCCTGCTGATAAAGCCGAACGATCCGGCCGAACTGGCGGATGCGCTGCTGTACGCTTATAAAAACAAGGACAAGCTAAGGAAGATGGGAGAGGAGGGTTACAAGCTCATAACGAGCGGAGAGTTCTCCTGGGACAGCGTCTCAAAGGGCTACGCAAAGATGATAGGTGTCTGAATGAGCCAAATGAAGAAGGCAATGTCAAACACGTTCTACCTTTCATTGGACTGGATCGGCGCGACCGTCCTAGGATACATCTTCTGGATAGTGGCGAGCAAGATGCTGCTTACTGCGGAGGTCGGCATATTTTCGACGCTCCTTAACCTGGCGCTCTTCACCATAACGTTTTCCATGCTCGGGATGAATCTTTCTGCGCAGAAACTGATACCCGAGTACCAGGCGCGCGGCGAACAGGAAAAGACTGCAGGCACCGTGAGATGGACGCTGAAGACGGCGCTCCTGATAAACCTCCCGATAGCGGCGCTGCTCGTGGCGTTCTCCAGTCAGCTGGGCACCCTCGGCTATCTAAGCGCAGCTGAATGGCAGGGACTCGGAATAATGGTTGTAGGGATGATGTTCCTCTACATGTCTCAGGCATACCTGATAGGGCTGCAGTACATGAGGAAGCTGTTCGAGACTAACCTGGTGTTCAATGTCATGAGGATAGCTGTCGCCGCAGCGCTGATCGCTATGGCAGCCAGCTTCTTCGGTCCGGTTATAGCGTTCGCGGCCTCTGCGGTCGTCGTGTCGGCTTGGAGGCTGAAGATGGTGCCGACGGGCGCAGGCACGGCCGACAAGAAGGAAGTATGGCACTATGCGCTCCCTTTCCTCGCCTCAAATTTCGGATACGTGATGCTCAACCAGGGGAGCGTCATAGCGATCAGCATGATGGACACGATGGCAGCTGTCGGGCTGTTCACCATAGCCTTCGTCTTTACGACCCCGCTCAAGATGGTCCCGCAGATAATATCCACTGCAATATTCCCGATAACATCGGAGCAGCACGCGAAACGCGACGGGGAGGGCATAAGGACGCTCGTCACAGGAAGCTTGCGATACTCGTACATGCTCGTGATACCGATGGTCACCGTGCTCGTGCTGTTCTCTGACGGGTTCATACGGCTGTTCGCTAGCAGTGAATATGCCGCTGCTTCGGGCCTGGTTCCGGTGCTGTCCGTCGGATACGTGCTTGCCGGCCTGACGATGATATTCTCGAACGTGCTTTACACGACCGGAAACGTCAAGTCCTGCAGGAACATCATAATCCTCGGCGGGCTGATAAACGTGGCCGGAGCATTCATGCTCATACCGTCGATCGGAATAATGGGGGCGGCGCTGGCATTCATGGCATCCGGACTTGTTACGTTCGTACTCGGCTTCCTGTGGCTCCACAAGTACATACGGTTCTCCGCAGCGATCGGTCCGCTCGTGAAGATAGCTGTAGCGTCCGCGATTGCCTTCTCGGTCGGGTATGCTGCGTCGACACTCGTTGCAGGTGGCATAACAAAGCTGATCATAGGCGGAGCGGTCGGCTTGGCACTCTACGTGCTGATGCTCCCAGTGGTCAAATTATTCAACGACATGGATCTGAAGGTCATAAAGGAATTAAAGGCTAAGATGCCAAGTAAAATCAGGCCGCTGATTGAAGCGGCAGAGAGAATGGTCAGACGGTCAACGGAGTGATAGCATGCTTTCGATAATAATACCGACGAAGGAGGAGCCGTATGTAAACAGCCTCATACAGGACATAGAGCGCGAGATTAGCGTGCCGCACGAGATAATAGTCGTTGACAAGAGCGCGATGCCTCCCAAGCTGGTCGGGGCACGGCTGGTCGTGCAGAAGAGCAGCGGGCTCGGCAACGCGTTCGTCGAAGGTCTCGCCGAGGCGAAGGGCGACGTGATACTTCTGATGGACGGCGACGGGTCGCACGACCCCAAGTACGTCAATGAGATGCTGAAATACATCAAGGACTACGACATCGTGCTCGGCTCGAAGTATGTTCCGGGCGGGTATACGGAGGACTACAGGTCGCGGGTCTTCGTCAGCAAGGTCTTCAACCGCGTGATCGCATGGGTCCTCGGACTTAAGGTCAGGGACCTGATGTCGGGGTTCTGCATGTTCCGCCGCAGCGTCTTCGACGGAATAAGGCTCCAGCCGCGCGGATACAAGATAGTACTTGAGATAATCTACAAGTCGAAGGCGCGCGTCAAGGAGGTGCCCATACGGTTCTACAAGAGGAAGGCGGGCGAGTCCAAGGTCGGATTCGGCATGTCCGGCTGGAAGGAAGTGTGGAGGATATTCATAATAACGATGAAGCTGCGCTTCAATCTGTACAGGTGATTGCCGTGAAGGTCTCCGTAGTTCTGCCGTCCATCAACAACGAGAACACGATAGGCCGCGTGCTCACCGAAGTCCTTAGGCAGGGGCCGGACGAGGTCATAGTCGTTGACAGTTCGACGGACCGCACGCCGGAAATTGTCGGGGAATTCAAGAACGTCAGGCTCATACACGAGGACAGGCCCGGGCCCGCCGTCGCGAGGAACGCCGGATGGCGCGCCGCCAAGGGCGACGTGATAGTCTTCCTAGATGCGGACTGCATACCTGGCAAGGGGTGGCTGGACGAGATGCTCGTCCACCTGGACAAGTACGACATAGTCCAGGGCGTCTATAGCAGAGAGGGCGGAAACCTTGCCGCGCACTGGACGAACTTCATACTCCAGCACAAGTGGAGCAGGCTCAAGCCCATAGGGAACGGCCTGCGCGAGCTCACGTGGTTGATGACGCTGTCGACCGCGATGCGACGCAGCGTCCTTGAGAAGCTCGGCGGCTTCGACATCTCGTTCACAGGATGCAGCGGGGAGGATGCCAACTTCGGGCACCGGGCCGTTGCGGCCGGATACAAGATGGTGCTCAACGAGAACGCGGACGTAAGGCACTACCACGATTTTTCAACGTACATATCGCTGAGGAAGCAGTTCAACCATGCCAAGACGAGGTGGCAGGTCGCAAGGAAGGGCAAGACCACCGACGGGAACGTGACCAAGATGACATACGCCGAGACGGGCCTGCATGGGCTACTAATTCCTGCTGCCGCGCTAGTTCTCATCGGTCAGCCGCTCTACTTCATAGCCCTGCTTGCAGCATGCCTGATACTCGACCTGCGCATCGGAATGTGGACCGTCAGGGAGACCCATAAGATGTCGGACATATTCATAACAATCTTCTATTTCCTGACGGTCCTGTCGTGGGCAACGGGTGCCGTATACGGCATGAAGAACATAAGGAGGAGATCAGCGTGAGCAAGCTGACCCTGATGCGGAACGTGATTTCAAAGAAGCGGCCGATACACGTGACGTTCTTCGTCACCGGCCACTGCAACGCGAAATGCAGGATGTGCTTCTACTGGAAGGCAGCCGGCAAGGACGAGCTGACGCTCGAGGAGATACGGAAGATAGCCGGAAACTACAGGCACAAGCTGCTGTGGCTCGCGCTCACGGGCGGCGAGCCGTTCATGCGCGACGACCTTCTTGATATCGCCGAGGCGTTCTACAAATCATCGGAACCTTCTTATATTACCATACCAACGAACGGCCTGCTGACGGAACGGATAGTGAAAATGGCTTCGGACATAGCCGACCGCTGCCCGAAGTCGAGCATACGCATCAAGCTCTCGCTCGATGGCATCGGCGGCGTTCACGACGATATCCGCGGCGTGCCAGGAGCGTACGAACGGCTCCTCAAGACGTACGACGAGCTCATGAAGCTCACGAAAAAGAATTTGAGCATAGGACTGACGATAACGTTCTCTTCTTTCAACAAGGACACAATAAAGGACACGCTGGACTACGTGCTCAACAGCGGCAGGTTCCAGAACCCGATACCTCCGTCGGTCAACTACGTCCGCGGCAACACGCGCGAGGAGGGAGCGAAGCAGATAGGCGCAGAAGAGTTCGAAAGGACGATAAAGAGCCTGTCCGAAGCAATAGCCGAGAAGTATAAAAACAGAAGCCTTGCAACAAAACTGCTGATAGCAGACGAGTATTTTGGCAAGGAGCTGACCGCGGGCATAATCAGCAGGAACAGGATGCCCATACCGTGCTACGCCGGACTCTCGAGCATAGTCATAACCGAGGAAGGCGCCGTATATCCGTGCGAGATACTGACCACGAAGATGGGCAGCCTCCGTGAAAGCAATTACAGCATAGACAATATAATGAAGAACAATGGCGTACGGAAGTTCATCAAGGACGGGAAGTGCGCCTGCACGCACGAGTGCAACATGTTCACGAACACGCTCCTGAATGCGAGACTCTACCCGCGGATCCTCAAGAAATACAGGCAGATGTTCAGATGATGCCTGCGACGACCAGCAGGTAAGCTGCAATGCACACGACGATCTCGAAGCCGATAAGTATCGCCGTGACCTGCTTCTCGGTGAAGCGCCCGGACCTCATTACGAGGTGCGTCAGCGACCTGATGCTTCCGTTGCCCGGGGTCAATGTCCCGTCCGGCTGAAGGATGCCGAGGCTCGATGCCTTGAACCTTGAGAACAGCTTCAGGAACGCCTCGATTATCCACGGCAGGAAAATTATGATTGCGAACTTCTCGACGTTCCCTATGATCGCAGCTGCGACGAACGCCGCACCTGCGAAGTAGGTCAGGCTGTCGCCGGGAAGTATGCGCGCCGGATAGGAGTTGAACTTCAGGAACGCGAGCAGCGAGAACGCCGCGGCGAACGCTATCAGCGCGCCCTCGATCTGGCCGCGCAGGAAGATGAATATTCCGAGCGCCAAGAACGACACGAACCCGAGTCCGGATTCCAGCCCGTTCATGCCGGCGAGCATGTTGTACGCGTTCGTCACGCAGATGACCGCCACGGGAATGAGCAGTAGCGGGAACCATATGCCGAAATTGATGGAACCTATGAAAGGGAGCGTCAGCGACGTCTGGCCCGCTCGCACAGCCATCAACGGAACGGCAGCGAGTATGGAAAGGATGGGTTTCTGCCACTGCTTCAGGCCGACGCGGTACTCGATGACCCCTTCGGCGTTCGCCCGCGGCTTGCTTATGACATGAAGGTCGTCGAGAAGCCCTATCATCGCGCCTATGAGCACTGAGCACGTGGCTGCGAGCAGGAACGTGACGTTGATGTCCGCCTTCAACAGGAAGGTGTTGGCGGCTATGTACACCATCATTCCTGCTATGAAGCCGCCACCCACGACTATTCCGCCGGAAGTCGGCACGCGTGGTTTGTCCTTCTTCTGCTGGTCTATGCCGAGTATTCCCGACCTTGAAAGGAGCGCTATTGTCTTGGGTATGAGAAAGAACGTCGTAATGAAAGATATGGATGCTATGAGCGCGAGCGAACCGTACATTACAACACCTGGTAGAGCGTGACCCCGCCGCTGCCGTAAACGTCGGTATTGTCGTAGACCTTCTTGAAGTGCGGCGACGTGTCGAGATAGTTGATGAAGGCAGGTGTCGTGGTCTCTCCGAGCGCCTGCTGCGAGACCGTGAACTGCTGGATGAAGATGTAGTCGAAGCCATGCAGCTTGAGATGCTCGTATGAACGGTTGTCGTTGGTCAGCCTGATTATGTTCGCATCGCTTATTCCGCTTGCAAGCGCGGCCCTGTCGCACAAGTAGACGGTCTGGTGCGAGTATATGGAAAGCAGCAGCGAGTCCTCGTTCGTGTTGGCCTTGATCCATTTGCACCCTTCTATGAAGCCCGGGGCGAACTGCTTGACACTGACCATGGTATCGAGCTTTTCCTGCCCGTAAAACCACACTGTGGCAACGAAAATCAAGACAAACGCCGCTGCAACAAGCTTGTTGTTCTTCTTCAGGTATCCGTACGCCTCGTCGGCAAACAGGCCGGCAAGCGCGACTATTCCCAGCGACAGCGGCAGCAGGAACCTCGCCAAGTCCTCTATCCTTCCGTTCGCTGACATGAATATGACCGGCAGGAAGCTGACAGCCGCGGCCGCCCAGAAGATGTCAGTCTCCTTCCTCCTTGAAATGAGCAGCCCTATGCCGAGCAGCATGAAGACAGGCAGCGTCCACCCGTATGCGAACCTAGTGTAATTCAGCACCCCTACCGACAGCAGGTTCTGCGCCGTCCCGGTCTGTTGGACGTCCCCTGTGAAGTTCGGCGCTGTCGGGTCAGCCGGTATGGTCACGTCGGTGTAATCGCCGCACGAGCTTCCGCTTATCGGTCCGTAGCACGGGCTGCCGAACATGGCCATGTTCCTTATGATGAGCGGGGAAGCGACCACGGCCGCTATGGCTATTATTATCAGGAGGTTCTTCCAGTACTTCGTCTTTTTAGCGGACAGGAAGTAGAGCACTGCGAAGAGCAGGACGAGGCCGCCGGTTATCTTCGTCAGGATGGCGAACCCTGCGAATATTCCGGCCACGACAGCATTGGCCCTCCTTTCCGAACTGAACGATTCGTAGCAGAAGTGCATGAAGGCGGCAACCAGCATTACGAGCATGGTGTCGACGTAATTGAGCACGCCGTAGGTGACCATCGAGGGCACCATTGTCAGCGAGAACGCCGCAGCTATGCCTGCCCTGGGATGGCCCATCTTCTTGAGGAGCATATAAACGATGAACGCTGAAAGGACGGAGAACACCGGCAGAAGCAGCTTTATTCCGAGCTCGCCTGCGGCCAGCCAGCCGAAGGTGTTGATCATGATGTAGATCGGCGGCTTGACGAAGCGCTGGTGGTAGGTGTCGGTCTCGTAGTAAGGCTCGGTCTTCGGCAGGAGGTGGTTGTCGGCTATCCAGCGCGCGCGGGACGCATAATAGCCCTCGTCGCCGAAGACCACGGGCGTCGTAAGGGATATTATGAAGTACTGCGTCGTTGCAGCAAGTATTATTATCAGAGCGATCATTTCGAAACTGAACTTCATAGTATCAACTATCCCAGCAATTCTTTATATAGCTTGATGAAGCCGTCCGCGAACTTGTCCCAACTGTAGTTCTTGGCAAGCTTTCGGTTCTCGGCGCCGTCCCTGGCCGCCGCTTCGGGATTGTCATGGTAGTACCTTATCGCGTTCTTCAGCTGGGCGACGTCGCCGTAGGGCACGTGTTTGCCAGCGTAGTCAACGGGCACGGTCGAAACGACGGCGCAGCCGGAGGCCATGGCTTCGAGGATGACGAGCCCGAACGTTTCGCCCATGGACGGCAGGCAGAAAACGCCGGCTTCTGCGTACAGGTCGTACAGCGGCTTGCCGCTCTTGAATCCGAGGAACTCAACGTTCGGCGGGGCGATGGATTTCAGGTGCGACTCCTCCTCGCCGCGGCCGACTATATTGAACGTTATGTCAGGCAGCTGCCGCGCCGCCTCAATGAGCACGTCAAGGCCCTTCTGCTTGGCGAGCCTGCCGACGAAGAGCACGTGGTTGCGCTTCTTTCCGACGTGGAATTTGCCGTATTCGACGCCCGGAAGTATCACGGTCGTGTTCTCTTTCGGTATGCCGATATCCACGCCGGCGTCCCTCGCGAACTCGCTGTAGAACACTATCTTATCGTAGTCCCGGTCGACCTGAAACTTCTCAACCCACCTGGATATGCGGCCGAGCACGGGGCCGCGCATGCCGAGCCACTTGCTCCCGTACATGCCGTGAACAAGGCAGATAACGGGCTTTCCGAGGGACTTGGCCGCGCGGTAAGAAGCAAGGCAGCCGTTGTAATTGTTGGCCTGGATGATGTCAGCATCCTTGGCGTACTTCTTAACTGAGGCGAAATTCATCATGTAGCGGTTCATCTTAAGGCGGACCGTCGGTATGCCCTCGTATTCCGTCATCGCCGGATCGCCTGTCGTAAGCACGGTCACGTCCACGCCCCTCCTGCGGAGGCCCTTTGCGAGCTCGTAGACGATCGTTTCGCCGCCGCCTGCGTAGTCGGGCATGAATAGCTCGTGCGTGATCAGGACCTTCATTTTCTCGACCCCATGAACTTGACCAGGCCGTGCAGCGTGCCGAACACGACCACGAAGTTCCTAAGAGTTATTATGAACGGCGAAACGAGCGCCACCTTCTTCTCGCGCTTCCAGATGAACCAGTAGAGGTCGAGGTTGAGCAGGAACGCGATGACGAACAGCGACGCTGCCGCATATGCGACCATCTCCACGACCGTGAACATCCCGACGATAGTGCCGGCGAATATCAGGAGCGGTATCAGGCCCGATAGGACCGCCTGGGGGAAGAGCGTCTTTGACGTGTAGCTGTCGCCGGAGAGCTTGTCCTTATGTCCGCCCCAGTACATGAAGTTCCTCCAGTACGCCCGGTAGTACTTCTGCCGCAGGTACTTTTTCAGTTTCTCGACGTGCGGATGGGCAACGACGGCCGTCGGCTGGAACACGAGCTTGTGCCCGGCCTTGCTGATGCGGTAGGACAGCTCCGGGTCCTCCCCGGACGCCGTTCGGAACGTCTCATTGAACCCGCCGAACTTGAGAAAGACGTCCCTGCGGTAGCCGGCATACGCCGTTCCGATGAAGTCGATCGTCTCCATTCTCGCCATCCTGTCGTGGCGCTGGGCGATTTCGTACCCCTCGAACCTCGCGATCAGGTGCTCCTTGTTGAGCGTGCGGTAGGTCCCGGACACGCCCGCGATCGTCGGGTCCGTGAACGGCTCTGCCATCTTCTCGATGAAATCGCACTCAGGCACGCAGTCAGAATCCGTGAAAATGATTATGTCGCCTTTTGCTTCGCGCGCGCCGTGGTTGCGCGCCTTTGCAGGGCCGGCATTGGGCTGTTGAAGCAGTTTCACGTCCTTGAAGCCACGGACTATCTCTGGCGTCCTGTCCTTTGACCCGTCGTCGACCACTATGGTCTCGAACTTGCCGCGATAGGTCTGGTCCTGCAGCGCCCTGAGGGTCATCTCGATCGTCTTTTCCGCGTTGTACGCGGGAATAATCACCGTTATCATACGAATCCAATATTACTTAGAGGAATGTATTTATATGTTATATGAATAATAAGTTCAAGTGACAGCCATGAAAGTACTTTTACTAAACCCGCCGAAGACCCTTGCTGTCCAGCCGCCCCTCGGGCTCCTGTACGTAGCGGCGTTCTTGGAGAGGTCCGGCGTTAACGTCAAGGCAATAGACTGCTCGATAGAGGGCATAGGGTTCGACAGGCTGCCCGAACTGATAAGGAGCGAGAAACCGGACATAGTCGGCGTCACCGCGTGCACGCCGTCCATAACTTATGCACTCAACGTTCTTAAGATCGCCAAGGAAGCGGTCCCTTCGGTGAAGACGGTCATAGGCGGGCCGCACCCGTCCGCTGTTCCCGATACGATAAAGGAGGACTGCGTGGACTTTCTCGTGTGCGGAGAGGGCGAGCTGACGATGCTCGAGCTCGTGAGGGCCCTCGAAGGCATGGGCGACCTCAGGAAGGTCGACGGGCTTTCCTTCAAGGACGGCGGGAAGGTCGTCGTGAACGGGCCCAGGAAGTTCATCGAGAACCTCGACTCGCTGCCGTGGCCGGCAAGGCACTTCGTGCCGATAGTGAAGTACCCGAGCATACTGCTTCCGCTGAAAGTCCCGGAGACGTCGATAATGGGCTCGCGCGGATGCCCGTTCAGGTGCACGTTCTGCTCGAAGGCCGTGTTCGGCCGTCACACGAGGCTACGCGACCCGAAGAAGGTCGTGGACGAGATCGAGCACCTCTACAAGACGTACAACGTGAAGGGAATATTCTTCTACGACGACAGCTTCAACTTCAACACGAAGTGGGTCGGCGAGCTCTGCGACGAAATAATCAGGCGCGGCCTCAACCACCTGACATACAAGGGAGAGGTCAGGGTCAACAAGCTCTGCGTGAGCAAGGAGCTGATGGAGAAGATGAGGAAGGCGGGGTTCTACCTGCTCGCTTTCGGCGTGGAGTCCGGCAACCAGGAGATACTGAACAGGCTCAAGAAGGACATAACGACGGAAGAGGTCAGGAACGCCGTGAAGCTCGCGAAGGACGCGGGCATATGGACATACGGCTTCTTCATGACAGGGAACAGCGGGGACACGCCGCAGACCATAAAGGAGACCGTGGGGTTCGCCAAGTCAGCCGGCTTCGACTTCGTCCAGTTCGGAATATCGCAGCCGTACCCAGGCACCGAATTCTATCTCGAGGCGAAGGAGAAGGGCTGGCTGAAGGCAAGGAGCTGGGAGGACTACATGGAGGACAAGCGGGCCACGCTCGTGGAGATGCCCGGCCTGCCGACCGAATACCTCAAGAAGATAAACTCATGGGCGATAAGGAGCTTCTATTTCAGGCCGGCATACGTCCTGAGAATGGTGCCGAGGGCGCTGAGCTCGCTGAAGAATCTTAAGTTCACAATAAGCGGGCTCAAGTGGGTGCTCAAGGCCTCTTGAAGACGAGGAGCCACTGCTCGTTGAAATTGTAGCTGTACGTCTTCTCGAGAGCAAACCCGCACTTCTCGAACGATTTCGCGAAGTCCGAGACCCGGTAGGTGTACTCGTGCATGGACTTCTTCGTGAACGTCTCGAGGACGCGGCCGAACAGGGAGAAGTGGTTAGGCTGCGTCACGACGACATACTTCCTGCTGACCCTGCACATCTCACGCACTATCGCAGAGAAGTCGCTGAAGTGTTCAAGAAGGCCGTCCGAGAAGACGAAGTCGAATGACTTGTCGGCGAAACCGGTCTTGGAAGCATCCTTGACAAAGACGTCCTTGCCCTTCTCGAGCCCGCTCTTCGAGCAGTATTCGATCGCGCTCTCGGACGAGTCGATGCCGATTGCATCGAAGCCGAATCCGCGCAGCCAGCCGAGCGTCCGTCCTGTTCCGCATCCGACGTCCAGCACGCGCGAACCTTTGGGAACGTTAGCAAGCGCCTTCCTGATTGCGGCCTTCTGGGCCCTGTACAGCATGCGTCCGAAGAAGTTCGGCCCCCTGAAGCTGCTCCACTCCTCGTTCCACGTCTTCATCTGGGCTTCCTCTCCAAACGATAGGCGATCCCGGACCTGACTATGTAATAGAACACTCCGAGGAATATGCGTATCCCGCGCGGGACCTTTGAGATGCGCAGGTATTCGACGGTCACAGGGACGTTTGCTATGCGGAGGTGCTGCTTAATGCATTCGGCAAGCATGGAGTTCTCAACGATGTATCCGCCCCGGACGTTCCGCACGGCCTCCATCGCCCGCCTGTTCATGGCAACGAATCCCGAGTTGGTGTCCTTCAGGCGCGTTCCGAAAAGCACGTTGAACGCGAGCTTCCAGAAGAAGTTGCCGAGCCTGTGCCTCGGCGGGACGTGTTCCCAGTCACGGCTGCCCATGACGAAATCCGCGGCGCCGCTGATCAGCGGCGCGAGCACGCGCCCGGCCTCGTCCGGATGGAACTGCAGGTCGGCGTCCATTATGAAAAGGTACTCGATATCGGGCATGCTGTTGAGGACATGGTTGATGCCCGATTTCAGGGCCTCGCCCTTGCCCCTGTTCGATTCGTGGCGGAGCACGATGTCGGCCCCCGCGCCGCGCGCGACCTCGCTCGTGCGGTCCGAGGACCCGTCGTCAACGAGGATTATCGCGGCATCGGGGTTTGCGCGCTTTGTCTCAGAAACGGCGTTCTCGATGTTGAGCTCTTCGTTGTAGGCAGGCATGATGGCCGCGGTCTTATACGACTTCATATATCTTCACCTGCTCGTTCCTGAAGACCTGCTTGAAGTGCTCAAGTCCCTGGCCCTCAAGGAAGAACATCTTCGTGAAGATCGTTTCCCTCAGCGAGGGCGGTATGGAAACGACGTAGGAATTATGCATGGGTATCCATATCGTCAGCGGTATGGTCTTGTCGACGAACTTGACGCCCATCGCCGTCTCGTACGGCTTGAGCTGCTCCGTGAATGACGTTGTGTTGTAATCGGAGAAGCGGAACGATGCCGGCTTGCCCGTAGTGTCGTAGTAGATGACCTCAGAGAACATCGCCGCGCTCTTTCCCTGGACGTATATCGGCACAGGTATGTTGCCGTTGATGATTACGACAGGATTGAAGTAGCTGGCGAACACGGAGCCGTCCTTCGCATAGGACACCTTGCCGGCGTTGTTGAATATGTTGTAAAGCTGGCAGTTCTGGTCCGTGCGCGAGTCGCATCCCATGCCGAAGTACTGGAGCCACTGGTACTTTCCCATGAGGTCGTCCGATGCTATCCAGTAGACGTTCGGGCTCGTCCCCTGGTACTTGCGTATGAGCTGCATCGACACGTTCTCGTCGGTCGTGGCCATTATCTTGCCCAGGTCCGTTATCCGGTCGTTTATCGTGTAGAGGCAGTCGTTGCCGCAGTGCGCTCCGTCGCCGATGACGCGGCGCTCGGCGAGCCCGGTGATCATGTGCCCTGGGTCCCACCACGTCCCGACGAGCGACAGCTCGGGCGTCTGCGTCTTGAGGAAGTTCCACGCGCTCTCCCAGTTCGAGTTTATGTCCGGGCCGAGGCCGTAAGCGGTCTGCGCGCCTATGCCCAGCGCCATTACGGCTATGCAGAGGCCGAGGCCTATTGAGAACGCCCTGTAGATGTGGTCGCGCTTGAACGACCATTCGGCAAGGCAGCCGTATCCCGCGGATATCATGATGAGGAACATCGCTGATGTGAACTCGGTGAAACGTATCCCGCGGGTCGTCGTGTAGAAGCTCACGAGGAAGAGTGCAAGCAGGAATCCGGCGTTTCGGAAGTTCCCCTTCTTCACGCTGGCGTAGAGCGAGATGAAGAGCAGCGAAATGAACGCCAAAAATATGAGGTTGTCGACGGAAGCTTCGCCGATGCCGAACCTTCCCATTGCAAGCGTCCACCCGCCCGCATCGAACACGTTGAACGGCTGCAGCTCTGCGATGGATATGTTGACTATCCACGCCTCGGCCTTCTGGGCGAAGCCGATGAACGCCATTGTCGCGCCTATGACGTCGAAGTTGTTAAGGAAGCCTATGGCTATGACCGCGGCGATTATCGCGGCAAGTACCAGCAGGTCCTTCTTGAAGCCCGGCAAGGCGTGCCTGAGGCGGTCGGACATTCCCATCTTGTAGCGGATCTTTCCGGCCTCGTCCCTGATGAGGAACATCCCGAGCAGCGCCTGCATCGCGACAGCGGCGAAGAGTATGAACAGCGTGTACGTGAAGTCGCCCCATGTGAGCATGAACGCGGTGAAACCGCCTATCGCGAGGCACGTGCTTGCAACGGTCTTCTTGCGGAGGGCGTACATGCCGAGGTACATGGTGAACAGTATGAAGAACAGGACGAGCTGGTCGGTGTCGTACGAGCTCCCGAACGTTCGTATGAGGATCTGCGGCGACGTCGCAACGAGCACGGCAGCGAGCAGGCCTCCGTACTTGTTGGAGACCTCGCGGGCGAGCAGGAACGCGGGTATCGCGATGAGCATGCCGTAGAACGCGGACATGTAGGAAGCGACAGTGAAGAGGGTCACGCCCTGCGCCTTGACCATCCAGTAGACGAACGCAGTGACGTACTGCATGAAGGGGCCGACGTATGCCGGCGTGACAGCGCGGCCGACGTAGTACGTTAGCTCGTCCCAGACAGGGAGGTGACCCCAGTCAGCGAAGTACTTCGTGAACCTGTACTGGAAGACCGGGTCGTACGAAAGTATGCGGTTGGGGACGATGTTCACGGAACGTATGTAGTATGAGAACACCAGTATGAACAGCAGCGCTAATATCCACCAGTTCTTCTTGACAATGCCCTTGACGTCCATAAGAACAACCTTAGGTTATGGGCTAATTTAAGCTTTTCCGAGGCCAAAACTCCCGAAGCTTCAGAACCACTCCTGTTCCTCTTCTTCTGGTTCAGGCTCTTCAGCAGGCGTCAGGTCCTCTACGAGCTCGCCTTCCTCGGCCGGCTCCTCAGCTTCCTTGACCTTCTCCACCCTTTCGGGCTTTGCAACAGATTTCTTCCTAGCCATGGCAACACCTCTAATTTGTCGTACTTTCTTAAGATATTTAAAGATAACGCATGCCTTATAGGATTGATGAAAAATCCCTATAAGACGACCGTCTCGTACGGCGTGGACGAAATGCTCAAAATAGCCTTCCAGAAGTCAGCCGAGGCTGTCAAGAAGGCCCGCTTCGCCGAGGAAGCGGGGATCGTCGAACGGGCCCGCCAGAAGGAGGGCATACGCATCAAGATAAGCGCAGACACGCTCCACAAGCTCCTCAAAGGTTCGGCCCACAGCTTCGAGGACCCACGCAGGCTGCCGAAGATCTACCACGAGCTCGTAAAGCTCGCCACAGGCGACAAGGACCTTGGCGAGGCCGTGCACGCGATCGTGTGGTCGGCCAACCGCATCAAGGAGCTCCAGATGGCATACCTTGACAAGCTGGAGAAGGACCGCCACACGCAGGACTTCCGAACGACACGCAAGGAAGCCTACGGCAGGATGACGTCATTTGTCAAGCACGCGAAGAAGTACATCGAGCTGCTGCACGAGGCCTCCAGCAAGCTGCGCCAGCTTCCGGATTTCGAGGACGTGCCGACGATAATAATAGCAGGCCTGCCGAACGTCGGAAAGACCTCGCTGCTCGAGCGGCTGACGGACAGCAAGCCGCGCATCGAATCGTACCCGTTCACAACGAAGCAGCTGATGCTGGGCTACACGGAGTACGGGGCGAAGCGCGTGCAGTTCATCGATACGCCGGGGCTTCTCGACCGACCGATACACGAGCGGAACAAGATAGAGATGCACTCCATCGCGGTCATGAAGGAGCTCGGCAACGTCATAATCTACGTCTTCGACCTCAGCGAGACGTGCGGCTACACGGTCGAACGGCAGCTGCACCTCTACGAGGAGATAAAGAAGGTCTTCGACAAGCCGATCATACCTGTGGCGAACAAGGTAGACGCCGTCGGCGGAAGGCCACTGTCCGACGTTCAGGACAAGGTCGACGAGAAGATAATCGCCGTATCGTGCACGGAGAAGACGGGATTCGACGTCCTGAACAAATTTATAAAAGACTGCATAAAATATATATAGTGGTAATATGCCGAAGAAAGCGAAGCTCTGGTTCGAAGGCGAGAAGGAGCCTGTCCGACAAGTTCAGCGGCCGGCCCCGTTGAAGATAAACGTACGCATACAGTCAGGCATACCGATCAATGTTTCTGACGAAGGCGACAGCCTCGTCGCCCGGGCGGAACTGCCAGGCTTCAGCAAGGAGGACATACGCGTGAAGGTATCGGACCGCATGCTCGAAGTGGTCGTCCGAAAGGTCAAGAGGGAGATCACACAGGGCACCGGCTCCTACCGCGAAGAGTCGAGCTCCGGAGAGGTGCGGCGCACGCTAAGCCTTCCGGTCGAGATCGACACGAAGAGGACGAGATCGTCGTTCAAGGACGGCGTGCTCGAGATAGTCATGCCGAAGGCTAGATAGTTATAGAACCTGGCCCGCCTTCCTTGCCGTCAACGCGGAACTTCACAGGCAGGAACTTCTGGATCACGGCGATGTTCGCGAGCACGTGCTTGGTTATCTGGCTCACATAGATCTTTCCGGACCCGCGGATGGCCATATAAGGGAGGAGCATGTCAGCTGCGTGGCGGTCGACGGCCCCTTCTGCCGTGTCCATGAACAGCGCCTTCGCGACCGCTTCGCCGATCTGCTCAGCCGTGATTCCGGGTTCGCCGACCGCGTCCGCTCCCATTATCGTCTTCGGGGTCGTGGCGTAGAGGAGCAGTCCGGAGCCTGACGACTTCGCGTCAGAGTAGCGGACCTCCACGTCGGGCCTCATGCCCATCTTGGCCTCGAGGAACTGCTCGGTCCCCTTGGCCTGGCGCTCGGCAACGTTCGCCTTCTTTAGCGACTCGGACGCCACGGAGATGCACCTGATGGAATCGATATTTCCCGCGTCGATCAGCATGAGGTCGCGCGGACGGAACGGTACGGACTCGACCTCGACGATGGCGCCGCCCTTGGGATAGAAGCCCTCCTTGCGTATCGTGACCTCGGTCGAATCGCCGATGAGCGGAAAGAGCACGCGTTGCATGTACTGGAGCGGAGGTGCCCACTTGCCCCACGTGCTCCCGCCGAAGACGTCAATCGTTATCGGCCGCGGCAACTGCGAGGCAGGTATGAGGAGCGCCTGGAGAACAAGCCCGACGGAACCGGCAGTCGACAGCTCGACGCGCAGGTTCTTGGGCTCGAGCCTGTTCGGGAAGAACTGGAGCTTCTGTGAGCCGAGTTCGAGCCCGTTGATATCGGCACCGCACAGCTCGCCTATGGTGCGTATCCCTTCCATGTGCTGGGTCATCAGGCCGGGCTGAGGCCTTGACGCGCGTATGTTGGTTATTCGCACGGGCGTCTCGGTAAGAGCTGAGAGTGCCACGGCAGTCCGTACGACCTGCCCGCCGGCATTAGAACCATCTATCTCTATCATATCTTTATCACGTCGCCGTTCTTCGGTGCGACCGCTTCTATTCCGAAGCGCCCGCGGAGCTCCGTGGCAAAGCGCTCGCAGTAGTCGCCGTGCATACAGACGACCTTCCGTGGCGAGAGGTCCTGGACGAACTTCAGGAGCTGCGATCGGCCCGCGTGGGCCGAGAAGTCGAGGAAGTGCATCCCCATCTTCACCTTCAGGTCAACGCCCTCGGTCACGTAGCGCCCAGTGTCCATGAGGTAACGTCCGGCCGTCCTCGGTATCTGGAAGCCCGTGAATATGAGCGAGCATTCGGAGCGCGTGTAGAGGCGCTTCAGGTAATGTATGATCGGTCCGCCCTCGAGGCAGCCGCCCGTCGTGATTATCACGGACGGTTCATTGAGTATCTTGTTGCGGTCGTCCTCGTTGTAGATGAGCCTGATGTCGTTCAGCGCATGCTCGAGCATCTTCGGGTCACGGAGAAGTTCGGGATACTTGAGCGCTATCCCGGTGGCCTCGCGCGCCATGCCGTCCATGTAGACGTTATATTTCTTCACGAGCTTTCCGAGCGACAGCAGAACTTCCGCGGCACGCCCGACAGCGAACACGGGTATCACAGCTATGCCCTTGTTGGCAATGGTCTCGGACACGAGGTCCTGGAGCTTCTTCTCGACCTCTGCCCTCGGCGGATGGTCCTTGCTCGAGTACGTCGATTCCATGAGCAGGACGTCGACGCTGTCGACCTTCGGAACGGTCGCGCCCGTAAGAAGGTTCGACGAGCGCGTGTTGAAGTCGCCAGTGTACATGATCCTTTTTCGGTCCATCTCGACGATGCACATCGCCGAACCGGGCACGTGCCCTGCCTCGAAGAAACTGAGGCGCGCGTTGCCTGCTTCGACCGCCTGGCCGTACGTGATAACGTTCTCGGCGCTCTTCATCCTCTCAATGTCCGCTTCGGTGAACAGCGGGCTGCGGCCCTTGATCTTCGCGACCTTTATGCTGTCCTTGTGCAGCAGGTGCGCCTGATCGAGCGTGGCTGCCGTTGCATAGAGCGGCGGCCCCCTCTTCTTGTAGAGCGACGGAATCGATCCCGAATGGTCAAGGTGCGGATGCGTGAGCACGAGCTGGTCGACCCTGCCCGGATTGAGGGGCGTTTCGCCCGTCTCGACCTCGACGCCGAACTCGAGGAGCACTTTTTCCTTGCCGTCAAGCAGGACGGCGTTCCTTCCGACCTCCCGGAATCCTCCCAAACACTTTATGAACATACAAAACCTTTATCTGGACGCACTAATAAACCTTTAGTGATAGCTATGGACGCAAAGGAAAAGATGGAGATAATAAAGAGGAACACGGCAGAGATAGTCAGCGAGGGCGAAATGACGGGGCTGCTGGCCAAAAAGAAGAAGCCCGTCGTCTATTGCGGCTACGAGCCGAGCGGGCCGATGCACCTCGGACACTTCGTTACCATCACGAAGCTCATGGACTTCGCCAAGGCCGGATTCCACGTGAAGGTGCTTCTCGCGAATGTTCATGCGATGCTGAACCGGAAGGGCGAGGAAGAGAAGATAGCGAGGGAGGTCGAGGCGTGGAGGAAGACCATAAAGGCGATCGGACTCGATGCCGAGGTCGTGCTCGGGTCGGACTTCCAGTTCACGGAGGAGTACACGAAGGACGTCATGAAGATGTCGCAGGAAATAACGATCAACCGCGGGCTGCGCAGCATGCAGGAGGTCGCCCGCGACATAGAGAACGCCACGGTGTCGCAGCTCTGGTACCCGCTCATGCAGGTGGAAGACGTAAAGGCGCTCGGTTGCGACGTTGCATACGGCGGGCTCGAACAGAGAAAGATATACATGCTCTCAATGGACATGGCGAAAACGATCGGCTGGAAGCCAGTGATAGTTCATACTCCGCTCATAACGTCGTTGAAGGGGCCGGGGCAGAAGATGTCGAAGTCGATACCTGGTTCGTTCGTGTCCGTGACCGATAGTGACGAGGACATCAAGAAGACCATATCCGCAGCGTACTGCCCTGAGAAGTCGGCGGACGACAACCCGATACTGCAGATAGCCAAGCTCATAATCTTCCCGCGAATCAAGTCCGTGGACGTGAAGCGCGACAAGAAGTTCGGCGGGGACGTCTCGTTCAAGTCCTACGAGGACCTCGAGGAGGCGTACGTCTCAGGCAAGCTGCATCCGGCGGACCTGAAGGCCGCGGTAGCGGGCGAGCTGATGAAGATAATCAAGCCCGTGAGGGACAACTTCTCAAAAAGTAGCAAAGCTTAAATAATCTTTGGGGCAACTATGGAAACGGTGCTTATATGAATTTCGAGCTTGACGGGACAATCAAGATGAGCAAGGACGCGAAGGCCGCGGAGAAGGAGATAGGCAAGCTCATAGAGAAGGCGAACGTGGACTTCACGAAGGGCGTCGACAAGGAACGGGCCGCGAAGGTCGTGAAGTGGGCGCTCGACAAGGACGTGCTCACGGTTCATATTTCTTCCCAGGGCATGCCGAGGCCCCACGAGTTCATGATCAGGTTGAAAAAACTTCTCGCCGAGTCGCTCGGGAAGGACCACAAGATCGGCGTGCGCGAGATGGCGATTAAGAAGTATGTCATTGAGACCGAGATCGAGATGGAGCCGCTCGGCCCCATAAAGATGCCTTACGTCGATTCCGTCGAGGTAAAAGGCAAGAAGGCCAAGCTGACGATGAAGGACGTCAGCCACGAGCTCCTGATGGGCAACATGATAGACAGGCTGATCAACCTCGTCAACGAAAAGGCAAAGAACCAGCACTATGCCGGCAAGGGCGAGTTCAGGGAGGTCGAGTGGGAGAGCAAGAAGAAGACGATGAACTACAGCAACGACCCGTCCGTCGACATGGAGAAGAATGGATGGATAAAGAGGGCGCCGGGCAAGGGGCAGTGGGTGTACGGAAGGGAGCTCACGGCGCTGTTCAACATAATGAGAAGGATCATGATCAAGTACATGTTCAGGCCGCAGAACTTCTACGAGATGACATTTCCGAAGTTCGAGCCGTGGGAGATACCCAAGAGGAGCGGCCATGCCAAGAACGTCTACAACGTGGCGTACTTCGTGATGGTCCCGAAGGACTCCAGCGAGGAGAACTGGGAGGACGTTGCGGACCACTTCAAGGTCACCGGCGAGATAGACAGGGAAGGGATAATGAAGAAGGTGGAGTGCGTCGGAATACTCTCGTACGCGCAGTGCCCGCCGTTCTGGCCGTACGTGCAGGGAAGGACGATAGACGAGGCGACGCTCCCGCTCAAGACCTACGACTGGTCCGGACCGACCTACAGGAACGAGGCAGGCGGAACGCACGGGCTGGACAGGCTCGAGGAATTCCACAGGACGGAAACCTTATGGCTCGGGACAAAGGACCAGACCATCGAGGTCTGGAAGAAGACCAAGGAAGCGTTCAGGAAGATATTCGACGAGATACTCGACATGGAGATAAAGGTCTCGCTGGTCGCGCCGTGGTGGATGGCGCATGCCGGGCTTGCGTCGCAGAAGGGCAAGGAAGGCATCGGCTCGTTCGACTTCGATGCGTACCTCCCGTACAGGGGCGGACGCGATGCCGAGTGGCTCGAGATACAGAACACGAGCTCAAACGGAACAAAATATCCTGAAGCATTCAGCGTGAAGGGCAAGAAGGAGGAGCTGTGGTCGGGCTGCGCAGGCGGTTCCATCGAAAGGTGGGCGGTAGCGTTCCTGGCGCAGAAAGGGCTCGATCCGAAGAACTGGCCGAAGGAAGTGAGGGAGATGTACGTCGAAGAACTCAAGGGAATGAAGGAACTGAAATTCTGCTAAAATCTTTATATACCTCCTATATTATATACTGAGTGGAGGGGTTTTTGTGGGTTACACGTTAATTATTGCAGAAAAGCCGAACGCGGCCCTAAAGATAGCGCAGTCTCTTGCCGAGGACAGGCCGAAGACGATAGAGGGCGAGGGCGGCGTGAAATATTACGAGTTCAAGCGCGGCGGAAAGAAGCACGTCGTCGTGCCGGCCGTCGGCCACCTCTTCTCCCTGAAGGACACCTCCAAGAAAGGATGGGACTATCCCATTTTCGATTATACGTGGAAGCCAACGTACGAGATCAACAAGAAGGCGGAGTTCGCCAAGCGCTACCTCGACAACATACGCAAGGTCGCAAAGGACGCGGACGCGTTCATAATATCGACGGACTTCGACATCGAAGGAAGCGTCATCGGGTTCAACGTCCTCAAGTTCGCCTGCGGGACGGAGAAGGGCAAGCGAATGAAGTTCTCGACCCTGACGAAGCAGGACATAGTCGAAGCGTACGAGAATGCAATGCCGAACCTGGACTATCCGCAGATCGAGTCCGGATTGGCAAGGCACGAGCTCGACTTTTTATGGGGTGTCAACACGTCGCGTGCGCTGACGCTGGCCGTGAAGAAGGCGGGAAAGAAGCTGAGCTTCTACCTGCTATCGGCGGGCCGCGTGCAGACGCCGATGCTGTACTTCCTGTCCAACAAGGAAAAGGAGATACAGGCGTTCAAGCCGGACCCGTTCTGGCAGATACTCACGAAGATTGAGCTGACGAAGAAGCTAATCGTCGAATCGTTCCACGAGGAGGACAAGTTCTGGGAAAAGAAGAAGGCGGAGACGGTCTTCGCGAAGTGCAAGTCAAAAACCGCGAAGGTCCTTAGCGTCGAGAAGAAAACGTACAAGCAGACGCCGCCGCACCCGTTCGACCTGACGACGCTGCAGACGGAGTCGTACCGGTTCTTCGGATGGTCGCCGAAACAAACGACGAACATAGCGCAGTCGCTTTACGAAGGCGGTTACATCTCATATCCGCGAACGAGCTCGCAGAAGCTCCCGCCGCAGATAGGGTACGCGAGCATAATGAAGGCCCTAGCGGGCATTTCGGTCTACACGAAGCTGTGCAACAAGCTGCTCGCAGGAGCGCTCAAGCCGAACGAGGGCGAGAAGACCGATGCGGCGCACCCTGCGGTGTTCCCGACATCCGAGCCGCCCGAGCTTGCGAAGCTCAACGGCCAGCAGAAGAAGCTTTACGATCTAATAGTCAGGCGCTTCCTGGCCGCGTTCGCGGAACCGGCAGAGCGCGAAAGCGTCAAGGTAACGTTCGACATAAGCGGGGAGAGGTTCCCGGCAACGGGCCGCAGGACCGTCGAGGCAGGCTGGACAGAATACTATGGCAAGTATTCCGGAACGGACGAGCTCATCTTTCCGAGCATGAAGGAAGGCGACACGTTCAAGGTGAAGAGCGCGGAGCTGCTCTCGAAGGAGACAACGCCGCCGCCAAGGTTCTCGCAAGGCTCTATCGTGAAGGAGATGGAGAAGCACAACCTGGGCACGAAGACGACGAGGGCGCAGATACTCCAGACCCTGTACGACAGGGGATATATCGAGGGCAAGAGCATCAAGGTGAACGATCTTGGAATGCGCGTAGCCTCGAGCATGGAGAAGTACGTGCCCGATATAGTTTCTGAGGACCTGACCCGCACGTTCGAGCAGGACATGGAGGCCATCGAAGGAGGCAAGAAGAAGCGCGAGGACGTCGTGAACGAAGCGAAGAAGGTTATGGCGAAGATAGCGAAGGAGTTCAAGGAGAACGAGATGAAGATAGGCGCGTCACTGGAGAAGTCGATCCTCGAGACCAAGCAGAAGCAGAGCATACTCGGGCCGTGCCCGAACTGCGGAAACAACCTGAAGATACTCTGGTCGCCGAGGACGAAGAAGCGGTTCGTGGGATGCGGCGGATACCCGAAGTGCCGCACGGGATTCCCGATACCGCTCGTCGGAATGATAACCGCGACAGGAAAGATCTGTGAGAAGTGCAGGACGCCGATAATCCAGTGCTGGAGGAAGGGGAAGCGGCCCTTTAACATGTGCCTGGATCCCAAGTGCGAGACCAAGGCGGACTGGGGCAAGCCCAAGGAGGGCGTCAAGGACGTCAGGAACATCGTGGCCGACCACGAAAAAACGGCGAAGCCGAAGAAAGCCGCAAAGGCGAAGAAGACCGATAGCAAAGGCTTATAATCAGCCAATAATATATCTAATCGGTCGGCATGGCTAAGAAAAGGCGCGTTGCTAAAAAGAGGTCAGTTGCCAAGAAAAGGCATTCTATAAAGATGGGAAATTCGTTCGTCATTCTTGCAGCACTGGCGGTCATCATATTCATTCTTGCTGCAGTAAATTTTGATTCTGATGATTTCATAGCCCTGGCAAGCGGCGGAAAGGCTCCGAGCACGTGCAGCGACCCCGACGGGTCGAATTTCAACGTGAAGGGCACGTGCACGTACGGGTCAAAGAGTTACACGGACTACTGCACCGGCGGGACGGTCACGGAGTACTTCTGCAAGGTCAAGGGCAACGGCTGCGACATGGTATCGCAGGCATGCGCGAACGGCTGCGTAAACGGGGCGTGCTGCACGCCGACCACGTGCGCGGCGCAAGGAAAGACATGTGGTACGATATCGGACGGATGCGGAGGCACTCTCAACTGCGGAACCTGTACTGCAAACAAGACCTGCACCAACAACGTCTGTGCATGCCCGACAACGTGCGCCTCGGAGGGCAAGACATGCGGCACCATATCTGACAAATGCGGCGGGACGCTCAACTGCGGGACCTGCCCGACAGGCCAGGCATGCTCAGGCGGGACATGCATAGTATCCGATTGTTCCGATTCCGACGGTTCATCTAACTTCAATATTAAGGGCACGTGCGCAGACAAGCGCGGCATCACATTCAACGATTACTGCAACGGCGGGACACAGCCCATCGTGGACAACTACTGCTCAGGCAGCACCTGCATGGAGGCCACAAGGGGCGGTAACTGCCTTGATGGCGCGCTCGTCACGACGCTGCCTCCGTCAACGCACTGCACGGACTCGGACGGAAGCTCATACACGACGAAGGGCACGTGCACGGATGACACGGGAATAACGTACACGGACTTCTGCGACGCTTACGGCACCGCAAGAGATTATTATTGTCAGCTAACGTCAGGCCCGAGCGGCACGGACACGAGGTGCATGGCAGGTGGAATGAAGCCCGGAAGCGGCAGTTGTGTGGACGGGGCCTGGGTGTACCCGAATGTCTGCGGGGACGGACAGATAGCAGGGACCGAGCAGTGCGACGGCACGAATCTCGGAGGGCAGACCTGCATAACGAAAGGCTTCACAGGCGGCACATTGAGCTGCACTTCTAGCTGCACGTTCGACACGAGTCAATGCGTATACGTGCCTCCTCCGAACTCTTCCTAGGCCCGCAGGTCCGCAAAGGATTTATACCTTTGGGCCGATTATATCAGCCATGCAAGAAGATGAGAGCATAATATTTCTGAAAAAGCAGCTCGCATCCCTGTTCACGGAGCTGAACGCGGTAGAATACGGGGACTTCACACTCCATTCCGGCATGAAATCGAAGTACAAGATAGACGCTGAGAAGGTTCTGAGGGACCCCATCGGAAGGGACATAGCGGGCAGGGTAGGTAGGTACGTCCTTGACAGCATCCGCAACAGCGGAAATGCCAAGAAGGACCTTGCCATAGCAGGCGTCAGCAATGGGGGAAGCATGTTCGCAGCAACGGTTGCCAACGGCAATATGTACCTTGACGTCAACTACAAGGAAGGCACGATAGACGGCGAGCGCGAAAATAAGCCCTATGCCATATTCGAGGACGTCTCGACAACTGCCGATTCCATCCTGAAATGCAAGCAGCTGATGGAGAAGGAGAGACTCAGGGTCACGCATGCTGTGGTGATGGTGTTAAGGAGCTCGCAAGCCACGGACAACATCATCAACAACAAGATGAAGCCCAAATGGGTGCTCCACAGGTCGGATCTCGGGATAGACGAGTCCGGCAACAGAATATGATCAGAACGGGTTCCACTTGGACGCTTCCTTCAGACCTTTGTCGCATATCTGGAACTCGACCGACTTGTCCTCGGGGAGCGCCCGTGCCTTTGCAACGCGCGCGAGCCTGCATCCTGCGCGGCCCGTGTGGACGAGCTCGACGAGGTTCTTCGACCACCACTTGACGATGTTCTTGCTGCTCAACTCCGTTTTCCCTGACTCGATGTCCTCGTAGACCTGGTTCGTGAGGAGCACGGGTATGTTCTTTGCGCGCGCAAGGCGCGAGAGCATGGACAGCTGCGTCGCGAGCTCCTTGTTGACCTCTCCGTGGTCGTCGTCGTTTATCGTCAGGCGCCACAGCGCGACCATGCTGTCGACTATTATCAGGCCCACGCTCTCCTTCTTGCAGATGGCATCGACCTTGCGGATGGCGTCCTTCTGCTCGTCCCATGTGGTCGGCTCCAAAAGGATGATCCGTTCGGAAAGCTTCTTCATGTCATCGGAGAGCTGCTCCATCCGCTCGAGCGAGAACCCGCCTTCCGTGTCGACGTAGACCGCCTTCTTGCCGTCGGCGATGCACGCCAATGCGGCCATCATGGCGATCTGGCTCTTGCCGGTACCGGGCGGGCCGTAGAAGTTCGTTATGCAGCCGGCCTCTATGCCGCCGTTTAGCAGCTTATCGATGGGCGGAGAGACGGACAGCTTCATGCCCAGACTATGCGCGCCAAAGGTTAAATATTGACAGCAAGACATCTCTTGCAGGAGCAAAATCCTTAAGTAACCTCAGACCCAACGTGTGAAGCTTGGGGGTGATAAGCAGTGCCGTGGAAAAAGGTAGATATAAGCGTGCGAACAGGTGACGGAGTCGGTGAGCAGACATATGAAGAATGTCCCCTGGGCAAGTTCCAAGTGAACAGGGACAGCGGCGGCCCAGGATTCTATAACGGCGATCCGGTGGAGGCGTGCGTCGGGTGCAACTTCGCGGACACCAGCAAGGACAGGATAGAGGAGGCCTGCATGTGCCCGGCTGACATGACCCGGGAAGAGTATGAGGAGCTCAAGGAAGATTACCTGAAAGCCGAGCCCAAGCCGACCAAGACGGGGTTCTGGGAATACGTGAATAAGAGGGGAGCCGAGGCGTGAAACCCGGCCCCGCAACCGTAACCTTTATATACTTTTACTACGCATACATACATTAGATGTATGTGATGTAAAATGAGGATAGAGATACGGAAAAAGGGCAATCACACGGCTGTGCTGATAAGCTTCGACACTCAGCAGGAGAAGTTCGTCTCCCCTTCCGAAAGGAACCGCTTCTTCACGGAGCTCTACGGCAGGAACCAGACCATAAAGGGCCCGACCAGGAAGTACGAGTACCACAGGGAGGGCGTCATGGACCAGGTGCCGCACCTCAAGGTCGACAGTTCGGTTTTCATAGTCATGCAGGAGAACATGAGGATGATGGAGCAGTTTTTTAAGGAGTGGGAAGACAAAGTAATGTTCAAGACGTTCCCCGTGCTCCTGACAGGGCGCGAGATAGAAGACATGAAGAAAAGGGCGAGAGAAGTGAAAATAGAGTAAAAGGTGATGTTCAGTGATAGAGAAGAAAAACGGCAACGGTACGAACAATGCAGGAATCAAACTCAAGGTCGGTGAGCTCACGGGCAGGGACGACTTCGGTCGCGGGATCGCCAGGATGGGCGCACATTCGATGAAGGCCCTAGGGCTCAAGGAAGGAGAGGTCGTCGAGGTGTCCGGCAAGAAGAAGACCGCCCTCGTTGCAATCCGAGCCTATCCGGCCGATGCCGGTTTGGACGTCATAAGGATAGACGGGCTCGTGCGAAGGAACGCAGGGTCATCCATAGGAGAAATCGTCAAGATAAACAAGGCAGATGTCAAGGAGGCGCACAAGGTCGTGCTCGCTCCCGTGGAAAAGGACGTGATAATCCACATCCATCCGAACCTGATAAAACAGAACATATTCATGAGGCCGATGACAAAGGGCGACGTGATAATCGCCAATCCGGTCTTCAGGAAAAGGGACCGCGAGACGGATCTCTTCCAGCAGTTCTTCGGCGTGGGTTTCGAGGAGGTCTTCATGCCGATGGGAGCCGAGACGAGGCTGATGGTCATCAAGACCGAGCCCGAGGGGGCCGTACAGATAACGGACATGACCGAGGTCGAGATGAGGAAGGAGGCCGCTCCGGAAACGGTCGAGACAAAGCTGTCGTCCATCACGTACGAGGACATCGGCGGCCTAGGGAACGTCGTTCCCAAGATACGCGAGATGATCGAAGTTCCGATGCGTCATCCGGAAGTTTTCGAACGCTTGGGCGTTGATCCTCCAAAGGGCGTGCTTTTGCATGGGCCGCCCGGCACAGGGAAAACGCTTCTAGCGAAAGCAGTAGCGAACGAGTCAGGCGCTAATTTCATCAGCCTTGCAGGGCCTGAGATAATGAGCAAATGGTACGGCCAGTCCGAGGAGAACCTACGCAAGATATTCGAGGATGCCGAGAAGAACGCGCCCAGCATAATCTTCATTGACGAAGTCGACGCCATCGCGCCGAAGCGCGAGCAGGTGCAGGGCGAGGTCGAACGAAGGGTCGTTTCGACCCTTCTTACGCAGATGGACGGGCTCAAAGCCAGGGGCAGGGTGATAGTGATAGCGGCCACGAACAGGCCGAATTCCCTAGACCCTGCGCTTAGGCGGCCGGGGCGGTTCGACCGCGAGATCGAAATACCCATTCCGGACAAGCAGGGACGGAAAGAAATTCTCCAGATACACACAAGGAACATGCCGCTTGAGAACGTCGATGTCAACAAGTTCTCGGAGATAACGCACGGCTACGTCGGAGCCGACCTGTCGGCCCTTGCGAAGGAGGCCGCGATGCACGCCCTGAGGCGCGTGCTGCCTGAGGTGAGTGCGCTCAAGGAGGACGAAGCGATACCGAAGGAGGTTCTTGAGAAGCTCAAGGTCACGGAAGAGGACTTCCAATACGCCATGCACATGGTGCAGCCCTCCGGGATGAGGGAGGTGCTGATAGAGATACCGAAGGTCAAGTGGACAGATGTCGGCGGGCTCGATGAGGTGAAGGAAGCGCTCAAGGAGGCCGTTGAATGGCCGATGCGCAACCCGGACAGCTTCAAGCGCATGGGAATAAGGCCGCCGCGCGGAATACTCATGTACGGGCCGCCAGGATGCGGAAAGACCTACATAGTCAAAGCGCTGGCGAACGAGTCTGGCGCGAACTTCATATCAGTGAAGGGTCCGGAGCTGCTGAGCAAGTGGGTCGGAGAGAGCGAACAGCACGTCCGCGAGATATTCAGAAGAGCGAAGCAGATGGCGCCTGCGATAATCTTTTTCGACGAGATAGACGCACTGGCCTCGAAGAGGGGAGGCGACCAGGGGTCGCGGGTGACCGAGCAGGTCGTGTCGCAGATACTTACGGAGATGTCGGGACTCGAGGAGATGAACGACGTGGTCGTGGTCGCTGCTACGAACAGACCGGACATGCTCGATTCGGCTCTTCTAAGGCCGGGCAGGCTCGACAGGCTGATATACGTTCCTGCACCTGACGAGAAGACGCGGCTGGAAATCCTCAAGGTCCACACGAAGGGCGTGCCGCTGAAGGGCGTCAAGCTCGAGGCCTTGGCGAAGAAGCTCGAGGGCTACAGCGGGGCGGACATCGAAGCGGTCGTCAGGGAAGCTGCGCTGAGCGCGCTCCGCGAGAACATTGACTGCAAGGAGGTGCTAGAGCAGCACTTCGACGACGTGCTCAAGAAGATGAAGCCGTCGATAACCGACGACATGTTCGCGAAATACCAGAAGGCCGTGGAAACGCTCCGCAAAACGAAGCTGGAGTCCACCGAGCGGGCTGACAGGTACATCGGATAATAACTGACCTTGCTAGAACTCAGGCGCCCCTTGTGGCAAGGTCAACGTCCTCTTTTTTTACGGTCTTCCTTCCGGCGTGGTTGCAGAACTTGACCGCGTCCTTAGAGACGTTAAGCCCTTTCTGGAGAAGATAATCAGCCAAAGCACGTGCAGCGCCGTCGCTCACGCGCTCTGCGCCTGCCTGCTTCATTATGTCCACCATCGGTGCGGCGGCAATTATCGAGCGTTTTCTTGGCATACCTCTCAATAAACTTATTTAAATGCCTAATATATAAATTGTATGGCAAAGCTGAAGCGGGTGCTCGGTCTCTTCGAGACCACGATGTACGGCGTCGGGATCATCCTGGGCGCGGGAATATACGTTCTTATCGGCCAGGCTGCCGGAATAGCCGGAAACGCCATGTGGATATCGTTCCTGGCCGCTGCGGTCGTGTCCGTGTTCACGGGGCTGAGCTTTGCCGAACTGTCCACGATGTTCCCGAAGGAGTCGGCGGGATACCTCTATACGAAGATGGCATTCAAGAGCAGCGCGCTGTCGTTCCTGGTGGGATGGCTCATACTTTTCGTCCTCGTGGTCGCAGCGGCCGCGGTCGCCCTAGGCTTCGGAGGGTACCTTTCCGCGATGTTCGGCGTGCCCATCATACCGTCCGCTCTGGTGCTGATAGCGCTGCTGACGTTCCTGAACCACCTCGGAATAAAGGATGCCGCATGGGCGAACATAATGATGACGGTCATCGAACTGTTCGGCGTGCTGCTCATAATCGCCCTCGGCTTCGGGCACTTCGGGAGCGTCGACTACTTCGAGATGCCTGCAGGAATGGGCGGCGTGATGTCGGCCGCGATACTCGTCTTCTTCGCCTACCTCGGCTTTGAGAACCTGGTGAACATATCTGAGGAAGTAAAGAACCCGAGAAAGACCATGCCAAAGGCCATCGTTTACTCGATAGCGATAACGACGATTATATACATACTCGTGGCGTTGTCGTCCGTGAGCATAATCCCGTGGCAGCAGCTCGGGCTTTCGAAGGCGCCGCTGGCGGACGTGGCGAACGCCGCGTGGCCGGGCTCGGCAGCCCTGCTCTCGGGCATAGCGCTGTTCTCGACGACCAACACCGTTCTCTTCCTGCTCATAGCCTGCTCGAGGATGATGTACGGCATGGCGCGCGAGGGCGCCCTGCACAAGATGTTCGCGGCCGTGCACGAGGCAAGGCAGACCCCGACGTTCTCAATAATAGTCACGATGCTGCTGTCGATGGCATTCGTCATGATAGGCAACATAAAGACAGTCGCCGAACTCACGAACTGGGGCACGTTCATGATATTCATCTCAGTCAACGCCTCGCTCATAGCGCTGAGGAAGACCGAGCCGAAGGCGAAGCGGCCGTTCCGCGTTCCGTTTAGGATCGGCTGGTTCCCGGTGCTGCCGTTCCTGGGCATTCTGACGTGCCTCGTGATGCTGGCGTCGTTCACGCCGGAGATGACGTTGTACGGCATCGGCATCATGGCAGCTGGGCTCATCGTGTACGGTTCAATCAGCGCCTACAGAAAGCACTAAAGGCGCGTGGTGATGAACGGCTTTCTTCCGACGATGACGGTGTGCTCGGCCTGTGCGACGGGCTTTCCGGAAACTTCCTTGAGAATCTTGTACGGATAGATCGACTCGTTCTGCGTGAGCTGCTTGAGCGCCAGTTCCATCTTCAGCCCGCCAGGCAGCCAGCGCTTGGCGAACGGCAGCTTGTTGAAGTCGCTGCGCCCGAGGTCGAGAACCTTGCGCGCTTCCGGCATGCGCGTGGGCTTGTCCTGGATCCACCTGAATATGAGTGCAGGGTCGCAGTCCTTGACCATGCCGTTGCCGGCCGTGCAGAACGGCTCGATGGCGTAGACCTCGCCGTCCTCGAGGACCTTGTGGATGGCGTTCCTGATGTTCGGGACGAGCACGCCCGCATGAAGGTTATAACGCGCCAGCCCGTGGCCCGTGAGGTTCCGTACGGCATTGAAGCCGAACTCGCGGGCGACGTTCTCTATGGCCTGGCCGACCTCAATGATCGTCGTGCCGGGCCTCATCATCTGGACGCCCGTTTCGAGCATGCTCTCCGCGCACATCATCAGGTCGTCCTCGCCTGCGAGGCGGACCGTTATGGCCGTGTCGCCTATGTAGCCGTCGACGTGCGCGCCGACGTCAATCTTGAGGTAGTCTGTCGCGTGAAGAACGGTCCGATCGCCCTTCGGGGGCGAGTAGTGCGCGGCCGCGTCGTTCAGCGAGAGGTTCACCGGGAATGCCAGGCCTCCTCCGAGGCTGACGACCTTCTTTTCCGCGGCTTCGGCGATGTCAAGGAGCAGAGCCCCCTCCTTCGCGAGCTTGCGGGCGTGCTCCCTGGCCTGGGCCGCGATGTGGCCCGCCTTGATGTACTTCTCACGGATCTCGTCGTTCATTTCCACCAGTTCTTCCTGTAGTCCGCGAAGAACGCCTTTATCATCCTGTCCCTCTTGCGGTAGATCCTTTTTCCCGTCCGAGTATTGAGCCTGGTCATGTAGAAGTGATATTCGCGTTCAAGGCGCCTCATCGAATCTTCCATCGTCATGCGCCTTACGGTAAGCATGTACCACAGCCCCCTTCCGATTATTCCTGAACCCGAGTCCTGCAGCTTGTCGGCATCATAGAGTATCTTCGCCTCGATGGTCTTCTTGGGGCCGCCCTTGTTGTGTATGAATATCGCCCAGCATATCCTGCTGACGGCAGCGTCGTCGACGCCGATACTCTTCAGGAAGACCCGTGCGCGCTTCGATCCATTCGTGCCGTGGTTGACCTTCGGCTCCCTGCGCTTGGAGATGTCGTGGAGGTACGACGCGGCGATGCAGATCCTCGCATCCGCGTGCTCTCGCTTCGCGAGAAAACGGGCTATTCGCACGGTCTCGACTATGTGCGGCCAGCCGTGCACCTTGTCGTTCTTGCCGGCCTCGCGCTTCGAAAAGGCGATTATTTTCCTCATCTGCTGCGGCGTTATCATGCTAACCATAAGTGCGAACGGGCTTTTATTGCTTGTGGACGTTCACTTCATCTTCTCGTACAGCGCGACGGACAGGCACGAGAGCAGGTACATCAGGGCGAGGTTCACCGCGATGTCCGTTGCTAGCGCCGCCGTGTTCTGCCTGTACTGGGCGAACGCCGGGTTGAACAGCAGTATGACCAGCACGAGCGCTGCCCAGACCGCGAACACGCCGAGTATGCCCCTGTTCGGATAAAAGAACTTCTTCACTTTCATAAGAACAGTTGGCCGGGCCGGGATTTAAGCCTTCAGGAGATCGCGCTCGTCGATGCCGAACACGGACAGCACGCGCAGCGCCGCAGGCATGACCTGCTTGTTGACGTAGTAGTCGAAGTCGATGTCCGACAGCTTCGGACCCGGGTACGGCTCGGCGCGCTCCGAGAGCGAGCCCTTGCCTTTGACTATGACGAACCTGACTATCGTCCCTTGCGCAGCTCCGGTCTTCCTTGCGACAGCTATGTGCGGTGTCGTTGCCTTGTAGGAGTCGATGGGCTTTGCCATCTGCACGTTCAGCACGAGATCGTCGATGCGCGCGTGCCCCTTGCCGAGCTCACCGATCATTCGCCTTGCATATGCGACAGCTTCGCCGCGCTTCTCGAGAAGTATGAGCTGAAGGATCCTCTTCTGGACGTCCTTTGCGAGCCTGCACCAGTCCTCCCGCCTGGTTTCGAAGCCTCGGACAGTGATATTGCCCTTCGAATCGATGAGGGCGTACTTCTTCTTCGCTCCGGCGCCCTTCTTTGTGGCGACGAAGATTCCGCGCACGTAGTTCCCGCGGTACTCGAGCTTCATCGAGCCCGGCAGCTCGGCGTTGATCTTCTTCAGCAGGCGCTTGGCAGGCGCGATGCCGCACTTGAGGAAGACCGAGTCCGTATCGGCGTAGAGCACGTCGATGCCGGCCTTCTCTGCGTCGCTTATGACGTGCTTGATGTAATGGCGACCGAAGGCAGAGATCGATTCCGCGACCTTCACGTTGTAGTAGGGGCTGTTCGGGTAGCCGAAATAACCGTAAGTTATGTTCGCAGCGAGCTTCAGCTGCTGCTCGCGCTTGGCCAACCGTTCGTCGAACTTGCGCTTCAGGCGGCGTTTCAGCGCCCAGCGCTCCTCCAAGATCTTTTTCAGCTTCTTCGGCACGTCCCCTTCGGGCGATGCGCAGAACCACCTGTCCTTGAAGCCCGGCACATAGTACTTCTTTGCGCAGGGCTTGCAGAACGTCTTCACATCGATGTTGTGGGTCATTATTATGCTCGGATAGAGGTTCCGGAAGTCGAGGACCGTGATGTTCTTGTGTATGCCGGGTTTCGGCTCCTTGACAAAGCCGCCTTCATATTGCGTCGCCATGATAGGAATTCGTTTTTCCTGCTTATAATGCTTAAATATCTGCTAAGCCCAATAGTTAGCATGATAGAGCAGATACCGCTCGGCTTCACGGCCATCGGCGGCGTGGCGGTCCTCATGTGGGCGACCCACATGGCGGTCCTTGCCAAGACGCACGAGAACGTCAGCAGGGACTCTGCGCACTTCTCTCGGAACGTCGCGCGGTACGTCTCGCAGATAGACAAGAACGAGGGCCACATCAAGGCCGGCGTGAAGAAGGTGCAGAAGATAGCCAAGATCAAGGAGGACGACATCTACCGCGAGCTCTACCGCCAGGCGTTCATCTACCCGCCGTTCGCGCCAGAGCTCACGAAGACCAAAGTGAACTCCGTGATAGGCGACGTCGTGGTCGGCAGCATGAAGTTCAGGCGGAACATCGAAGGCAGAAGGGACATGCACGATACTGCCAAGCGCGTAGGGAAGGCGCTCAAGCTCTCTGAAAAAGACGTTCAGGAACTGTCCACGAAGAAGGTCAATGCTTCTTAGTTACTTCCCGAAAAGGTAATAGGGAAAGCTTATTCCTATATTGTATTTCTTTAGGAATGCCACCTGCTCCTCGATCCTCTTCAGTATGTCCGAGGCGGTCTCGTCGTCCATGCTGCCTTCGTTTTCCATCGGCATATATGCCCCGTCCTTGCTGCGGACGCTGACGCACTCGAAGTTTATCTCCCTGAAGGCCATGGTGCCCATGACGGAGTTTCCCACGGACCACCTTTCGAGCCTGTATTTCGGTTCGAGTTTCTTCTTCACGTCCTTTTCGACCGTCTTGAAGACTATTTCGGTCAGTTTGACGACGGTCTGCTTGACCCTTTCAAGGTTCTCCTTGTCCCTCTCGTAGCCGGCTATCAGGCTCTCGTACGATCCCACGTCCGGGGCGCCGTTTTTCATGAAGCGATATGGGAAAGTAAAGGATTTAAGGGGTTCGTTGATTGACGTATAGTTTTCACTCTTTTAACCGAGTGACAGAGTAATATATACTACTTAAGAGTAATTACTGTTAGAGGAGCTAAACATGCAGTGTCTGGTAGCGACGAACAACGGGACAAAGGCGCAAATCATAGAAGTTCTCTCCATGAATTTCCCCCTAGGCGCCAAGAAGGTGTACAACATGCTCCGGAAGCGCTACCAGACCTCCTCTACCTATACGGCCGTCTACCAGCATATGCAGGAGCTGGTCGACCAGGGCGTGGTTCTGAAGAGCGGCGTCGAGTACATGTTGGACAGCAAGTGGATAAACCGGCTCAGTAATTTTGCCGATAATACTAAAATCAATTATAGTGTAGCGAATGATTTTGTTAGTGGCAGTAAAGATGAAATGGTCAAAACTTTAGAATTTAAATCACTTAAGGAATTTGATGAATTTCTCCTGAATTTTAGAAAAAAGTTCATAGAAACTTCTCATATGAGAAGCATAAATGAAGTTTACTTTCTTGGCGATCATACGTGGGGACCGCTTATGAATATGAGATATAGAGTTGAGGAATTAAAAAACATTAAGCAGCGCGGCATAAAGTATCATACTCTGGTACGTGGTTCGACGCAACTTGATATGTATATGCAAAACTTTTATAGTAAATTCGGTACAGGTTCTGTAAAAATAGGAGTTGAAACTAAAAAAGATGAAATGATATTCATATTTAATGACATAGTAATTAGAGTATTATGTCCGAGTGATATAATGGAAAAAATAGATAAAATATTTAGTACTTCTAAATCAATCGAAGATCTCAATATGATAGATCTAGTAGAAAATATAAACAATAAAGATGGAAACTTTATTATAATCATAATAAAAGATGCTAAATTCGCAGAAGAACAAAAAAGAATTATGGATTCGCTTCTTTTATCATAAATAATCTGTCATTTGTTATCATGAACCTTCTTATAAATTCTATGACTTCTTTATCATATGCAGGTTCGTTATTCCTTAGGCCGGGATATGGATACTTTCCAGCAGGTATTATAAACATATCATTTAAACCGAAGTCATCGTTATGAATTTCTCGTAATATTTCCTTGGATTTTTTTAATAGCATGCTTGATTTGTTACCCATTTTTGTTGGTAATAAAAAGTTCTTTTTATAAAATAAGTTAATTACATATGGATTGCCCGAGCATACGGCCGTAAAATCATAGTCAAAATAATAACGAGCTTCGTTTGAATGTTCATTGATTGATGCCGATATTAGACCCATATTTTTGTATTTTACATCGACTGCACCGACCCTTAGAAATAGACAGTGGGTTTCTCTCAAATTTATTGATTGACAAATACCGATTGATTGATCATTATCTACTAATATATGGTTGTGGGCCTCATCGGAGAAGTACATCTTTTTAACATCATCCAATGGTTCTTCATTTCTATATAGCGCCTCGTTGATGACCTCAGAGAGTCTCGTAATCTCGCCTTCCGACAGCTCTGACGTGACCTTTCGTGCTATCTCCATGCGTACCAGCAAAGAAGCTTGTGGCAGAACCTTCTTAAGGGTTTGCTTAAATTGAAATCTTTATAACGCCGTTATGCGCTGCAAGTTCATGAATTTTGGATGGTAAACGACCTTGAAGAAAAGATGTACTCAGGAACTAAAGCCCGGTTGCCGACTCAGCAGCCTGGTTCAAAAATGATTTGAAATCCGCAGATTCTTTCATCAGCTTTTTGAATGCATTAAAGTGTTTTCTATGCTCTGGGTATCCGCCCTGTGATAGTCCAAATTTCTCCATTACAAGTTCGTCAACTATTTCAGAAAGCATCCATTTCTTGCCTTTCGGAAGCCTGTTAATAGATGCAAGTCTGTGCCGATTATAGAGTATATGTATTATCTCGTGGACCACGGTTTTCAGGGCCTTCTCGTTAGAGGCCTTGTAGTATATCTGGAACTTCTTTTTATCGGGATATACAGGATTACAGTCAAAGACTGAGACATAGGCGCGGCAAACGCCAACTTCGGATTGCATATATCTTTCCAACTTTATGGAGTCGAATGAAGATGATACCTTCTCAAACCTTTTCTTCGAAGATTTCAGACCGTCTATAATGCTTCTGTAGTGTTCTGGCAATGCTTTCTTTATGGCATTCTTCCTTGCAGATGCCGACTTCCCAATTATACTTCTTAAGACAGGTAGCTCTTTGATGATGTTCCCTGTGAAATTTACGCCGCCTGCAATCATACGCGACCTTGTGAAATACATAGCCGTTCTGATGTCCTCGTCCATGTCAATAATAAACCTGATGCTCACCATGACAATATTCTGTGCTATATGTTAATTAAAGTCGTGACATGGTTCGTATAGAAAACTTACAAATGCCTTTTCATATACGGCCTTAGCGTGTACTCTCCCATGTTCAGGAGCGAGTGGAGCACTATCGGAGCCAATATGGAGCCGGTCACTACGTAAAGGAACGCGAATACCAATGCCATTGTGAATACGGACAGCAGGAACTTCTTGTCAAACTTGAGATGCCAGATTGCGAATACGGCCGCCTGTATGATTGCTGCCGCTATCAGCCCCAGCGGAAGGAGGAGCGAGAACAGCACGCCCCTGAACACCAGTTCCTCCACAGGAGAAACTATCAGCAGGTCCTTTACGATCTCCTTTCCAACAGATTTCGGCTTCTGAATCGGTCTGCTTTTTTTGTTGTCGTAAAGGAACACCGGAATGCCGATCACAACGAACGATGCAATTCCTACGGCGATTCCGTACAGAACATCTCCTGCCATAATGGCCGGTCCAAGCCATGCGTATGAGGCAATAAGGACAGCCAGTAGCGTCGCATAGAACGTGCAGAACCTGTCCAACTTGAACCTTTTGGCAAGGAGCGATGATACGTAGCTCTGGAGCAGGCAAAGGACCAGAACTATGAGGCCGTATGTCATTATAATTGTTTGAAGTAATCTACCTAAATATATTAAGCATTTGCTTAACTCCGACTTTAAGCCTTTGCTTAATGCCCTTTCTCATCCGATATCCGCGCTCCATACGAACTACTCTATAAAAGAGAACGATGGAAATGGCAGCAAAACAGACAGCAGTCGCATTGGCGCTCATTGTCGTTACGGTCGCAATCATAGCCCTGTTGCCAGGTAGCAGTGCTGGGAGCGCAACTGCCAGCTATGGTGCGCCGGCTGAGATCAGCTTCGCAGAGGCCCGCGCAGCCGGCGAGCGGTACGGGAGAGTGGCTGCGCTGTCGCAGGACTTCGGGAGCAACTATACCGCGTTCTTTGAAAGAATCGACGGCAGGGACTTCCCGGGCGCAGAAGCGGCCCTCGGCAGGATGAACGGCGCGCTGGACGCGATCGGCTCGGAGCTCGGCAACGGCGGTCTTGACGGCAACTTCACCAGCATGCTTTCGGCCGACCGCGGAATAACCGCCACGCTTTCCGAGATGCTCGCCGATGCGAAGGCAGGAAGGAAGGACAGCGCGAAGTACGAGAAGCTCGTGCTGCAGACAATAGACGCCTATGAAAAGACGCCAACGTCCGTCGACATGGCAATCGAGCTCGGCAGGCTCTACAAGGAGGCGCTAGGAGGAGGATCATCGTCACCCACATATACGGAGTCAGGTGCCCCATCTGCGGGGCAGTCCTGAGCATGAAGGTCAGGGAGCGCTTCGAGCACAGGAGAAGGTGCTTCGAGGCAATGAGAGGAGCGGAACATGTCAAAGATCGAGAGGAAATTCAAGTATTGCGAGACCTGCGGGATCGTTCTGGTCCCTAGGGTCCAGACGTGCCCCTGCTGCAGGGGCATCTGGCTCGGCGTGATAAACGGCGTCGGAAAGGCGGTGAAAAAGGTATGAAAACGCGGTTCATTGTCGGGGCATGCGCAGCGATATGCGCGATATTCGTAGCGGCGCTCAGCGCGCACGCGAACGCATTGACGCTCAGCCCGCAGAACGTTACGGGAATGCTTACCATATATCACGACATCACGGACTGTCCGACGTGCCACACCAACGTCCTTACATATGTGAAAATGCCTAGGGGGAACTTCATTTACGCGGTTGTCGCGGAGAACGTCAGCGTGGACGATTCCGCGTACCATTACAATGCGCAGTATGCCGTGCCGGACGGCTGGCCTGCCCAAGATTACGCGTTCACGCTTGACGTGAAGCGGGTCCAGTTATGGGAGGAATACAATTACGAGGAAAGGTTCCGAATAACCGAAAGCCCGGTAAACGAGTATACGGACGGCAGCTGGAAAACATCCGGCTCAGCTTCCGACGGCTGGCAGAACGTGAGCTACGACGATTCTGCGTGGAGTCCGGCAGAGGGACCGTTCGCGTGGAGCGCCCGCTGGTACGATACGGGAAACGCGGACTGGCGGTGGGACGTTGCTGACCAGGATTTCTACGTAAGGAAGAGCTTCACGCTGAAGCAGCCTGCTGCCGTGGAGCTCAGGTCATCGTCGAAGTCGTCCAAGGAATGCTACGTGAACGGTCAGAAGGCCGGCGGAGCCGAGTTTGAGGACATAACAGCCTTGGTCAATGTCGGCAAGAACGTCGTGGCATGCCATGCGAAGGCCGAGAAGAGGCAGGCCTCGCCTACGTCCGATTACGAGTGCTACTACTCCTACAGCGACAAGTACAACACGAACGGGAACATGAACTGCGACAAGTCGCCCTACAACATAAAGTGCGAGAACCCGCAGAACTGCTTCGTGCTCGATGAGGCACGGCTCGATGCAGCGGTCATAATGCACGGCCCGAAGGACGTCTTCTGGAACGACGGCGGGGCGTGGTACGTGAACGAGATGCCGATAAGCTCGTCGACAGAGTACCAGACGGTCGCAAGGGACACGTACGGGGAATTCTCGAACGGCGAGTGGCACTCGCATGCGTATGCGTGGCCCACGCCGTTCGACTCGCCGACCAGGCTGAAGAAATACTTCGTAGCGAACGGCAGCGAACGCCTGTTAATATCGTCATCGGGCATGAACTGCTCGTTCGGCGGAACGCCGGTCGAGCTCGAGCAGAACAACCACAATCATTGGAACCTCAAGGCAAGACCGAACGTGACCGCAGGGCTGAACGTGCTGGAATGCGATGCGCCTGCGGGCTACAACACGTTCGACGCAAAGCTCGTCGAGATAGTGCCGATAAATGTGACAGCCGAGGGCGTTCTTGCCACGGCAGGGATGCCTTTTTCGGTCGGCATGGTCGCAGACGGGCATACGAACGCCACGATATATGCGGAGCTGTATGACAACGAAACGCTGGTCGACGCCGCAGCTCAGAACGTCATGCTTGACGGGCCGGCGAACCTCAGCGTGCAGCTGGATCCGCACGGGCTCAGCGCCGGGGTTTACGGCATCATGATAACCGCCTACGACGAGGATACGGGCGAGGCGTACTTCTCGTATGCCACATTATTGTTGGATGAGCTTCCGGTCGAGCTGCCTTCGGAGCAGACTTCGTCGTCCGGACCGGGCGGAGATTCCGGCGCGAGTCCGGCCGGCGGCAGTGCAGGCGCGCCGGCCGCATCGGCCGGTCAGGACAGCTTTGCAACCGATGCAGTGGAGCTTTCCAAGCTGACCTTCTCGGGAAGGACGATGCAGAACTTCAACAGCCTGCAGCAGAGCATGGACGCCAGCTACAGGACGTACCTCCAGATGCTGGGTTCGGCGAGCCGGCTGGAGTCGGACCTGCAGGGCGCGGAAATGGCCGAGCGCCTGAGGGTCGAGCAGGAGAAGCAGAAGAAGCTCTTTGAAGAACTCGCAAAGGCAGACAGCGAGAACTACTATGATGCAGCAGAGCACCTGAGGGAACTGGCGAAAGGGAGCTACTCGTACGACACCAAGCAGGAGCTCCTCAAGAAGGCCGACGAGCTTGATGCAAAGGCAACAATAATAGTGGAGTACGTGTCCAGGCAAGAAGCTGCCCCGCCCATGATGATAGATGCCGAATATCTGCAAGCAGTAATAGAGAAGGGCTCGGTCACAGGCGGAACGGTACAGTATGCCAAGAACAACGCTGAAAGGGGGCAGGGCGTCATGGAAGTCTGGGGTGATACCGCATACGGGCTGGCAGACTTGGCGTCGTATGCTGTCACTAATCCGGCAGGGCTCGCATCAGGAGTGGCCAACGCGGCAGTCTATGCGATTGCGAATCCGGCCGATGCCATCGGCGGGTTTGCGAACGGCTACTATGCCCGCATCACAGAAGGCGGGAACGAGAACGTCATAGAAGGAAGGATAATGGGCGAGGCTGCCATGATAGTGCTGCCGATGGGCATCATAGGCGATGCAGGAAAGGCAGGAAAGGCTGCCGAGGCAGCGAATGCCGTTTCCAAGGCGCAGCTCACCGGGAAGATAACGGACTACCCGTTCTTTGAAAACGTAAAGAAAGGTCTGGCAGAATATGGCGTAGACGTTGAGTATAACCCAAAGGTGCTCGAGGCTGCATCAAAAGCGAATAAAGAGGTCAAGTCTTTCTACGGATGGGACGGAGACATACGCAAAATAGTCTGGGGTGATAGCACAAGCACCACCGACTTTTTTCATGAGCTAAAACATTTTGCTCAGCACATGGAAAGCGGATTCAATCCGGACATATTAGGCACCAACCCAGCAGATATATTATTAAACAGGGCAAAAATGGAAATCGGCGCCCTTAATTATGAGAAGAGCGTTGCCAATGCATTCGGTTCTGCCAACAGCAAAATCGCTGAAATCAGCAGCCAAATAGACTATTGGACCAACATAAGAAACAATATATTAGGCAAATGACAATCATTAGTTGTTGATTATATATGGCAATATTTAAAAAAATGAAATGCAATAAATGCGGGTTTGAAGTAATGTTCATGGATGACATAGGCACAAGCACGCTGTATTGCAAGAAATGCGATAAGCTGCTGAGCTTGCAAGAAACAAGCGATGGAAAAGGATATATTGTGGCATTTGCGGGCAACAATGAGTCAATTCCTGTCAAGGACGTATTGGACGATCCCAAGGGTGAAGTGCCGTGGGCGAAAATGCTGAAAAAATGCCCAGTATGCAAATCAGAGGTCAAGCCAGTCCACTGGTCAGACAAAACTTGTCCGCGTTGTAAAAAGGGAGAATTGAAAACAGGAGAACAGGGTTTTGCTTTAGTAAGACCAAGACACCCTTAAATCCTTTTCCGTGCAACTAGCGTCATGCCAGAAACGCAGTCGTGGCTAAAGTCGGAGTTCTCACGGTACTATTCGGAGCACGAAGTGCGCTACCCGGAGAGGTACGGCGCAAGGGAGTACGCGTTCTTCTTTTTCGACTGCGCAGGCATGATCAGGCACACGTCGTTCATGAGCACGAGGAAGCTGAGGGACTTCCTTGCATACGCTGGCCCGAAGCACGCCTACTATTCGTCCGCTTTTTACGAGAGGCCCGCAGCCCAGACGATGGGCCAGAAGAACTGGCTGGGAGCGGAGCTCATATTCGACCTTGACGCGGATCACTTCCCTGGGACGGAGAATATGATCCGTGAGGATATGCTGGCCATGGTGAAGGGCGAGACGCGCAAGGTCCTGGACAAGTTCGTACTCGGCGACCTGGCGTTCGACCCCAAATACGTGGGCGTCGTCTTCTCCGGGGGCCGCGGCTACCACATACACATAAACGATCCGCGGGTCCTGGAGCTCGACAGCCACTGCAGGAAGGAAATATCAGATTACATCGGCTTCATAGACGGCGACATCGACATCCTCATGGAGCAGAAGGCGGTCCGCGGTTCAGGAAATTTCAAGGGCGCCTACTACAGGCAGATGCCGAAGCCCGACGATCCGGGGTGGAAGGGCAGGGTGGCGCAGGCGCTCACGGAATACGTCGACAAGCTGGAAGCGATGCCGAGAAAGGAGGCGATAAAGGACATCGCGAAACGCATGAAGACGGGCGAAGGGGCGGCTGCAAAGGTGTATGACCCGCTGTTTTCCGGCCGCAGCGGCAGCCGGGGGGCGGACATCCTGCGCAGCAGGCACAGCATAGACTTCCTCAAGGAATACGAGACGCACCTGCTGTGCGAGGAGCTGGTCCCGGCCCTGATGAGGGAGGAGGCAGGGACGATAGATGCGCCCGTCACGAAGGACGTGAACCGCCTGATACGCCTGCCCAACTCGCTGCACGGAAAGACCGGGCTAAGGGTGGCGCCGATAAAGCTCGAAGAGCTTAAGGACTTCGAGCCGCTGCGCGACGCCGTCGCGTTCGGCGACGCGCCCGTGAAGATCAGGGGCCTGAAGCCGGACAGCATAAGGATGAAGGGCGGGCACTTCTCTATAACGGACGGGACCGAAACGGAGGTTCCGGAGTACGCAGCGGTCTACTTCGCGGCAAGGGGAACCGCGCAGATAGAGTAAAGCTTTTATCCCTCTTGTTCCCATTCTTCGCTATGAAGTACATGGAGACAGCCGGCGGCGTCATCGTCCGCGAAGGGCTGGTCGTCGTGGTCAACCAGAACGGGACGACTTGGTCGCTTCCCAAGGGCGGCGTGGAGCCCGGCGAGGATCTGAAAGGGGCTGCCCTGCGGGAGATACACGAGGAGACGGGACTCAAGAAGGAGGACCTGCGCTACATGGGCAAGCTCGGCACCTACATGAGGCTCAGGATGAAGCTTGACGGAAGTGACGACCCTGATTGCAAGAAGCGCATACACATGTTCCTATTCTACACGGACCGCGAGGAGCTGAAACCGGTGGATCCGGAGAATCCCGAGGCCCGGTGGGTGCCGAAGGACGAGGTCGCGAAGCTGCTGACGCATGCAAAGGACCGTGAGTTCTACCTGGGCGTGAAGGACAGAATTTGAATACCCTGCAATTACTAAGACTTCTGCAGGATGCCCTTTACTTCTTCCAACGAGGATATCTTTGCATATCCTGTTCCAGCGTACTTGTTCTCCCTGTCGATGAGGACGGACTTTATGCCCAGCTTGGTGGCAGGCTCGACGTCGCACTCGATCTCGTCGCTGACGAACAGCACGTCCTTCGGAGCCAGCCCCCATTTCTTTATGGGTGTCAGATAGACGTTCGGATGCGGCTTTGCAGTTCCGGCCTCCCTGCCCGTGATTATGAGGTCGGCCCACGAAAGGTCGAGATAGTCGAACTCGAATATCGGGATGGTGGTCACTATGGCCTTCTTTATCTTCAGCTCCTTTATGAACTTCACGTCATCGAAGAACTCGAAGACCCTGTTCTTGGCATAGAAGTCCGAAACTATCTTCAGGGTCCTGTCGTCTATCTTCATTCCGAGCAGTTCCAGCGTCCTCCGTATGTACTGCTCGCGCGTGTTTATCCCGCCTCTGCAGTATTCGACCATGGAGACGTACTTTCTGGCAGCTTCCCATTGCTGGAAGTAGACGTCGTGGCCGTGCTTCCTGAGAAGCCCGCATATCTCCTCGGGTTCGAAGCGCTTCTTCCAGAAGGCGAGCGTCCCGTGCAGGTCTATGAGCAGCCCCTTGATCATTTTAAAGGATTTGGCGCCTTCGGATATAAAGATTCGTCATATTACTCAGGTTTTTCATCGGCCTTCGGAAGGTCGTCATCGAACATTATGGCGTTGCTTTCTTTCATGTGCTTCTTTATGTTCCTGCGGTAAGAATATGCGGCCGTCACGTATACGCGGTCGCCCTCCCCGAAGCGGCCCTCATACAGTGCCTTGCCTTTGTCGACGCAGAAGAAGCAGTCCTCGTCCTTCCTTTCGTCGCGGAAGAACCTGCCCTTGAGCTTTATCCACTTCTCTACATCGTCATTGGTCAGCCACCGGTAATCTGAAGGGAGGCCCTCATCTTCTGCCGGCTTGCCTGCGATGCCAGAAGTATCGCTGAAGTACACCTTCATCTCGCTGCGCTTCATGAAGCGCTATTGCAATGAAAGCGATTTAAAGCTTTCTTACCAATACTCGGCATGCCGATTAAGGGCGTCGTATACGACGAGAGGGGCAAGGAGCACGAGGACGCGCGAAGGGTCCTGTCCATAGTCCACAACGGGAGCGACTATGACGGCTTCACGACCAGGCAGGTCAAGGTCGCGAAGGTCAAGGAGGACAGCACGCTCGGATCGCACTTCCACCACTACAGGGAACTGCTCCACCTGTACGAGGGCGAGGCGACGGTGGACCTGATGGACACGGCGACCAAGGAAACGGACAGGTACGTCATGAAGGAGATGAGCACGATACTCATACCCGCGTTCGTGGCGCACAAGGTGGCGCTGAAGAAGGGCTCCATACTCATAGGGTGCTCGGAGGAGGAGTTCGTGTCCCCCGAAGTGAACCTGCATCCGTGCGACTTCTGAGGCGGTGACGATGGCAAGGACGATACTGTACGTTCCGATGCTGCACCAGCGCATCGACACGGGCTTCTCCGAGGACTGCACCGCGATTGGCGCCAGGCCAGACCCTGAAACAGCGGCCTACGCGGACAGGCTGTTCGCAGAGATCGACCTGTACGCGCTCAGGTACTGGGGCCAGATCGGGCCGAAGCTCGAGGTCAGGAGGATCGACAATATATACCCTGAAGCGCTGTACTCCGATTTCGAGGACGACAGGCGCGACTTCGAGAGGGTCAGGAAGGGCGGGAGCAGGGCAGCTGACTTCGTGCTGAGCATGCACGAGAAGGGCGTGCCAGTGGTTCCGATAGAGGACCGCGGGCTCATCAAGGAGGCGACCACCCTGCGCATGACCGCGACGTTCATCACATCGCATGAGAGCATGAAAGAGGAGATCGAGGAGAACATCAGGGCCAGAGACAGGTTCATAGCAAGAAGGATCGACGAGGACCTGAAGGACGGCGAGACAGGCGTTCTTCTGCTGGGCGCGTCGCACGACCCGCTGCTAAGGAGCTCGATAGACGTCAAGTACGTGTACGACCCGAAGCTCATGCTCATGGAGATGCAGACGATAATCCTGTGCAGCCAGTGAGCAATATATCCCCGCTGGAACAACATTTTCTCATGATAAGGTGCATACTCCTGGACGTGCACGGCGTCCTGACGGACGGCAAGGAGCGCAAGAGGATGATCGCGCAGATGGCGCGGAAGTACGGAATGGACCGCGCGAAGCACAACAGGATGTGGGTCGATTCGCTGAAGAGGCTGGATTTCGGCGTCGGGACGCCGAAACAATACGTCAACGCCGTCAACGAGGCGTTCGGCACCAAGTTCACGGTCAGCCGATACTACGGCTTCTTCCTGCGGAACATCGTCGTGAACAGGGAGCTGCTGAGGAGGCTGAGGAACGCCGGTCGAATCGTCGTGGTCTCGGACAACATCGCTGCCGTGGCGCCGCACCTGGGCGCGCTGCTCGGTCCTGAGTTCCGCAGGTTCAAGAAGTTCTACTCATACAGGTACGGGAAGACCAAGATGAGAGGGCTCTTCAAGGTCGTTCTTAGATCCATCGGCTGTGCGCCCGACGAGTGCGTGTTCATCGACGACAAGGTAAAGAAGGTCCGCATCGCGAGAAGGCTCGGGATACATGCGATACGGTTCAAAAATAACCGTCAGCTGTTCTCTGAGATGAGGAAGTACGGCATCCGCATTTAAAGATTTCTTGCGGTATGATATGCATGACGAGGACGCTTCTGTACGTAGGGCTGCTGCACCACGTGTCCAGCGAGGGCGGAAAGGACTACAAATACTTTGCCAGGATGTTCGGGCTGCCTGTAAGGAGGATGGAGTCGTCTTCTGATGCGTACTTGACTGAGGCAGAGGAGAAGCTGGCCGGCTACGAGATAGACAAGCTGTACATGGATTCGCAGGGCCGCGGAGGCGAGAACGCGGTGAAGGACCTCAGGCAGCTCAAACGGCAGGGCAGCGGCTCCGCAGGGCTCGCGCTCAGCATAGTGAAGAAGGGCGCGAGGCCAATGAAGACAGAGAGCGCGCCCCTGCTCTGCGAGGCGCTGGAAATACATGAGAGCATGACGTACGTGGTCAAGGAAACGATAAAGGGCAAGAGGGAAGGCAAGATAAACAGCAAGAAGCAGGAAAAGGAGATAAACAAGCTGTTCAGAGAGCTTTCAGAGAGGGACGTGAAGGCCCATGGCAAGAGGAACGCCTACATAGAAAGGAGGATAGACATGACGCTGAGGGACGGAGAAACGGGCGTCCTGCTGATGGGGGCGAACCACGAGCTGGGGTTCAAGGGGATGGACGTCGTCTATGTGGTCGACCCGAAGAAGATAGTGCGCGAGACGGACAGGGAGTTCTTCGGCAGGAAGAGGATCGCAGCCACCGTGAAGGCGGTGCTGCGCCTGAAGAAATGACGCATTTAAAGATTTCTATCGAATAATCGTGCATGCCAGTACAGCTGTTCAAGCCGGACTTCATGAACATGCGCGAAACAGCGGGAAAGCTCGTGCCGTGGAGCGATGCGAAGCTGCCGATAGACAAGCCGCTCGTCGCCTCGGGCAACGGCATCTACGCGCTGAAGTCCGGTGGACGAGGAGCTCTGATAGGCGACGGCAGGAAGTGGCACAAGCTCAAGGGCTGCAGGCCAGAGGAAGGGCGCGCCTACGAGACCACGACCGGCAAGAAGAAGCCTTTCGGCGGCGTGACGAAGGACGACAGCCTGAACGAGCTCGAGGTCGCAGCGAAGTTGGCCGACGCGTACGCCGGCCACGGCGTCGATCCGCCGATGCTGCCTGCGGGACATATCGAGTACGGAATGAGCTTTGACGGCGGGCCCATATGCTGCACGGTGCTCGAGGTCTCGTGCGACACGCGGTTCAACACCGTAGCCAGTGCGTGGGCCAGAAAGGTCCGCCAGAGAGAGGACGTTGAGAAGGCATTACGGGCCGTCCTCAAAGGATCCGCGGAGTGGATGGCCTTCAGCCACAACATGCTCACCGAAGCGGGCGTTACGCCGAGCGAGTACTCGTTCTCTGCGGAGAACTTCTCGTTCCATAGGGTGAAGGGCGGCTACGGCTTAGCGAGAATAGACCTCAACGACGCTGACCAGAGGCTCGACGAAGGAAAGATGCACCTGAAGATGGAGATAGACATGGTGATGCTGACGGAGCCGCCCGCCGGCGGTTTCCTGAAGAAATACGCGAAGTCCCATGGAATCGATTACAACAAATTAATATGGAACATCGAGGACGGAGGCAAGGTGCGCATGGTTCCGTCAAGGGGCGGAGAGGAACGGATGGCCGTCGACGGCGAGATACGGTACCTGCACGTCGACAACATCCCGTGGAAGAACAGCGTCGTGGAGGCGTACCTCGGCATCCTCGACGAGCCGCGCACGCCGGAGCCGATACCTGCCGCGGCGATGCGGGCGCTGTACGGACGGGCGTGATTCTGAAGGCGGCGAGGAGAAGCAAGGACTGATTACGTGAATTTAAATGTTAAAATCCAAAGCTGAAGCGAGGCAAAGGAAATGAACGACATGTTATTACCAGATTGGCTGTTTACAGAGGATTATGGAGAAATATGTTCAGGTGCCACGAGCAGGATGTGCGTATGCGACCCGAGATATCACTGCTATGTGGATGAGAATGTGTATTGTTCACATAGATACATCAACAACAGGCGACCTCTCGCTGGAAGCAACCTATTCTGCGGAATTCCTGTATTCAACGATGAAATCCGCAGGCAACGTGAGAAGGAAGGAAAGGACTTCAGTGGTCATTGTGGAGGTTGTGGTCATTAATGAACGATTTGCCCGACTGGTTCATGGAACTTAACGACAACGCGGCGAAACGCGGATGGTGCAAGACTATGGGATGCCCGCATCCTGAAAGAAGCAGATTGGTGACGGGAAACATGTATGCCTGCTTGGGTGAATGCGATAAGGAGAAAAAGGAATTCACAGAAGTAAAACTCGGCGAGAAATGCGACAAGGAACTGCCAGATTACCAGAGATGCAAATATGCCAGTATGGATAACAACAGGATACCCGACGGGATACCTAATTGCGAGAAGCCGGAAAAAGACTGTCCGTCCTGCATAGAAGTAAGTAATGAAGAAGGGAACTTCTACGGGTGCTTCAGGGATGCAAGCATGGAAGACTTGAGGAGATTATGATGAGTGACACGCAAATAAAGTTCGACAGGTTCGACTGCGGATATGTTTACATAGATAAGAAGCTCGCTCGCCACAGGAACGGAAAGACCAAGAAGGGCTGCGCGGTAGGGACGATACCGTGGTCTTGGAAGAACTGTGATCTGAACCTTGATTATGACAAGGACAAAAACCTGATAGGCATAGAAGTGCTGCTCGTAAAAAGGATGAAAAAAAGGCAAAGATCAGGGAAATAATGCCAAAGAACCAAGGGCGCATTAATCAAGGAGGTTTAGTATAACAGCGTTATATTACTAACTTTAATCATGTAATAAAATAAATCATAAAAATTAATATAAATATTGAAGTACTATAATTATAACATACTTCAAAGGGTCATATCATGGCACAAAAGACAGATAAAAATGCACAGCAATTCGCACCCATACCCGATATAGATTTTGATAAATTGAAAGAAAATTTTCAAAAAAATCAGGATGAAAGGATAAAAGCTGCCGTGTTCTCAGCAGATGTTATCAGTGGAATTCAATTAAAATCATTTGACAAAAAGAAGTAATATATCAGATATTGGTCAAATACTTATCATACACATCTTTGACACCGAATTTACTGATCCAATTCTTCAGCCTTTCAATGTTAATAATACTTTTATTTTTTAATAACCTGTAAAGAAATACAGCATCTTCTATATCTTTATCCATTTTACCATCTTTGAACCTTTTTAATTTGAACGCTATTTGCGATTCCAATTCAGATATAAACAATTTATTATTGTTCACTAATATGCCCAATGAATTGTTCAAGCAATATGCTTCAAGCTCGTCCTTTGGAAAACTGGTTTGCATATGCGGATGAGGAAAACCGTATTTTTCATTCGAAAACCATATGTTAGAATTACTAAGCTCTTCATAATCGGACGTTGAAGTGCATATGAAGCCGTTTTTTTCCATTTCCGTCAATAATTTTTCATAATCCTCTCCACTTATTTTTTCAATGAATATATCGATATCTTCGGTCAGCCTGCGCCTGCCGAAGAGAATAAAAACATAGCCCGATATGAGGACGTATTTAATGTTCATTTTCGAAAGAACGCCGCAGAAGCCAAATACGAAACTATTGAGCTTGCTCACATACTCGTCATCGGGTATGTCCAGGTTCCCGGCAGGAAGCACCAGTCTCATACGCTAGATAATGCCGGCAAACGTTATTAAAACTAATAATTCGTTGCCGGGCCGCGCAGGAAAACATTCCTGAATATAAAGTTTGAGCGCGCAATAATAACGGACCGACCGTAAAATAAACTTACCGTTATGGTAATATTTATAGATAGCTTTATATATTATTACCACTATAGTAATATTATGATATACTATGAATTATGGATCATGTTGTGGAAATGGAAAAAAGAGTTCAGCGTAAAGGAATTCATATCAACTTTCCAGACGCCAAGCCCGAACAAGATTTTGTTTGATATGGCCAAAAAAGGATTCTTGAACAAATCCGGAAGAGGAGTGTACAGGGTGATCTCTCCCGATCAATTATTTGAAAACAGGATCAACATATCAAGGGCGTATGGCTTAGCCGGACGGACCGGGTTGAAGCACAGCTTCACCGGGCCGGACGCCGTTTTCTTATGGACAAAGGGCGGATATCAGGTCGGAAGATTTTTCGGCTTTTATCCGATATATTTGAAGATATTAAAATATGACTTGAAAAAATGGAAGGAATCCTTAAAATCCAAGAACATGAAGTTTTATGTCAGAGGAGAACCGTTAAAGGAGACGTACATCGGGGCGTTTTACATATTGATTCCTGAAGAAGGTTTCAAAGCAGAAAGAGCGGGTGATTTTTCAGTCGATTCGTTGAAAGAAACCGTAAAATTCTGCAAAGACAACATATACCAATATGAACCTGCTCTGGAGATGTTGAATGAAATGTACGATTTAAAAATGGAAGCGAGGTACAGGGAGGCATGAAATTCATAGAAAGAGAAAACGCGATAATGGGAATAATAGGAAAACTATCAGGCCTTGAAATGATAGTTGTCGGCGGATATGCAGTTTCCGCAAGGGCAAAGCACCGATTCTCAGTGGACTGCGATATCGTCGTCCCCAAGGGCGGACTGGAGAAAATGACCGAACTGCTGAGCAAGGAAGGATTCGAGAAATCGCTGGCCAAGGACCTTGACAACGGATACGGCGGAGAATTCATCAGATATGTCAAGAAAATAGACGGCCTTCCCATCAGCGTCGACCTATTGGTCAATTCATTGGCATGCAGGACAACAACCGCCTCCTGGAGCTTCGAATATATCATGAGGAACTCGGATAAAACCATCATAGCAGGCATAGAGAGCTCCGTCGAATGCACGGTTCCCAGCAAGGAACTATTATTGGCATTCAAGGTCCATTCCGGCAGAAAAACGGACCTGCGGGACATCATCATGTTAAAGGATGCTGATTGGAACATCGTCCTATCCCACCTGAAAAGGGGGGACCCGGGCATATTGAAAGAGCAGATTGAAAACATGATCAAAGAGCTGGACGACAAGAACCTCATCGATTCGCTAAAGGGGGCGTTCCAGCTGAAGCAGGACGTCGAGAAACTGATAGGGGATACCAAGAAAAAATTAAATGCCCTGCTTGGCAGGATGTGATAAGATGTTATGGGAAGAGGCCGAGAAGAAATGCGGCAAAGCGCTTGCAGCTAAAATGAAAAAGCACATGGCCGGAGCCACGTGTGCGATCAGAAAAGACGGCAAATTTGACATTCCCGAGGGCGATGTCCGCCTTGCCTATAAGGCTGCAATGGGCAAGGAAGTTTCTGAATGGGATTAAATATGCGGACTTTAAGCCCCGGCTTAAAGCCGAAGAACGCTTTTTTCCGTGAATTTAAGGATTTGCGCGCAATAATGCATTGTGAAGATGGACCGCGAGGATTAGAAAATGATGCCAGACTATACTATTCATCTGCGATGGGGCGATTCATACCACAGGATCTGCGAGCCCATGGACTACGGCACGTGCGCGGAAGACGTCGCCGTCTGGCGCGGCCGGGGATACGATGCGCGCATAAGCGGCCCCTGGAGGCGGAACCACGAGGAGCCCTACTGGATCAGCGGGGAATACCAGCGATTGCTGTCGAAGCGCGCGAAGAAGTAGATATCTTTAAGAGAATTCACGGGCAAAATTCTATCATGTCTGAAGAGCTAGAAGTGATGATCCTGGAGATAGACAGGAAAGTGGTGATCCGCAAGCTGGAGAAGCTCGGCGCAAAGAAGGTGAGGGAGGCGCGGATGCAGATAAGGATGTTCGACTTCCCGGACGACAGGCTGCGCAAGGAGACGGCGTTCCTGAGGCTGAGGGACGAGGGGGACCGCAACGTTCTCACGTTCAAGAAGATGAGGCACCAGAAGGGAGCCAAGTGCATGGACGAGTTCGAAACGACGGTCTCGGACATGAAGGCCGTCGAGGACGTGCTGAAGGGCATCGGGCTCGAGGTCCACAAGGAGCAGGAGAAGGACAGGGCGACCTTCAGGAAGGACGGCATCACGTTCAACGTCGACGAGTGGCCCGGGGCTCCGCCCCTTCTGGAAGTAGAGGCCGAAACGATGGAGAAGATAAGGGAGGGCGTGGAGATGCTCGGGTTCACGATGAAGGACACGTGCGCGATAGGCGGGGGAGAGTTCTTCGAGAAATACGGGCTGACCGAACGGTCGAAGAACCTGAAGTTCTGACGGCGTTTTTAAGCCACAGCTTAAACCCGAAAAACGCTTTTAAAGCTTCGTTCCCAATGGTATAGCAGGGGGCCGCGTGGAGGGAACACCGAAGGTGTTCAGGATGATGCAAACGCAAGGCCCCAAGTCGCAGATCATAGAAGTTCTGTCGCAGGAGTTTCCCCTTACGGCGAGGAAGCTCTACAACGCCCTGAGGAAGCGCTGCATGACGTCCGCGACGTACCATGCCATGTACCAGCACGTGCAAGAACTCGTCGGACAGGGCGTCATCGTGAAGGACGGCGTCGAGTACCGCCTGGACGGGAAGTGGATAAATAATACGCTGGAAATAGCCCAGAGGACGGAAATAAAATATTCCAGGACTTGCGGAAATAACGTGCTTAGAATACCCGATGATATCCAGAACGTAAGGCTGCTGACATTCGATTCTATGAAGCAGTTCCACCAGTTCATAGCAGAGTACAAGAGGCAGTTCGTGGAAAGCGCTGCTGAAGGAAGCGAAATATATTGGTTGACAAACCACATATGGTGGACGCTCCTTTACATGTATGATTATACGGACATGACATCCAAGGCAATGGGCAAGAAGATGGATTACCATCTTGCAATAAGGGGAAACAAACCGCTTGACAAGGCCGTGGAAAACTTCTACAAGAACATGGGAGTGAAGGGTGTGAAAATAGGCGTCAATAACGCAGACAGCTCCGTCATAGGAATCTACAACGACACCATGTTCATGATAGTATATCCGGAAGACCTGCTAAGGAGCATAGACGAGTTCTTCCTGAAGACAGACAGCACAGACAACATGAAGGTAATGAACTTCTTCAACAGCATAATGAACAGCGAGAACAAGATATTCATGGTAATGATAAAGAACAAGTACTTCGTTGACAGCCAGAAGAAACTGATAAAATCGCTATTTTAACGCCTTTATCAGCACCAGCCTGTCGCCCCTTTCAATATTCATGGTTTCGTCCATGAATCTCTTGAGCTCGTGGTCCGGTGAAGATCCCGTCACAGTCAGGCACGGATATGATTCCACATCAGTTCCTTTGAGAATCATATAGTCGTCTATCTCCTTGCCACAATACTCCGTGACTATCTCTCTCGCCCTTTCGATAAGCGCACCATTTTCCATCTCCGTGGCCTTTGGATAGTAATAGCCGTGTTTCTCCAATATTGATATTATCAGCGGATTGGAGGTCCTGGTGACCACGTGGC
>Ga0315295_10000024_pt1 | contig 153020 bp, 110 predicted proteins | sample YL17G14_0_MG_FD_204453 | JGI IMG/M metagenome (GOLD analysis project Ga0315295, IMG submission 204453) | Sediment microbial communities from Yellowstone Lake, YNP, Wyoming, USA - YL17G14_0 | ecosystem: Environmental > Aquatic > Freshwater > Lake > Sediment | place: USA: Wyoming | collected...
AGGCCGCCCCACATCCCGGAAATAGAACAGGACCCGCACAACTATCTGATGGTAATAAAAACGACGATAACGGTGATAAACATCACGATATCGTTGATATTGATAGTTCTATATGTGAGGATATATCGCGAGGTCCGGTCAGACTTCACGATTGGCCTTATCGTCGTCATGTTCACATTACTGTTATACAGTGTGACATCGAACCCACTCCTGCTCTTCTTGTTTGGTTACCATGGCGTTGGAATGGGGCTCTTCATGATAATCCCGGACATGTTCTCGACCGTTTGCCTGGCCACCCTGTTGTACCTAAGCCTGAAATGAGTACGGTGACCGGAATCCAGGTCTTTTTTCTGTAAATGGGATTAGATTTGGGTATAATTCTGGCAAATTAAATTAAATATCAAAGTTAAATACATCTGCTGAATATGATGGTCATATAGGTCCCGGGCCTGTTCGAACAGGATAAGATATGACGACAGCAAGATGTGATTGATATGGGAGTAGCAAACAGGGCATACAGGAACGTATGGAGGAAATGGGCCAGGTCCCTGATCGTCATCCTGGCACTGGGCCTCTCCATTGCGACGATAATTTCGATGAACATAGGCATCACCGCATCGGAGACAAAGACCCAGGACATGATTAAGAACTATGAGCAGCGCCTAGCCGAGATGAACAAGACCGCGCAGGCATCGGCGTTGGAGATCAGTGTCGTCAATTTCCAGGGGATGAACTTCAATTTCACGAGACAACCGGGCGATGAACCGCCTGGCGGATACCAGGGCCAACGCCCAGGGGGTGGGGGAGGATACCCGGGCGGAGGAGGGGACTTCGGTGGCGGAGGCGGCGGGTTCTTCCTGGGTGGCTTCTCGGGACAGCCGATACCAATGGATGCCGTGAACAAGATCGGTGCCCTCAAGAATGTCACCGTTGCCATCCCAAAGATATCGAAGTCCTTTGGCGAGACCCGACGGACCCCCGATTATACGGTCAATGGAGTCCCATTGAACGCTACGCTCGATGCCCAATACAACATCCTACCGACGGCAATGGTCGCCGGGCATGCGATCAGTGAATCGAATCCCAATGAAGTGATGATCAACCAGGACCTGACGAGCTTCTTCAATGCCGGCGTCGGGGACACTATAACCGTTCAGGGTATCAATCTGAAGATCGCAGGCATATATTCAAGCTCCATGGACCGGAAAGGGATCTATATGAGCATGGAGAACGCCCAGCCCATGTGCAACATCAGTGCAAACAATGTGACCTCCCTGACGGTCTATACCACCAACGTAACCGTGGTCGACAGTGTCACGGCCGAGATCCAAGAGATGTATCCGAACTATCGGGCCACCTCGGTGAGCGCGATGATGACACAGAGTTTGGGGCGCCTATCGAGCATGGAAAGCGAACAGGTGACCCAGTTGAACTCGGACCTCGGAGATATCCAGAACCGTGGGGACCAATTGATACTTGTCTCCGGCATAACAGCCGGCCTGATCGTGCTGTTCATCATGACCTACACCGTAAGGGAGAGGAGTAGAGAGATCGGGACGCTCAAGGCGTTAGGCTTCAGGGGCTACAACATCATGTCCCAGTTCATTTTGGAGGGCATAATAATCGGCTTCTTCGGAGGGATCATAGGGATAGTGATCGCCTGGCTGGCCACGCCTATGATATCGAGCGCTCTATTGCCGAGCTCGAGGGCCTACGCGACATCCAGCCCGACGCCGGAACTGATCCTAATGATCCTGGGCCTTACCATCGCCCTCGGGGCCCTCGGAAGCCTGTATCCCGCATGGAGCGCCTCAAGGAAGAGGCCTGCGGAGGCGATGAAGGATGAGTGATGTCCTGGTAACGAAGAACGTCAAGAGGCTCTTCGTCAGGAAAGGCGATAACGTCCACGCCCTCAGGGACGTCAACATCAAGATCAAGAAGGGTGAGTTCGTCTCGATCCAGGGACCGTCTGGCTCAGGCAAGACGACCCTATTGTATATTCTGGGTTGCCTCGATAAGCCTACCACGGGAAAGGTTATCATCGATGGCATCGAGACCTCCAAAATGAAGGAGGGCGAGCTCGCAAAGGTCAGGGCTGAGAAACTTGGTTTCATATTCCAGTCCTTCAACCTGTTACCGATCCTCAACGCCATGGAGAACGTCGAGCTCCCGATGGAACTGACGAAAATGTCGAAGAGCGAGATGGACGATAGGGCGCATGAGCTGCTCGAACTGGTCGGCCTCGAGGAAAGGGAACAGCACAGGCCTAGCGAGCTGAGCGCGGGCGAACAGCAGCGCGTGGCAATCGCGAGGGCCCTTGCCAACAAACCGTCCATTATCCTCGCCGACGAACCGACCGGAAACCTGGATTCGAAGACGGGCAAGCGCATCATGACCCTTCTGAAGGAACTTAATGAGAAAACTGGGACGACGATAGTTGTCGTCACCCATGACAAGAACATGGCCCAATACGCGAACACGATGATCTATCTGAAGGATGGTAGGATAACCCAGGTGCGGGACGAGGGTAAGGGTCTCGAGATCTCTGAAGAGCTGAAGATCCCCAGGAACCTCGCGAACAAGCTCATAAGGGCCGGCTATAACAGTGTCGGCAAGATAGTCGGGGCAACGGAGGAGGACTTCAGGAAGATTGGGAAGATGAACATGGAGAATATATGGAATATCACGAAGGCCATCAAGAAATATAATAACAGACAAGGCCGACGGTGAAAAGGGTCTGGATTCGAACCTAAGCCTTGGTCCTGAACGGGCTCGGGCCCAGCTCCTTTATCTTCTTCGTGAACTCCCTCATGATTTCCGCGAACCTGGGCCCCTCGGAGGCCGACACCCATTCGAGCTTGTAGCGTTCGGGCTCGAGGCCGAAGTCCCCCAGCATCAGCGTGATGGTCTCGGCCCGGTCCCTCGCCCTCTCGTTGCCCTTCATGTAATGGCAGTCCCCGATGTGACAACCGCACATGAGGACCCCGTCGGCACCGTTCGTCAGGGCCTCGATGACCAGGTTCGGGTGGACCATCCCAGAGCACATTACCCGGATGATCCGTATGTTGGGCGGATACTGGAGCCTGCTCACGCCGGCCAGGTCGGCCCCCGCGTAGGAGCACCAGTTGCAGCAGAAGGCGACGATCAGCGGCTCGAACTCGCCTTCGGCCATCTAGTTCACCTCCAGGGCGGCCTTCACCATGGCCTTCAGCTGCTCCAGGGAGAAGCCCCTGACGTAGATCCCCTCCTTCGGGCAGGTCGCCATGCAGCAGCCACATCCCTTGCAAAGGGCCTCGTTGACCTCGACCGTCTTCTTGACATCGCCCTCGCGCATGTATTCGACGAGGGTGATGGCGTTGAACGGACAGGTGGAGATGCAGAAGGCGCAACCATCGCACTTCTCGTCGACGACGAAGGACTTGATGGCCTCGAGCTCGATCCGTTCCTGGGACAGGATCGTCATGGCCCTGGAGACCGCGGCGTTAGCCTGAGATATGGCCTCATCGACGAGTTTGGGGCCGTGGGCAAGGCCCGCCAGGAATATGCCCTCGGTGGCGAAGTCCACCGGTCTGAGCTTCATATGGGCCTCGAGGAAGAAGCCGTCCGCCGTCGTCGGCACCTTGAACAACATCGCGATGTCCTTGGTGTCCGTTGCCGGCCTCGTGGCCGCGCTCAGGACAAGCCTGTCGGGCCTGATGACGACCTTCCTGTCCAGCATCGAGTCCTTCACTTCGATCTTGAGCCTGCCCCCCTCCTCTGAGACCTGGGGCATGTTCTCGTCGTCGTAGTGTATGAAGTGGACGCCCTTCCCTCTGGCCTCCCTATAGAGCTCCTCGTGGTAACCGTAGGACCTGATGTCCCTGTGGATGATGAAGATCTCGGCGTCGGGCACCTTCTCCTTCAGCTTCAGGGTGTTCTTCAGCGCCTCGGTGCAGCAGATCCTGCTGCAGTTCGGCCAGTCCTTGTTCCTTGCGCCGATGCACTGGATTATCGCGAAGGACTTGCCTTCGAACCCGCTTTTGGAGAGCTTATCCTCGAGCTCGAGCTGTGTCAGGACCTGCGGGTTCTTCCCATAGAGGTACTCCGTAGGCCTATATTCCACGGCCCCGATGGCGATGATGACGGTCCCGTGCTCGATGGTCTCCTCCTTGCTCCCAGATTCGATTACTGTCTTGAAATCGCCGACAGAGCCATCCACGGACTTGATCTTGGCGCCAAGGAAGACCTTGACCTTCGGATGGGACGTGACCTTCTGGACGAGCTTCCTGAGATAGGCCTGCGGGTCCTCCTTGGAATCCGGAAGATAATGGATCTTCCTCATGATACCCCCGAGCTCGTGCTCCTTCTCCACAAGATATACCTGGACGCCCTGCTCCGCAATGCCCAGGGCCGCGGTCATGCCGCTGATGCCCCCGCCGATGACCAGGCCCTTCTGCTTGACGGTGAGGAAGGACTTGTTAAGGGGCTCTAGGAGCCTGGACTTGGCCACTGCCATGCGGACCATGTCCTTCGCCTTCCGGGTCGCGGCCGGCTTGTCATGCATATGCACCCACGAGCAGTGCTCACGGATGTTCGCCATCTCGAACAGGTACGGGTTCAATCCCCCCTCCCGGCAGGTGTTCTGGAAGAGGGGCTCATGCGTCCTCGGCGTGCACGAGGCCACGACGATGCGGTTCAGGTTGTGCTCCTTTATCATCCGCGTTATCTTCTCCTGCGTGTCCTGGGAACATGTGTAGAGATTCCTGTCCGCGACGACGACGTTCGGCAGGGTCTTTGCGTACTCGACGACCTCAGGAACGTTCACGGTGGCCCCGATGTTGATACCGCAGTGGCAGACGAAGACCCCTATGCGGGGCTCATCCGCCTTGGTGACCTGTATCTCTGCAGGATATTCCTTCTTCACGACGAGCTTTCCACGCTCGGAAGCGATCACCTCCGAGGCCTTGGCCGCAGCACCCGAGGCGTTCGCGACGGTCTCGGGGATGTCCCGGGGCCCTGCGAAGGCACCGCCCACGAATATCCCTGGCACATTGGTCTCGAGCGGCCTGAAGGTCGACGTGGCCGCGAAGCCATACTCGTTGAGGTTCACTCCCATGGATGCCGCGATCCTCTTCGCGTCCTCGGGCGGGCGGAACCCTATGGCCAGGACGACGAGGTCGAACTCGGCCCTCTTGGCCTTGTTGTCCTCAACGTAGTTGATTATCACGTTGCGGGTCTCCGGGTCCTCGTCGATCGAGGCGACCCTGGAGCGAACGAACTTGATATGGTACTCGTCCTTGGCCCTGATGTAATATTTCTCGAACTCTTTCCCGTAGGCCCTAATGTCCATGAAGAAGATGGTGGTGTTCATGCCCTCGGCGTGTTCCTTGGCGATTATTGCCTCCTTCATGGAATACATACAGCACACCGACGAGCAATAGGGAGCCCCGACCAGCTCATCCCTGCTGCCTACGCATTGAAGGAACGCGACCCGGGCCGGTATGTCACCGTCGGAAGGCCTTATGACCACGCCTCCCGAAGGCCCGGTGGCGCTCAGCATTCTCTCGAGCTCCATGCTCGTTATGACGTTCTTGAAGGTCCCGTAGCCGTACTCGGGTTTCTGAAGAGCATCGAATTTGCTAAAGCCCGGGCTCAATATGATGCTGCCGACAAAGGTGACCTCCTCGGTCTCCTTGTCGTCATATTTGATGGCCTTCGCAGGGCAGACACCCTCGCAGGTCCCGCAACCGATGCATGCATCCCTGTCGATGGCATAGACGAGCGGGATGGCCTGGGCGTACCTGATGTAAATGGCCTTCCGGGGCTTCAGCTCCTCGTTGTACTCGTCCTTGACCGTCACGGGACAGTATTGCGAACATGTGCCGCAGCCGCTGCAGTTCACAGGGTCCACGAAACGGGCGTGCTTGGCGATGGTCACCTCGAAATCACCGGCCTTCCCCTCCACCTTCGTGACCTCGGCGTTGGAGATGATCCTGATGTTGGGATGCCTCCCGGTGGCGACCAGCTTGGGAGCCATAATGCACATGGAACAATCGTTCGTCGGGAATGTCTTGTCCAGCTGGGCCATGACCCCGCCGATGGTCGGGCTCTTCTCGACGATAATGACCTTGAAGCCGCTCTCGGCTAGGTCCAGGGCTGACTGCATTCCCGAGATGCCGCCGCCGACTATCATGACCGCCCCCACCTTCCTGTCGACCATGGTCACTCACCCCCGGTCTGCAGGGCGATGTACAAGGGGGACATACCAGCGTGCCCCGCATCGCCGACCCTGTTCTCGCCGCGGAGCGATATTATGTATTGGAGGACCTTGTCCGAGGGCGCCTTAATCTCCTTCGCTATCTGCTTGACGGACTTGGGCTCCGTAAGAATCCTCCTGATTATCCGGTTCCTGTAGAACTCATCCTCGGCGGCCTGGTCTATGGCCAGCTCCATGGCGTCCTTGGGCATCTTCTTGCCGTAGACGTCGGCCACTTCCGTGATCATGTACTCCCTGCCGACAAGGGTCCTCAGCCTCTGGGACGAGGCCGCATCGATCGCGGCCTGTAGGGCGGCCTGGAGCTCTTCGTTCCCGCTGACCGGGTTCGGGCCTAATGCCGTGACCTCGTTCGTGAACTCGGCCACCACCTTGGAGAACCGCTCCCCTTCTGAGGCCGAGACCCATTCGAGCCGCAACCTCTTGGACTCGAGGCCCGCACGCTCAAGCAGCCTCTGGGTGGCATGTACCTTGTTCTCCGTGTAGTAGTTGCCCGAGATGTAGTGGCAGTCCCCCGGATGGCAGCCTCCCACAAGGACCCCGTCGGCCCCCGCCTTGAGGACCTCTAGCAGGTGCACCGGGTCGAGCCTTGTCGAGCACATGACCCGGACAATGCGAATGGTCGGTGGGTACTGGTACCTGCTCACGCCACACAGGTCGGCGCCGGCATAGGAGCACCAGTTGCACAGGAAGGCGAGGAGCTTGGGTTGGAACCCCTCGCTCATTGGGGCACCCCCTGACAGGTGTCCATCAGTGCCGCAAGGGCCTCGGACAGGATCTGCTGGTCAGAGTAGTGCGTCATGAATATGGCCCTCTGGGGACAGACGGAGGCGCAGCAGCCGCAGCCCTTGCACGCCGCCGCGTTGACCTGGGCCTTGAATCCCTGGGGGGTCTGTTTGACCTCGATGGCCCCGTAGGGGCATACGCACTCGCAGGTCCCGCAACCGACGCATTTCTCTGCATCAACGTTGGATGTGAGGGCCTCGACCTGGACATAGCCCCTCTTGAGCGGGATGGCCGCGCGCGAGGCAGCCGCGTTGGCCTGAAGGACGGACTCAGTTATATCCGCGGGTGCCCTGCAGGTGCCGCAGAGGAAGATGCCCTCCGTGGCGAACTCGACGGGCCGGAGCTTGACATGTGCCTCGAGGAAGAAACCGTCCCGGCCCCTGGGGACCTTAAGGACCTTGGAGATATGTTCCGTCGAGCCGGCGGCCACAAGGGGCGTGGCGAGGATTACCATGTCGACCTTAAGGGTGCGCCACTCGCCGAGGCTGTGCTGGTAATAATGCACGACGAGCTTTCCCTCCTCCGAGGTGACCCTCGGCGGATTCTCGAGGTCGTACCTGACGAACTTGATGCGCTTCTCCCTTGCCCGGTTGTAGTATACCTCGTGGTGCACGCCATAGGCGTTGACGGTCCTGTTGAAGATTGTTATATTAGCCCTCTGGTCCGCGGTCGGTGCCGAGGGAGGCGCCCCGGGCTCGGTGGCCTTGTCGCGGTCCCTCCTGCTCCGCCGTCTCTTGATGAGCTCATCAGCGACGGTATCTTTGGATGCGTCGATCCTCACGCTCGGATGGCCGCCCTGGCCTTCCTGGGCCCGCATCGCGTCCTTTGCGGCCTCGGCACCTTTCCTGACGAGCTCCTCGTTGATCTTGTCCGATAGGTAGATGGCGTTCTTGAGGGCCACATTGCAGCATATCCTCGAACAATAGGAATGGACCTGGCCCCTTGCGCCGACGCATTGGATGAACGCCACGTCCTTGAGGTTCTTCGGGAAGGCATCCTTCCTGGTCAGGATCTCAAGCTCGGCCAGGGTCACGATGTTGTCGAACTGCTCGTAGCCGTACATGCCCTCGGGGATGAACTCCTCCGCGCCGATGGCCACGATGATGACCCCGGCCTCGACGATCTCATCCTTGCCGCTCTTGTCGACGGTGACCCTGAAGCTGCCAATGTGGCCGTCGACGAGCTTGACCGTGGAACCGAGGTGTGTCGTTATCTTCGGATGCTCTAGGACTTTCTTGATGGTCGGCTCCACCGAGGTCTTCGGGTCCCCGCTCTCCATCCACAGGTTGCTCAGGTTCCTGACGAAGCCCCCGAGCGCGGCCTCCTTCTCCACCAAGTGCACGGGAAAGCCCTGGTTGGCTAGGCTCAGGGCCGCGGTCATGCCTGATATCCCGCCGCCAATGATGACGGCGACGGGTATGACCGGGATCCTTTCCTCCTTCTGGGGCTGGAGGAGCCTGGCCCTGGCGACGCCGGCCCTTATGAGGTCCTTGGCCTTCACGGTCGCGGCCTCCTTGTCATTCATGTGGACCCAGGAGCAATGTTCCCGGATGTTGACGAAGGTGAACAGGTACTTATTGAGGCCAGCGGACTCGCACACCGACTGGAAGAGCGGTGCGTGGGTCCTCGGGGTGCAGGATGCCACGACGACGCGGTTCAGTTTGTACTTCTCGATCCCCTCCCTGATGGCACTCAGGCCGTCGTCGGCGCATGTGTAGCGGTTGTGCTCCGCGTGGGCCACGTTGGGAAGCGTCTTTATGTATTCTACGACGGTAGGGACATCGACGTAACCCCCGATGTTGGTTCCGCAGTGGCAGACGAAGACGCCAATCCTAGGCACGTCCGGCTGCCCGTTCTGGCCCTCGGCCTGCCCCTCGGACATTCTAGGTACCTCCTGTAAAAAGGAACTCGCTGGCCTTCGCGGCCGCGGCGCTCGCCGAGTAGATGGAGTCCGGTATGTCCATCGGGGACTTGCAGTATCCAGCGATGAAGACCCCCTTCCGCTTGGTCTCCATCGTGCGGAACAGCATGTCGACGGTCTCGAAATAGCCGTACTGATCGAGGGGGATCCCGAGGTCCTTCGCGAGCTGCGGGGTCTCGGCCCTCGGTATCATGGCGACGGCCAGGACGACCATGTCAACCTCTAGTCGCTGGGGCTTCCCCTCGACGTCGTACACGACGATGACGTTCTGGTTCTGGGAGTTCTCCTGGACCGTGGCGTCCGAGTTTATGTAGTTCACTCCGTAGTCGTGCTCCGCCCTCTCCTTGAACTCGTAGAATCCTTTGCCGAAGGTCCGTATGTCCTTGTAGAAAATGTATGTCTTGGTTTCCGGGTCGTGCTCGCGGGCCAGCATGGCTTCCTTGGCCGACTGGGTGCAACAGATGCTGCAGCAGTAGGGCTGGCCGAGCTGCACGTTCCTCGATCCAACGCACTGGATCCACGCGATGCTTTTCGGGGATTTCGCGTCGGACCTCCGCTGGATGTGGCCGCCCGTCGGCCCTGCCGCGTTGAGCATCCGTTCGAACTCGAGGGAGGAGAAGACGTTGGGGAACGCCTTGTAGCCGTACTCCTTGGCGTTGGACGGGTCCCACATGTCAAAGCCTGTGGCCACGATGACGGCCCCGACATCGAACTCGATAAGCTCGTCCTTCATCTCATAATCGATGGCCTCCCGCTTGCAGACCTTCTTACAGACGCCACACTTGTCCTTTGTTAGCTTGAGGCAGTGCTCCCGGTCGATGGTCATGACACGCGGGACGGCCTGTAGGAAGGGGATGTAGATGGCCTTGCGCAGGCAGAGGTTCATGTCGAACTCATTGGGGACCTTGGTGGGGCATTTCTGTACGCATTCCCCGCATCCCGTACATTTGTCCTCTGCGACGTACCTGGCCTTCTTTAGGACCCGGACCTTGAAGTTCGGGGCCTCGCCCTCGATGGACTTGACCTCGGAATAGGTCAGTACGTTGATGTTGGAATGGGTGAAGCACTCGGCCATCTTCGGCGCGAGGATGCATATGGAACAATCCAGCGTCGGGAAGGTCTTGTCCAGCTGGGACATCCTCCCTCCGATGCTGGGAGTCTTCTCAACGAGGAAGACGTCCATCCCGCGCTCTGCAAGGTCAAGGCTGGCTTGTATGCCCGCTATTCCCCCACCAATGACTAGAACTGCATTTACCATGGGTTGGCCCCCGGAAAACATCCACTTGGGCTCTACAAGCCGGGGATAGTCCGTTATTCATTATTAATTTTTTCTTGGATTACGGGATAAAATAATTGGTGGTGTCTTCATAATTGGACGAAATTGTACAAACATTGCATTATTTGCATCTTTAAAACGTCTTGATTGACATTTATAGCAGGATACTTTATCAGTCCTGCGGTTTCAAGGCCTTTCCGTCCCGATCAATGAGCAGGACCCGTCTGACCTTGGGCTTGGACTTCTTATTGCTGCCCTTGATGGAAGTGTCCCTGACGAAACGCTGGCAGTTGGGATAGGTGCACGGGGCGCACTTGGTCCTATCGCAGGAAATCTCCACCATCACGTACCTCTTGATCATACCGTCGTCAATCATTGCCACCTTGCCGTCGATCATCTCTTGTGCCTGTCCCTTCGACAGCTCTGTGCTCTTGGAGGACACGCCCTTCTTGTCCTCCTTCTTTAAAAGCGGGCAGGTCGGATACGTGCATGGTTTGCACTGTGTCATATCGCAGTGCAGCTCCACCATTATGTAGTTCTTGACCTCGGCCGGGAGCTGTTCGTCCTTCTTCTCGGTGGCCTTGAGAGGCATAATGAGCGCTATCCTTGATTCGTTATATAAGACTTGTGTAATTCCGTCAATAGAACTTTATCTTTCTTTAATACCCGGTGACGGTCCCGTCCTCCCTCCGACGGAGTGGAATCACAGTTGTCGGGGGTAGGTCCTGGCTATTCGAGGTGCCTTGCCATGAATGCAAAGATGTCCTCGAGCGGGATGTCGACCTTCCCTGGGTCCACTGGGACCTTCTCGCCCTCAGTGCACTGATAGTGGATGAGGCACTTCGGACAGGCGATGAGGAGCCGCTTGGCCCCAGTGGCCTTGGCCTCCATCAGCCGCTCGACCTGGATCTGCTTCGAGTTCGCATTGCAGTTGAGCCAGGCGTTCACGCCACAGCAAGGACACGCCTCGCGGTTCCTCGCCATCTCCTTCAGCTCGACCCCCATGGCCTTGAGGACCGCCCTGGGCTGCTCGTAGACGCCCATGTGGCGGCCGAGCCTGCAACCGTCGTGATAAGTCACGCTCTCGCCATTGCCCGGCTTGAACCTTAGCTTGCCCTCGTCGACGAGCTGGAGGATAACCTCGCTCAGGTGCAGGACCTCGAACTCCAGGTCCCCGACAAATAACGGGTAATCCTGCTTCATGGTCCTGTAGCCTTCGGGGCAGGACACGACGACCTTCTTCGCCCCGGTCGCCCGTATGAGCTCGACGTTCCGTTCCGCAAGCTTTTGGAAGCTGTCGACGTCCCCGGCCCAGAACAGGTCATGCCCGCAGCACCTCTCGTCCTTCGAAACGACCGGTACGATGCCGGCCCTGTTCAGGAGCTTTATCGAGGCCCGTGGACCGTCGAGGAGGCCCTTGGCCCTGTCCTGGAACACGACATCGAAGTAGGGCGCGCACCCGACCCACAGGAGCATCTCGCCTTCCTGGGCGATCCTCAGGTCATCGGTGACCCAGTCGAGCCGCCTCTGCCTCAGGTGCGGGACCGTATGGAGCCTCGATATGGAATGCAGGACCCCGCCTTGTGAACAAAGTGGAAGCAGGGCCCTGTCGAAGGCCATCTCCCTGAGGCCCTGCACGAACTCCGAGTACATGACCTTGTAGGGGCACTTGTCGCTGCATATCGCGCAGGTCAGGCATGTCCAGACCTGGCTCAGGATTTCGTCGGATATCGCCCCCGTCGACTGGGCGGAGTCGGAAGCCTTGAGGGCCAGGAGCCTGGGTGCGAAGTTGGGGTCGACCTTGGCTATCGGGCAGAGGGTGGTGCATTTCCCGCATTCGACGCAGTCGAAGGCCCCTGTCTCCTCTATCAGCCCGTCCAGGGTCACCTTCTCCCTCGGAGCAGGCTTGAGGTACGGTTCGATGTTCGCGGGCCCGAGGGCCCGGACCTCCTCCGTGAACTCTGTCACCACCTGTGCGAACCTGGCCCCTTCGGATGCGGATATCCATTCAAGGCGCAGGCGGCGCTTGTCGATGCCGAGCATCTCGAGGAGCCTCAGGACCATGTGGACCCTGCGCTCGGCGTCGAGGTTGCCTGAGACGTAATGGCAGTCCCCGGGATGGCAGCCCGCGACAAGGATCCCGTCGACGCCCTTCTCTAGGGCATTCATGATGAAAATGGGCTCGAGCCTCCCGGTGCACATCAATCGGATGATACGGACGTTAGGGGGATATCGCGACCCGGCCGCGCCGGCCAGGTCGGCACCGGCATAGGCGCACCAGTTGCAGCAGAACGCGACCATCCTCGGTTCGAACCCGCCCTGGCCGGGACCCGAGTCGATGGCCCCCTTGTGGTCCGGGCCCATCAAGGCCACCTCCCCAGGGCAGCGTCCACGATGCCAATGACCTGTGCCGTCGTGAAGTGGCCCATCGCGATGGACTTGTTGCAACAGACGACCGAGCACCGGCCACAGCCCTTGCACCTGGCCAGGTCGACCTTGGAAACCATCCTCTCAATGTTCCCGATGGCCTCGGTCACGACATGGATGGCGGCGAACTCGCAGGCTTCCTCGCACCGCCCACAGCCGCGGCACTTGTCTGGGTTCACCTGGGCGATGATGACCTCGCCCGTCAGGTGGCCCTTGGCAAGCAGGTTGTATGCATGCGAGGCGGCGGCCAGGGCCTGGACCGTGGCCTCGCCAAGGCCTTTGGGCCCGTGGGCAAGGCCGCATAGGAAGACGCCTTCCGTCGAGAAGTCCACGGGCCTCATCTTCATGTGGGTCTCCAGGAGGAACCCATCGTTCCCGATTGCCACCTTGAGGGCCTTGGCCAGCTGTTCGTTGTCAGGGTTGGGATGCACCGCCGCGCTCAGGACCAGCAGGTCCGTTCGAATGGATAACTTCTTACCGATCACGGGGTCCTTCAGATCGACGGTGAGCCTCCCTCCCTCGTCCCTGACCAGGGGAGGCGCCTCGTCGGAATAACGGACGAAGTGAACGCCCTTTCCGCGAGCCTCACGGTACCGGTCCTCGGTGAACCCGTATGTACGGACGTCCTTGTAGAGCACGAAGACCTCCGTCCTCGGATCGATGGACTTTATCTTTAGCGCGTTCTTCACGGCCACTGTGCAACAGATCCGACTGCACTCCGGGTGCTCCTTGTTCCTCGCACCGACGCACTGAATCATCACAACGGTCCCGGGCCCTCCCTTCTCGAACCCTTTGGTGTACACGAGGTCCTCGAGCTCGGACTGGGTGATGACCCGCTCGTTCTTACCGTAAAGGAACTCCTTGGGCCTGTACTCCGTGCCGCCCGTCGCGACGATGGCGGCACCATGCTTGACCTTGAGCTCTCCCGCTGGGCCCTTGAGAGTGGATGTGAAAAGGCCAGGGACACCCTCCATGGTCAGAAGGTGGGTCTGAAGGTGCAGGTGGACATTCTTGTCCTCCTTGACGCACTCGACCAAGTGCGCCATGTGGGCCTGTGGATCGCCCTCTCCGTCGAAAAGATACCGGATGTGCTGGAGGTGGCCTCCCAAACGGTCCCCCTTCTCGACGAGATGGACGGGGACCCCCTTTGCGGACAGTGCGAGGGCCGCGGTCATACCGCTTACTCCTCCGCCCAGAACGAGGACGGCCTTCTCGATGGGGACCTCGACGATAGGCAAGGGGACATCATCGGCGACCTTGCGGACGGCCATTCGTACCAGGGCTTTAACTTTCTCGTTCGCCGCCTTCGGGTCGTCCCCATGGACCCATCCGCATTGCTCGCGGATGTTCGCGACCTCGAGGAGGAATGGATTGAGGCCTGCCTCCTTGATGGCCCTTCTCAGGATGGGTTCGAGGAGCCTCGGGGAGCATCCGGCGCAGACGACCCTGTTGATGCCCTTCTCTTCGATCCTCTCTCGCAGGACCTTCCGGGCCTCCTCCCTGCATAAGTCCTGCAGCTCCTGGGCGTGCACGACGTTCGGCAATCCCCCGGCAAAGGAAACGAGGTCTTTGAGGTCGAGGGCCGTCCCTTCCGTCGCGGGACAACGGCACACGAACACACCAGTCCTTGGATAACTCGCCTTGCCGGCGTCGACGGGGGGCGTGGGAGCGGTCTCGTTCCCGCCATCGGATCCGGTCAGGACCGTCGGAACCGGTTCCGGGCCCGAGGCGAGCAGGGCCGCAGCGATGGCGTCGGTCACCGAATCGGGGATGTCCTTTGGGGCCTGCGACCCTCCGGCAACGAAAATGCCATCCACCGTGGTCCGCAGCGGGGCAAGGTCGTCCACCTTGGGGAACCCGTGGCCGGTCATCTCGATCCCTAGAGCCGTTGCGAGGGTTGTCGCCCCAAGGGGCGGCACAAGGCCGACCGACAGTACGACGAGGTCGAACCGTTCCTTGACCGCTCTTCCCTCCTTGTCGATGAAATTGACGACGAGGTCGTTGCCATCGGTCTCCTCGATCCCGGAAACTCGGGAATTCTCGAACCTGACCCCATACTTGCTGGCCGAGGTCGTATAATATGTCTCGAACCCCTTGCCGAAGGCCCTTATGTCCATGTGAAAGATGGTCGGGACCATCACCTTGAAGCGCTCCACCAATAGGATGGCCTGCTTGATCGCCGCCATGCAGCAAACAGACGAGCAATAGGTGTTCGTCCTCTCGTCTCTGCTCCCGACGCATTGGATGAAGGCCACCTTCTTCGGGACCGCCCCGTCGGATGGCCTCGTCACCAGACCGGCCGTCGTCCCCGGAGCGCTCAGGGCCCGCTCCAAGTCCAGGCTCGTCACCACATTTGGCAATAGCCCATATCCATACTCGGTCATCGGTGAGGGATCGAAGGTCCGGGCGCCTGTCGCGAGGACGATGGCGACCACATGGAGGACCGTCCGTTGCGGTTCCCTCTCGCGGATGATGGCACCCCCCTTGCAGGCCTTCTCACAGGATCCGCAAAGGTCGCACTTATCTGGGTCGAAGAAATAGACCGGCCTGGTCGTTCCCGCGGTCATCCCATGCCCTGGACCGGGTCGCCCGCGTTCTCCGAGGACCGCATGGTACCTTTGGACGGCCCGGGCGTTGCAGCTCTCGATACATGCCCCGCAGTCGTTGCACTTCGACGGGTCGACCCAAAGCCCGTTCTTCCGGAGCGTGACCTTGAAGTCCCCTGCTTTACCCTCGACCTTCTCCACCCTGGTGTTGGTGATTATATCGATCCTGTCGTCGCACATGGTGTCGACGAGCTTCGGCTCCAACTGACAATATGCGCAATCATGTGTCGGGAAGGTTTTCTCGAGCTGGGCCATGAGGCCGCCCAGCGAAGGGCACTGCTCCACTATATGGACCTTAAGGCCCTTGGCCACAAGATCGAGAGAGGACTGCACGCCGGCGATGCCACCGCCTAGGACCAATACAGCCTTCGAGTTTTCAGTCCTCATGTCCGACCCCATCCCCCTTGGTCACCGGCGTAAATGTCCGAAATTTCATGATGACCCATAGGAAAGACAATGGCCAGAGGTATTGCACTACTTCTTTTTGTCCTTTACGATTATGAAGTGGGACCATGGACCTGCCTGTGGCACAGTCGTCGGAAACATGTAAAACTAATATATTTCGTATAATAATATGTTGGTTGATTATATTAGAATACTAGATGGTCAAACGCCCAACAGAAATCAAGAAATGGAATGCGGGTGGGGGTTCCCCCACCTTTGTCAGCACGAAAAACTCCCCGCATTTTCTTACGGTCTAGCTCTTCTTTTTATGCCTTGCCGCCGCATAGGCGACCATCGATGGGTCCGGTGGCAGTGCCTCCGTAAGCTCGAGGGTCTTGGCCTCAGGCAGGAGGTAGTCGAGCACCGGGTGGAAGATGTTCAGGGTGATGACGGCCTCGGTCCCCTTGTTCACGCCACCGTGATGGATATTGCTTGGCACGAAAATAACATCCCCGGGCTCGAGGTTATAGCCCTTGTCCTCGATCTCGTAGTATAGGTACCCTTCCTCAACGATGGTTATCTGCTCTTGGGGATGATTGTGGTGAGGTATTGCCGTCCCGGCCGGATAGAGGTGTCTCACGAGCATGATGTTCCTCGTCGTAAGGACCTGCCTCTGGATACCGCCGGTGAGCTCGTTCGTCTTGACTTCGTCCCATTTCATCATCAAGTGTGTGTACGGCATGGATATCGGACTACTCATACGATGTCGTGGCTTTATAATTCTTGCGTAGGACCTGCCCCGTTCTCAGTTCCGCATATCTTGATACACAGAAAGCTCACAACATGTGAGCGGTCCAGAAAGATTGCCCGGCATCCAGACATTCTCGAAATTCCTTTCCATAATCATTATTATCATAAACATGCCTTCTTGGTAATGGAGTGGAATGTCTTGGCCTCGCTGAAAGGTATCGATATTACTAATCCCAGTGTCGAGCTGATAAGACTCTGCGCATGCGTCCTGAGGGAGGACATCAAAAAGAGGATCGTCGAGGCCCGAGGGAAGGAGCTGGAGGGCAGCACGTCCCAGAAGGTCTTTGACACGATCCTCGAGAACGCCAAGGTCGCTGCCGAGAAAAGCCTTCCCATGTGCCAGGACACGGGGATGGCGATTTTCTGGGTCCACCACCCCAAGGGCATCTCCCAAAGCGGTCTCGAATCCCAGCTCGTCAAGGCCATTAAGAAGGCCACGAAGAGATCCTACCTGAGGCCGAACACCATCGATTCCCTATCGGGCAAGAACCCCGGCGACAACTCGGGCAAGGGGACGCCCGTCTTCCATTTCCACGAATGGAATAAGGACACCATCAAGGTCGACCTCATGCTCAAGGGCGGCGGTTCTGAGAACGTCTCGGCGCAATACAAGCTCCCGGACATACCTTTGGCCGCGGGCCGCGACCTCGAAGGTGTGCGCCGCTGTGTCCTCGACGCCGTCTTCAAGGCCCAGGGGGAGGGCTGCTCACCAGGCGTGATTGGTGTCTGTATGGGCGGTGCCAGGGACACGGGCTATTCCGCTGCCAAGGAGGCCCTGCTCAAGGACCTGGATGTACCCAACCCGGCCCCTGAGCTCAGGGAATTTGAGGAGAGGCTCGTCAAGGACATCAACGCCCTAGGCATCGGGCCAATGGGCTTTGGCGGGAAGACCACGACGATAGGGGTCAAGGTAACGGCCCTCGCGAGGCATCCCGCGACCTTCTATGTCTCAGTCGCCTACACCTGTTGGGCATTAAGGAGATATTCCATGACCATCAGGTCCCGCAAAGGAGGTGTCATCTATGACTAGGATAGACCTACCGACGGACGAGAGGACCGTGAGGGCCCTGAGGTGCGGTGACTTCGTCGAGATCTATGGCATTCTTCTGACAGGGCGCGACCTTGCCCATGCCTATCTCTTCAAGGAGCACAGGCCCGAGTTCGTGGAACGGCTCAAAGGTAGGTTCATCTACCACTGCGGGCCCGTCGTGAAGAAGGTGAAGGACGGCTGGGAGGTCCTCTCTGCTGGCCCGACGACGAGCACGCGCGAGGAACCGTACCAGGCCAAGGTCGATCAGGACTACGGCATCAGGGGTGTGATAGGCAAGGGCGGGATGGGTCCCAAGACCCTCGAGGGTCTGAAGGCCCACGGAGCCGTGTACCTTTCTGCCGTGGGTGGGGCCGGGGCCGTGGCCGCTGCCTGCATCAAGAAGGTCAGGGCCGTCTACATGCTAGAGGAGTTCGGGGTCCCCGATGCCTTCTGGGAGTTCGAGGTCGAGAAGTTCCCGGCGATAGTGACCATGGATTCCCATGGTGAGAGCCTCCACAAGAATATAAAAGAGGAATCCGAGAAGGTCCTCAAGGAACTGCTCAAGGCCTAGTTCGCTCCAGGCATCATTTCCACAGGGCAGGTGCTATCGCCCTTGGTATTCCTTTCCTGCCCCTCCTTCTCGGACATCCTTTAATGACCTCGCTCACTTTTTCTTCAGGGCCCTCTTCATCGTCGATCCGATTTCCGCCGGGGATTCCGCTATGTGGACCCCTGCGGCCTTAAGGACCTCGACCTTCTCGGCGGCGGTCCCGTGGCCGCCAGCGATTATGGCACCGGCATGGCCCATTCTCTTACCCTTCGGGGCGGTCATGCCGGCTATGAAGGCCACGACCGGCTTTTTCATCTCCTCCTTTATGAACCTCGCCGCGATCTCTTCGTCGGTGCCACCAATCTCGCCTATCATGATAACGCCCTCGGTCCCCTTGTCTTCATTGAACAACCGGAGCGCATCCACATGGCGCGTACCGATGATAGGATCCCCGCCGAGGCCCATGGCCGTCGACTCACCAAGCCCCAGGGCCGTCAACTGGGCGACGGCCTCGTAGGTCAAGGTCCCGGACCTGGAGATAACCCCGATCTTTCCAGGGACGTGTATCTGGGCCGGCATGATGCCGGCCTTGCCTATGCCCGGGGAGATTATTCCCGGCGAGTTGGGTCCGATCAGCGTCGATCCGGACCCCTTCAGGAAGTTGAAGGCCTTGACCATGTCGATGGTCGGGATGCCCTCCGTTATGCATATGATGAGCTTCATGCCTGCGGCGGCAGCCTCGATGATGGCGTCACAGGTGAAAGCCGCCGGGACGAAGATGAGCGAGGTGTTGGCCCCCACCTTCCGCGCCGCATCCTCGACGGTGTTGAAGACCGGCACGCCGAGATGCTCCATCCCGCCCTTGCCCGGCGTGACGCCTGCCACGACCTTGGTCTTGTACTCCTGCATCTTCTGCGTATGGAAGGTCCCGTCGTTCCCGGTGATGCCTTGCACGACGACCTTGCTGTCCTTGTCGAAGAGGACCACCATCTCAGGCACCCCCCTTCTTCGCGAGGTCCACGGCCATCTTGGCCACCTCTCCGAACTCCGAGGCCAGCTTGAAGGTGAGCGGGGAATCCTTCAGTATCCTCAGGCCCTCCTCAGCGTTCGTCCCCCTAAGCCTTACGACGATAGGAAGATCGATCTTGCCAATCTTCTGGAGTCCCTCGACGATCCCCTTTGCCACCAGGTCGCACTTCACTATCCCGCCGAAGATGTTGATTAGGACCACCTTGACGTCCGGGTCTCCCACCAGAATCTTGAAGGCGTTCTCGACGACCTTCGAGTCCGCTGCACCACCGACATCCAGGAAGTTCGCGGGCGCCCCGCCATAGAACTTGATGATGTCCATGGTGGCCATGGCCAGGCCAGCGCCATTGACCATGCAACCGACGTTCCCGTCGTGGACCTTGACATAGTTGAAACCGTACTTGGCGGCCTCGACCTCGAGAGGCTCTTCCTCGGTGAGGTCTCTCAGGGCCTCGTGCTCCTTATGCCGGAAGTCCGCATTGTCGTCGAAGGTGAGCTTTGCGTCCAGGGCAAGGACCTTGTTGTCCTTCGTGACCACAAGCGGGTTTATCTCGGCCAGCGACGCATCCTCCTTCATGAACATGTTATAAAGGCCTGTGATGAGCCCGCGGGCGTTCTTGACCTCGTCGCCCTTGAGGCCAAGTCCATAGGCCAGTTTGTTCACCTGGTATGGCATGAGACCGACCCCCGGATCGACCCATTCCTTGAGGATCTTCTCGGGCATCTCCGCGGCCACCTTTTCGATCTCCATCCCTCCCGCGGTCGACGCCATGATGACGATGCTCGATCTTTCCCTGTCGACGACCATCCCCAGGTAAAGCTCACGAGCTATGTCCAAGCCCTGCTCGATGAGCACCTTGTTGACGACCTTGCCCGCCTCGCCTGACTGGACGGTGACTAGGGTTTTGCCGAGCATCCTCCTTGCGAGGTTCTCGACCTCGTCTTCCGTCCTGGCCAGCTTGACGCCCCCAAGCTCGGGGTCCTCCTTGAACCTTCCCTTGCCCCTGCCGCCTGCATGTATCTGTGCCTTCACCACGCACGGTAGGCCGAGCTCTTTCACGACGGCCCTCGCCTGCGTTGCGTCGGTGATGGCCTTACCATTCGGCACTGGTATGTTGTACTTCCTGAAAAGCTCCTTTGCTTGAAATTCATGTACCTTCATGGGCTCTCATCCTGTCGGTGGGATCGCAAAGCGACCGCGAAAGCATGAGGAGTTACGACGATAAATTCTTTTCTGTGCAAGATTCTTCTCGGCTGTTTTTCTTCACAAATATTAGAATGTACCTAGGTAAAACAAAGATAATATTCTAGGGCCGATGTACCCTTCAGCGCCCTTTCTGTGCTTCCATCACCGTCGTGGTCTTCGTCCTATGGGCCTGGAGCCCCATGTCCTTGTCCGTGAGGCCCGCCGCGAGCCCTATGAGCTGGGCGAAGTAAAGGACCGGTATGCTATAGTCCGCGCCGAACTTCTTCGCAGCCCGCATCTGACCCGTGTCGAATTGTAGGAAGCATGTCGGACAGGTGACCAGGAGCGCATCGGCGCCGGCGGCCTTGGCCGAGGAAAACTTACGGTGGGCCAGGTCCAGCGAACCGTCCTGGTGCGTGCTGCCAAGGACCAGGCCGCAGCATAGGTCCCTGTTCTCGTACTCAATCGGCTCCCCGCCGACGACCTTGATCAGGTCCTCAAGGGAATGCGCTGTGAACGGCTCTTCGAAGCCCATCACCTTGCTGGGCTTGAGCAGATGGCACCCGTAGTGGGCCGCGACCCTTAACCTGAGCGGGGTCCTGACGATGGACTCGACCTTCTTCAGGCCCAAGTCCTCGACGAGGACCTGGAGTAGGTGTCGGACCTTGGCCTTACCCTTGTACTCCCGGTCTATGGTCTTTAAACGCTCATTTACGCGGGCCCTCAGCTCCTTGTCATTGTCGAGCTCGTGCTTGGCCTCCAAAAGGGTGTTGCTGCAGCCCGGGCATGGCGTTGCTATTGTCAGCCCGGCCTCCTCGACGAGGCTCAGGTTCCTTGCCGCCATGGCGAGCCAGGCCTCCTTGTCGAGGGGCTTGATGAAGGGGGAGTTGGGGCAGCATGAGAAATCGAAACTGTCGTCGAACTCTGCACCCAGGAGCGGGAAGACCTTCCTGCAGGCGGCCTCAATCTGGGGCAACCTCGATGGGATCAGGCAGCCGAGCATGAGGGCGTACCTTCCGCCCATCACGTCCTACCTCCCTTGGCCTTAAGTTCGGTGCCCTCGAGGAGCTTCCTTATCTCCTCGATGTTGGGCATCCGCATCTTGTCGAGGCCTACCTGGGTCCTGGCCCTGTCGACGCCCTGAAGGCTCGCGACGAGGCCCGAGGCCAGCAAGAGGTTGGCATTCCCAACATATCCCTTTGGTGCCTTGCCGGCCTTGAAGCCCTCGTTCCTGAGCGCGTTCATGATGCCGGCCACGCGTACATCCTTGGGGCAGGCCTCTTCGCAGGAATGGCAGTTGACGCACATCCAGACGGTGTCCTCGGCGGTGATCTCGGGCAGTTCACCTAGCAGGACCTGTAGGATGATCCTTCGTGGATTGAACGTCCCCGTTGCCAGGGCCGATGGGCAGGCAGAGGTGCACCTGCTGCATTGGTAGCAATGTGGTATCCCCTGTGCGTCGAGGAGCGCATGAAGGTCCTTGGCATATGGACCAAGAGGTTTGCCCTCCAACTCATGCCTTGACATCTTGTCACGCTCGGGCCCCGGACCGTCGGGCTGTCCAGGGATTTCGAGTTAGACCCTATCATCATATAAAACTTGTGCAATCTTATGGGCCTGCGGGGGCCGATCCCGGGTCGGATAGAGACAATCTTTCCCAAGAATCCAGAGTTCTCATTCTTCCTAGAATAATTTCCAATTGATTTATATTTCAAGGACAGGAAATTCCCATAGGCGCCACTTCTTTGAACGGATTACGGCATTTGGCCCAAAGGTCAATCCGATGCAACGCCAATCTCAAACCCGATTCTAATCATTTCTTTATTCAAAATGAATTTTGATCGAGATTCGTCCCATTTCAAAGTAATACCTCATTCTCGCTTTATATGCTACTCCAACCAGAGATTATTGGACATAGTGTACAAAATCTTGCCGGAAAAGTAGCGATAATAAGCTTTAATATATTCAACGGATTATCCTCTCTTACTGTCCCATGAATGAATCGGAGCTTCAATGAAAACCTAGAATGACCGTCCCTCGAGACAGGGACCATGGATGCCCTTGTAACAATCTTTGATTGATATCAGGGCCAAGTACGGGGATGTGGGGGGAAAGAGCTTGCACAAGATATCCCGGAAGGACAAGGAAAACGATCTCCTGATCGAGGTCGAGGAGCTCAGCGGCCAGAACCTCTACGGCTGCTACCAATGCGGCACGTGTTCCGCGGGCTGTCCTTTCGCCGAGGAGATGGACCTGTCGCCGGACACGGTCATCCGGTACCTGATCCTGGGGAAGGATGAGGTCCTCGAATCGAAGACCATCTGGCTGTGCGCCTCCTGTTTCACATGCGCGGAGAGGTGTCCGCGAGACCTGAGCCTGACGAAGATAATGGAGGCCTTGAGGGTCGTCCTACTGAGGAAGAGTAAGGACCACACCGATGTTGGGACCTGCAAGGACGCGATGGGCATCGAGAGCGGGATCCCCCAGATGGCCCTCGTGAGCGTCTTCCGCAAGAACACGGGGTGAGGACATGACGATCAGCTACTATCCGGGCTGCACAATGAAGACCTCGGCGACGAACTACGAGAGGTCGGCCCTTGCGGTCGCCAAGACCCTCGGGATAAAGATCGTCGAGCTCGAGGACTGGAACTGCTGCGGGGTTGTGGCCACCCTGGCGAGCGACGACCTTATGCACCAGCTCGCCCCGATCAGGAACCTGATGCAGGTGCAGACCAAGGGAGGGAACAAGGTCCTCGTCCTCTGCGACATGTGCTACAACACCCTCAAGCAGTCGGAGGACTTCGTCCAGAAGAACCCTGACAAGCTCGAGACCATCAATGCCTTCATGGACACCGAGAAGCCCTACAAGGCAGGGGTCAAGATTATCCATTTCCTCGAATACCTCAGGGACGAGTACAAGTTCGAGAACATCAAGAAGAAGGTCGTGAAGAAGCTCAAGAGCCTCAAAGTAGTGCCCTACTATGGTTGCATGCTCCTGAGGCCCAAGGTATGCGCCATCGACGACCCGGAGGAGCCCACGGTGTTGAAAGGACTGATGGAGAGCCTCGGGGCCGAGGTCGTGGACAACCCATTCAAGATAGAATGCTGCGGCTCGTACAACACCGTGGAACATAAGGAGATCATTGCCAAGCGCATCTACCGTATTGTGAAGATGGCCCGGGACAGCGGTGGGGAGCTCATAGTCCTCTCATGCCCCCTGTGCAGGTTCAACCTCGACGAGAGGTCGAAGCTCGCCCAGGAGATCTATCCCGACTTCGTCCCGCTCCCGGTCATGTATTATACCCAGTTCATGGCCCTGGCCCTCGGGCTCGACCCAGAGGTCCTGGGGCTAGAAAAGCACTACGTCGACCCAAGGCCGCTCCTAATGAAGAAGGGCTTCCTGTCTCCGAAGGAGATGAAGTCGGGCTTCAGGGCGGACAGATGATGCCTGAAAGGAAAGGTGATTCGATATGGGAGAGAAGAAGAAGGACGAACAGGGGATCAAGCCCGGGACGATAACGATATACATCATGGGGAAGGGCGTCAATGTACCGTCCGGCCTCACGATAATGTCGGCCATCGAATATGCGGGCTTCAAGTTTGTCCGGAGCTGCGGATGCCGGGCGGGTTTCTGCGGGGCCTGTGCGACGGTCTATAGGAAGGAGAACGAGCACAAGCTCCAGTTCACCCTGGCATGCCAGACCCTGGCCGAGGAAGGGATGTACCTCGTCCAGTTACCCTTCGTGCCGGCCATGAAGGCCCTGTATGACCTGGAAAATCTGGAGATCTCCGGAAACATCATCCTACAGAATTATCCGGAGATTGCGAGGTGCGTCTCGTGCAACACATGTACCAAATCCTGTCCCCAGGAGATCGAGGTGATGAAGTACATCCAGGCCGCCCTGAGGGGGGACATCGCCAGGTGCGCCCAGCTGTCCTTCGACTGCATCCAGTGCGGTCTATGCGCGATGCGTTGTCCTGCGGACATTAAGCACTACCATGTCGCCCAGCTCGCGAGAAGGCTCTATGCCAAGTTCATAACGCTCAAGAACGAGCAGCTCCAGATCAGGAACAAAGATATGTTGGGGGGTAAGTTCGACGCCGAGATGTCAAGGTACGAGAAGATGCCGAGGAAGGAGCTGACCGAGTTATACAAGGAAAGGGAGATAGAGAAGGGGGAGTCCATATGAAGCTCGTCAGAGGCTATCCCGAGTACATGATAGAATCCATCGAGAAGGTGGAGAAGACCCGGGAGAAGAGGTTGAAGGCCACGGTCCAGGCAATGTCCCTTGCGGAGAGGGAGGAAGTCCTTAACAAGTTCCATCCTGACTACAGGCCCGAGGGGAAGAGGAAGCTCAAGCTCGGGCCCAGTCGGGAGGAGGGGTTCCCCCACGAGCTCGCGAACCTGCTCGAGGCACACACCCTGGTCCAGCCCGGCGATGTCGACTTGAAGCAGGTCGACTACGACGTTGACATCCTCATTATCGGAGGGGGCGGGGCTGGGACGGTCGCGGCCCTCTGGGCCATCAAGGAAGGGATACATCCCAGTAAAATCCTGATAGTGACGAAGCTGAGGCACGGGGACGCTAACTCCATGATGGCGCAGGGCGGGATGCAGGCGGCGGACAGGACGAATGACAGCCCGCTCCATCATTTCCTGGACGCCATGGGCGGAGGCCACTTCACGAACAAGCCGGACCTGGTGCGGGCCCTCACGATGGATGGCCCCCAGATAGTCCAATGGCACCAGGAGCTGGGCGTGATGTACGACCGCGAGCCCGACGGAAGCTTCGTGGAGAGGCACGGTGGCGGGACATCCCGCATGAGGATGCATTCCGCCAAGGACTATACGGGAATGGAGATCATGAGGGTCTTGCGGGATGAGGCCAGGAACAAGAAAGTGCCGGTCCTAGAGTTCTGCTCGGCCGTGGAACTGCTGACCGACGACAAGGACCAGGTGGCGGGGGCCGTGCTCTACAACATGGAGACCTCGCAGTACTTCGTCTGCAGGGCCAAGTCCACGATCCTGGCGACCGGGGGCTATGGCAGGCTCCACATCCAGGGCTTCCCGACGACGAACCACTACGGGGCCACGGCCGACGGGCTCGTCCTTGCATATCATGTCGGGGCCAAGCTCAGGGACATGGACTCGGTCCAGTACCATCCAACGGGGGCGGCCTATCCCGAGCCCCTTGTCGGACTCCTATGCACGGAGAAAATCAGGAGCATGGGCGCCCAACCGATCAACAAGGACGGGGATGCCTTTGTCTATCCGCTCGAACCCCGTGATGTGGAATCGGCGGCGTTCCTCAGGGAGTGCTATGGGAAGAAGAATGGCATCGTCACCCCCACGGGGCTGCAGGGCGTCTGGCTGGACACCCCGATGATCGAGCTCATCAGTGGCGAGGGGTCCATCTGGAAGAACCTCGCCGCCATGGCCAGGCAGTTCAAACGTTTCAATGTGGACATGGTCAGGGACCCGATACTGGTCTGCCCGACGCTACACTACCAGAACGGCGGGGTGGAGATCCAGGCGAGCGGGGCCACCATGGATATCAAGGGCCTGTTCGCGGGGGGCGAGGTGACGGGCGGGGTCCATGGAAAGAACAGGCTCATGGGCAATTCCTTGCTCGATTACAATGTCTTCGGGATGAGGGCCGGGATCGCGGCAGCGAAGCATGCAAAGCATGCAACGGTAGGGAATCTCACGCTGGACCATGTCACGCGCTACGAGAAGATGCTCAAGGATGCCGGGATAGTGACGGACAGGAAGGCCCCCATGATACTCCCGGAGTACCGTGGAAAGGCGGTGCTCTCAAGGGCCCTGGACATAGGGATATGAGAGGGCACTCGGCGGGGCAAGGCCGAGGACGATAAAAAGACGCTCATGAAGGTGGGTCGCGATGGCAATCAAGGTGGAAACGGAATGGTGCAAAGGCTGCGGGGTCTGCATAGACTGCTGTCCCGTCGCTGCCTTGGTGCTCTCCAAGGAGATGAACAAGAAGGGCTACTTCCCACCGGAGATGAAGCCGAACAATAAGTGCAACGACTGTCGTCTCTGCGAGCTCATCTGTCCCGACCTGGCAATAGGGGTCATCAAAGAGGAGGACCAGAAGGGGAAGGATGGAGCGCAGAAGGCGGCGGAGATAAGTGATTCTGGGGGACAATGCGATTGAACTCATCGTCGTAAAAATTCCAAAGGGGTGGTCAGAATGGAATACGGACGGGTGGACTTGAATCTGGTAAAGAAGGTGCTGGGCCCGAAGACCCAGTTCGAGATCGGGGACATGGCCTGCGTCTATGGCGCGCTCCTCGCGGGGTGCAAGTTCTTCGCTGGATATCCCATTACGCCGGCCTCGGAGCTGGCCGAGGGGGCAGCGAGGCTATTGCCAAGGGTAGGCGGCACCTATATCCAGATGGAGGACGAGATCGCGAGCATCGCGGCGGCCATCGGGGCGTCCTGGACGGGGGAGCGGGCCATGACCGGGACGAGCGGGCCGGGCTTCTCCCTCATGCAGGAGAACATCGGCTATGCTGCGATGACCGAGACACCTGTCGTCATCATCGACATCCAGAGGACGGGCCCTTCGACGGGCCAGCCCACCCAGGGTGCCCAGGGGGACATGATGCAGGCCAAATGGGGGAGCCACGGGGACTACGAGATCATTGCCCTGGCCCCGAGCTCCTGCCAGGAATGCCTCGACATGACTATAATGGCCTTCAACCTGGCCGAGAAGTATAGGAATCCGGTCCTGGTGATGGGCGACGGGGAGATCGGCCATCTGAGGGAAAGGATCGTCATCCCGGACAAGGTGGACCTGACCTTCAGGACACTTACCGACCTTCCGAGGGAACAGTACATCCCCTTCGTCCCGAGCAAGGTCAACCCGGGCTCAAAGGTCCCGGACTTCGCCCCCTTCGGGAGCGGGTCTCATTCCTACATCACGGGCCTGACCCACAACGAGAAGGGGTTCCCTTCGACGGACAAGCAGCCCGACCATGACAGGCTCGTCCGGAGAATCATGGAGAAGATAACGGACGATGCTGAGAAGCTGGTCAAGGTGGAGGAATACATGATGGAGGATGCCGACATAGCGGTCATATGCTACGGCGCTACGGCCCGCCCCGCGCAGACCGCGGTCGAGGACGCCCGGAGGCTCGGGATAAAGGTCGGGATGGTCCGGTTGCTCATTGCATGGCCCTTCCCGTACTCCTATTTCGCGAAGCTTTCCGAGAGGGTCAAGAAGGTCCTGGTGCCGGAGATGAACATGGGGCAGATGGTCCACCCAATCCGGGAGGCCTTGGACTCCAAGGTCAAGGTCTATCCTATGAACAAGATCGGCGGGGAGACGCACCTGCCCGTCGATATACTTAAGGGCATCAAGGAAGTGGTATGATGGAAACGAAGGCCGAGGTGAGGGAGACCAAGGGCCTGGATTACGAGAGGATGAGGGCGAAGTACCTCCGGAAGGGCATGTGGCCGACCATCTTCTGCACCGGCTGCGGTCATGGCTCGGTCCTGGACTACACCTTCTGGGCCCTGGAGGACCTCGGGCTCAACATGGACAAGGTCGTCTTCGTCTCCGGGATCGGGTGCAGCAGCAGGCTCCCGGGCTACATCGAGGCCGACGGGCTCCACACCACGCACGGGAGGTCCATCGCGTTCGCAAGTGGCATCAAGACGATGAACCCGGAGCTCACCGTGATCGTCTTCACGGGGGACGGGGACTGCTCTGGGATAGGTGGCAACCACTTCCTCCACGGGGTCCGGCGGAACATCGACATCACGGTCATCGCCATAAACAACTTCATCTACGGCATGACCGGCGGGCAGCTGGCCCCTACGACGCCGAGGGGCGCGATAACGACCACGACGCCCTACGGGAACGTCGAGAACCCCTTCAACATGGCAGAGATCGCGATGGCCGCGGGAGGGTCCTACGTCGCCAGGTGGACCGTGTCCCACCCTTACCAGCCCATCAAGTCCATCAAGGACGGTATAATCAAGAAGGGCTTCGCGTTCATCGAGATGCTGTCACCCTGCCCAACGGCCTACGGCAGGAGGAACAAACTGGGCGAGGTCCAGCAGCTCTGGAATTGGTACGACGACAACACGATACCGAAGGAGGACTACGACAAGATCATGAAGTTCGGGACGCCCCAGGAGCAGGAGGCCGTCAGCGACAAGATCACGGTCGGAGTCCTTCAGAACATCGAGAAGCCCGAGTTCACCACCGAGTACAAGAAGATGCTCGACCGGGTGATGAAGGCGAAGGAGAAATAATGAACCGAGGGGGTTGGACAGAATGGAGAGGAACATAAGGATCTGCGGGTTCGGTGGGCAGGGGGTCATCCTCGCCGGTGAGATCATCGGAACGGCAGTCGCCGTCTTCGATGGGCTCGAGTGCGTCCAGAGCCAGTCATACGGGCCGGAGGCGAGGGGAGGCGCGTCGAGAACAGAGGTCAAAGTCTCCGACCGCAAGATAGGCTACCCGAGGCTCACCAAGTGCGACATCATAATGGCCCTGTCGCAGGAGGCCTTCGACACCTACAAGAAGGACCTCACCGACGACGCCATCGTCATAATCGACCCGGACATGGTCAGGAAGTTCGAGCTCGAGAGGAAGAACAGGAGGTTCTACAAGGTCCAGGGGATGAAGATCGCGAACGAGCTCGGCAAGAAGATCGTCTTCAACATCATCATGGTCGGGGCCCTGACCGCCATAACAGAGGTCTCATCGAAGGAGAACATACTGAAGGCGGTCCTCGAGGCCGTCCCGCCAAAGACCATCGACCTGAACAAGAAGGCCTTCGAACTAGGTTACGAGGCTGGTAAGAATGCCCTCACAAATCCATCATGAAGCAGGCAACCTGGACGACGAGATCCCCCTCGAGGAGAATTACTTGCTTGATTCCCCCGAGGCGATAAAGCAGGCTCCCACCCCGGAGGAGCTCAAGGGCCAGCGGATAGACATGCGCATCGTCGTCGCCGCCAAGGAGAAGATGAGAATCCTTGACAAGGATGTGCTGATAATCGGGGCTGGCATTTCCGGGATGCAGGCAGCCCTGGACCTCGCGGATAAGGGCTTCAAGGTGGTCCTGATCGACAGGACATCGACCATCGGCGGGGCCATGGTGAAGCTGGACAAGACCTTCCCGACGAACGACTGCTCGATATGCACGGCCGCCCCGAAGATGGTGGAGGTGTCCCGCCACCCGAATATAACCCTGCTGACCTATTCCGAGATAATCAAACTGGACGGGGAGATGGGAAACTTCAAGGCCACAGTATGGCGGAAGTCGAAGTTCGTGGACCCGGCGAAGTGCACGGGCTGCGGCGATTGCGTCCCCGTTTGCCCTGTCGAGGTGCCGAACCCCTTCGACCACAACATGTCCATGAGGAAGAGCGTCTACATAGAGTTCCCCCAGGCCGTTCCCATCGTGTTCACGATAGACATGGACCGATGCGTGGGCTGCGGTTCCTGCGACAGGGTATGCCAGCCCGCGGCCATCACCTTCCTCGAGAAGGCGGAGGAGATCAAGGTCAACGTCGGGAGCATCATAATTGCCACGGGCTTCGAGGTCTTCGAGCCCGGAACCATGAGGCGCGAGTACGGTTACGGCAAGTACAAGAACGTCATCACGGCCATGCAGTTCGAGAGGACCCTATCCTCCTTCGGCCCGACCCAGGGCAAGGTCAAGAGGCCCTCGGACGGGAAGGTCCCGAAGACCGTCGCATGGATCCAGTGCGTGGGATCCCGGAGCCTTCAGAAGGGTTGGCCCTATTGCTCTCGGGTATGTTGCATGTACGCCACGAAGGAGGCCTCCATCACCAAGGAGGCGAACCCGACCATGGAGATATCCATCTTCTTCATGGACATCCGGGCCTATGGCAAGGACTTCCAGGAATATTATGAGAAGGCCAAGAAGTTGGGCATCGAGTACATAAGGGGCAGGCCCTCGTCGGTGCGGGAGGGCCAGGACCAGAGCATCATCATCAAGTACAAGGACACCCTCACGGGGGAGGTCAAGGAGAAGGCCGTGGACCTCCTGGTCTTATCGACGGCCATAATCCCGGACCACGACAACCTGAAGGTGGCGAAGGTCCTCGGGATAGATGTCGACGAGAATGGCTTTTTCAAGCAGCGTGAAATCCTGACCTCGCCGGTCCAGTCCACGAAGGACGGCGTCTTACTGGCAGGCTGCTCCCAGGGCCCTAAGGACATACCGGACTGCGTCGCCATGGCTAGTGGGGCGGCAGCGAAGGCTGTCTGGCCCATCAAGGACCGGCCCCGGCAACTGACCAGGGCGTTCCCGCCCGAGAGGGACGTCAAGGGCAAGGAGCCCCGCATAGGGGTCTTCGTCTGCCACTGCGGGAAGAACATCGCCAACTACCTCGACGTCGATGCCGTGACCGAGTACGCCAAGAAGCTGCCGAACGTCGTCTATGCGAACCACGACCTCTTCATTTGCTCGGAGGACGTTGGAAAGAAGATCAGGGATCTCATCGCAAAGGAGGACCTGAACAGGATCGTGGTGGCCGCCTGTTCGCCTAGAACCCACGGGGGCCTCTTTATGGACACCCTCGTCGAGGCCGGCCTCAACAAATATCTATTCGAGTTCGCAAATATCCGCAACCAATGCTCTTGGGTCCACTCCGACGACAAGAAACATGCCACCGAGAAGGCCAAGGACCTCATCAGGATGGCCGTGGCCAAGGTCCGGCTGGTCGGGCCGCTTTACGAACAGGAGGTCTCGGTCACCCAGAGGTCGCTGGTCGTTGGCGGGGGCATCGCAGGGATGAGGGCTGCCCTTGCCCTTGCGAAGATGGGCATCGAGACGGTCCTCGTCGAGAAGGAGAGGGAGCTCGGCGGACGGCTACGGGACCTGTACTCGCTGTTTCCCGCGGATGTCAAGGCAAAGGATGTTCTCACTCCCTTGAGGAAGGAGGTCCTGCTCAACCCGAAGATTATCGTCAGGACCGGGACAGATCTCAAGGACATACAGGGGTTCATCGGCAACTTCGTGGGATTCCTGACCTCCGAAGACAAGGAGGAGAAGATCGAGTTCGGCACGGCCATAATCGCGACCGGATTCAGGGAAATCGACATGACCGGGAAGTACGGTTACAAGCAGTTCAAGAGGGTCGTCACTCAGACCGACCTCGAGCGAATGTTCAGGGACGGGACCATAAATGACCTCGGACACCCAAGGAGCGTCGTCATGATCAACTGCGCCGGGGCCATGACCCCGGAGAGGCCCTACTGCTGCCGGATCGGCTGCGGGGTCTCCATCAAGAACGCCAAGATCCTGAAACAGTTCTTCCCAGACGCGAAGGTCTACATCCTCTACCGCGACATGAGGATCTTCGGCAAGGAGGAGGAGGAGTACTATTCGAAGGTCATCACGGAACAGCGGGTCCTGACATTCAGGTACCCAGGGGACAAGGCCCCCGAGGTCGTTGATGAGGCGGGCGTCCTCAAGGTCAGGTTCTGGGACGATGTCCTGAGGGAGGACATGGAGATAGAGGCGGACCTCGTCGTCCTGACGGCCGAGACCGAGGGGGACATCACGACCGAAGCCATAAAGAAGATGTTCAAGGTCCCGACAGCAGTGGGGGACTTCTTCGTCGAGGCCCATGCCAAAATCAGGCCGTTGGACTTTTCCACCGACGGGGTCTACGTGGCAGGCTCGGCTCACTTCCCGAAGAGCCTCGCGGACACCATCGCCCAGGCCGAGGGGGCGGCCTCCCGGGCCGCCATACCAATCCTTCGCGGGAGGCTCACCCTGGAGGGGACGATATCCTCGCCGGTCGACGAGAAGTGCGACGGGTGTGCCTTCTGCATAGAGACCTGCCCCTTCAAGGCCATCACGCTCGTCGAGTACATGAAGAACGGAGAGGTGAAGAAGACCATCCAGGTGAACGAGGCCCTCTGCAAAGGATGTGGCTGCTGCATGGCCACATGCCCCAAGGAGGGCGTCGATGTCAGGGGCTACACGCTGCAGCAACTGAAGGCCCAAGCGAAGGAGGCCATCGAGACATCGGGCGAGATGGAGCCGGACACGGAATATGAGCCGAGGCTGGTTGCCTTCTGCTGCAACTGGTGCTCCTACGCGGGGGCGGACCTGGCGGGCGTGACGAGGATCCAGTATCCGCACAACGTTCGCATCGTGAGGGTCATGTGCTCCGGAATGGTCCACCCGAACATGGTCATGGACTCGCTTATGAACGGCGCCGACGGCGTGCTCATCTGTGGGTGCCACATCGGCGACTGCCATTACCTCACGGGCAACGAGAGGACCAAGACCCGGGCTGAGAGCATCGCTCTTATGCTGCAGGACTTTGGCCTCGAACCCGAACGGTTCAGGCTGGAGTGGGTCTCGGCATCCGAGGGCATCCGGTTCGCTGAGGTCATGAAGAGCATGGTCGACGACCTCAAGAAGCTCGGCCCGAGCCCCTATAGCAAGAGGACCTGAGGTGAGGGCCGGCCAGCAAAGTCATTCGTGCGGTTTATCTATCATCAGCCGAATCTGGGCAGGGTCATGGGGGGAAGAGCATGAGGTTGAAGGTACACTATGGGTGCGGTGTCCAGGAGATTGAGGTCCCTGATACATGCAAGGTCGAGGTCCTAGAGGGCCAAGAAGGGTCCGGTGTCGACGAGCAGAAGGTCCTCCAGGATGCCGTCGACCATCCGCTGGATTCGCCATCACTCGAGGAATTTCTCAAGGACGGCAAGGTCCTGATACTAGTGAACGATGGGGACAGGCCCACCCCCACGCCCAAGTTCCTGAAGTGCATGATCGATAAGATAGAGCACAGGCCGGAAACGAGGTTCCTTATATGCTGCGGGACCCACAGACAGCCGATGCCCGAGGACCTCCGAATGATCTTCGGGGAATTCTATGAGCGCGTGAAGGACAAGATATTCTATCACGACGCAAGGGACGGGCAGAGCCTGGTAAAGATCGGTAGGACGAGCAGCGGGAACGAGATCTTCATGAACATACATGTCACTTGGGCCGACAAGCTCATAATCACAGGGAGCGTCGAGCCCCACTACTTCGCAGGGTTCACGGGCGGAAGGAAGTGGGTCATTGGCGTGGCCGGCTTCGAGTCCATCGAGAGGAACCACAAGCTCGCACTCAAGGATGAGGCGGCCACCTTGGCCCTGGACGGCAACCCGCTCCACGACGAGCTCGTCGAATGGGACAGGCTCATCGACAAGCCCAAGTTCTGCATCAACATCGTCCAGGACAAGAACATGGCCATCGCGGCCGCCTTTGCGGGCAATATCGAAAAGGTTTTCGAGGAATGCGTCAAGGTCGGCCTTGGCATGTACAGCGCCCCGACCGAGGGGAACGCGGACATAGTCCTTACGGTCTCGAGGGCCCCCCAGGACAGCAACCTGTACCAGGCGCTGAAGGCCCAGGAGCACGGGAAGCTCGCAATGAAGAATGGGGCCATCATCATACTTGTCGCGGAATGCAGGCTTGGTGTTGGCCCGAAGCACTTCAGCGAGATGCTCAAGGGCATGGACATCGAGATGCTCCTAAAGAACATAGAGACCGACTTCCACCTTGGCCAGCACAAGATCGCCAAGATGCTGAACACCATGAAGAGGGGGAAGCTCTGGGTCGTGACGGATATTCCGGCCGAGGACGTGGCCGCGATCCAGATGGAGCGGTTCCCGACGGTACAAGAGGCCATTGACAAGGCATTCATGGTGAAGGGGAAGGATGCCAAGCTGATATTCCTACCTGACGGCGGGATGACCGTCCCGCAGATACTTAAACGGTCCCACGAGCACCCATTGAAGGAGGCCGTGGTCAAGGTCGTTAAGGCACGGTTGAGAAAGAGGATATCGCGGCTGAAAGAACGTGTCAGGGGCAGGCTCAGGAAGGTCTCCAAGAGGGGCGGCCGGAAGGGACGCAAGGGGCCGGCCGGGACGACAAAAAGAAAGGCCACGAGGAAGAGGCCCAAGGCAAAGAAAGGAAAGAGGGGCGGTCAAAGAAGGAAGAGAAAGTGAACGGGTCCGGACGGGATCACGCGAGCGGATCCTCGACCTGTGGACATGTACAAGAATCGTGTGCATAAAATATATAGATGATGAAAGGATGTAGAGGAACGACCAGTGAGAGGTCGGCGCGGAGGAACGGCAACCATTCTGATTTGACCGGTGCTTGCTATGGGGGGTTCATAATGGCTACGGAAGAGGTCATCGAGGTCGACAAGCTCGACAAGGGGTTCAAGTACGAGATCGCCAAGGAGCCGGGCGGGGAGAACATCATGTACTGTTTCCAGTGCGGCACATGCACGGCCGCATGCCCCGTCAGCCCATTAAAGGAGTCCTTCAATCCCAGACGCATCATCTATATGGCCCTCCTCGGCATGAAGGACGCGGTCCTCAGCGACGAGTTCGTGTGGTACTGCTCCGGCTGCTACGCTTGCCAGGAGCGCTGCCCCCAGGGCGTCAACATAACCTATCTCATGGTCGCCATCAGGAACATCGCCTACAAGGAAGGCAAGGGCCTCCAGGCCTACAAGGAGGTCGTCAAGAAGGTGGCCGCCAAGGGCTGGCTGAACGAGATAGGCGAGTTCGACAACGAAATGCGCCAGAAGATGGGCCTGCCAGTCATCGAGCAGAAGGGCGAGGAGCCCGATAAGGTGCTGAAGGCCTCTGGCGCGAAGAAGCTCGCCGGGGGTGAGTGAGCATGTCGGAGAACGGCCTCAAGTACGCCTTCTTCCTGGGATGCACGACGCCCGTGAGGGTGATGCAGTACGAGGCCGCGACGCGCAAGGTGGCCGCGAAGCTCGGTATAGAGCTCGTGGACCTCCCGGACTTCGGATGCTGCGGGTTCCCGACGGAGAAGGTCAGCCACGAGGCCTTCCTGGCCCTGGCGGCAAGGAACCTGGCCGTCGCGGAAGAGAAGGGCCTGGATGTATGCACCATGTGCACGGCCTGTGCCGGAGCCCTCGCCAAGGTCGTCCACGAGCTCAGGGACGAGAAGAAGAGGGCAAGGATAAACGAGCTCCTGAAGGGGACCGGTAGACAGGTCAAGGGGACGGTCAGGGTCTATCACATCTCCAGGGTGCTGTTCGAGAAGGTCGGCATCGAGAAGCTCAAGGCCGCCGTTACCAAACCCATGGACATGTTGAAAATCGCACCGCACGAGGGGTGCCATTATACCCAGCCTCACGAGATATTCGACGGTTTCGACGACCCTATCAGGCCGAAGACCCTGAAGGCACTCATCGAGGCCACGGGGGCCAAGGTCGTGGACTACATGAACTACAGGCAGTGCTGTGGCGGGGACCTGCTGGCCGTCACGGAGCAGACCCCTGGCGAGATGGTCCACGAGAAGATGGAGAACATGAAGAAGGCCGGGGCCGACGCCATGGTCCTCCAGTGCCCCTTTTGCGACATCATGTACGACGAGTTCCAGAGGACGGTGGAGGAGAAGTTCAGCGCCGAATATAAGATACCAGTGCTGTTCCTTCCCCAGCTTTTAGGCATGGCCATGGGAATGGGCCAGAAGGAGCTCGGCCTGAACAAGAATGCCGTGAAGACCAAGGCCCTTTGCGAGAAGGCCAAGGTCGAGAAGTGATGAGGCTCGGTCCTACGTCGGGCCTTGCGGGATGCGGTGGGACGGGATGGTCGTGAAGGAGCTAAGGGACGAGAAGGCCCTCGAGTTCTTGAAGGCTCCGGCGTGCCCGACCTGCGGCAAGCGCGTCTCGTTCAACGGAACGGGCCAGGCCGGCATCCACCGGATCATCTGTTATCAATGTGAAGGATGCGGGACCTTGTACCAGCTCGTCATCGAGAAGAAAGGGGTCCCGATGTTCGAGAAAGTGGAGAAGGCGGGGAGGTGCACCCTGGCCCCCGATAAGAGGCAGAACAAGTGCAATGTTTGCGCCTGCGGGCTATACACCAGGGCGGACCCCTTCGGGGATTAAGGCCATCAAGACCAGGGATAGATGCATCGTTGGGTCTAATAGTGCAAGTTCCAGACGGAGGTACCTTTCGAGCCTGGATGACGAGAGGTCCGGCGTTTTGATTTGGGCAAAATTTGGGAAAAAGACTTAATATAGTCTGGCCGGTTGGCATCCATCGTTGGGACAGCATCGAACGAATCTTCCGAGGACATATAAATAGGTACCAGATGTTGAGTGTGACCAACGGGATGGACCAGAGGGCTGACAGTATGGACGAAATCGCGATCGAGACTCACAAAATAAAGAAGCAGTACAGCCAAGGCGTGCTCGCATTGAAGGACCTCACCATCAAGATAAAGCGCGGACAGTGCGTTGGCTACCTAGGCCCCAACGGTTCCGGCAAGACCACGACCATAAAGATACTGACGAACCTCCTGAAGCCAACCTCCGGTCAGGCATTCATCAACGGCATCGATGTGAACCAGTTCCCGAAGGAGGCCCTCAGGCGCGTGGGGTCCCTCGTCGAGGTCCCCGGGATCTATGAGTACCTCACTTCCTATGAGATGCTATCCTACTTCGGAAAGATACGCCAGATGTCGTCGGGCGACATCGATCGGAGGATCAAGGAGGTCCTCGCGCTCGTCAAGCTTTCCGAGTGGGAGCACAAGAAGATCGGGTCCTTCAGTACAGGCATGCTCAGGCGCCTGACCATCGCCCAGGCCCTGCTGCACGACCCCGATATACTCATCATGGACGAACCGGTCATCGGGCTGGACCCCAAGGGCATGAAGGATGTCCGCGACATCATCCATAATATGCTCCATGAGGGTAAGACCATATTCCTGAGCTCGCACCTCCTGAACGAGGTGGCCGAGACCTGCTCCGAGGTCATACTCCTGGACAAGGGCGTGGTCGTCTCGTCGGACTCGGTGGCGCACCTGACCAGCACCGAGAAGGGCTCGAAGATAGATGTCTCCTTCCTGAGGCCGCTCACAGAGGAGCAATGCAAGAAAATCGGTTCCCTGGAGACGATCAAGGGGGTCGAGCCCCTCGGGAACCAGGTAAGGATCATCTACGACGGGAAGGCCGAGACCTCCTCCAAGATACTTGCCCAGATCGTCGGCCTGGGGGTCGATGTGGTCTCCTTCACGCCCCAGAAGGTCACCCTCGAGGACGTCTACGTGTCCGTCATGGGCGACGAGAAGGGGGTGGGCTGATGCTTTCCCTGGGAGCGGACATCCGCGAGGACCTCATCCATACTTACATCAATGTGCGTTACGAGCTCAGGAAGCACTTCCGGCGCAAGAGGATAATCCTCTCTATCGTCCTGGCCTTGGTCATCCCCACGATGTTCTACATCATACCCAAGGCCCGAAATGTCGACTTCGCAAGCACATCCATATCGTTCATGTCCAATTCCCTGGCGTTCATCAGCTACCTCATCATAATCTCGGCGGCGATGTTCGCAGGTGATGCGGTCTCGGGCGAGTTCGAGAAGAGGACGGCGCTCCTGTCGCTTTCGACCCCGCAGCGGAGGTCCTCGATATTCATCGGTAAGTACATAGCGGCCCTGCTTGCGGTCTTTGCCATCGTAGCATTCTACTTTGTAATATGCAGCATCGAGGTCCTTGGCATCTACGGCCTTGGCGCCATGCCCGAGGCCACTGGGAAGTCATTCCTGCTTTGCCTGCTATATTCGACCTCGGTCGTCAGCATGACATTCTTCTATTCAAGCATCCTCAAAGGTGTGATGTCGTCGACGCTCCTGAGCTTCTTCACCTTCCTGATGATATTACCGATAGTATCGGCCCTCCTTGAGGTCGCGAGCGTGGATCCCTGGTTCATTGTGACCTATGCAGCAGGGCTCACGACCAATGTGTTCGTCCAGCCCCCAGCCTTCGGCGGCGGTGGTGGTGGTGCACGGGACAGGGCAGCGGCATCTTTCACGTCGTACACACCGAACTTTACCGTCAGTGTCGAGGTGATGGCAGCCTATGCCATCATCATGTTCATCCTTGCGATGGTGATCGCTGTCAGGAAGGATGTGGAGTGATGGACATGATGTCGAGAAAAGCATGCATCATCCCGGTCGCCCTAGCCGTGGCCCTCCTTCTGAGCTTCCCGCTCACTTCTATTGCAAGTGCCCAGGGCCCAGGTGGTGGGTCCGGTGGATTGCCGGACGTCAAGGTCAAGAGCATCTCCTTCTCGAATGATAACCCGAACGAGGGGGACATCATCACGATATCGGCCACCATCTGGAACAATGGCTCCAAGGACCTGACGAACCTTATCGTCATCTTCTCCTACGACGGCACGAACATCACGACCGTCAAGAACGTCTCGGTCGCTGCCAACAGCACGACGCCGGTCCAGATCACATGGAAGGCGGTGAAATGGACGCACGACATGGCCGTCGTCGTGGGCACCGAGAAGGCCATCTACCCCAAGAGCGCCTTGACCATGACGCTGAAGGTCGATGCCAATCCCATCGGGGACCCCTGGACCATCCTGGGCGCCCTCATCGCCGTGGGCATCACGGTCCTGATCGCAGTGGCATTCCCGGCCATCCTGGGGTCCATGAAGAAGAAGAACATGAAATAACGCAACGGCCCTTTTTCTGTCGTTCGTTGTCCCTATTTGACCCTCGTCGAATGGACAATGTAGCGCATCAGACTTCAAAATTGTTAAATAAGGAGTAATTGTATTGCCAGCCAAGAGGACGGTCCGTCGCCGGGCCGCCCGCTATCGAGGTGCGGAGAAATGGCTAAGGAAAGGTCCAGGAAGGGCGCCCCGAGAAGGGGGTCCAAGCTCAGGAAGGAGCCTGCTAGAAAGCCCCCGGGCTTCGAGACCAGGGCCGTCCATGCCGGGGAGGAGCCCGAGGACCAGTTCCGGGCCGTGATACCTCCCATCTACCATACATCCACCTACTGCCTCGAAGAGGTCGGCAAGTCCCACGGTTACGATTATTCGAGGACCGGGAACCCCACGAGGACGATGCTTGAGAGGAAGCTCGCGTCCCTCGAGTGCGCCAAGTACGGCCTGGCCTTCGCCAGCGGCATGGCGGCCGTCAACGCTGTCCTGGCGCTGCTTGACTGCGGTGACCAGGTCCTCTGCGAGGAGAATGTATACGGGGGTACCCACAGGCTCCTTTCGAACATATTTCCGAAGTTCAAAATCGGCCTGAGCTGGGTCGACGCCACGGACCTGGAGAAGGTCAGGAAGGGATTCAGGGAGAACACGAAGCTCCTTTGGATAGAGACCCCGACGAACCCGCTGCTCAAGATACTCGACATCGAGGCCCTGGCAAGGCTGGCCCACGAGCACCACTCGCTGCTCGTGGTCGACAACACCTTTGCCAGCCCGTTCCTCCAGAGGCCCGTCGAGCGCGGCTGCGACATCGTCGTCCACAGCACCACCAAGTACATCGGGGGCCACAGCGACTTCATCGGCGGGGCCGTCGTGACGAACAACGATCAGGTCTACCTGGACCTGGCCTATTACCAGAACGCCGCCGGTGCCGTCCCGAGCCCCTCCGATTGCTACCTGGCGGCCAGGAGCCTGAAGACCCTGGCCCTGCGGATGAGGCAGCACTGCTTCAACGCCAAGCGGATCGCGGAGTTCCTTAACGGCGACACCAGAATAAGGAAGGTCTATTACCCGGGTCTGCCCGGCCATTCGGGCCATGAGCTCGCGAAGTCCCAGATGAGCGACTTCGGCGGAATGATCTCGTTCGAGCTCGACGGGGACATCGAGACGACCAAGGCCTTCGTGACCGGCCTGAAGTACTTCGCGCTGGCCTCCAGCCTCGGGGCCGTGGAATCCCTCGTGGCCCATCCCGTCACCATGACGCACACATCCCTATCCCTTGCTGAGAGGGAGAGGATAGGCATCAGGGACAATCTTGTCAGGATCTCGGTCGGTGTCGAGGACGTCACCGACCTGATAGAGGACCTGGACCGGGCCTTGACCAAGGTACTAGGTCCGTCGAGGTCCAGGCGTTGAAGGAGAGGAGCGACTTGAGGTACCTAACGAAGATCGTGCATGCCGGGGAGAAGCCCTGCCCGGCCACAGGGGCCATCGTCACGCCCATATACCAGACAGCAACCTACGTCATGGACGGTGTCGGGAAGGACAAGGGCTACGATTACTCGAGACACAGCCATCCGACGAGGCGCGTCCTGGAGCTCAAGATGGCCGCCCTCGAGGGCGGCGTCGACGCCACATGCTTCAGCGCCGGCATGGCGGCCATAGACGCCCTCATGCACACCCTTGAGAAGGGGGACCACATCCTGGCCTGCGACGACCTCTACGGCGGCACGAAGAGGCTGTTCTCGCAGATCTATACCAAGGTCGGACTGGAGTTCGACCTCATCGACATGACCGACCCATCGGTCATAAAGAAGAGGCTAAAGAAGAACACGAGGATGATATTCATCGAGACCCCCTCGAACCCGATGTTGAAGCTCATAGATATCAAGGCCGCGGCCAAGGCCGCAAAGGATGCGGGCATACACTGCGTCGTCGACAACACATTCATGACCCCTTACTTCCAGAGGCCGCTCGAGCTGGGGGCCGATGTCGTGGTCCACAGCCTGACCAAGTACCTGAGCGGCCATAACGACCTCATCGGCGGAGCGGTCGTGACCACGGACAAGAAGTTTGCCGAGAAGATTAACTGGATTGCCAAGTCCGTCGGGAACGGGCTCGGCCCGCAGGACTGCTACCTGACCATTAGGGGCATCAAGACCCTGGGGCTCAGGATGAGACAGCACAACGACAACGCGGTCAAGATTGCCAAGTTCCTCGAGGGTCACCCGAAGGTCTCAAAGGTCATCTATCCTGGCCTCGAGTCCCACCCACAGCACGCCCTGGCCAAGAAGCAGGCCACGGGCTTCGGCGGAATGATCTCCTTCGAGCTCAAGGGCGGCATCAAGGCCGGCATCAAGTGCATGGAGAGCGTCAAGGTCTGGCTCCTGGCTGAGAGCCTCGGGGGCGTTGAATCCATGGTCACCCATCCGTACACCATGACGCACAAGGATGTTCCCGAGGATCAGAAGAGGAAGCTCGGCATCACCGAAGGCCTCGTGAGGCTCTCGGTGGGCATCGAGGACGCAGAGGACCTCATCGAGGACCTGGACAGGGCCATCAGCTGACTGAATAGGGCGCGGGTGTCATGATGAAGACCGTTGGGATCGGTATTCTAGGCCTCGGGACCGTCGGTTCGGCGGTCTACAGGCTCATAAAGGAAAAGGGAGACGATTTCTCAAAGAGGTTCGGCATAAAGCCCGAGGTCCGGAAGGTCCTCATCAGGAACCTCGAGAAGCAGAGGACCGTCGAGATACCGCAAGACCTCCTGACGACGAAGTTCAACGATGTCCTCAATGACAAGGACATCGAAATGATCGTTGAGGTCATGGGCGGCGTGACCCCCGCCATCGACTATGTCTCCATGGCCTTACGGAACAGCAAGCCGGTCGTGACGGCCAATAAGCACATGCTAGCCGAGAAAGGTGAGGAACTAGAGGCGATCTCAAGGGACAAGGGCGTGTCCTTCAGGTTCGAGGCCTCGGTCGGGGGCATAATCCCGATCATTGCGGGCCTCAACGGAGGCCTCCACTCCATGGACATCGTCAAGGTCCGGGGCATCCTCAATGGCACCACGAACTTCATACTGTCCTCGATGCGCTTCGACGGAATGCAATATGACGAGGCCCTGAAGTTGGCCCAGGAGAAGGGCTTCGCCGAGCCTGACCCTAGGCTGGACGTCGAGGGCCTCGACACAGCCCACAAGCTCTGTGTCCTTTCGCGGCTGGCCTTCGGCAGGTTCCTGCCCCTCACACAGGTCAAGGTCAAGGGCATCGGGCCTGAGACCAAGACCCTCATCGAGGGGGCCATCCACCTCGGGAGGAACGTCAAGCTCGTCGGCACCCTCTCAATGGTCGGCGTCGGCCCTGGCAAGCTTCCCAAGGCCACGGTGGCCCCTGAGGAGGTCGTCAAGGAGGACCCGCTGTTCAATATAAACGGGTCCATGAACTGCATAGCCCTTGAGACCAAGGACACCGGGACGATAACCCTGAGCGGAAGGGGGGCCGGCGGGAAGGAGACCGCGACCGCCATTGTAAACGATATATTAGTTATAGCGAAGGGCCTCTGAGAAACCTTCGAGACCCGAATAAATTTAGGCATACCTAAAATACTTATACCTGCCGCGCCTTTACTAATTTAGGCACACCTAAAAAATCAGGAGGCAAGCACATGAGGGGAGAAAGGCTGCTCTCGAGGCTCCGCCGTAGGAAGGGGGGCCGGGAAGGAAGGCTCCGCGGGACCGAGAAGAAGTACATCGAGGCCATCGGCAGCATCCAGGAACGAACGGGCGAGGACCGTGCCTGCACGAACGACATCGCCGAGATGCTCGGCGTTCGTCCGGCCTCGGTGACCGAGATGCTCATTAAGCTCGAGGCAAGGGGCCTCGTTGACCACAGGGCCTATCACGGAGCGAGCCTCACAACGGCTGGCAGGAAGGCCGCGGCAGGGATACGGGAAAGGCACCCCAGGATCAGCCGGTTCCTCGAGCTGATCGGGGTCCCTTCAGAACATGCCGGGTGCGAGGCCTTCCAGCTCGAGCACAACCTGAAGGGGGATACGGTGGAACAATTGGTCCGGTTCTACGAGTACCTAGAAGGCTCCAGGAGGGGACGGGCCCTCCTCAAGAGGTTCGGGTCCAACAGACGGCAGAGGGCGGTCAAGGGCGGCTGCCCGTTATAGGATGTGGTATGATGGAGATCATCATCCTGCACATTTACATCCTTGCTGACGTCATCGCCGCGGTATTGATCTATCTGTACCTCTTCCTCTCCTTCAGCACATGGGCCCCCTTGCTGTGGACCTCGATATGCTTCGTAGCGGCGACCTCGGTGTTCGTAGGTGCCATCATGTACCTTTACCTTGTCACCATCGCTCTGAGGCATGGTGCTTGGAAGTCGTGGGAGATCGGTCTGCCGAAACTCCATGAGAAATAGATTGTGAGAGGTCCCTCATTCCCACTCAATGGTCCCGGGCGGCTTGTTGGTGATGTCGAAGACCACCCGGTTGACCTTGGTCTTCATGGTGTTGGTTATCCTGACCGAGATCCGTTCCAGGACCTCGTGCGGTATCTTCGAATAGGCCGCTGACATGCCGTCGACGCTCTCCACCGCACGGACTGCGACGGTCTCGCCGTAGACACGGACATCGCCGTGGACGCCGACGCTCTTCACCGGCAGCAGGATCGCGAAGTACTGCCACGGTAAGGCCATCTTACCCTCCTTCACCGCCTTCTCGAACTCCTCCTCGACGATTAAAACGGCCTCGCGGATGATCTCGGCCCGCTCCTTCGTTGCCTCGCCCATTATCCTGATGGCGAGGCCGGGGCCAGGGAACGGCTGCTTCTCGGCAACGGAAAGGCCGAGCTCCCTGGCGACCTTCCGGACCTCGTCCTTGTATAGGTCCCTGAGCGGTTCGACGAGTTTGAGGTCCATGTCCTTGGGAAGGCCACCGACGTTGTGATGGGACTTGATGGTATCCCTGAGGCCGCCGCCCGATTCTATCCAGTCCGGCGCTATGGTCCCCTGGACGAGGTACTTGCACTTCTCGCCCCGGGCGACCTTCTCGAAGATCCGTATGAACTTCTCGCCGATGATCTTGCGCTTCTGCTCGGGCTCGATGACGCCCTTCAGTGCCGCGAAGTACTCCTCAGAGGCATCCACGACGCTGAAGTTCAGGCCCAAGCCCTTGAGGAGTTCGAGGGTGTTCTTGGCCTCGTTCTTGCGCATGAAGCCCGTGTCGACCATGATTGAGACGAGGTTGTCGCCGATGGCCCTGTGAGTGAGGACCGCGGCCGTCGTGCTGTCCACGCCGCCGGAGACCGCTATGATGGCCTTGCCCTTGATGAGCCCCTTTAGCTCCTCGGTCTTGTCGGTGATGAACTTCTTGGGGTCGAACATGCACCTTAATCGAATAGGGAATTAAAATACTTGAGGTCAAGGAAATCAAAATATATGAGGCCCGGCGACATCGCACCGGGCCATCTTGGGCATTTCAGGTCTAGGCCAATTTCCTGCGGCCGACGAGCACGGCCGTTACCACTATCACGGCCCCCAGGGCCACTGCTTCGAATCCGGGTATAAACCCTTTCTTCACCGGCTCGGTGTAGGTCACATAGAGGCCCGTCTCGCCGGTGTTCCCCTGATCGTCCGTGGCCCTCAGGTAGAGGGTGTTATTGCCCTTGCGGAGGATCCTGACCGAGCAGTTCCAGGTGTACTGGCCATTGTCCCCTTTCACTGTCGTGTTGTACCAGGTTATCCTGTCGAAGCTCAGCTCGATGTGCTTGACCTCGTTGTAGTCAGTGGCCGTGCCCTTGAAATCGTAGACGCGTATCTTATCGACGGTCCTCTTTGGCGGGGCCGGATCCGTGAGGAGCACGACCGGCGCGTCCTTGTCGACCGGTTTCGGCACTATGGAGACCGCCATGGAATAGTTGCCGTTGCCGCTGTCCAGCTCGACCTTCAGCACCGCCTTGGAGGTGTCATGGGTCCTTGGCATCGTGAAGTTCGCCCGCCTGATGGCCCCGAGCTCGAGCTCCGGGTGCTTGGCCCGGTCCTCGGATATCGTGTTGCCGTTCACCATCAGCGTTAGCGCGATGCTCTGGGTGTTCTGGGCCGTGATGTTGACGAAGAGCTTCTGCCGGTCCGTCAGGTTGATCTGATAGAAGTCAAGCGTGTCCCCGGTCGCCGGGGTCTGTGAGTTGTCCTTCAGGAACCCGGGATAGCTGCCCGAGGCCGTAATCAGGTAGGCATGGGCCGCGTCGTCCCCGGCGTCCGTCGCGGAATTGCCGTCGTTCTGGTGGTTCACCACGATGTTAAAGGAATAGTTGCCAAAGTCCTGGTCCCTGTAGAACTTCACGAACATCGTCACGGTGTTCTCCTTGGAGTTCAGTACCCAGGAGACGTGCCTCGTCTGGCCCCGGCCCTCGGCGCTGGTCCTCTTGTCCATGGCGAGCTGCGGGTAGCTTAGGATACCGTCGTTGTTGACCTCGCGCATGAGGTACAGGTTGACGGATAGGGCCGCCTCGGGCGTGACGGTCACATAGATGCTGTCGCCCTTTACGAGGACGAGCTTATACACATCTATGTCATCGGCGTAGGACACATAGCCCTTGTAGGAGCCCGGTGCGATTGCCGTAGAATTTTTATATGTATCCCCCGCGTCGGTGCCTGTCCCGGCATCGTTCTGGGTCTTGGTCTTCACGTTGAGGGTGTAGGTGCCCTCTCCCTTGTACATGCCGACCCAAGCGAACATCCAATAGGAATCGTAGGTCGAGTTGCATGTATAGTTGACGGACCTCGGGACCCCGTAGGAGAAGCCGACCGTGGCGGCCCGGTCCGCGGCCACCTCGACGGTGTTCGCACCAGTGCCTTGGCCCTGCTGCTGGTAGAGATAGAGATTGACCCCTAGTTTGTTGGCCTCGGGCTGGACGACCATGGAGACCGTGGTCCCCTTGGTGACCTGGAACCTGTATATATCGTCCTTGTCCGTGGCGTTGATGTGGCCGCTCACGAAACTCGGTACCGGGATGGTCTCAGCATGGGTGAAGTCATCATTGTACTCCACATCGGCCGAGGCCAGCACGGGGAAGAAGCCGCAGGCCAGCATGAGGAGGGTCGCTAGAAGGGTTAGTTCGTTCCTGTTCGGGGCGTTAGTGCGCTGCATTTTTTTCACCTGTTCCCAATCGATGACTATTATGCCATTGTCCTGTATGTTCGCTTTACATATCTTCGAATTATCTATTTAGTTATATATTTAACCGTTTCATTAATTAGAGTATTTGAATATTGTATAAGAACGTCCATTTAGGCCCAACAATCTTTTTCTGCCTCGTAGTTAGTATGGGTATTGATGGGCGAGGATGGAAAGGCCGGTCCTAAGCCGAAGAAGTCCACGGTGATACTGTTCGCCAGGCCCTCCATGGACCTGCCATATGTCGTCTACACGGACCTCATGAAGGGGGTCTACAATGAGTGTGGTCTCTACTCCCTGAGGACATTCATCAGGTTCACGGACGTTGGTGCGGCCGCCTGGAGGTCCGCCAAGGCCATGGACCCGGAGGCCAAGGTCGAGCTCCGCAAGGCATCCTGGCTCGAGGAGGACAAGCAGTGGCTCGCCATGATGTTCTTCAAGAGGACCAGGCTCGAGCTGGAATGCCGCAGGTACCGCAACTTCGGCGAGATGTCCGAGGCCTTCTATCAGAAGCTCCGCTTCCGGGGCCAGCGGGACGAGGCCCACGACTTCTGCAAGATCTTCGTAGAGGAGCTCGGGAGGAGGCCTTACCTGCTGCTCAACTGGGAGGAGCTGGAGAAGGAGACGGGGCACCGGCGCGATGATATTCTCGAGGGCTGGAAGGGCTACCTTGACGAGGACCTGCCCTCGGAGGATAAGCTGACCTTCGACCTCTACGCGGGCATCAAGGAGAAGCCCCCTTTCCTGTCCTACAGCGAGTTGTTCAAGGGCAATTACGTAGAGGTCAACCCCCTGGGCATCTCGACCTACATCAACTTCACCGATATCGGGGCCGCCGTCTACAAGATATCCAAGGAGATGGACCCCGACGCGAGCATCAGGCTCCTGAGGACCTCGGCCCTTGAAGAGGACAGAGCCTGGACCGTCCAGATAGATGTCGGTGACAACCAGTTAACCCTCCAGAGCGTGAGGTACAAGACGCTCGGCGACCAGCTCAAGTCGTTCTACATCAAGATCACATACAGCGGCGATGAGCTCGGTTTCGGGACCTTCATGGAGCTCTTCGCGAAGGAACTGGGCCGGCACCCGCTCGACGGCCTGGACTGGGAGGCCCTGGAATCGAAGCTCGATATAAAACAGGACGATTTCCTGGGCGCGATGCCGTACCAGGAGAAGAAGGGATAGGGCATCACATTATCATTACATCCACGACGGCATGCCAGACCCTGGGCTTGTAGGATTTTATCCACCTGTGACCGATGAGCCTCGCGCCCCGGCCCGGCTCGCCGGCGGCGCCGGCCACCCGGCTATAAAGGGCCCAAGGGATCTCGTTCTCGGGGGCGTTCTCATGGTAATGAATTATGCAGTCCTTGTGCCTTCTCAGCATCCTGATCGCCTTCGGGAGGAATTCCCTCGGCGACGGCAGGTAGCCCATGATGACCCGGTCCGCAATGCGCTCGGGGGCGTCCCGGTTGTCGCCAAGGAAAGGCTGGACCTTGCCCTTGACGTCGTTCAGCTCGATGTTCCTCTCGAGATAGGAATGTGCCACAGGGTTCTTCTCGCAGGCGATGACCTTGGAGGGTTTCGCGTGGACGGCCATAGGGATGGAGAAGTAGCCGATGCCGGCGAACATATCGACCACGATCTCCCCGTCCTTAGGCATCGTGGCCATGCGCACGCGCTCGTCGACGTTCCCGCTCGAGAACATGATTTTCATGGGGTCCAGGGCGAACTTGACCTTGTTCTCCGTGTGGACGGTCTCGGTCGGCCCATTGGCCCACAGGACCTCCATCTTAGGCTCCCGGAACTCGCCCTCGATGCCCAGGTCCCTGAGGACGGCCCTGGCCTTTAGCTCCTCGGCGTAGGCCAGCGCCACGGCCTCGGCATGCAGGACCAGCTCCTTCGGGAGCTTCAGCAGGACGACCTCGCCTATGAGCTCCCATTTCCTTGGTAGGAACGCCTTCAGGTCCTTGTCCACTTTAGCGTTGGCGACGATGCGGTCGTAGGGGTCCTTGTCCTCGGGGCGGAACTCGGGTCTCTCTTGGACCACGAGCTGGAACCGGTCATGGAGGGCCTTGGGCAGGCCTATGACCGGTATCTCCACGACCTCGCCCATGTCGATTATCTTTCGCGAGGGGTCGAGGAGGCCGAGGCCATGGAGCTCCTTCCTGCGGTCCTCGGCCTCGCAACGCTTGACATGGACCGCGTGATAGGTCTCCTCGTCGTGTGAATGGTGCTCAGGCATGCGGCTCGTCCCTTGTGATGACGGCCCATCGGGCCAATTTGCCAAATAGACAACACCCACAAAATATTTAAGAGTGATTCATCGGTTCTCATCATGACATGAAGCACCTTGCGAAGGCCCTGGCCATCATCCTGTCCATGCTCGTACTTGCCACCAGCATCGGGGTCGTGGCCCAGTCCAAGGAGGACATATCGGCCCCGAACAAGGTCCCGGACATGTCCTTCTTCAGGACCTCGCCCGACACAATCGAGCCCGGGAAGGACGGTAAGCTCAACTTCACTCTCACGGACAGGTACAACGACCCGATGAAGAACATCACATTGACCATCGAGGTCTACAAGTGGGCCACCATCGAGGAGGCCAACAACATTACGAACATCCACCACCCGCCGACCATCAAGGAAGGGCAGGCCCAGAAATACGAGCTCGTCATGGGCCAGCTGAGCGCCGGGGTGGGGAACAACATCCAGATGACGCTCCAGACAAGTACGGACACGCCCGAAGGGACCTATTTCGTCAGGACGATGATGGTCTTCTCCTATAAGAACGTGAATTACACAATGAAATCCCGAGGCTACTTCTCGAACGTCCAATGGGAGGCGGCCACGGACCAGGTGAACCTCAACCAGTCCGTCGGCGGCATCAACATAACATACCTCGGCGTCAGCGGCATACTTGTTGACACATCCTTCAGCGTCAAGAAGCCGATGCCCATGTGGCCGCTCGCACTTCTGATCGGTCTCACTGTCCTCTTCGCGGTCGCCGCGGTCATCCTCTATCTCGTCGAGGAGGAGAAGGGCAACATACGGCTCAAGAAGGTCTTCTTCCCTCAGGCCGGCAAGGTCCAGCAACGGAAGATGCTCTTGGAGCAGGACCTGAAAAAGAGGAGGAAGGGATAGAAGGAGCGGGGACCGGCCGTCAGTGAACAGGTCCCGACCAATGCCATTGAGGATGATTAGTTCTCCATCAAGACTCCCATCGCGCTCAGGACCGACTGGCCGTCGAGGGCTTCTTGCTGAGATAGTCGTTAAGGTGCCCGTCCGTCTCCTTGAGCTCCCTCGCGATCTCGGTCACGACACTGGCATTCATGTCGTGGGACTCGTCGACCCTTGCCTCCTCGGCCTTTCGCAGGATGAATGCCACAAGGGCCTCCGGGTCCCTGATGCCGGGGAAGGACCTGTATACTCCCGGGGCGTGGACGGCCACGCTCCTTATGCCATAGAACCTCTCCAGCAGGCCTTGGTTCACGTAGGCGTTCTGTAACCTCCTGTAGGGTATCATCTCGTCGCTTATGGTCCAGACACCGTACCTCGAGAAGAAGGAGTCATAGTCGAACCTGAGCCTATAGGACCTGAACATCCTCTTGCCGTACCAGTCGGCATAGACCATGAAAACCGGTAACAGGGCCAGCAATATGAGTACGAATGCGGTCGGGACCCAGAAAAGGGCCTCACCGAGGGGGCCAAACGCATTTGGGTGCGATGTCCCGATGGGCATGGCCATGAGCTCGAAGAGGAACACGAAGGGCGAGATCAGAATCGCCAGTGCTAAATAGGTGCCGATCAAGCCCAAGAACTTGGACATGATCAGGTACCTCTCCGTCCTCTCGTTCATGACGGCTTCGCCCTTGACCTCGGGCGACCTGGCATCGAAGGGGTTGTCGAAGTTCCCGAGGTGCTCCTTCAGCCTGTAGTTGATCTTCTTTGCCAGCCTGAGCAGCTTGATGTGATAGTCCTCCAGCTCGGAGGCGTCCCCCAGGGCGTCATCGAACCTCGCGTCCTCGGCCTGCTCGAGGAGGAAGTTCACCACCGGGTCCGGGTCCTCGATGCCGTGTATGTATCCGAGGCCTGCCCCGGTCTCCACGACTATGGAATGGAGGCCAAGCATCCGGCCGAAGAACGAGGTGTAGACATTGATGTTCTGGATGCGCTTGTAGGGTAACTTGACGTTGTTCTTGTTGAGTATCCCGTGGCGGACGGTCAGGGCGTCCCTGTCGAAGTGAAAGGTGTAGTTGTTGAAATTGGCCGTCGCGTAGGACCAGGCGGCGACCAGCACCAGCGCCAGCAGGAGCACTATGAACAGCCCGAGAAGGACGCTCGGGAACACGAGGAGCGAGAGGCATAGGAAGGCCCAGGCTATGACAAGGGTGACGCAGGTCTCGAGGGTCCAGACCATCTTCATCCTGGGGGACATGTGGAACTTCCTGTTCATGACATCGATGGGAGCGACCTCGAGGTGCTCGTCCGTTGGGCCGAAGACCCTTGAGATGCCGAGCTCGAAGTCGTTCACGGCCCTGACGGTCTCCGGGTCCGGGGAGGAGGCCATCATCCGGGGTACGTCCGAGGCAAGCCTGGCCTGCTCGGACCTCTCAAGGATGTAGGTAGTGATGGCCTCGTAGTCCTTGATGGAGTAGATCCAGGTCCTCATGTAAATGCCTCCAGCGTCGGCCAGGTCCAGGCTGCCGGCCGTGTCTATCTGGAGGCTCCCGAGGCCCATCCACCTCTCGAGGATGGTCCTGTCGACCCTTACCCCCTGGATGCGTATCATTGGTATCTCCAGTATGTTCTTCGAGACTATGCCATCCTTGAGTAGGATCTTATCAGGCAGGATACAATACTGGAACTTGCTGTACATGATGCGACCGTAAACGTACTCGAGGAACCCGATGATGAGGCCGATCGCGAAGGCCAAACCGACGATGCCCATCATAGCGAGCGGAAGCAAGCAGAGCCATATCACGAGGAATGCGGCGATGGCCGGCTGGACCGCGCGAGTTGTCCCGCTGGACTTCCATTCGACCGAGGTCTTGGCAGTTACCGTCATTTTGCTCCCCCCTCAGTGCTGGGCCACGATGGCCCTAGAGCGGTGGCTCTGGAGGTTCCGTGAGATGCTCTTCAGGGCAACATAGACCTCCCTGTAGCCCTGGTCGGAGTCGACCTTTGGCACACGCTTTGCCTTCACGGCCTCGACGTTGTCAAGTATGAACGCCTTCACGGCCTCGTGCTGGGGGACCCCGTGTATCATGGAGGTGGCCCCGGTGGCCGAGACCGACAGGTGCCATACGCCGAACATCCTGTCGCAGATGCCTTGATGGGAGTTTATATTCTGGATCCTACCGAACGGGATGTGGACCTCCTCTTTGTAGAGGACCCCGGACCTGACGACAATGATGTCCTTCGTGAAGGCGAAGGTGTAGTTGTCGTACTGCAGGCCGGCCCACCAGATGGAGCCTAGTAACACTATGGCGACCACGAACCCGAAGAGGATGGCCAGCGATGCTTCGAACAGCATGACCAACGGGCTCATGGCAATGATCATAATCAGCGTGAACCAGACCGGCCCGGTCAGCACCCAGACCTTTACCATTTCGGGGTTGATGTGATAGTACTTACCGTACTCTATCTTTGCCCCGTCATCTAGGTCGACGGGTTCCCCATCTATGCTAGGAATATCGAAGGCCGTGTCCCTTTCTCGTCTGGCCTTGCCGATCTTCGGCTCGGCGACCTCGACCTTGGCCTCGGCGGGCTCCTCTTCCCTGACCTCGATGGACGTCTCGATGCGCGTGACTTCCTCTATCCTGAGCCTGTTGTAAATGCGCTCCGCGGCGGTCCGCGAGAGGTCCGTGATGGTGACTATTTCATCGATGGACAATGTGGCGACCTGTTCTGGTGTCGCATGGCCCGCCCTATATAGATTCAGGGCAGCGCCGAACCCGATGTCCAGCTCGTTCGCTAGGGCCAGGACCAGGTCGATTCTCTCTTCGCTCCAAATAACCGAAGGTACTTCCACCATGATTACCACCTCGCCCACGGGCCTGTCGTTTGTTTATCCTCTTCCCTCCTTTTTTGCGGAACTTGAACGTACCTCTGGGGGCGCAAGTATAATAATTGAGTTGGGGATGTCCCTAGGGAGGCCTCTGGATGAGGTATGAACAGAACTCGATGTAATGATGAATCGTAGTTATTTTGTTTCTGACTAGAACAGCGCCTTCAGCAATGGCCCAGTGAACCTCAACCAGTCCGTTGGCGGGATCAACATAACCCACCTCCTTCAGCGTCAAGAAGCCCATGCCCATGTGGCCGCTCGCACTTCTGATCGGGCTCACTGTCCTATTTGCGGTCGCCCCGGTCGTGACGGACCGATCCGAGGAATGATGTCCGCTTGAGGGCACAAGGTCCATCAGGCCCCGGCCCTTCTCGCGGCCGTCTTCACGAGATATTCCTTCAGGACGGAACCGATATCCCCCAGCTCCATTGCTATCTCGGTCACGATGTCGGCCTTGGTGTCGTGGGCCTCGTGGGTCCTGGCCTCCTCGGCCTTTCGAAGGATGAAGGCCGCAAAGACCGCGGGGTCCCGAACACCCACGAGGGTCCTGAAGACCCCAGGAGCGTGCACGGTCAAGTTCCGTATGCCATAGAACCTTTGCAGCAGGGACTGGCTGATGTAAACGTTCTGCATCCTTCTGTAAGGTATCATCTCGTCGCTGATGGTCCAGACCCCGAACCTTGAATAGAAGGAATCGTAATCGAACCTGAGCTTGTAGGACCTGAACAGGTTCCTACCGTACCAGTTCGAATACATCCAAATGATCGTCAGAGGGATGACCGTTAGGATGAGGCTTGCGAAAAGGGCATAGGGGAAGAGGAAAATGAAGAACAATGGCAATATCAGGCAGGCCACAAGGAGATAGATGCCTCCAATGCCAAGGAAGTTCGACATCACGAGATAGTCCTTGGTCTTTGGCATCATGAAGGCCCCTGCCTTGACCTCCGGCGCGGTCCTGTCGAAGGGGTCGTCGAAGTTCCCGATGCGCTCCTTGAGCTTGTAGTGGACCTTCTTTGTCAGCTCGAGAATCTTGACATGGTAATCCTCCAGCTCCGACACGTCCCCGAGGGCATCGTCGAACCTCGCATCCTCGGCCTGGTCCATCAGGAAGTCGACCACCGGATCGGGCTGTTCGATGCCATGGATATATGCGACCCCCGCGCCCGAATCGATGAGGACGCTGTTGAGGCCGAGCATCCTTCCGAAGAACGTCGAGAAGACATTGATGTTCTGGATGCGCTTGTAGGGCATCTTGAGCCTGTTCCTTTCGAAGACGCCGTGGATGACCTCGAAGGAATCATCGTCGAAATTGATGACATAGTTCCGATAGTTGGCCACGGAATAGCCCCAGGCCGTGAGCACGAAAAGCAGTAACAATATCATCATCAATATGAGGAAATTGAGGTCCGGAAGCATGACGAGCCCGAGCCATAGGAAGGCCCAGAGGACCAGAAGGGGCATGATGGTCTCTAAAGCCCAGACCGTCTTCATCCTCGGGGACATCTGGAAGGTCAGCTTCATCCTTTCGACCGAACTGTCCATGTAGGTGCCACCGGCGGGACCGAAGAGCCTGGCGATGCCTGAACCAAAATCTTGGACGGCCCTGACCGTGGCGGGGTCCGGCGAGGCCGCCATCATCCTCGGTACGTCCTTCGCCATCCTCGCGGACTCGGACCTCTTGAGGATGAGGTCGGCGAGCTCCTGGAAGTCCGGGACCGAGTAGATCCAGGCGTTCTGGTAGAGCTGCATGACCTCGGACTGGTTCTGCGCGGCGGCATTGGGGATGTCGGGGCTCGCTGCCGTGTTGATCTTCAGGCTGCCGACCCCGAGGAACTTCTCGACGATCGTCCTGTCGATCCTGACGCCCTGGATTCGGGCCATGGGGAGCTCCAGGACGTTCCTGGACACGATGCCGTTCCTGAGAAGGACCTTGTCCGGAAGGATGCAGAACTGGTACCTGCGGAAGGCCACGCTACCGAGGACATAACCAATGGCTGCGAAGGCGACCGAAATAATGATGATGATCAAAGGATCGAGGAATTGGATAAGACGGATGGTGATCATCAGGCTCATGAAGAGACCCAGCAGGGCGAATAACCAGGCCCTGGCCGTCCCGCTCGACCTCCAAACCTGGTTCCTTTCAGTAGGCATCGTCATACCCATCGCCCCCTCACTGGTGGCCCGCGACGGCCCTTGAACCCGGGCCCTTGAGTATCTGGGAGATCTTCTTCAAGGCGACATAGACCTCTCTGTAGCCCTGGCCAGAATCAACCTTCGGGACACGGCGGGCCTTGATGGCCTCGACATTCTCGAGGATGAAGGCCTTGACCTTCTCGTGCTCCGGGACCCCATGTATCATCGAGGTCGTCCCCGTCGCGGAGACCGACAGGTGCCACACGCCAAAGATCCTGTCGAGGACCCCCTGATGGGAGTTGATGTTCTGGATTCTCCCGTAGGGTATCTGTATCTCCTGTTTGTAGAGGATGCCCGACCTTACGATTATCAGGTCCTTCGTGAAGGCAAAGTGATAGTTGTCGTAGAGAAGGCGCGCCCAGATCACGGTGCCGGCGACCGTGACCAAGATCATTAGGAACATCACGGCGGCCACCAGTGGTATGAAGAATATGAGCGGGCTGAGACAGAGCGCGAACAGGACACCGGCCCACAGGGGCCCCGAAAGCGACCAGACCATCTTTATGTTGGGATTGAGCTGATAGAACTTACCGAACTCTATCTTTGCGCCCTGTAATAGTGGCAGAGGCGGCTCGTTCGGGTCCGGGGGCTCGAAGGAGGAGGCTTTGACAAGGTTCCTGTTCGGATCGGCCTTGTAGGGGGGAACGGTGTCGGCCAGGACCTCGGCCTCGATGATGGCGGGACCGGCCCCGGAGATCGTCTCCTCAGAGCCAGACCACTGCTGTCCGCTCCAGAGCCTGTTCACCACGGCCTCGGCCGCGTCCATTGTGAGGCCTGAGACCGCTGCAAGGTCCTCGGCGGACAGCACAGCGACCTGGTCCGAGGTTGTGTAGCCCGCCTTGTAGAGATTGAAGGCCGGCTTGAACCCGATCTCGAGCCTGTTGGCAAGCGCTAGAACATGGTCCAGTTTTTCCTCGCTCCACATCGCCGAAGGCATGTCGTCCATCTCAGGCACCTCCCACCTAGGCATTCCAATGGGGCTTTCAACCCCCCGTTTTGGAATAGTTCCATGGTTTAACCGTTTATAGGTATATTGCGGGAACTCCCGAGGCAGGCCACTTATCTATATTCTAGAAAAGTGCCTTCAGCAATGGTCCAGTGAACCTCAAAAGGCTCGGGGCCCTCTTGAGCATGACCTTCGCCAGGATGCTCGGCGAATCGATGTCCCCGTAGGCCGTTATCAGTGGCAGCAGTTCCTTGCCATTGATTATGTCCACGAGCTGGTCGATCTGCTCGTCGCTGAGGTTGATATAGAACTTCCTCAGCATGGACCCGTTCTTGAGCTCGTGCCCGATGCTGTGCTCCCAGAGCTCTTGGTACTCCCTCAGGACGCGTCGCGTGCAATCGCCACTCTCAAGGGCCTTGACCGCGACGCGCCCGCAGTGCTTGGCGGCCATGAGACCTGTGTAAAGCCCGCCCCCGGACAACGGCTTCACCTGGGCCGCTGCATCGCCGACGACCATGGCCATGTCGGAGTAGGTCCGTCCCGTCATGCCGAGCGGTATGCATCCCGCGTAGGCCTCCCCGCGTGTCCCTCCCTTAAGAAAATCCCTCATGGGCGGCCGGGCCACCATCTCCTCGAAATATTCGATGGCCGGTCTGGGGGCCTCGCAGACCCCCAGGCCGACGAGCGCCTTCGTCGGCCCATGCGGGATGGCCCAGCCGAAGAAGCCGGGAGCGAAGGTCTTCCCGGAGACCACGATGGCCTTCTCGGGATCGATATCGAGGCCGTCGTACATGACCTCGTAGCCCGACACGAATTCCTGAGGTCTTGCGAGCTTCAACCATTTGGACACGCTGCCCTGGACCCCATCGGCACCGACGATGAGCCTGCATCTGTAGGTCCCTCTTTGGCCTGACCCGTCGCTGGCCTCGGTCCGTACCTCGAGCCCGTCCTCGAACTCGATCACACCGCAGACCTTCGTGCCCTTGATTATTTGGCCGCCCGCCTCCTCGGTCCTCTTGGCCATGAACTTATCGAAGCGCTCCCTATCCAGGACGAAGGCCCGCGCGTCCGGGGCCCTGAAGGTTATAATCTTTCCACCGGGGGAATAGATGTCCGCACCCCAGAGGGAGTTCACGACGTCCTTGTATCCCGTGAGGCCAAGGACCTTGCCGGAGACAAGCCCACCGCACTGGATGGGCCGGCCGATTTCCCTGTGCTCCTCGAAGACCGCCACCTTGTAGCCCTTGCGGGCCACGAGGCAGCCGACCTCGCAGCCTACGGGCCCGGCCCCTACGACGACGAGGTCATAATCGAAGGTGCGGGCCTTCCCCTTCCCGAGGGTCATGCCCTGAGAAGAACACCGAGGATATTTTAAGGTTTGGTCGGAGGTCAATGGTTCCTAGGGTTTTTTATATTTGCGAGGTGCATGTTGGGCCCGAGGGCCATCGGGCAGGAAGGTGTACCCCATGAAGGATTACGATGTGATAATCATAGGCTCCGGCGCTGGGATGAACGTCGGCGCCAACGCGCTGCAGGCAGGCCTCAACATCGCGGTCGTGGACCACGGGCCGATGGGGGGCACATGCCTGAACAACGGGTGCATACCGTCCAAGATACTCCTGTACCCTGCGGAGGTCGTCCGGAGGATGCAGGACGCCGCAGCCATAGGGCTCGGGGCCAAGGTCACGAAGGTGGACTTCGGCCTCATCATGAAGAGGATGCATGCCATGGTCGACGAGGGCCGTGAGGAGATGGAGCATGGCATCAGCCACACGAAGAACATCATGTGGTACAAAGGCACCGGGGAGTTCGTGGGCGACCATACCATGAAGGTCGGCGACGAGGTCTTCAAGGCCCCAAAGATAGTGATCGCGTCGGGTTCCAGGCCCCGTATACCGAAGGTCGAGGGCCTGACGGAAACAGGATTCCTGGACAATGTCACGGTCCTAGACGTCACGAGGCCTCCAAAGAGCCTGGTAATCATCGGCGGCGGCTACATCGCCTGCGAGTACGGCCATTTCTTCTCGGCCCTGGGCACCCAGGTCACCATCCTGGAACGCAACCCGAGAATCCTCAAGAACGAGGAACCCGAGGTCTCGGCCATCGTGCAGAGGCGTTTCGGCAAATACGTGAAGATATTCACGAACATCGAGGTCATCAAGGCCGAGAAGAGGGGCTGGAGCAAGGCCATCTATGCAAGACAGACGGGCACGGGCAATGTCCTCAAGTTCACTACGGACGAGATCATGTTGGCCGCGGGCCGCATTTCGAACGCCGACCTGTTAAAGCCCAAGCTGACCGGCGTCGAGACCGATCAAGATGGCTGGATAAAGGTGAACGAGTATCTCGAGACCACGAAGGAGGGCATATGGGCCCTGGGCGACGCCACGGGCAAGTACATGTTCAGGCACAACGCGAACTATGAATCGGATATTGTGTGGGCAAACGGATTCACGGACAAGCGGGTCAAGGCGGACCATCATGCTGTCCCGCACGCGGTCTTTGGATATCCCGAGGTCGCCAGCGTCGGCATGACCGAGGCCGAGGCTAAGGCCGCGGGGTTCCAGCTGTTGGTCGGCAGGGCGAGCTACAAGGACGTGACCAAGGGCTACGCTATGAACGAGGAGGACAGCCTCGTCAAGGTCGTCGTGGACCGGGCCACGAGGAAGATACTCGGATGTCACATCGTCGGGACGGATGCGTCGGTCCTCATCCATGGGATCGTCTATCTGATGAACACGGATGCCCAGACCTATGCACCGCTAGGCATGTCCCAGACCATCCACCCGGCCCTTAATGAGGTCGTGATCCAGGCCTTCGCCCGAATGGTGCCTCCAGAGCATGTGCACCACCACGAACACCAACAGGATGAAGTGCATGGCCAGCAATGAGGGACCGGTGTCTTCATGAGAAACCTGCAGAACATCGTGCAGACGATCGAGAAGGAGCTCGAGGACAAGGACCGCGTCCGGGAGGGGGCCTTAAGGGCCTCCCGCGAGCTCATCAGGCTCAGCAAGGACGTTCTAGGGGCCATGAACCGCAAGGAGGACCCGAGGCCGCTGCTAGGCCAGATGAGGAAGGATGCCGCGAAGCTGAGGGCCCAGACGGGGAAGTACCCCGAGCTCTACCATGCGGGCTATGTAGAGGCGGCCCTGGCCGAGGTCGTCGAGATCTGCCTGTTGTACGCGATATTGGACAAGGCCACGCTGCCGACGCCGAAGGAGCTCAGCGCGACGCCGGAATCCTACCTGCTCGGCCTCGGCGATGTCATAGGCGAGCTGCGGCGCATGGCCGTGGACGCGCTGAGGGCGATGCGCCCCGAGGACGCCGAGGCCAGGCTCACGGAGATGGAGACCATATACGAGGCCCTCATGAGGTTCGATTTCCCTGACGCGGTCGTGCCATTGAGGAAGAAGCAGGACGTGGCCCGGAGCCTCGTCGAGAGGACCCGCGGCGAGGTCCTCGTGGCGAGGAGCGAGAAGGCCCTGAAGGACAAACTGGACAGGGTCGCGGCCCATCTTGACCGGTCCTACGGCGGCGGCCAGGGCCAGCGGCGGTACCATGGCCGGGACCAGCGACAGAGATAGGTTTTATTATTGTAAATACATCCTTGGGTTCGATCCGCATGCCAGCGAAGAAGAAGAGGCCCTCAAAGGTTGGGAAGGGACCAAAGAAGGCCAAGCCACCGGCGAAGAAGGAGGCCCTCTTTTCCGTCAAGAAGCACATATCCCAGGGTCACATCCTCATCGCGGCCTGCGACCATGAGCTCCTGGGCAAGAGGCTCGAGGATGGCGACCTGTGCATCGAGATACACGTAGGGTTCTACGGCGGCGAGAAGGTCGGCGAGGACATCCTCCGGAGGCTGCTCGAGATGTGCACCATGGCGAACCTCGTCGGCAAACGGGCCGTAAAGCTCGCCATCGAGATGGGCCTCGTCGACGAGGACTGCGTCCTGACCGTCAAGGACGTGCCCCACGCCCAGGTCCTGAAGTTCTGTTGATGCCGCCCAAGGAACATTATTTAACCTTCCGGTCTTTTACTAGCACATTGGGAGGGTCCCGGATGGGTCTTAAAGCAATGGAGTTCACATCCCTCGAAGGGAAGCGCTTCACGAAACGCGACGAGAAGCTCGGCCAGATACGGATTGACACCAACAGCACCGTCACAACGATCTCGGAGATGAACAACAAGGAGGCTGATGTGGAGTTCCGCTATTCCGTCACATACGGCGGCGCGGGCATGATAAAAATCGAGGGAAGGCTAATCTACGAGGGCGACGCCCCGGCGCTTGCCAGGGAATGGGGCGAGAAGAGGAACATGCCGTCGGAGATGGCCAGCGAGATCCACACAGGGATAATCCAGGCCTGCATACCGCTCGCCGTCCTCCTAGCGAGGGACCTGCAGCTCCGCCTGCCCATACCCCTCCCGAACATCAACATAAAGGAAGAGAAGAACAAGAAGAGGGCAGATTCATCAGGGATAGAGGTGGCATGAGCAGGGGCGCCGTCGTTGGCCATTGCGCCTCGCTCGCAGGCCTCCTCGAGGTCACGGCCGAGAAGCCCGGGAACGTCACGCCGACCCACGACTTCCCGGACACCAAGTTCCATCACTTCCTCGCATCGTCCATCGCGCTCGAGGCCCCCATGAGGAGGCTGGCCGAGGACGCGGACTACCGGCTCGGCCAGGGCATACTGGACGCCGTGGTGGCCAGCAATTCCATCCAGAGGGGCGGTAACGCCCAGCTAGGCGTCATCCTTCTTTTCAGCCCAGTCGCCAAGGCCGCGGGCCTGGCCGAGGACAGGCTGACCGCGAGGTCCCTCAAGACCGTTCTCCAGGCGGTCCTGAGGGCGACGAACAACCAGGACGCCCTGGACACCTTCGAGGCCATAAACTACGGTCATGTCGGAGGACTGAACGATGTGGAAGAGCTCGATGTCCGCAAGAAGGGCACCTATGACCAGCTCCAGGACCGGGACATGACGCTCATCGAATGGATGAAGGTCGGCGCCGGGATCAACAGCGTGTGCAGCGAGTACGCCACGGGCTACAAGCTCACCTTCGGCATCGGCCTGCCGACGCTCCTCGACGCACGTGAGAAGGGCCTGCAGGGGGCCATCGTCCATACTTACCTGACCTTTTTGTCCCGGCAGGTGGACACGCACATCACCGGCAAATGGGGAAAGGGGCTGGCCGACAAGGTCACGGAGAAGGCCGCGAAGATAATCAAGAGGGGCTCCGTATGGACCAAGGATGGTATGACCGCCGTCAGGCGCTTCCAAAACTATTTGAACAAGGGGCGCATAAACCCTGGCGCCACGGCAGACCTGACGGCATCCACCATATTCGTGGCATTGCTGACAGGCCTCGAACCATGAAAAGGGCTTACCGAATGGAGGAAGATTATTGGAACAGGGCATCGTCGCTCTCTTGGAAAAGACCTTCGTCGAGGGTAAGACCTACGAGGTCGTGGTCACGACCCTCAGGGACAAGGGTAAGGGCTCCCCCAACGCGGCGGCCATAGGCGTGGTCCGCCGGGGCCAGGACCTGCACATGAAGGTGTTCAAGGGTAGCGACACCTTCGAGAACCTCAAGGGCCTCAAAAAGCTCGGCATCAACATCATCACGATCCAGAACATTAACGTCATAGCCCAGGCGGCGCTCAGGGGCTGGGGCTCGCCCGAGGCAGAGTTCGAGCCGGACCAGTACGAGAACATGAGGGGCTTCCCGTTCCTGAAGAAGGCGGCCGTGCAGATCGACTGCCAGGCCGAGGACTGGACGGAGCAGAGCGGCAAGGACGACTTCGGGCAGTTCCATACAGCGACCTTCAAGCCTGTCCCCGAGGCCTACCGCATCAACGACGAGAACGGAAGGCCCGTCGAGAAAGGCACGACCGTCGTGCTGGAGGCGTTGGTGTTCGCGACCCGCTGGAAGGTCGCCACTGGGGAGCTGAAGGCATTCCTCCAACAGAGGCTGAAGATATACCTCGACAAGGCCATCGAGCTGGGCGGCGAGGGCAACCTGAAGTCCGTGGACATAATCCATGAGTTCTTGACGAAGGGATGAGGCCCGGTCGCTTTGCTGGCCTAATCTTTCATGCATATATGTACAACACTATATTTATCGGGATGTAATTATTTAGGTCCCAGGACGATAAGGCCTCCAGAGATAGCTTTGCTGAGGTCAATAGGCCTCATGATAGGTGCTGTGACCCTATGCCGCCGGTGGATCCCCCAGGTCAGGAAGGCGCTGGAGCCCCCAGGCCGCCTGGCCCCGAGAAGGACCGGAGGCCGGTGCCCAGCCTCGTCGGCAGGAAGGCCGAGGTCCAGGCCCTGCAGGAGGCCTTCCGGACGGCGCTGAAGGGCCGGGGGAGCATCATCCTCATAGAGGGCGAGATCGGCATCGGGAAGACGCGGCTGTTGAACGAGGCCGAGGACCTCGCGAACAGCATAGGCGTCCGGTCCCTTTCCGCGAGCTGCCTCGGCGGTGGGACGCCACTGATGTCGTTCCTGAACGCGCTCGAGAACGCCCGGAGGGAGGCCCCGGACATCTCGGTCGAGGCCACCATCGAGGAGATATTCTACATCCATTCCGACAGCAGGCTCATCCTCCATGACACACAGAGGCGCCGACCGGACCTGGGCGACAGCGAGCTGAGGGCCCTGCTCGAGGAGATCAAGAAGACACGCAGGGCGGGCCTCAGGGGCCTCTTCCTGGGGGACCGCAGGATCATCATCGAGGCCGGGGCCATCACGGTCCTCGCGGCCGTCGTACGCGGCGACGAGACGCCGAAGATGAGGCAGCAGATGAAGTACCTGCTGGCCACGATCGAGGACAAGTACGGCGAGACCCTCATGGATTGGAAGGGCCACCAGGCTGACCTCAGGGGCCTCAGGGAGAGCCTCAGGGCCCTATTACTTGGCGACTACGGAAGGCCCGAGGCCCTGAGGCTGGACTTCGAGGTCACGAGCCCGACGGTCTTCGACGACATCGCCAGGTTCGTGGTTGCCTCGTCCAGCCAGCTCCCGCAGGCCCTGCTCTTCGACGACATCCACTGGATGGACCCGGTATCGTTGCACATGGTGGCATATTTGGCGGAGAGGATAGAGCAGAGCAGGGTCGTCCTTGTAGGTACTTACAGACCCGAGGAGCTGACCAAGGAACCGTCCGCCGAGGCCGTTCCGCCGGGAGCCAAGCCGACCGTGAAGACCCTGAGCGAACTACTGGTCGCCCTCAAGGACCTCAAGGGCTTCAGCCACATCAAGCTCGGCCACTTGACGAGGGACGAGCTTGTCGAGATGATCTCGTCCATGTATCCCGAGGGAGGCCTCGGGCCGGACCTCTTCGACTTCCTGTTCAGGCACGGGGAAGGTAACCCGTTCTACACCGAGGAGATACTGCGCTCGCTGGAATCCTCGGGCAAGCTCAAGTTGACGCCGGCCGGCTGGCGGGCCCAGGGGCTCTCCGAGATGGATGTCCCCGTGACCATCCGCGAGGCCGTGCTAGTGAGGATGGCGGGCCTCGACAAGCGGGAGCGCGAGGTCCTCCAGCACGCGGCCGTCATCGGCCGCGAATGGGAAATCACGGTATTGGAGAGCATCATGAAGGCCCCGACGGACGTCAAGGACGTGCTCAAGGCCCTCGAGGCCTATAACCTGGTCTCGGGCTGCGGCGAGGGGCATTACAGGTTCGAGCATGACGTCGTCCGAGAGGCGGCCTATGAGGGGATGAGCGAGGCCCTGCGGAAGCTCTATCACAAGAAGGTGGGCGAGGCCTACGAGGTCGTTGCCGGCATCCCGCCCGACGGGAAGGTCGGTCCGGCGGGCATTCCCGATGACATCCTGTTCAAGCTCGCATACCATTTCTCGAAATCCAAGGACAAGGAGAGGGCGCTGAGGTACAACCTGATGGCCGGGGATGTCTCCAAGAAGGCCCACGACAACCGGAGGGCCAGGACGTTCCTGACGACGGCCCTCGATTCCGCGAGGGGCCTCAAGGGCAGGGACGATGTCAAGAAGGCATTGTTCGACCTCGCTAAGATACAGGAGATGGAGGGCGACTGGGACCAGGCCCAGAAGGACTACGAGGAGCTGCTGGGCCTCCTGGTCTCAGGGGAGGAGGCCACCAAGGGACGTGTACTGGTGAAGATGGCCCGCCTCCACGAATGGAGGGCTGAATGGGACAAGGCCATGACCGTCCTCGAGAAGGCCCAAACAGAGCTCCAGGGCACCGACGACAAGGTCGGCAAGGCCATGGCCCTGGTCGAGCACGCCCGCGTGCTAAGGAGGCTCGGCAACTATGACCGGGCCCTGGCCAAATCGGAGGAAGCCCTGGCGATCCTGGGTAACGTACCCCCCGCCGAGAAGGAGGCCGTCGACGTTTGGCTCGAGGCCACCAAGGAGCGGGGCGGGGTCCTCAATTGGCAGGGCAGGCACGACGAGGTCGTCAAGATACTTCTGGAGGCCGAGAAGGTCAGCCGCGATGTGGGCAATGACAACATGACCGCAAGCCTCCTCCAGAACCTTGGTCTCGCCTACCATACCACGGGGGAGATCAAAAAGGCACGCGAGGCCTATGAGAAGGCTCTGGAGATAGCGAGGAACGTCGGGAATACCCGCACCATGGCCTACGCTTACGCGAACCTGGCCGAGATACTCATAAAGGAGAAGCGCTTCGACGAGGCCACCAGTTCGATAAGGAAATCGCTGGAGATATTCTACAAGTCCCAGGACAGGTTATCCATAGCGCACAACCACATGATCTTCGGGGCCCTACTGACGGAGAAGGGCGACCTGGAGGAGGCGATCGTGCACTTCAACATGGCCCTGGAACTGGCCCTCGACATAAAGGAGACCACGATCCTCGCGCAGATATACCATCACTACGGCAGGTTCTACGCCAAGAAGGGCGACACGGCCATGGCCAAGAAGCTCTACAAGAAGGCCATAGCGATCCACACCGAGGTCGGCAGGAAGGCCCTTATCGACGAGGTCAAGGCCGACCTGGAGAAACTGGATAAGGGACGCAAGGGCACCCTCGGCCGGGTCACCATCGGCAGGAAGACCGAGATCATCAAGCTCCTCCAGGCGTTCAAGGAGGCGGACCAGGGCCACGGTCGGGTCGTCGTGGTCGAGGGAGACACGGGTACGGGCAAGTCGAAGGTCATCGAGCAGTTCCTTGGCATCACGAAGCCACAGAAGTGCCTGGTCCTCATGGCCCGTTGCACCCCGAGGGAGAAGATGGTGCCCTACTCCCCGTTCATAGAGGCCCTCGAGGCGGCCTTCTCGAAGGAGCTGCCGACGGGGTCCCTCGAGAGCATAAAGGATGTCGTGAAGGACAACCCGAGAGAGATGCTCAAGCTCTTCCCCATGCTGGCCACACTGCCAGGTGTGGCCAAGATGGCCGAGGGGGCCAGCGATGCGCGCTCTGCCCTGTCGTCCATCCAGAGGGAGCAGGACCGGCTCTTCGAGAACATCACAAAGATCATCCTGAGCTTGGCCAAGGGGGGCATCGTCCTGCTGGTCCTGGAGGACTTCCACTGGGCGGACGTCTCGTCCATAGGCCTCCTGCACTACCTTGCCAGGGGCTCCACGGCCTCCAGGCTGCTGGCCATCGTCGCCTACAGCCCGGATGTCCTGCAGGTCGACGGGAAGACCGCCCCGCTGACGGACACGCTACGGCTCATGAACAGGGAGAGGCTGACGACCACCATCACCCTCGGCAACCTGAGCGAGAAGGAGACCGCCGAGATGGTCTACCTGCTCCTGGACGGGGCCATCCTGCCGCCGGAGGTCCACAAGAGGATATTCCTGGAGACCGAGGGGAACCCGTTCTTCATCGAGGAGATCGTGCAGAACCTCGTCGAGCAGGGCATACTGGACCCCGATAACAAGGAGAAGGTCGTCAAGAAGGACCTGTCCGAGATACAGTTGCCCAGGACCATGAGCCAGATCGTGGAGAGGAAGCTCCAGGCCCTGAGCGATGTGGAGCGCCGGGTCCTGATGCTGGCGGGGATCATCGGCTACAAGTTCGACTACGAGACCCTGCGGGGCATCGCGCAGATGCCGGAGGACAAGCTCGTGGGCATGCTGGATGACCTCGTCGAGAAGGGACTGCTCATCGAGGAGGAGGGAGCCTCGGAGGAGGCTTTCCGGTTCCCGTTCGAGCACTTCAGGAGGGTCGCCATCGAGGGTCTTCTCCCGTCGGAGAGGATCAAGACACATGACAAGATAGCCCGCCAGTTGGAGAGGAGGGAAAGGCCCGAGGAGCTGGCCTTCGACCTGGCCATCCACCACAGGGAGGCCGGGAACCTTCTCGATGCGGCCCGGTGGTCCCTGGTGGCCGGCGAGAGGGCACGGCGCCTGGCGGCCCCGGAGCTTGCGGAACAGCAGGTCAAGAACGCCCTGTCGTTCCTCGAGCAGTTGCCGCCGTCCCGCGAGGTCCTGATGTTGCGCGCCAGGGCCCACGACACCTATGCGGACGTTTGCACCAAGACCGGCAGGTACGACGAGGCCGACGGCCACGTCGATGCACTCATGGCCATCACATCGAGCATCGGAGACGAGAGGCTCCAGGCCATGGCCTGGATGGCCGAGGGGAGGGTAAGGAGCGGTAGGGCCAAGTTCGCCGAGGCCAAGGAATCCTTCATGAAGGCGTTGGGAGCCTTTGAGAAGCTCGGGGACCTGCCGAACATCATCCAGAGCCGGAGGTCGCTGTCGACCGTCCAGTGGCGTGATGGCCTCTTCGACGACGCCATAACGAACCTGCAAGGCTGCATGGAGGCAGCGAGGAAGCTGGGCGACGAGGCTGTCATCGGCGCTATCGAGTCGGCCCTTGGGAACGTCTACAGGGACAAGGGAGACTACGACGGGTCCATAGAGCACTTCCTCAATGGCATCAAGATACTCGAGAAGGGCCTCGACCAGTACGAGCTGACGACGGCATACAACAACATCGGGGCCACCTACAGGTATCTCGAAAAATGGGACCTGGCCCTGGAGTACTTCGAGAAGTGCATCGCGCTCTGCAGGAAGATCAACTTCCCGAGCATACTCGGCTATGGGCTCAAGAACAAGGGAGAGGTCCTCGGCAAGATGGGACGGCCCGATATGCTGGACGAGGCGGACAAGGCCTGCGACGAGGCCATGGATATATTCAACAGACTTTCCCATACGCCTGGCATCGCGAACGTCCACATGAACAAGGGCATAATCCGGCGGGCCAGGAAGGACTGGGACGGGGCCAGGACAGAGTTCGAGAAGGCCGTCAAGAGCGGCCTGGAGACCAAGGTCCCTGACCTTCTGGGGGACATCTATCACGAGTACGCTATAATGCTCAAGGCCAGCGGGGATAAGAGGGCGGCCAGGGAGCAGCTCACGAAAGCGCTGGAGATATTCGATAAGGTCAAGGCCACCAGCCGGATGGAGCGCGCCAAGGCCTTGCTTGCAGAGATGGGGGGTGACGGCCGGTGACCCAGCCGAAGGACCTGAAGGCCCTGGACAGGTCCGGCGTGAAGATGCGGGCCTCGCTCGTCGGGAGGGACGAGGAGCTGGGCATCCTCATGAGGTGCATCGACGAAGCTGTCAAGGGGCACGGGGGCACCATCCTGCTCGAGGGCGAGGCGGGCATCGGGAAGAGCAGGCTCATTTCCGAGGTCAGGGGCTACGCCGAGGGGAACGGGGCAAGGCTGCTCGTCGGTCGTGGCCTGGAGGGGGCTAGCCCGTTCATGCCGTTCGTGAATGCCCTGAAGGATGTCGGGCCGGACCTGATAACGCCCGGGGAGCTGAGCGTGATCGAGGAGGTCTTCCTCGTGAACGACCGCGGCATGCTGATAGCCCACGCGGCCAGGACCCTGCGGCCCGAGGTGGACGAGATGACCGTGGGCCGGGTCTTCGCGACCATCAAGGACTTCATGAGCAGGTCCTTCGAAGGGAAGGTCGGCGAGGGGGAGCTCGACGAGCTGCAGTACGGTTCCTACAAGATCCTGTTCGATAGCGCGCCGCCGATAAACCTCGCGGTTGTCGTTTCGGGCGGGGTCTCGAAGGACCTCAAGGAGAGCATGAGGTCCCTGGTGACGACGCTCGGGAAGGACTACGGCCCGTCGCTGAAGAACTGGAAGGCCGGTATGTCGGTACCGAGGCGGCTCGAAACGGACCTGGCCATGTTCGCGACCCTGGAGTTCAGGGCCGAGCGCCGGCTGGACACCATCGACCCCAAGAGGGAGCAGGACCGCATGTTCGACAGCGTCCTGGGCGCCATCCTGGCCATCTCAAGGGTCCGGCCCGTGGTCCTGGTCATCGACGACATGCAGTGGATGGACGACTCCTCGCTGGACCTCTTCCATTATATTTCAAGGAACATCAGGAACGCCCGGGTCCTAATGATCGGGGCCTACAGGCCTGAGGAGGGCATGGACCCGGCGACCAAGCGCCCCCTGAGGCTCATGGAGACTCTGGGCCGCATGGGCCGGGAGAAGCTCTATATCTCGATAGTGCTCCGGAGGCTGAAGGAGGCCGAGACCAGGAGGATGGTGGCCTCCATCTTCCCGCGGAACGACTTCCCGGAGAGGTTCTTGGATAGGATATTCAAGGACACGGAAGGCAACCCGTTCTTCGTCGAGGAGATACTGGATTCCCTGGTCCTGGACGAGGCCCTAGCAAGCGAGAAGGATGGCGTGTGGCACATCAAAGAGGAGATGGTCCACGCGCTCCCGTCGACCATCAAGGACGTGGTCCTGCGGCGCATCGACCGGCTGGAGGAGAACTACCGGAAGGTCCTGGAGACCGCCGCCGTCGTGGGCACGGAGTTCAACATCGACGTTCTGAGGACGGTCCTCGAGGCCGACGAGGAGGAGCTGCTGGTCGCGCTGGACGAGCTCGCTGGCATGAGGCTACTAAGGGAGGTGCCCGGGGGCGAATACTACACCTTCGACCACGGGGTCATACGCGAGGTCCTGTACGAGAACATGGGCCGCAACCTCCGGAGGATGATCCACAGGCGGGTGGCCGAGGTCCTGGAGAGGATGTTCACAGAGGACCCGGACTCCGTCGTCTACGACCTGGCGCGGCACTACGGAATGACCAAGGAGCACGAGAAGGCACTCTACTATTCCGTGAGGGCGGCCAGGAGGGCCATGAGGCTCTTCGCGCTCAAGGAGGCCAGGGAATATTTCAGCGACGCCGTGGGCCAGCTCTCCGAGGTCAAGGACCTGACGACGCTAGGCCTCGGCTCGAGAATCTCCGTCGAGGTCAACCTGCTGAACGAGGCGGCCAACGCGTCCTGGCATGTGGGGGACTACGAGCAGGCGAAGAGGTACACGACGCGCGTGCTGGAGCTGGCCCCTACGGAAGGCCTCTACAACGAGATGGCCCGGACCTATCTGTTGCGTGGGACCGTGGCCGAGATAAAGGGGGAGCGCGAGGAGGCGGTGCTGGACCTGGAGGCGGCCGTAGAGCTCTCCGAGAGGATCGGCGACCAGAAGGGAAAGCTCGAGGCCATCCACATCCTAGGCAGGCTCCACTGGAGGCTCGCCAACTACGACAAGGCCCTCGAGTACCTGAACGAATGCATAAGGGGGTCGGAGAGGATCAACGAGGCGCCGTTGCTGGCGAACGCGCTCATCACAAAGGGGAACGTCTACAACGTACGCGGGGATTTCGACGAGGCCATAAACCTCTACGAGCGGGGCCTGACCATAGCCAAGGACCACAACAGCACCTACGAGCTCATGAGGGCCTATAACAACCTGGGCGATCTTAACATGGACAGGAACGAGCTAGACACCGCCGAGGACTACTTCATGAAGTGCCTCGATGTCGCCGAGCGGAGCGGTGACCAGAGGTTCGTGGGCTACTCCCAGTCGAACCTCGGGGAGATACACATCAAGCGCGGGGATTTCGCGAAGGCCAAAATCTTCTCGACGAGGGCCCTCGAGATATTCACGCGGCTCGACGAGAAGGCCATGGTCGCCGCCGTCTATGACGACTTCGGCGTGATCTATACCAGCGAGAAGAACTGGACCGAGGCCACGGTATGCTTCGAGATCGCGATCAGCGCCCTGGAGACGCTCCAGCAACCGCACCCCCTTGCCAGGGCCCATTATGACTGCGCGCTCATGCTGAAGGAGAAAGGGGACCGGGTGGCGGCCGTGTCACAGTTCGAGGCGGCCCTGGAGATCTATAAGAAGGCCGGGTCCGCCGGCATGTCCAAGACCATCGAGCTGGAGCTGGCAGGGCTCCGCACAGGTGTAGAGCCGACAAGGGTCAACATCGTCGGGAGGGAACGGCCCCTTGCCGAGCTGCAGTACCTGCTCGAGGTCGGGACCGGCATCGCTCCGCCCGAAAGGACAGAGGCACCGCAGGGTGTGAAGCCCGTGAAGCGGTCAGGACTGTTCGTGCTCCTCGAGGGCGGGCAGGGTATGGGCAAAAGCAGGGTCGTGGAGGAGGTCATGGCCCTGGCGAGGAAGAGGAATGTGACCATCATCGTCGGCCGGTGCCTGAGGACCGAGACCTCCAATCCTTACTTCCCGTTCATACAGGCCCTGACGGAGCTGTTCAAGGGGAAGGACCAGGCGTCGCTGAGGCGTTTCATGCGCCGGGCCCCGCTGGAGGTGCTCGCGGTGCTGCCAGGGATGGGTGGCATCGGTATCAGGCCGGACGAGGGCCTCGTCGCGGCCCGGGCGGACCAGGGGACGACCGGGGGTCCGGGCACCGATGGCGACGAGGGGAAGGTGACGGACCTGGGAGCCATGAAGGACCGGATGTTCGAGGTCCTGTCGAGGCTCCTGCTGGAGTTCGACGAGCCGGTAGCGCTCATCCTTGAGGACCTCCACTATGCGGATGTCTCATCGCTGCAGGTCCTGGCGTACATTGCCCGCGAGATGGAAGGTTCCAAGACATTCATACTTGCCTCCTATTCGCCCGATGCCATAGTGCAAGGCAACTCCTTCGCGGACAACCTGAAGGTGCTCGACAAGGAGCCGACAGTCCATACCATCGAGCTCGAGAACCTGGAGCCGGCCCAGGTCCGTGAGCTCATCTTCCGGTTCCTGAGGGTGCAGGACATACCGATGTCCTTCGCCGAGGGCGTCCATAGGAGGACCAAGGGCAACCCCATGTTCGTGGAGGAGCTCCTGAAGGTCCTTCCCAAGGGCATGACGACGGAGGAACTGTCGCGCTTCGACCTGGACAAGGTCCATGTGCCAGGCACCGTCTCGGAGCTCATCGCAGGACTGCTGTCCAGGCTCTCACCGGAGGAGCGGGAGATGCTCGAGTACGCCGCCGTCGCGGGCAGCACCTTCCGGTCCAGGATGCTCTTCGAGACCATGGGCCTGGGACAGGACGCCGAGAGGACCAAGGAGATCAACGGTATACTTGAGGGGCTGGAGACCAAGATGTACCTGAGGGCCGTCGACGAGAACGTCCTATCGTTCGTGCACCCCATGGTCCAGCAGGTCGTATACGAGACCGTGCCGCTGGAGCGGCGCAGGAACCTGCACAAGGCATTCGGCAGGTCCTGGGAGAGGCTCGGCAAGGACGACCTGGAGGCCGTGGCCTTCGACCTGGCCTACCACTTCGGGAGGGGCGGGGCCGACGACAAGGCGTTCAGGTACCTCATGCTCGCGGGACAAAGGGCAGAGGCCATGTCGGCGCCGCGCGAGGCCGAGACCTTCTTCAGGGACGCCCTACGGTGCGCGGATTCCATGAGGATGAATCGCGGCGAGGAGAGCACCATCAGCGTCGGTGAGGTGCTGGCCGCGAGGCACCACTTGGACCAGGCGCTGGTGGCCCAGGGCAAGCTGGACGAGGCCATGGAGGTCTCCAGGGTCACGCTCTCCGTCGCCAGGGACGTCGGGGACATCAACCGCGAGGCCCAGGCCTTGATGGACATAGGGGAGATCACGAGCATAAGGTCATCCTGGGACGACGCCTGGTCCGCCTTTGACAGGGCCCGAGCGCTTTGCGAGGAGAGTGGCTTCAAGCGTGGCCTCTTCAGGGCCTACAAGGGCCTTGCATGGATATCCTGGAGGCGCGGCGAGTTCGAGAAGGCCCACGTACATGCCGCGGAATGCGTCAAGCTGGCCAACGAGCTCGACGACAAGCACCTGCTGGCACAGGCCTACATGGAGATGGCCGCGGCCCATGGTGAGAAAGGGGAGAACGAGGAGGCCATAGAGGTCGCCAGCAAGGCCAGGGCCATTTTCGAGGCGGCTGGGGATAAGGCGGCGTTGGCCAGGGCCCACAACAACCTTGGCGTGGCCTACCGTGAGAAGGGCGACCCCGTCGGCGCCATGAGCCATTTCGAGAAGTCCATAGCCATCAGCCGCGAGATAGGCGGCATCAGGATGATGGGCTATGCCATGACGAACCTGTCCGAGTGCCACCTGCTCATCGGGAACCTCGAGAAGGCCTATGACATATGCCAGAAGGCCCTAGCCATATTCCTGAAGCTCGACGAACCGTTCATGGTATCCTCATGCTACAGGAGGCTTGGGATGATCGAGCGCAAGCGGGGCAGGTACGAGGCCAGCGAGGCGCATATACTCAAGGCCATATCGATGATGGCATTGCTGGACAGCCCGGGCCATCACGCCGAGTCCCATTACGAGCTCGGGCTCCTCTATATCGACATGGGCAAGCTGGACAAGGCCAAGGAGGAGCTCGCTGCCGCCGTCGGGCTCTTCAAGCGTATCGGCATCAAGCCCGGCCAGGAGAAGTCCTTGAAGGTGCTTGCCGAGCTGGTCAAGATGATGGGGAAGGGCCTCGTGACCGGCGTGGGCCCGGGCGACCAAGATAAAGGGCAATAGGTTTTTAATGCCCGGCGTCGATGGCCATCCTGAGAGAGGGATTGGTCCGTTTGGCAGAGGGGCGGAAGGTTGATTCCGGCAGGCTCGTGACCTCGAGGTCGGAGCTCATAGGAAGGGACGACGAGCTCTTCGAGCTCATGAGCATGCTCGACGACACCATCAAGGGCGAGGGCGGGTTCATGCTCATAGAGGGCGAGGCCGGGGTCGGTAAGACAAGGCTCGTGCTGGAGTTCGATGCCAGGGCCAAGGCCAAGGGCGTCACCATGCTCACGGGCCACTGCATCGAGGGCGGGACGCCCTACCTGCCGTTCATAAACGCGCTCTCGGGCATCGTGGAGAAGACCGTGACCCCAAAGGCCGCGGGCATCAAGGAGGCCTTCATAATCCATAGCGACGGCAGGCTCCTCATACATAGGACCGCCGAGGACGTTTCCAGCGTCGACGATGACGTGATGAGCTCGACCCTGACCGCCATAAGGGAGTTCATAGGTCACTCCTTCAGCTCCGATACCGAGGGGAGCCTCAAGGAGGTAGCCTTCGGCAGGCACAAGGTCCTCATGGAGCAGGGGAAGATCGTGTACATCGCCATCGTCGCCGAGCCAGAGAGCACCGACCTGCTCATACCCCAGCTCCGCAGCGTCATAGCAGACTTCGAGGCCGGCTACGGCAAGATGCTCACGAACTGGAAGGGCGAGCTCACACCGGAGCTCATGGCCTCGGAAAGGATACTTGAGAAGCTGATGCAGGGCGGCTACACCGTCCCCGACGATACGGATGGGTCGATAAAGGAGGGCGGCCTTGCCCAGGACCGGGCGCGTCTCTTCGATTCCATAGCCCGGAAGGCCTCGGAGACCGCGAAGCAGACCCCGCTCATACTTTTCCTCGACGACCTGCAGTGGATGGACCCGTCGTCCCTGGACCTGCTGCAGTACATGGCCCGCATCTCCGCGGACGAGCGCATACTCATCATCGGGGCCTACAGGCCCGAGGACCTGGTGGACAACGAGACCCCGGACCAGACCCATGACCTGGTCAAGTTCCTCAGGAAGCTCAGCCGCGAGAAGCTCTATACGCTCATCAAGCTCAAGCGGCTCTCCAAGGACCAGACCGACCGTATGGTGGACTCCATCTTCCCGGGGAACACCTTCTCGCTGGACTTCACGGAGAAGGTGTTCGACGAGGCAAAGGGCAACCCGCTCTTCACGGAGGAGATACTGAGGGAGCTCCTGGAGAGCAGCGTCATCTTCCAGAAGGAGCAGGGCTGGGCCAATACGCAGGTCGAGGAGATACGGCTCCCGAGCACCATCAAGGACGTGGTCATGCGGCGCCTCGGGCGGTTGGGGGAACGCAAGCTCGAGATATTGCAGTACGCGGCCACGGGCGGGGCGGAGTTCAGCTACGAGGTGCTGCAGAAGGCCATGGGCTGGAAGGAGGACGAGATCATAGAGGAGCTGGACGAGCTGGTCAAGCTCCGCGTCCTGAGGGAGAGCGCCGGCGAGGGAAGGTACACCTTCGACCACGAGGTCATCCGCGAGGTCATCTACGACGGCATGAGCAGGCTCGCTCGGCGGAGGGTCCACGAGAAGGTCGCCCAGTCCCTACTGGACCTCCACAAGGACGATATTTCCTCGGTCTGCTACGAGCTCGCGCACCATTTCGCCAACACGCGCGACCGCGAGCAGGCCATCAAGTTCAACCTGATGGCCGGCGACAAGGCCATGAAGTCCGGCGCCGCCGCCGAGGCCGTGAGGTTCTTCGAGGTCGCCGTCGCGAACCTGGAGCCGGACGTGGAGACATCGAAGGAGGCCAGGGAGAAGGAGATGATGGTCTTCTACGACCTGGGCCGGTGCCACGGCATGCTCGGCGAATGGGAGCTGGCCCTGAGCTTCTACGGCAATGCCATCGACGAGGCCAAGGTGCTCGGCGATAAGAGTAGGGAGGCCTGGGCGCTTTCCAGGGTCGGTGACGAGTACAAGCTGCAGAACGAGTTCCCGAAGGCCATGGAGAACTACAGCAAGGCCCTGGCCCTGTTCGGGGAGATCGGCGACAAGGAGGGCCTTGGTCAGGCCAACAGGGGCATCGGGCAGGTATTCTGGCGCCAGGCCGAGTTCGAGATCGCGATAGAGCACCTGAACCAGGCCGTCGCGATATTCTCTAAAGAGGGCATGAAGAAGGCCCTGGGCGCGACCCTGGTGGACCTGGGGAACGTGAACAAGGTCAAGGGCGATAAGGACACGGCCATCGAGAAGTACACCGAGGGCCTGAAGATACTCGAGGAAGTGGGGGACAAGTTCGAGCTCGCCCGGGTCCACAATAACATCGGTTCCTTCCACCTGGACATATCGAAGGACCTCGTGAAGAGCCTGCTCCACTTCGACAAGTGCCTCGTCCTGGCCAAGGAGACCAACGACGCCCGGGGCCAGGGTTACAGCTTGGCCGGCATCTGCTCCATCTACATCGAGAAGGGCGACCTTGTAAGGGCCGAGGAGTACGCCAGGGCGGCGCTGAAGATATTCATGAAGCTCGGCGAGGACTACATGGTCGCGGCCTGCCATTCCAGGTTCGGCGCGATAGCTCGACGCAGGGGCAACTTCCAGAAGGCCGTGGAGGAGATCCGCAGGGCCGTCGAGATGTTCAAGGAGAGGAACCTCAAGTACGATTACGGCAACGGCCTCATGGAACTGGCCACGGTCTACATCGACATGGGCCTCATGGACGAGGCCGAGGAGTCGCTCACCCAGGCGCTGAACATCGCCGAGGAGATAGGATCGGTTGTGCTGGCGCAAGATGTCCTAAACAAGTTCGCGGACCTCAAGTGAGGGCCTACCTTATTTCCTTACAGACCTTGACCGCGGCGTCGACGATCTCGCCCGCGACGCCGAGGTAGTTCCTCGGGTCCACGGCGGCCTCGACGTCCTTGACGGTCAGGTGTTTCTTGACCTTCTTGTCGGCCTTCAGCAGGTCCCCGAGGGTCTTGCCGGTCTTATTGGCCCTCATCGATAGCTGCCGCACGAGCTCGTGGGCGTCCTGCCGGCCCATGCCATTGTCCACCAGGGCCATTATGATGGGCTCGGCCATGATCTCCGCCTTGGCCTTGTCCAAGTTCTCGAGCATACGGGCCTTGTCCACATGGAGGCCCTTGAAGACATCGACGGTGTTCCTAAGAAGATGGTCCGTAAGCACGAAGGCGTGCGGTATGGTGAACCGCTCGGCGCTGGAGTTGGTCAGGTCCCGCTCATGCCAGGTCGGTATGTTCTCGATGGATGTTATGAGAAGGCCCCGGACGACCCTGGCGAGCCCGCAGATGTTCTCGCTCGTGATGGGGTTCCTCTTCTGGGCCATAGTGGAGCTGCCGACCTGCTTTTTGGCATCGAAGTACTCCTGGACCTCGCCGATCTCGCGCCGCTGCAGGTTCCTCACCTCGGTGGCGAACTTCTCGAGGGAGGATGCGATGTTGGCCAGGTGGAAGGCCATCTCGGCGTGGCGGTCCCTTTGCAGTATCTGGGTCGTCGCGATGGGGGCCGCTAGGCCAAGGTCCTCCATCACGAGGTCCTGGAGCTTGAGGGCCTTCTTGCCGAAGGACGCGCCCGTCCCGACGGCGCCGAGCATCTTGCCGACGCAGATACGGGGCCGCATCTCGCGGAGCCTTTCCAGATGCCGGACCATCTCCAATGCGTATACGGCCATCTTGAGGCCGAAGGTCGTCGGTATGGCCCACTGGCCGTGGGTCCTGCCGACCATAATCGTGTTCCTGTGCTTCTGGGCGAGACCGGCAAGCTCATGGATGACATTGATGACGTCCTTCTCGATTATGGCCAGGGCCTCCTTGATCTGGATGGCCGTGGCCGTGTCGATGATGTCGTTGCTGGTGGCACCGAGATGGACGTACTTCCCGGCCTCGGGGTCGCACTGCTCGGTGAGGGCCTTCACGACGGCCATTATGTCGTGCTTTATCTCGGCCTCTATCTGGGCCACGCGGGCCGGCTTCACGGAGCCGTCGCAGGCCTTCTTGGATATCTCCTTTGCGGCGGATTCCGGTATGGTCCCCAGCTTCGCGTGGGCCCTGGCCAGGGTGGCCTCCACCTGGAGGAGGCACTTCAGCTTGTTCTCGTCGCTGAAGATGGTCTTCATCGATGGGTGGCCATACCTGAAGTCAAGCGGGCAGACAGACTTCTCGGACATATGAATGGAAGATGGTTGGCAGGCATAAATAGGTTTCCAAAAACGGCTGGTGAAACTTTCACCGACCCCTACTCAACGTATTTATAAAAGTTCCTCCAATGATAAATCATGCGAGGGGAAGGTAGGCGCAACCCGCACCATGCCAAGGGTTCCTACGCCGTGCCGGTCAACAGCGGAGCCTCTTCCCGAGAGGGGGCCGCGGTCCAGACCCTTTTCAAGGACGACCGGAAGCCCATCAACGAGTACGACGGCAGTCTCTGCGTCCCATGCAAGGGGGCCAAGCTCCTGTGCGGTAAGAGCCGCTGCCCGCTACTCGTGAAGTTCTATGCCCGCCAGAAGGCCCTGCCGATGATAGACCGGCTCGAGCTGGAGGGCTCGAGCCCGCCCAGCGTCTTCGTGGGCCGCTGGGGCTATCCCAAGGTCCTTGTTGGCCCCATGATACCTCCTATCAAGGGTGACACATCCATCATGGACCTACCCGAGCTGTGGCTCGGGAAGACCATCGATGAGATCGTGGACTTCAGGACAATGCTCGTGAGGGGCATGCATCCGGTCCACATCATGAATGTCGAGGACGGCGGGCGCATCGTGGACATGACACGCGAAATCGCCATGGCCAAGGACCCGTCCGACGTCGAGGCCGAGTTCACGAAGAAGCCCCGCGGTCGGCTTGTCCTCGACGACGATGTCCAACCGTTGGGGCCCTCGGCGCCCCTCAAGGCCTTGGACACATCGAGTATAAAGATAGACCAGCGCATCGAGAAGGCCTACGACGACACGGACCTGCTGTCCAGGGACGCCGTCATGGGCCTCTACAGGAACGGGACATTCCTGACCAGGATCCAGCGGGCATTCTCCGTCGGTTCCTTCGGCCTCGGGGACAATAGGAGGTTCGTGCCCACCCGCTGGAGCATCACGGCCGTGGATACCATGATCGGCCTAGAGCTGATGAAGAAGGTCAAGCATTACCCGTTCATTAACGAATACCGTGTCTACGAATCCTTCGAGCTCGACAATAGGTTCGAGGTGCTGATGCTGCCGATGGCATGGCAGTACGAGCTCATCGAGGCATGGTATCCCAACACCGTTTGGAACCCGATGGGAAAGGGCATCGAGATAATGTCCGACGCCGAAGGTTACAATGGACGGAAGGACTACGCATCCATCGGCGGATGTTATTATGCGGCCCGTCTGGCGGTCTGCGAGCAGCTCGAGAAGGAAAGAAGGCAGGCGGCGGTGACCATCTGGAGAGAGGCGCATCCTGGCTACATATTGCCAGTGGGCGTCTGGAACGTCAGAGAGAATGTTCGCAATGCCCTCAGAAAGGGACCACATTGTTTCAACACGATGAAGGAGGCCTTCGACTTCATCGCCACGAGGCTCGATATCGGCATCCCGCGGTGGGTCAGGCAGTCCGCCGTCATGAAGGATGCGATTTATCAGAAGAGGATCGACGATTATTACGACAAGGAGGGGAAGGATGGCCCGTCAGACGGGGCTAGACCTGTTCACCACATCGGGGGCCAGTAAGAAGGACCCGGTGGCCTCGGGTGCGGCCCGCGGCATCGTTGTTCACGACGTCGAGGCGAGGACCGCCCTCCAACCGTCCGGACTTCTGGGCCTCGACTACGCGCTCAATCCTTACAAAGGCTGTGAGCACGCATGTGTCTACTGCTATGCTCCTTTCATCCTGAAGGAGACAAGGCCCTGGGGGACCTTCGTCGATGTCCGCAGGAACATACCCCAGGTGCTTGCCAAGGAGCTCAGGGAGAAACAGAAGGGTGTCATCGGCATAGGCACCGTGACGGACCCGTACCAACCGGTCGAGGTCGACGCGAAGCTTACAAGGATGTGCCTCGAGGTCATATTGCGGAAGGACTGGCCCGTTGTGGTCCAGACCAAGAGCGCCCTCGTGACAAGGGACATCGACCTCCTGTCCAACTTCACTAAAGCAGAGGTCGGGATGACGGTAACGGCGATGGACGACAGGTCCAGGAAGCTGTACGAACCGCTCACATCGCCGGTAAAGGCCCAGTTCAAGGCCCTGAAGAAGTTGGGGGAGGCAGGGATCAAGACATGGGTCTACGTCGGGCCCATTATACCGTTCGTTACCGAGAAGGGCCTGCAGAGGCTCGTCGATGAGGTGAAGAACGCAAGTGTCAGGACCGTCATGGTCGACGGCCTGAGGGCCAGAGGAGATTCCTGGGAAAGTGTCGAGCGGGCCCTGGCCGGTCTCAGCCCTGGGGTCCTTGGTGACATCCAGAACATCCGCAAGGAACTGAACGGCAGGGTCTATTTCCGGAAGGTCGCGGCGAACCTCGAAGGATTGTGCAGGGCGGCCGGTATCGAATGCAAAGTTTTCGTCGATAATGATAAAGTATAGGCCTCGGTGGCGTCGGTTCGGGTCAGTGATACCCAGTAGTTTAACTTTTCACAGGACCCTGGACAATCCTTAATACCAAAGATAGAAATCCCGAGTATGTGAAACAAGCGTCCCTTGGGGATTATGCCCCAGAACTGCAGCCCGTGGCCTCGCCCCCAGCCGAGCACAAAGATTGCTTCAAGATTGTGGATGAGATCATCGTCCATCCGATGATCGCCGAGAAGGCCGTGGCCCACCGGGCGTTCCAGCTCGATATCGCCCTTAAAGCCCTGGAGAAGGACACGCTCGTCGTCATACCGACCGGACTTGGGAAAACTATAATCGCCGCCCTAGTGGCCGCGGAGGTCCTTCACCACGGCAAGGGCAAGGTCCTCTTCCTGGCCCCGACGAAGCCGCTGGCCCAGCAGCACATGCAAAGCTTCGGGAGGCTCCTGCCGCCGCTCATTCCCATGGGGCTTTTCACGGGCTCCACCCCGGCCCCGAAGAGAAAGCTGCTATGGGACCAGATGAAGGTCGTCTTCGCGACACCGCAGGGCATCCAGAACGACCTCGAGGCCCGCAACTACAATCTCGGCGACGTTGGTCTGGTGATCTTCGACGAGGCACACAGGTCCGTAGGCGATTACGCGTACGTTGCGATATCAAAGGCCTACCACGAGCAGCGGCCGAACCATCTCATACTTGCCCTGACGGCCTCCCCCGGTTCCGAGAAGGAGAAGATAAACGAGGTGATGCAGAACCTCGGCATCGACAGGGTCGAGGCAAGGACCGAGGAGGACCCGGACGTGGCCCCCTATATCCAGGACACGGACGTCGAATGGAGGAAGGTCAAGCTCACAACGTACATGATCAGGGCCCGGAGGGCCTTGGACGACGCCTTCACCGAGCACACGAACAAGATCAAGAGGTTCGGGTTCATCAGGCATAGGAAGAAAGGCCAGGTGGTGACCAAGAAGGACATCCTATCCGCCGGAAAGGAGATAATGGCCAGGCTGAAGTCACAGCCCGGCAACAAAGGCTCCATGTTCGGGGCCCTGTATCACCAGTCGGTGTCCCTCCACATCGCGACCTGTCTGGAGCTCCTGGAGACCCAGGGCGTGGACCCGACGCTGGCCTACATGAACAGGCTAAGGACCGCGGAGAAACCCAAGAAGTCCGTCGCGGCCTTCCTGAAGGACGAGAACGTCCTGCGGGCCTTCGACCATCTTTCCAGCCACAGGGGGGTCTCCCACCCGAAGGTGGACGAGCTCATGAACGTGCTCAGGGACCAGTTCGGCAGGAACAAGGATACCCTTGTCATCGTCTTCAGCCAGTACCGGGACACGATACTGGGCCTGGCCGAGGGCGTCAGGGCCGCCGGCTACGCCACCGAGAGGTTCGTGGGCCAGGCGGACAGGGACGGGGACGCAGGTCTGAGCCAGAAGGAGCAGGGGGAGATCCTGGACAGGTTCCGGAGGAGGGAGTTCAATGTCCTCGTGGCGAGCCAGGTGGCGGAGGAGGGGCTGGACATACCGGCCGTGGACATGGTGGTGTTCTACGAGCCAATCCCCAGCGCCGTGAGGTCCATACAGCGGCGGGGGAGGACCGGCAGGAACGAGGTCGGGAGGGTGGTGGTCCTGATGACGGAGGATTCCAGGGACGAGGGGTTCTTCTATGCCGAGATGGGGCGGGAGAACAAGATGAGGAAGATCGTCAAGAGGATGGCCGGGAGACGGAGCGTTTAGACATTTCAACTCGAAAGCATCGAGGCGAATTGATTTAAAGGACCGTTCCATCGAATTTAAATATCACCCATAACAAAAGCAATGGTCGATAGCCCAGAGGAATCCGTATGTCCGATATCAGGGTCGGCCTAGGGCCAGTCATCATCATGGTGATGCTGCTTTTCATCCAATCTCCGGTCCCCTTCGTCGGTGCCTCCGGGGAGGGCCCCGCCAGCGAGCCCGCCCAGATCTACAACCCCATTTTCATAACCCTCGAGACAAATGCGAGCGCCGACATCTCGAACACCTCCGGCGGGCAGGCCATCTTCGAGGGTACCATAACGAACACGGCCCCGCTCATGAAGGTCAATGCCACCTTCAAGGTCGAATCGAACGGATGGACCGCCAGCGTCGACCCGCAGAGCCTGGATTTCCAGGGCAGGGCCAACAGGACCTTCAAGTTCATCATCGACGTCCCGGCCGGGGAGGTCAACGGGACCACGGGTACCGCCCAGGCCACCATCATCGTCCATGGCACGGCGCCGGGACGGGCCTATAACGACACCGTCAGCCAGACCATCACCGCCACGGCCTTGAACTCGGCCTACCTGACCAGCGGCGATGGAGGGACGGGCGGCCCGGGCGGTGTGACCATCACGACCAATCTCAACAATACGAAGCCCGCCTCGACCTCCCCGTTGACGCCTTACATTCCGTACATAGCCGCCTTTGCAGTTATCGGTATCGTCATCGGAGCGGTCATCAAGTTCAAGGCTAGGAAGGAGAAGCGCGAGGCCATGGAGAAGAGCAAGAAGTCTATTTAGGGGAATTAATCTTCGCCACCGCTCCGGCCGCGATCTCACTGTTTATCTCGTAACCTATCCCGTTCCTCCGGAGGTCCCTCGCCGCTAGCAACACGGTCCCCGACCCCATGAAGGGGTCCAGCACGGTCTCCCCGACGAAGGAGAAGGCCCGGATGAGCCTCGCCGGCAGTTCGTAAGGGAACGGCGCTATGTGGGTCCTCCGGTCCCCGCTGCCCTCGGGTTTGATGGTCCAGACATCCGTCTTCTTGATGGAGATCCAGAAGTCCTTGTCGAGCTTGGATGCCTCGCGCTGTTCTTCGGTCAAATGGGTATATTTCTTGAAGCCCTTCGTGGCGGGCCTTTCGAGCTCTAATATGAACTCGTGGGCATGGTTGAGCAAGATGCCACCAGGATAAGGATAGGTACCGAAGTGGGCCCTGACCGAATTCGGCTTGTGCCAGACGATGTCGCGCTTGAAGATGAAGCCTATGGCCTCGCAGACCTCCACGGTCCTCCCGACGAGGTTCAGGGACCGGAAGCTGTTGTCCGTCCTGATGGGAAGGTTCATGATGTTGATGAAGGCCTTCCTGCCGGGCTGCAGGACCCGGTAGACCTCCCGCCAGACCCTTGAGATCTCCCCGAACCACTCATCCAGGTCGTGGAGGTTCCCCAGGTCGTTCTCGACCCGCTCCTTGGAGTACATCTTCGTGTTGAAGTAGGGCGGCGAGGTCACGACCATGTGAACCGACCGGTCGGGCACCTCGGACATCTCATGAGAGCTCTTGACATAGATTGTTTGGATTGTGCCATTCCCCTTTAGCACATTTGCGCCCTCGACGCAAGGAAGCGGCTTCTTCGACGCCCGGACGCATCCGCTCCGCTCGAGCTCCTGCAGGTCCTTGAGGTCGAACCTGAGTTGTGTGCTCGCGGCCTTGTGGGCCCTGAGTGTACCGTCCTTCACGAGCCTGTGGACCTTCTTGACGGATGTCCCGAGGTATTTCGCTGCCTCTATGGCCGAAAGATATTTCCTATCCCTGTAATCGTCCATCCTGTGGTCCGTCCCAGGTCAAGATAACGGCCCATCGATAGATTAACCTTCTGACGACGGGGTATGGGTGATATATGATTATGGACAACAACGATTTTGCCGCCCCTGTTCTCCTTTTCCGTCGCCTATGTTCCAGACAATATTGCTCGAGAATTGGTCTTGATACGGTGATATCACTGTAATTGACAAAATCGTTAAATACTACTAAGTACTACATGTAGTATTTATGAGAACAATCGTTGACTGGTCTCAAAAACGTCAGAAGCACGTCCTTGAACGGATGATACTTCGAGGGATATCCAGGGCGGAGTTCCATGAGGCCCTTTCCAAGGGAAGGAAGAGGGTCCGGCAGGGCAATCTCGTCGAAGCGGTCTATAGATACTACTCCATCGTGTACGAGGAGATTCGGTTCAAGGATGGAAGGAAGATCTATCCGGTCACGGTGAAGGTGATAATATGAGAAAATCCGAGAAGGTTCTCCCCTATCCGTGCAGGTGTGGCGGAAAGCTTGTGAAGTCCCCGATACATGTCGAATATTTCGGGATTGATTTCGGAATCCGAGAAGGAAATGTCTGCACGAAATGTGGCGACGAGTACCTGACCGAAGAGGTCTGGCAGGAAATAGAGGATAGGGCGAAGGGCATCGGCCTCTTCGCGATCGAGAGGAAAGTGCGGGTCCGAAAATCCGGCAATTCGCTCGTCGTCACGATCCCGCCCGAGATTGCGAAATATTTGAACATAAGAAAGGAAACCCTCTTGAGCCTGGTCCCAACCGGTAAGAGAAAGGTCGAAATCGAGTTGGCGGAATAGAGGGATAGGCAGCGAAAACGATTTCGAAGGAGAAACCCTTGACGGGGTGACAGGGGGTATTCGATCTAGAAGTTGATATGCGCCATGAAGACCTCTTGGAAATCCTTCCTCCCGGCGAGGTCTATGTGGTTCATTCTCTTTTGTATGTTCTCGGCCCTGGCCCTCTCGGTCATGGAGACCAGGGCGCGCTTGGCCCCGATGGCAGCGGCGTTCCCGATGGAGACGATCTTCTTGGGGTCGATCCTCGGGATGAGACCTATGTCCATGGCGCTGTGCCGGTCGATGTAGTTGCCGAATGCGCCTGCGATGTATATGTCGTCAATGTCCTCGGGAGTGATGCCGGCCACGGAAAGCGTGATGGAGATGCCGGATGCGATGGCTGCCTTGGCCAGCTGCAATTGGCGAATGTCCTTCTGCGTGACAACGATATCCTTGCCCGTGTCCGTGGCCTCCTTCGGGGCCACCACGAGCTCGAGACCGTCGGCGCCATGCCGAACGGCCCCCTTGACGTCCTCTTTGAGCTTGCCGCTCGAGTCCATGAGTCCGGCCTTGAGCAGGTGCGCAGCAATGTCGACGAGGCCGGAGCCTGTTATGCCCCTGGGCTTGACGCCACCGACGACGCTATAGACCAGCTTTCCGCTGTCGACCTTGACGTAACTGATGGCGCCCGTGCTGGCCCGCATGCCGCAACTTATCTGGGCGCCCTCGAAGGCCGGGCCCGCGGGCGATGTGCAGCCGTGGATCTTGCCTTTTGAGCAGAGCATGATCTCACCATTGGTCCCTATGTCCAGCGCTAGCCGGGTCCCGGTGTAGGCGTCCAGGGCCGCGGTCAATGCGACGGCCGCTGCGTCGGAGCCTAGGAAACCAGCGAAGACCGGCAGCGCGTAGACCTGGGCCACGGGGCTGATCTCCAGCCCGAGCTTCTTCGCCGGCGCTGTGAGAGGCCCCGCGTGGGCCGGCAGGTAGGGCGCTTGGCCCAGGGTATCGACGGGCAAGCCGAAGAAGAAGTGGTGCATGCAGGTGTTCCCTGCGAAGACGACCTCGAAGACCGTCTTGGGGTTCACCGAGGCCTCCTTGCAGGCTTCCTTGATGAGCGAGTTGACGACATCCCGGGCCTTGTGGACCATCTCCTCATAGCCCTCGGTCGTGGAGGCGAACTTTATCCTTGTGATGACATCGTCGCCGCGTACCACCTGCGGGTTCAGGGCCACGGTGGATTTGACGGTATCGCCGTCCTTCAGGTCCACCAGATGGCAGACCACCGTCGTGGTCCCCAGGTCGATGGCGGCGCCATAGACCGCTAGATTCTCTCCTTTGTGCTTGGCCACGACCTTGTCGCCGAAGAGCACATAGGTCATCTTCTCGCCGCTCTCCAGTTCCTGGACCTTGGCCGTGACGTTGGGGACCGGCACCGTGGCGGATTCAAGGCCTGTCATGAGGATCAGGTGCTTGTACATCCGGCTGTCCTTCGGAACCTCGATGGTGCAGTCGGACCTGAGGCGTACCCTGCAGGCGAGCCTGAGACCTTCGTGGAGCTCTTCCGCGGTCAAGGCCTCCCGGTCAGCGGGCAGCGTGTCGGGCGGCCTCTCCCCGAGGTACGGCACCACGCGGACCTTGCACTTGCCGCAGGTGCCTTGGCCTCCGCAGGGACCCTCTATGCCGATGCCACCCCTGACGGCGGCCTCGAGGATGGTGGAGCCCCTCGGGACCTTGACCTTCCGCCCATCAGGCTGGAAGGATACGGTGATCATCTCGTTCTCGTCCGGCATGGTCGCTCCTCAATATCCCGATAGGGATAAAGAAGTTTATGATTATGGACCTTTTCCGATGGTCTGGGGGATCGGTGCTGCTGGTGGGGCTGTCACCGGTGGCAGGAATGCGGCGGCAATCTCCGCGCTCATCCTGGTCCGGAGCTCCTCTATCCTATTTCGGTTGATCATGTTCTCAGGGCCGATACCGATCTCGACCACCGGCATCCCTGCGATGAGGGTGTAATATAGACGGACCTTGAAGTCGGTCCCCGCGATATCGAAGTAGGTTATCCAGAGCGTTATGGTCCGGTGCGTGCTCGTCTCGGTGAACATGTAGCCGTTCCGCCGGAGGAAATCGGTCAGCATGGCATAGAACCATTCCCGGTTCAACCGGGAATCCTGGAAGGCGGCGAAATACCAGTCCTTCTTATCGCGGTTCATCTGTTTTATCTTAATCGAAACGAACAGCATCACGATCACCGTGCTGACCGTTCCTATGATGAGTATGACCTGGAGGTTGCTATAGTCAACGAGGCTGGCGATCAGCCACACGATGAAAACGATCAGGAACCAGACGAGGAAAAGCAGAGGTATGATTAACGCTGCCTTCAGGCGGCGCATCTTCTTCACATCGTAGAACTCCCACTTGTTCGTGACCAGCCCATCGATCTCTGCCATCGATGATTTCCCCCTAGCCCGTTAGTCATTCTCCCCTTTATCATATATTTTCTAAATTGTTGATTATAGATATGAGTGGAGGAGTAGACCTGTCTGTGAATGGCGATCTGGCATTAAAAAATCTTCGCTAAAAGATAAGTATCTTCCTGAAACTTCAGAGCTCGACCGGCTCGGTCCTGCGCTTCTTCATCTCCTTGATGAGCTCCGCGCCGTCGACGACCATCTCGGGCGTGAAGACCCCTCTCTCCTTGACCTCGCCATTGACGAGCATCTGGGCGATAATAGATGTCGGGAAGGCCGTCGTCCTCATCATCGAGGACATCCCCGTGGCCGGGTCGGCCCTGTCGATCATCTGCATGTTAAGTTTCGTGTCCTGGCCGCCCTTCTGGCCGATGGCCTCGATGCGCAGGAGGGTCGCATCCAGGCTGTCCTTAGGAAGGTGCCTAGCAAGCGTGTCCTCCAACAGTTCCCTGGGAGAGACGGACCGTTCACCGACCTTGATGGCCTTGTAATCCATCATGCCCAGGTCGAGGAATGTCTTGAAAATGGCGCAGTGGCCAGGGTACCTCAAGGTCTTGTAGTACATCGTGTCGAGCTTGCCCGCGAACCTCTTGACCATCATGCTGATGCCGCCCGATGTGTTGAAGGCCTCGAGCCTGCCGAAGGGCGGCGGGAACTCGACCTCCTCGAGGTCCGTGAGTGGCTTCAGCTTGACCTTCCGTCCCTTGATGATGGCGTCGCAGGGCTCGACGTACTCGTTTATGAGGCCCTGCATCGAGAAGAGCTGCATGTAGTTGAGCGGCGGCTTGGGCTCCTGCGGGAGGCCGCCGACGAATATCTTCAGGCTCTTTGGGGCGTCCAGGTGCTTCATCAGCCATGTCGCCATGACATTGGCCATGCCTGGGGCAAGGCCGCAGTTCGGAAGGATGGTGACGCCGGCCCTTTTGGCGTCCTTGGACATCTTGAACTGTGCCTCGACTACATCCATGTTGCCGCCCAGGTCGCACATATGGCAGCCGTTCCTGATGGCCAGGTTCGTCAGGCCGACATTCAATATGTAGCTCGTAGCGTTAATGAGCGCAGAGCGGCCCTTGATGAGATTGGACGTGGCGGCCTTGTCCTTGGCGTTCAGCTTGACGGTCTTGAGGCCTTCCTTTCCATATCTCTTCTTGACCGCATCCAGCTTGGCCTTGTCCATATCGGCCACCGTTACATCGTCGACACCGGAGTTGACCATCAGGTCATGGATGAGGGCCCGACCCATGAGACCAGCACCCAATATTAGGTATGACATGAAGGGGGAAACATGCTATTCTGTAGATAATTCTTATGCAATTAATTTTTAGATAATTATTTTAATCATCGTTGCATAATCATGACAGATGTGCGAACTCCTAGGAATGAACTTCAATAGCCCCATCCGCCCTAGCATGTCCTTCCGTGGTCTCACGGCCCAAAGCAAGAGCAACCCGCACGGCTGGGGCATCGCCCTCTATCCGGACGAGTCGGCCCTCGTCGTGAAGGAGCCGATAAAGGCGGACGTGAGCTTGCTGGCCAAGTTCTTCGAGACCTATTCGGAGTACACCTCCAAGGTCGTAATGGCCCATGTGCGCAAGTCCACGATGGGCAGCGTCTCCTTCAAGAACACACATCCGTTCAGGAGGGAGGTCTGGGGCCGCGAGTACACCTTCTGCCACAAGGGGACCGTGAACAACCTGGAGAAGTTCCCATTGGGGGCCAACAAGCCCCTCGGGCAGACGGACTCCGAGGTGGTCTTTTGCCATCTCATCAAGTGCTTCGAGGACCGGAAGATCACCAACTGGGACAAGGAGCAGTTCGACTGGCTCGCGACCAAGTTCAAGGAGATGTCGGACAACGGCTACTTCAATGTCCTGCTCTCGGACGGGGAGCACCTGTTCTGCTATCACGACACGGACGGCCAGGCCAAGATTTACTATTATTTCAACGAGCCGGCGGTCAAGGAGATAAAGCTCCTGTCGGACAACTGGTACATCGAGGTCCTGCTCGAGAAGGACCAGGTCCAGACCGGTTATCTCATCGCCTCGAAGAAGATCAGCGATGCGGACTGGCAGGAGCTGCTGCCCGAGGAGCTCCTCGTCTTCGAGAACGGGAAGATAGTCTATTCGAACAAGCGGACCATCTGAAGTAAGGGAATTATTATCTTTGGACAATGAGTTGTGGTCAGGGATACCATGCCTGGCACGGTCACTGATAAAATGGCGGAGGACATGCGCAAGGCCATAATTGACGGCGATGCGCCCGGGGCCGAGGCACTGGCCCGACAGGCCTTGGATGCCGGTATCCCGCCGGTCAAAGCGATAGAGGAAGGCTTCGTCCCTGGCCTGAAGAGGATGGGCGAGCTCTTCGAGACCGGGGAGGTCTTCCTGCCAGAGCTGATGCTCGCCGGTGAGGCTATGAAAGCCGCCGTGAAGGTGCTCGGTCCCGCCATCAAGGCCGCGGGCGGCGGGAAGGGTTCGAGGCACGTCATAGTCCTCGGGACCGTCGAGGGCGACATTCATGAGATAGGCAAGAACATCGTTGGCATCATCTTCGAGACCTCGGGCTTCGAGGTCATCGACCTCGGGATGGACGTCAAGGCCGAGGCCTTCGTGAAAGCGGCCAGGGAAAATAATGCGAGCATCATCGGCGCCTCGGCCCTGCTGACCACTACCATGGAACACCAGAGGGAGATAGTCGAGCAGGCCCGAAAGGAGGGATCGAAGGCCAAGGTCATCGTCGGTGGGGCCCCGGTGGACCAGGCCTGGGCCGACAGCATCGGCGCGGACGGCTACGCCGGGACCGCGAAGGACGCCGTCGACCTCGTCGAAAGGCTCCTGAAGGAAGGCCGTTCATGAGGCCCACCTTCAGGGTCCTCAGCGATGACGATATGGTCCAGGTCCACGAGGCCTCGGTCCGGATCCTGGGCAGGACCGGCGTCAAGGTGGAGCACGAGGGCGCGCGGGCCATGCTGCTCAAGGCCGGGGCCGAGAAAGGTGACAAGGCCAATATCGTAAGGATCCCCGAAACGCTCATCGACGACTCCATGAACAAGGCACCGTCGGGGATAACGCTCATCGGCCATGGAGGCAAACGCGAGGTGCGACTCGAGGGCGATAAGGTCCATTTCAATCCCGGCTCGGCGGCCATGTTCATAAGGGACTACGAGACCTACGACATACGGCCATCTACCGTCGAGGACCTGAGGCGCTTCGTCATGCTCGCGGATGCCCTCGAGTTCATGTCCATGCAGAGCACGGCCCTGGTGGCCTCGGACGTCCCGAAGGCCCTGGGGGACATCTATCGGCTCTTCGTCGTCCTTAGCAACTCCAACAAACCCGTCGTCACGGGCGCCTTCGAGGCCGACGGGGTCCCCTTGATGAACGGCCTCCTCGAGGCCGCGGGCCAGAAGGAGAACGGAGCCCCCATGGCCATCTTCGACTGCTGCCCGACGGCGCCCCTGATGTGGGGCCACATACCGGTCCAGAACCTGCTGGATTGCGCGGACCTTGGAATCCCGGCCGAGATCGTCACGATGCCGGAGCTCGGTGCTACCTCGCCCGCGACCATAGCCGGAGCCGTCACCCAGGGGAACGCCGAGTTCCTGAGCGGCCTCGTGATGTCACAGTTACGGCGGAAGGGCGCCCCGATCATCTTCGGCGGCTCCGCGACGACCTTCGACATGAGGTACGCGACGCCCAGGCTCGGTTCCGTCGAGACCGCCATGCTCGCCACAGGCCTGGCCCAGATGGGCAGGTCCTACAAGGTACCGACGCACGCATACCTGGCCCTGAGCGATTCCAAGTGTGTGGACGCCCAGGCCGGCCTCGAGACGATGACGGGGGCGCTGTTAGGCGTCCTGGCGGGAATAAACAACATCTCCGGCCCGGGAATGCTCAGTTCCGAGAACTGCCAGTCCCTCGAGAAGCTGGTCATAGACAATGACATCTGCGGTATGGCCCTGAGGCTCGGGAGAGGTATCTCCGTCGACACAGAGACCATCGCCGAGGAGCTGATATCACATTGCTCCCCAGGCGGCAACTTCCTTGCCAACAAGCACACCCTCAAGTGGTTCAGGACCGAGACCTTCATGCCATCGACGGTGATCGACCGGCAGGTGGCCAAGAAATGGAAGGACGAGGGCTCCAAGGACGCGGCCAAGCGGGCCAGGGAGGTCGCGGAGAGGCTCATCAAGGAGAAAGGCAATGGGCCCCTCGACAAAGACCTGGTGAATGCCCTGAAGGATGCCCTCCTGAAGGCCTCGGAAAAGCGGGGCGTCAAGGCTTCGGCAATACCGCTCTGAAAAGGCATCTCAGGGCCGTCCCAACATATATTTAAATAGTGAAAGGTTTTTTTCTAACCAGAGGGATTTCAGTGAAGACACGGAAATTGACATTGATGGTCGTGACGAGCTTTGTGATCCTGGCCCTGATGGCAATGGTGCCAGAACCCGTAGCTGCATTCCATGAATCGGACTCGGCAACGGTCCAGGCCGGAGAATATCTCTACTTCTCGTCGGGGGACCTCGGCTCCGGGTCGAGCGGTTGGAAGGTGACCTACTCGGTCTCGGTCAGGTCCTATGACCCCAACTTCGATACCTTCCTGATGACCTCATCGGAGTTCAGCAGTTACCAGTCGGGCAGCACCTTCAACTACATAAGCGACTGCTCGGTACAGAACACCCACGTTGTGTCCAGCAAGTCTTGCACCCCATTGGCGGGTTCCTATGTGCTCGTGTTCGACAATACCAACCAGGGCAGCGCCTATCCCAGCGGCTATGAGGTGAAGTTCACGTACACCGTGGACACGAGCGGTGGCTCCAGTTCCGACGGCACCTCTTTCCTGACCGCGTTCGGCCTCATGTGCGTGCTAGTCATAGTCATAATCGTGGTCGTCATAATAGCGGTAATCGTCGTCATGGTAAGGCGCAGGAACCAACCGGTACAGCCGGCCTACAATCCGCCCCCGCAGCAGCCGTACTACCAGCAGCCACAGCCGATGTACCAACCACCGCCACCGCCGATGGACCCGTACCAGCAGCAATACCAGCAACCATACCAGCAGCCCCCGCCGCCCCCATACGGTGGTGGACCAGGCTACGGTTCCCCCCCGCCGCCCTACCGATGAGCGACAAGGGAATGATCAGATGAGGCCCCACGGGGCCTCAATACCTTTTTTTAGTTTTTCCTCCTTTTCCATTCTTGACCGATATCGAGGGTGACCACATGCCGAAGCTCGACGCTGAGACCGAGGAGAAGGTCCGCAAGGCCGCGGAATGGATCATTGGGTCCAAGCAGACCTCAGTCATGACCGGCGCTGGGGCCTCCGTCGAGAGCGGCATCCCGGACTTTAGGAGCAAGAACGGCCTCTGGTCCCGCTACGACCCGGAGGAGTACGCCACCATCTTCAGCTTCATCGAGGACCCGGAGAAGGTCTGGAGGATGCTCGCAGAGCTCATAGAGACCGTGGAGGGCGCGAGCCCGAACCCGGGCCACAAGGCCCTGGCGGAGCTCGAGTCCATGGGGATGCTCGCCGGCATCATAACTCAGAACGTGGACAGCCTCCACCAGAAGGCCGGCAGCAAGAAGGTCCTCGAGTTCCACGGGCACTGCCGGGCGCTCAAGTGCCAGGACTGCAACAAGCGCTACAACGATGTCCACATGTACAAGAAGCACCGGCCGCCGCTATGCCAATGCGGCGGGCCGCTGCGGCCGGACATAGTCTTCTTCGACGAGCAGATACCGGGCGATGTGATAAGGGAATCCAAGGAGCTGGCCGCGGGCTCCGAGCTCATGATGGTCATAGGGACCTCGGCGGTCGTCGTCCCGGCGGCCTTCATGCCCTACCAGACGAAGGCCTCCGGCGGCAAGATAGTGGAGATAAACACCGAGGAGACGCAATTGACGCAGGACGCGGACCTGAGCATCATCGGCATGTCCGGCGTCATCCTGCCGAGGATCGTGAAGGTCGTCCAGGAACGCGTCGACATCTGAGGCCGATGGCCAATATTGGGCCTCGGTAACCGGGTAATTACCAAAACATTTAAGTCATGCACCATTTATGGTCAATATAGATAATATAATTCAACTAGTACTATTGAATAAAGCATCGGGGCCTGACGGGTCGAGCTTCCTGGACGGATCCCGTTCCCTGGCCTTGTAAAACCTGTGGGTGGATTGGCATGATGGGCAGAAGGATGTCCAATCGTGTGCTTTTCGTTCGGACAGTGGCCATGGCCATCCTGTTCATTCTCCTCGTCCCAGGCATAATGGCCTTGGGGACGGAGCAGAACGCGCAGACCCAGGTGGCCCAAGGGGGAGAGACCCTGGTCATCTTCCAGGGGGCCTCCACGGACGAGTTCCAGGCCGTGGTCTCCTACATCAATGAGCATGGCGGCAACGCCTTTGTGAGCAACCCGCCGAACTCGGTCAGGGCCTACCTTCCGACGGGCGTGGGAGAACAGGTCCAGTCCATGAAGGGCGTCAAGAGCGTCAACACGGGCCCCATCAACATGAAGAGCGTCAAAGGCCTCGGCCAGGACGTCGAGCTCGCGGTGGGCGCATGGAACCTGCACCTGAAACAGCAGTCCACGCCTGGCTCGTCGAGGGACTTGCCCCACGGCACGCCGGTGACGAGCATCGGCGACCGTTCCGGCGGCCTCGGAACCGATACTCCGAAGTTCCACGACGGGATTGCAGATATCTCCAATGACGCCATTGTTTGTGATGATAACCTGTTCTGCACGGCGGACCCGGCCAAGGCCAGTGAGATATTGAAGAACAGGCAAATGCCAAAGGGCCCGGCCGCCGTAAGCCCGGCGCCCCTTTGGTGGCAGGACTCCGAGTTCATGCTCGGCACCGTCGGTCTTGCCATAGTGTTCCCCGAGAGCAACGGCTCCATTGACACTGACACCGAGACCTGGACGGTCGCCGAGAAGACCAATGTCGTGAACGGGATAACATCGGCCATCACCTGGTGGCAGGCCAGGGAGGCCGCCGAGGGGTTCACCGCAATCCCGCTCTCGTTCAGCTACAAGACCTACAACCAGTCGACGAGCTATGAGCCCATCTCGAGGAACGGTTTCAGTGGGAACCCCAACGCGAACATGTGGACCTGGATGAACGAGATCATGACCAACCTGGGCTTCGGCCAGGGCGGCAACGGGGAATCGGCCTTCGCCGATGCCACCAGGGCACAGTTTGGTGCAGATTGGGGCTACGTCGTATGGATTGCCCGCGACCAGATCGATGGTGATAAAAAGTTCGCTGACGGCACGTTCGGCTTCGCGGCCCTAGGCGGGCCCTATGTCGTAATGACGTACAGCAACGATGGCTACGGCATCGGCGGCATGAACGCCGTGTTCGCCCACGAGAGCGGCCACACCTTCAATGCAGATGACGAGTACTTCACCTCGGGCTCCATGTCGGGGGATAGGACCGGCTACCAGAACGTCCTAAATGGGAACGCGGAGAAGGATAGCTCCCCCGTGCATATCACGAATGTCGGTTGCATAATGAGAGGCCTGACCCCCCCGTTCACCGGGAACCAGATCTGCGGCTTCACCAAGGGGCAGATCGGATGGAACGACACGAACGGCAACCACATCCCCGACGTCCTGGACACCTATCCGACATCCACCCTGGATACCATGCCGGGGAAGGTCCTGAACAAGACCACGTACACATATTATGGTAACGCGAGCGAGGTCCCGCTCCAGAACAACAACCCGTTGGAGGGCGCCCCGCGCCACGACTGCACTATCAACAGGATGTCGAAGGTCGAGTGGAGGCTGGACGGCGGGTCCTGGAGCACGGCCACGCCCATCGACGGTTCCTGGTCAAACCAGAGCGAGGCCTACAAGTTCACGATGAACGGTCTGACCGAGGGGAGCCACAAGGTGGAGGTGCGGGCCACGAACAACCGGGCCCACGTCCAGCCGGTCCTCACGAACGAGACCTTCATAGTGGACATGACGCGGCCTAGCACCCAGGTCAGCCCGTTGCCGACATACGAGACGCAGACGAGCTTCCAGGTCAACTGGACCGGCAACGACGGGACGGGCTCCGGCCTGAAGGACATCCAGCTGTTCTATCAGAAGGACAACGGGGGCTGGAAGAGGTACCTCAACCAGTTCATCCAGTCCCCCATCATGTTCAGCCACTTCGGCGACGGGTTCTACGAGTTCTATACCCTAGGTCGGGACAACGCGAGCAACAGGGAGCTGCCGCCGGGGACCCCCGATGCGACCACGACGGTGGATGGGACGCCGCCGGTATCATTGGCGGGGCCCCTCCCGGCCTACACGAACAAGACCGCGATTGCTGTGCCGTTCAAGGCGGACGACATCGGCATAGGGCTCGACCATGTCCAGCTTTATTATAGGAAGGACCTCGGGCCCTGGGCCTCGTTCGGCAACTTCACGACGAGCCCGATACCGTTCACGAGCAAGGGCGACGGCAAGTACGACTTCTATACTGTGGCCTTGGACACGCTCGGGAACAAAGAGAAGAAGTCCGCCGTGGTCGAGGCTTACATCACGGTGGACACCTTGACGCCGGTCACGAACCTGACCGTCCTGGGGACCCTCGGGGACAACGGTTGGTACGTCACGAACCTGACCATCACCATGTACACGAACGAGGTCGTAAAGAACATAGCATACACGAAGTACAGGCTCGACGGCGGGAACTGGACGGTGTACTCCAAAGGGGGTTTCCAGATCACCGGGTCCGGGAAGAGGACGCTGGAGTTCTATTCCGCCAACAAGGCAGGGAACGTCGAGGCCATCAAGTCCAGGGTGTTCAAAATCGACCTGACACGGCCGACGGGTTCCATCGTGCTCAACAAGGGACTGGTGCAGATAAACGACACATCGGTCGATGTGGTCCTGAGCGCGAAGGGAAACGCCCCGATCATCAAGATGATGGTCACGGAGGACTCGAGCTTCTCGACGGCACAATGGGTGGACTACACGACCCACATGACCTACAAGGTGACATCCGTGGTCGGGAAGAAGACGATTTACGCCCAGTTCAAGGACGAGGCGGGCCTCATCTCCGATGTGGCCTCGTCCTTTGTCGTCATCGACTCGGGGGCGCCAACGGTCATGATATCCACCCCAGCGAACGACACCACGGTCCCGACCTACCAGTTCATCGTCAAGGGGACGGCGAACGATAATGTGGCCGTTGCGAAGGTCGAGGTGACCATCGACGGCAGGAACTGGACGCTAGCGAACGGGACCACTGACTGGGATGCGGTGCTGAGCGTGCCCGGGAACGGGCACTATAGCATCATCGCCAGGGCCTTCGACCTGGCGGGCAACAAGGCAGGGGCGACCAATGTCATCACGGTCGATGCGACCCTGCCGACGTTGAGCGGGACCTCGCCCAAGGACAACTCGGTGTCGGAGTCCAAGACGATACCGGTCACGGGCCGCACGGACCCGAGGGCCACCGTGAAGGTGAACGGGATGGTGGCCAGGGTCGATGCGAACGGTAACTTTTCCATCATCGTGGTCCTGAAGAACGGCATGAACACCATCGTCATAGATGTCATAAAGGCCGCCGGGACCATCGAGAAGAGGATAAGGGTCATCTACACACACCCGCCGATAATAATCTCGGACCTCAAGCACATGCCTGAGGAACCGGCGCCCAAGGAGAACGTGACCGTGAGCTGTGTCGTCCCCGGGACCCACATAACATCGGTGGAGCTCAAATGGAAGCCCTTCGCAAAGGCCGAGGAGACCACGAAGATGACGAAGGGCGAAGGGGACACCTATTCCGCGGTCATCGGGCCGTTCGTGGACGGGGACGTGGTGGAGTACTACGTCATGGCCACGGACGAACTGGGCATAAGGGACAGGTACCCGGGGAACACGACGAGGAGCTTCCAGGTCCACGGGACGCCACCGCCGCCGGACCTGCCGCCATCGACGAGCCACGAGGACATCGGCATCTACGGCTACATCTTCCTGCTGATCGTGTTCGCCATATTCGCCCTCGTCATAGGCCTCAGCATGATGAGGCCGAAGGACCCCCACGCGGCGAAGAAGGTGTCCGATAGGACGGCGGTCGAGCGGATCGATGAAAGGCACGACGAGTACGAGGGCTCGGGGTTCAGGGACAGCGGGCCTCGCGACGCAGGCAGCCGCTACGGGGAACCGCCCGAGAGGGACATCTCCGATCCGACGGAAGTATATTCGAGGTTCAAGGACGACAAGTACTAGCCGTTCGACCGTTCCGGGAGGGCCGCAAAGGCCCTCCCCTTCGCATTCTTTATTAATCCATATTCGATATCCAGTGCAAGGTGGGCCATGGTCCTGAAGAAGATATCCGAGGCCATTATTGAACCGGACCCGGAACTGGTCGAGAGCCTCGTCAGGGAGGCCCTTGCAAAGGGCCTGAGACCGAAGGATATCATAGACAAGGGGCTCATCGCGGGCATGGACGTGGTCGGCGTTAGGTTCAAGAAGGACGAGGTCTTCATACCCGAGGTCCTGATGTCCGCCAGGGCCATGCATGCCGGCCTCGAGATTTTGAAGCCCCTCCTGACCGAGGCCGACGAGAAGGCCAAGGGAGTCATGGTCATAGCGACGGTCAAGGGTGACGTCCATGACATCGGCAAGAACCTCGTGGCCATGATGTTCGAGGGGGCGGGCTTCAAGGTGGTGGACCTCGGCGTCGACATCCCGAAGGAGAAGGTCGTCGAGGCCGCCAAGGCCAATTCCGCCCAGCTCGTAGGGTTATCAACGCTTCTGACAACGGGCCTTGAGAGCATGAGGGAGACCATCCAGGCGGTCCACGGGGCCGGCCTCAAGGTCAAGGTCCTCATCGGTGGCGCGGCCGTGACGCAGAGCGAGGCCTCGAGCATGGGGGCCGACGGCTACGCCGAGAACGCCAACCTGGCCGTGGACAAGGGCAAGGAGCTTTTGCATATCAAGTAAGCATCCCTCGAGGTTTTGACATGGCGGACAAGAAGGTCGGCATCCCGGTGTTCTTGGTCGAGGGCGAGAACCTCCCCGAGGCCTGGGAGAGGAGCGTCCTGAAGGTCTGGGAGGACGGGGCGTCGATAAGGACGGAGTACGACAAGGAGGGCAGCCCGCCCAGCAAGGACGCCACCATGACCTTCGTTGTGAGGAGGCCATTCTCCGAGCCCAGGCTCCACCGGGCGTTCCCGGGGGGCATCGAGGAGCTCGAGAAGTACAGGCTCGAGGTCGTGGAGGGGATTCACGACCACTGGGTCAAGCCCGAGGAGGGGAAGTGGACCTACACTTACCACGGCCGGCTGTTCAACTACGCCCCCGTGGAGGACCTGTCCTCATCGAAGGTCAGCAGCCCGTTCCGATCCGTCGACCAGATAGAGTACGTGATCAAGAAGCTCTCCGAGACCCCGCACAGCCGCAGGGCCCAGGCCACCACATGGATGCCGTCGGCGGACCCGAAGACCTACGATTGCCCCTGCCTGCAGAGGCTCTGGTTCAGGATCATCGAGCTGGAGGGCGTCAAGGAGCTCGAGATGAACTCCCACTGGAGGTCCAGGGACGCCTACAAGGCGGCCTTCATGAACATCTATGCATTGACGGACCTACAGCGCATCGTGGCCGAAAGCATCTCGAAGAACCTCGGCGAGAAGGTCGAGGTCGGCAGGTACTGCGACATCTCGGATTCCTATCACATATACGGCTTCTATTTCGAGGAGTTCGAGAGGAGCTTCCTGAAGCTCGTCAAGGAAAGGTCCTTCGAGAAGAGGACCTGGCGCTCGGACGAGAAGAGCGTCCTGTACGGCATCAAACAGGCGCATAAGCTGTTGGAGGAGGAACGGAAGAAGGAGAGGGAAAAGGGTGGGACTGGCCCATAGGTCAGTTGAGACTATCTCGTTATCACATTACCAGTCCGTTTAGGGCGTCAGAGGACAACGCTTTAATATCATCAAGGGTACATCCATTGACCGATGGACATCGATCAGGTGAAGCAGCTCATCGCCAAAGGCCAGGCACAATTCAACAAAGGCAAATGGGCCGAGGCCTCCAAGGACCTTACCAAGGCCATGACGGCCCTGGACAGGATGACGCTCGACATCGATGGAAAGAAGGTCCTGTCCGAGGTCCTCCAGTTGAAGGCCTTCGCCGAGACCAGGCGGGGGCAGTACAGGACCGCCATCCAGGCCGCAAAGCGCGCCTTGGAGATATCCCATTCCATCGAGGACCTCGAGGGGGAGGCCGAGGCCCTCCGTAGGCTCGGCCACATCCACTGGCTCAAGGGCGACCTCCCAAAGGCGTCGGACTTCTTCGACGAGGCGCTCGTGAAGGCCAGGGAGTGTGCCGACAATGTACTCATCGGCACGATAAGGATAGAGCAAGGGAACATCAGCGCGTCGCTCTTGCAGTACGAGGAGGCCAAGGACCTTTTCCTCGAGGCTGCCAAGATACTCAAGGTCGAGAAGGCCCTTTCGGAGCTCTCGAGGGCATACAACAACCTCGGGTTCATGATGCTGCTAGAGAAGAAGTACAAGGAGGCCGTCATCGCCCTCAGGACCGCAATGGCCATCGCGGACCAGGCGGGCGACGCCAGGCTGAAGAACATGGCCGCCCTCAATGCCGCGGAATGCTTCGTGATGCTCGGCAATCCGGAGGTTGCGGCCGAGATGATCGGGCCGGTCACCGAGGCCATGCTGGAGTTCGACGATAAGGCGGGCATCGCATCGGCCTACCGCATCCAGGGGATGATATGCACGGCCACGAAGCAATGGCCCAAGGCCGAGGGCTATTTCCGCAAGGCATACGCCCTCGTCAAGGTCTCCGGGAACCCCGAGATGGAGGGCGCTATAAACAGGGAATACGGGCGCATGTTCATCGCGAAAGGGGACAAGGAGCGTGCCCGGGTCAAGCTCTCAGAGGCCCTCGAGATCTACAAGAAGCTGGGCGTAAAGGACAAGGCGGCCGATGTCCAGCAGATACTGAGGCTGACACAGGATTGAGCTGGCAAGGTCACTTTTGGACCTTCAGGTCCGTCACGTCCGTCAGATGGTAGAAGTGCAGCTTGTCGTCCCATTCGATATAGCCGACCAGGGACACCTTGTCGCCGACATCAAGTTTCGATCTCTTCGCCGGCAGGTACTCCGACGCGTCCACCGTGGCCCAGATCTTGGGCACATCGCGCTCCTTGTCGCCGATCTTTAATGTGACCTTCTTCAGAAGCAGGTTGTACTTCTCTGCCGTCTGGTCGTGGTTGTAGACATCGCCCTCTACGGTGACGTCCTTGTCCTCCCAGCCCCCGAACTGGTCCCGGACCACGTTCTGCCATCTTGTGAAGAGCTTGTCGAAGACACCGGCGGAGACCAGGTTGGCGCACTTCTTGTTCCGCCCGAGGCATTTGTGGAGCACGGTGTCGAAGTTGAGTTGGATAGTGCCGGCCTCCGGACACGCCTTCGTGGCCTTCTTCCTGTTGCACTTGCAGGAGCCTAGGAACATCTCCAGCTCTTCGTACTCGTCCGGTGGAAGGTTCCTGACCCTGGCATACAAAAGTATCATTTCCTCGTCGATGGAGCCCTGGAGGATGGCGTCCTCTATCATGCTAAAGAGCTTTGCGTCGTCCATGGTCCGTGGATGGCGATAGGGAATGATAAAAGTGACGGATTCCTTCCCAAGGCCCCGGAAAGGCACACGAGCAACAAGACATACCACGGCCTAGGCCTAAAGGTCGGGGACTGTTGGAACATCGGAAAGAACTATAAAAAAATAAATTGTCTCAGGGACCCTTGGGGGGTTCGTTCTCCGGCCCGGGGCCCTCTTCCGGTTCGGCCTCAACCGCGCAGGGGGCCTCGATGACATCACCGTTCTCATCGATGGCGTAGCAGTGTGTCGTCCTGCCGATCTTCTCGAGCTTGATGACCGCGGCCTTGAGCATCACGTTTATGTGGTAGTTGATGGTGGCCCCGCTGAGGCCGATCTCCTCGGCGATCTCCTTCTGGGAGATGGCCGGCCGGTCACCGATGAGCCTGAGGATGATCTCCTGAATCTTGTTGAGCCTCACGAGGGGCTCCTCCGGGACCTTCATGCCCGCCGGGTAGAAGCGCTTGTAGCGTCCGTCGGACACGGATTTGATGTACTCCTCGCGCTCCAGGGTCTGCAGGTGGTAGACCAGGGTCCCGTTCTTCAGGGACAGGGCCTTCTTGATGGCGTTGTAATGCTCGCCGGGGTTGGCCTTGATGTACCCATAGACCTGCCCACGTATGAAGTGGTCCAGGATGCTGTGCCTCTTCAGCTTGGTGTATAATGGCACCCAGAAGAGCCACATGAGCTTGAACCGGCCCGCCTCGGACCAGGACACGGCGGCGCCCGCCAGGGCCACCGTCGTGATTATCGTGCCGCCGGCTATGGCGTCCACGGGCACCGTGTTCGTTGGCACCGTGCTTGCGACGGCGTTCACGGAGGCCTCGGCGACGTTGTTGTCCTTGTCCCTCTCGAATATCCTATCCTCGGGGTCAACTGTGAACTTGAGCGTATGATGGCCCTCGGTGACCGCCCAGGTGAAGGTCACGGACTTCTCGTCGTTGGCCCTGAGGACCGTTAGGCTCTGCTCGCCGAGCAGGTGCCCGTTGTCCTCGGCCCTCACCATGACGTTCCCGGCGAGACCGGGCCCGTTGTTATGGACCCTTGCCGAGACCGTCTCGACGTTCCCTTTGACGTGGGTCGCAACGCTGAAATCGATGCCTGTTATCTCGAGGTCCGTGGGGACGATCTTGAGCAGTAACCGTACCAGCGCGGCGTCCCCGTGGAGGGGTATGGCCCATACGTCCAGCGGGACGCTGTCGTTATGGAGGTTGTCCGGGACTTGGACATGCATCGAGATGATGGTCTCCTTTCCCGTGTTCAGGGACAGGTAGCCGCCCGCCTTCAGGACCTCAGGGAAGGTCCAGCCGCTGGACAGGCCGTGCACCTCGAACCGGACCACGTCCGGCCCGTTCCCGTAGTTCTTTATCCTGAAGTCGAAGTTCGCCTGGCCGTCCACGACCTCCTGGACGGTCTGGGATGAGGAGAACCACAGGTCGGAGACCATGTTCACGTGGGCCGTCACGGCCAGCTCCCTCGCCTGGCCATCGAGCACCAGCAATGTGAGGTTGTTGTCCCCCGAGGCCGCTCCCAGGGGGACCTTGGCCCTGGCCTCGACCACTGTGCTCTCGCCGACGGCAAGCGATACTAGCGTGTGTTGCTGGCCATCGACGTAGTAGTCCACATCGACCCAGCCAAAGGGCATGACGGACCTCAAGAGGAGCGTCTCGCCGCCGTTGCCGTTGTTCTTCACGGTCAGATGATAGACGGCCGCACCGCCGGGGTCCGCCTCGGCGTAGCGGTTATCGAGCCGGACGGACACCGAGGAGACCTTCTTGACGAAGGTCGTGACATCGAGCATGCTCTCGACGGGCGTCTGAAGGCCCTTGGCGGTCACGCGGGCCACGAACCTGGAGCCCTCGACGGCGTCCCTCGGGGCAATGACCGTCATGGGCACGGACACCGATGTGCCGCCGCCCAGCGAGATGGAGTCCCGGGCCAGGTAGACCTCCCAGTCACCGAAACCGCTGACGACCTCGAGGCCCACGGCCACCTGGCCGTCCGAGCGGCCGTCGTTGGTGACCTTGACGAGGTACTGGGCGGTCTCGCCGGGCAGGACCGACTGGCCGTTGTTGGGCTCGAGGGTCATTGTGAGCTTGATGTCGGATTGGGCTATGGCATAGAAGGTCGCCCTTGCGGAACTGGCCGTCTCCTCTTCCACCATGGCCGTGACGTCTATGGCCGTTGTCTGGCCCATGTGGGCGGTGTACGGGGCCGTGACCGTGAGATTGACGTCCTGCGAGGCGCCGGGGGCCAGGGTCAAGTGGTATGAATCCAGGGAGACATGCCAGCCGCCACCGTCCGGGCCATTGTAATTGGATGCGCCCAGATAGATGTGCTCCTGGACCTCGCCGTCGTTCTTGACGGTGACCTTCGTGTCCTCGGAAAGGCCTGGCGGGACATTGATCACGTCCATGGAGTTCGATATGGAAACGCCGTAGTCGACCGTGAGCCTCAGCGGGACCTCTATGTGCACGGTCCTGGACGGCATGGACAGGGCCGACACCTGCAGGTAAAGGCTGGCCGAGGCACCATCGCTGCCCTGGGCCGGTGCCACAACGCTGAACGGGACCAGGACCTCGCTGTCCTTCTGCATGTAGATCTCGCTGGACGAGAGCTTGGGCGTCCAGTCCGCGGAGGACGGTATGATGGTGGCCTGGAGGCCCACGACATCGACGATGCCGCCCATGTTCTTGATGGAGATCGCGCCCGAGGCCTCCTTGCTTGGATGGAGGCCGTCGAAGGCCTTGGGGTTGGCAACAGTGGCCTCGAAGGCATAGGTGTCGGCGTGGGCGTAGAACAGGCCCGTGCCCTGGTCTATGAAGATGACATACAATGTGCCGAAGTCGTCCGAGGCCAGGTGGATGGCCGTCGAGGGGCCGACGTTCTGGGCCACATTCTGGTGGAACAGGACCCCTTGGCCAATGCCTATGGCCGTGTGGACGATGGATATACCGTCGCCGGAGGCGACCTGCAGGACGCCGTAGCGGTCCAGGACGGCATCCATCCCGCTCGCAAGTGGGATCGTGGCTACATTGTCCTTGGCTATCTTCGCGCCCTCGGGGTTGAAGATCGCGACGGACACGCTGGCCCCCGAGGCCGGTAGCCATGCGACGGCGATGACGCCGTTGCCGCTCGAGATCACCGGGTTGCTACCCTGGCCGGTTGCATAGATGAGGAAGAACCATTCCTCGGAGCCCGCCTTGTCAAGGGCCACGAGGTATGTGCCCTGGCCCGTCGTTAAGAGGAGGCAGGGCTTGCCGCTGGGGCCCATGGTCAGGTCGGCCACGGAGGCGCCGCTGCCGTCCAGGTCCAGCTGGCTCGCGAACATCAGGGTCTTCCCGTCGTTGGTGAGGCCCAGCACGGCTGCCATGGGGCCGCTGAACCTCGAGGCGATGTAGGAGATGTAGACGGTCCCGCTGCTCGATATCGCAATGGACGGGTCCTTGAGGCCCGAGCTCTCCACCGAGACGGCCCGCGGGACCCCCACAGCGCTCCCGTCGAGACCGAAGCGCTGGAACATGAGCCTGCCGCTGGCCTCGGCCCATACGACCGCGAGGCCCGATGCGTCCAGTGCCGCGTCCCAACCGTTCCCGTGGGCATAGGCGCCCTTCAGCGTCCCGTCGCTCAGGAGATTTCCGTCCTTGTCAAGGTGGGCGAAATGCAGGTCCTGGTCGTTGGAGGCCCACAGGACCGCGACATCCTGGTCGGGCCCTACGAGGAGCTTCGGTGCAGTGATGGTGCCCGTCGCGACCTGGTAGACAGGGCCCCACTGGTACTCGTCGGCGGCCATGTCGGTGTAGTCCTTGAGGCCTGAGGAGGAATGGGGTTCGGGCTCGGCCATGACCGGTGCGAGGAGAACGGAGGCCAGGCTGAGCACAACGACGAGAACGATACTAAGGACCTTGGGCCTTTCCATGACGAGACCGCTCCTCTCATAAGATGTTCTGCTGTCCAGGTATCTAAATATTGCTATTCTAGTATATGTTAGCCAATCCCTTATAAATAAGATTGGTACATCCATCTAATTGATATATAAGGGGACGAGGGCCTTTTTTCCAACAAATGACAGGAAAGATATTTTAAGTCCAAGTGCATTTTCAAACGGAACGGGATTGCCGGATGGTCAAGCCAATCAATATTTTCAAGAAGGTGTGCGTCCTCGGTGATACTAATGTAGGCAAGACCTCCATCGTGAACAGGTACGTCAACAACTCATTCTCGGACGACTACACGCCGTCCATCGGAACCAAGGTCAGCAAGCATGGCGTCGATGTCAAGGACCCGTCGGGCCACACCCAGGGGATGCTCGTGAACCTCATGATCTGGGACCTCCTCGGTAGCAGGGAGCACGCCAACATCCACAAGGCGTTCTATGCCGGCGCCGAGGGCGGCATCGTCGTCTGCGACATCTCGCGCGAGGACACGAGGGAGCACATCGAGTTCTGGACCAATAACCTCAGGGCCGTCGTACCGAAGGAGACGCCGATCTTCATTGCCATCAACAAGGTTGACAGCGTAGAGAAAGAGGCCAAGGAGAAGGTCATCCACGAGATAAGGGAGCTCTGCAGGAAGCTCAACCTGGCCCATGTCGAGGTCAGCGCCAAGACCGGTGACAACATCAACACATTGTTCTACACGTTGTCCGAGACGATGATAGTGACGCGGCCGTTCTGAGGACAAGGCCTTGGGAACAGATTTCTCCTACGCCTCAAGGGTCTTGCCTTTTATCTCCGGTCTCGCTGGCAGGAGCGTGTAACTTACCCGGGTCCGGTCCTTGCCCTTGCTCTCCCGGGACATCTGGTCGAAGCCCACGACCTCGGACAGGTTCCTGATGTGGGTCCCGGCGCAGGGGCAGACGTCGTAGTCCTCGATCTCGATGATCCGCAGCGACCTCACCGACGGCGGGAGGTGCTCGAGGGTTATCCTGAGCTGGCCCTTCTTCTTCTCCAGCTCCGGCCGTTCCATCTCGTAGAGCTTGACCGGGACGGCCTTGGCGACACGCTCGTTGCAGACCGTCCTTATCTTCTCGAGGTCCTCGGGGGTGAGATTGACGGGCTCGAAGTCTATGCGGGAATGGTCCGCATGGATCTGGTTCCCGACGGTCTTGCCTCCATAGAGGTCGTAGACTATGGCCGAAATGAGATGCTGGGCCGTGTGCATGCGCATGTGGCCGTAGCGCAGGGTCCAGTCGACGGCGCCTTTGACGACCGTTCCTTCGGGAGGGACCGGGCCTTTGATGCTGTGGACGACCTCGCCCTTCTTCTTGACCTCGCTGACCTTCGTCGTCTCGGCGGCCCAGGCGAGCGTGCCCGTGTCCGAGGGCTGGCCGCCGCCGAGGGGATAGAAGGCGGTCCGGTCCAGGACGACGAAGTCCGTCCCGGCCCTAAGGACCTTGGCCATGAACCCGGTGATGTAGTTGCTCTCGATGTCCGGCATGTAGAGCATTGCCGTCGGGTGCATGGCCCCGTGATTGGGGATGGCGCATTTAACATTTGTTGATGAAGACCCCGGGCATGTGAGAACCTCCAGCAGGAACATTACAGATTGTTGTGAAAATGTCCTTTGACACAGTTCGACAACGTCTTTTTTCCTACAGATTCGGCAATCGGTAAATTCGTCATTCGACGAATTACGAGGGTCTTTTTCATGTGAAAAGGTGCCCAAAAGGGGGGAGTATATAAAGGATGGTTCGACGATTAGCTAACAGTTCCAAAACCATTATTTATCTAGGATTTCCAAATCATGTGCCACAATCGGACCACCAATACCGGAATCCCGGCCACGGCTTTACGGGTAGGTCGGTACCTTCGGATGGAGGGGTTAGGATGCGAGACAGGCGAAATGTGATGTGGCGTGCGTGCCTTGACCTGCAGAGGATAATGGAAGAGATGGAGCTCAGGCGTGCGGAGATCCGGGGCAAGAGGAAGAGGCACGAGGACATCGGCGAGACCCTGAGGAAGGCCGCGGTGGCCGCCCGCACAAGGGCTAAAAAGGCAATGGAAAGCTAGGCATCAAGCTCGTCCTCGAACGCACGGTGCTTTTCGAAATGTACCTTCAGCTAGCATGCCTTGTCTTCGATATGGACCTTGATGTCGAAGGCCCATTGGCTCTCCGTCGGTGAGTAGGTCCTCACCTCGCGGTGCTCCATGACCTTCGCGGAGCGGCCGATCGTCCTCGCGAGGCCTTCGATGGCCTTTATCCGGTCCTCCGGGGCATCGGTGATCTCGTAGAAGTGGATGGTCGCGTCATTGGCGCAGGCAGAGATGGCGAGCGACAGGTAGTCAAAGCCCGTGTGGGGCAGGTTCATTATTATCCGGTCGACGGGCCCAAGGCCTTTGACATAGTCCTTCGCGTCGGAGCAGACCGGCTCGACGTTCTCGACCTTGTTCAGCTTGATGTTCCTCATGATGTACTCGACGGCCACGGGGTTGATGTCCACGGCCCAGACCTTTGCGACCTTCCTTGTCCTCGCGATCAGGATGGAAAACGGTCCGACGCCGGCGAACATGTCAAGCACGCGCTCGCCGTCGCGGACTGCCGAGGCCACGCGCTGCCTTTCCGTCGAGAGCCTTGGCGAGAAGTAGCATTTCGAGAGGTCCACCTCGAACCTGAGGCCATGCTCCCTGTGCATGGTCACGAGCTCGCCCTTGCCGGCGAGGACCTCCAGGTCCCGGACGCGCATAGCGCCCTGGACGCCGCGGTCCAGGGCAACGAGCCTCACGGACGGCGTGGCCCTGAGCATGGCCTCGCCTATCCTCTTGCGGTGGTCCAGAAGCTCGTCCACCAGCTTCACGAGGGCCACATCGCCAACCACATCGAACGAGGTCGGAAGCAGCGGCAGCAGTTCCTTCGGGACGCCCTCGACCGCGTCCTTGTAGCTCTTGTAGCGGGGCCCGCGCACCTCAAAATCGTCCTCCTTTACATTGTATCTCTTCTCGTCGAGCTCACCTGGTCCAGGCGGCTCCTTGATAGGTATCATGAGCAGGTCCTTTTCGCGCCTGATGTGCAGGTCGAGGTTCAGGAGGCCGAGCTCCGAAAGCCTTTTACGGACGGTCTCGCCTTCTTGGCGTGGGACAACGATGCAAAGGGACCTCATGTTGGCCTCGGGGAGGTACACGACGTGGGCGAATTAATATTTATAGGTCTGGGTCTCCACGACGGAACTGACATCTCGCTCAAGGGGCTCAATGCCATCAAGAAGTCCAACGATGTCTTCGCCGAGTTCTACACCGCGAAGCTGACAGGGACCGACATGAAGACATTGGAAAAGGTACTTGGGACGAGCATCTGGGTCCTCACGAGGAAGGAGGTCGAGGAGGGCACCATCGTCCTCGAGGCCGCGCAGAAGGGCAGGGTGGCCTTCCTGTGCGCCGGGGACCCCATGTTCGCAACGACGCACGTGGACCTGATGCTCAGGGCCAGGCACAACAGCATCAGGACCGTCATCATCCACGGGCCTTCCATCTCGACATCGGCGCCATCGCTCTTGGGCCTGCAGCACTACAAGTTCGGCCGGACCGTCACCGTCGTGTTCCCGAAGGAGAACTACGCGCCCGAGAGCTACTACGACCAGGTCGCGGAGAACATGAAGGCCGGGCTGCACACGCTGGTATTGCTCGACATCGATGCGGATCATGACAGGTTGATGACGGCCAACGAGGCCATGAAACTCCTCGAGGACATCGAGAAACGGAACAAGATGGGCGTCATCAAGGACGACACCATCATATGCGTCGTTGGCAGGGCGGGGTCCGACGACCCGACGGTCAGGGCCGGCTATTTCAAGGACATGAAGAAGGAGGACTTCGGGCCGCCGCACCATTCCATCGTGATACCCGGCAAGCTGCACTTCATGGAGGCCGAGGCTTTGGTCGGCCTTGCCGGGGCCCCGAAAAAAATAATTGACATGGCAAAATAATGTGACCGCAGGACTAAAGAATGTTGATGTGAAAGGAATTCTGGTCCTGAATAGAAGGGCACTTCACTTGTTCATCGTGTCCTGGACCATCTTCTGGACGCGCTCGGCGTACTGCTTGGCCTTGTCATAGTTCTTGGACCGCATGAACGACTTGGCCAGCCGGAGCAGGTTGTTGGGCGTGTTCACGTCCTTGCCCATGCCCTTGGCCTTCTCGATGAGCTGGTCCACGAGGTCGATGAGGTACTGGGCCTCCTCCTCGATGGGGGCGCCAGGCCCCGGTGGTGTGGGCTCGCCACCCACGACTGGCTTCGGCTCGACAGGGACCGGTTTTGGTTCGACCGGGACAGGCTTCGGTGTGGGCTTCGGTTCAACCGGCACGGGTTTTGGCTCCTCGGGCTCGATGACCTCCTCGCCCTCCATGGATTCCAACTTCTCGATGGCCTTCTCGAGCCTCTGGAGCTCGTCGGGCTTCCTCAGGTAGGGCTCCAGCTTCGCGGCCTTGGGGTTCCTGAGCTTCTTCAGCCGGACCGCGAGGGCCTCCATCGCCTTGACGTCCTGCCCGTACTTGTGGAACTCCTGCTGGATGTTCGCCAGGTTGCCGCTGGAGATGTTCTCGAGCCGCGTCACGTCATAGCCCTGGTCCTGCCAGCCCTTGAGCATCTCGAGGAACTCCTTCTTCTTCTCCTCCTCGCGTTCCTCGAGCTCCGTGACATTCTCCTCGACCTCGTCCAGGTGGTCCATGTACCGGACCTTGGTCTTCAGTGAGTCGATCTCCTTTTGGAAGATTGGGTCCAGGCTCTCGAGCTTCTGGATGATGATCTTGGCCCTGTTGAGCTTGGTCTCGAACTGGTTGAACTCGGTCATGAGGGCCTTGATGTCATGGTCCATGGCCTCCTCGAGGCGGGACACGTCGAAGCCCTCCTTGGCCCAGGCTTCCAGCTTGACCTGTAGCTCCTTCTTCCGGTCCTCCATCCGGCCCTCGATCTCCTCGATCTTGGTCTGGATGTCGGTAATGAGCTCCGGGTCCTTGAGCAGGGCCTGGAGCTCCTTGATGTGGGACTCATCGGCAAAGGGCCTCAGGGCATCGAGCTTCTCCTCGAAGATCTTCAGGACGCCCAGGTCCTCCTCGAACTTCGTGAGGAGGTCCTTGACCTCCTCCGGCGACATATCCCTCTGCGCGGCCCGGAGGCGGGAAACGTTAAAGCCCCTGGTGTGGTACTCCTCGATGCGCTTCTGGAGCACGGCGAAGGTCTCTTCGAGCTCCTTGGCCTCCTCCAGCTTGGCCGTGGCCTCGGCCAGGAAGGACTTGATCTCGGCGATGGTATTCTCCCATTCGTCGACCGTTGCCTTCTCCGGGAGCAGGAAGCCCTCGCCCTCCTCATCGCCTTCCTCGTGGTGTTGGGCCTTGGACGCCTGGAAGGCCTTTTGCCGGGCGTCGAGGTCCTCCTGCCAGGCCCTGAGCTCCTTGCTCTTCGCGTCGAGCCGGGATTCCCACTCGGCGAGCTTGGCATCGCGGGACTTGGTGTCGCCGAAGTTATCCACCGGTGGCTGAACGTGGGGTGTAGGTGTTGGGACCGGCTGGACATCATCCTCGTCCCTGACCTTCGGCTTCTTGGTCTTCTTCTTCTTGAACAGCATCGAAAGGCCATCTCCCGGTGGCTATCGCTACATATCCCATGGCATGGCGGAACGGACCGCCGGCCGGTCCGAAGAGTTCCCCAGTAGGACACATGGTCTTTCCGGGTGCCATCATGGGGTGCGATTAACCTTTAATACCTAGTTATTTAAAAGACTTTTGTATAGTAATTAGTATCCATACCCAAAATCATTTAATCTTATCCATTTTAAAGGCCCTTTGGTCAGGGTTCTTCCATTCATTCCCTTTCGGTCCAAAAATAACATGGTAATGATGTACAATAATAGGAATATTATAGAACAGATTTAAATCGAAGAAGCAGGATTGGGGACCCGGTGTCAAACTATGGACCTCGAGAACAATCTGTTCATGATACCGGGTCCCGTCAAGATCCACCCGAGGGTGCTCAGGGTTATGAGCAAGCCCTCGATGGGTCACAGGACCCCGGAGTACAGGGCCATGATCAAGGAGATGACCGAGCACCTGCAGTACCTGTTCCAGTCTAAGAACGAGGTTACCCTGATATCGGGTAGCGGGACGGCAGGGGTGGACTGCATAATCACGAACCTCATAGACAAGAACGACAAAGGCGTCGTCGTCCACAACGGCAAGTTCGGCGAGCGGGTCTTCGAGATGGTCCAGTTCTACGGCAAGGGAGCCAACATCAAGGGTGACTACGGCAAAGCGCCCGACCTGAACGCCTTGGCGGCACTGGTCGAGAAGGAGAAGCCCAAGATCGTGGGCGTATGCCACAACGAGACCTCCACGGGGTTCACGAACGAGGCCGAGAAGATCGCGAAGATAGCCCACGACAACGACGCGCTGTTCGTGCTCGACGGCATAACCGCCATCGGCGGCATCGAAGTGCCCTGCGACAAATGGGGCGTCGATGCGGCCATATTCGGCTCCCAGAAGTGCTTGGCCGCCCCGGCGGGCCTGGCGGGTGTCATGGTCTCCCCTGAGGCAAAGAAGGTCCTGCATGACAACAAGTCGATGTACCTCCACTTGAGGAAGCACTTGGACAAGTGGATGAAGGAGAACGACACGCCGTACACGAGCGCCATCCCGCTGTTCCTGGCAATGCACGAGGCCCTGAGGATGCTGAAGGAGGAGGGCCTGCCGAACAGGATTAAGAGGTGCGCGAAGCTAGGGGAGGCGTGCCGCGCCGCCGCCAAGGCCTGCGGCATCGAGCTGTTCTCACAGAAGGGCTACGAGTCCAACACCGTGTCCGCCATGAAGTACCCGGCGGGCGTTGCCGACGACAAGTTCAGGAACATACTGAAGGACAAGCACAACGTCATGGTCGCCGGGGGCCAGTCCGAGATGAAGGGGAAGATCTTCAGGATAGGCCACATGGGCATCTGCAGCATGACGGACATGATAGCCACCTGGGGAGCCATCGAGGCGACCCTCAAGGAGCTCGGCTACAAGTACGACCATGGCAAGGCCGTGTCCACCATCGTGCAATATATGTAGGAACGCATCGAACCTTTTTTCCGTTTTTTTTCATTAGTTCTCTCGTCATAAATAAGCAGAGAATCGCTATATGAAGGATTTTACTTAGTGCACAATCTATAATTTTGTGCACCATTTATGTGCACAAACTACATAAATGTGCACATCATATATAAGTTTATGGATGAGCGAGCAAAGAATCTCTTGAGGAACCTCAATCCCTGGTGGGAAGAAAAAGAGATAGAAGTCCCTGTCTTCGAAAGGAAGCTTCTAGGGACCATTCGTAAGGACCTCAAGCTCAAGCAGATCCTGGCCATCTCGGGTCTTCGGAGGGTCGGCAAGACCGTCATAATGATGCAGGTGATAAAGGGTTTGGCCGGTCCGGCCGATAATATCTGCTACATCTCTTTCGACGATATATCGTTCCAAGATTACGAGAAGGCCATGGAGCTCGTAGATTATTTTCTTGCGGGTTCGGACAGGGGGAAGACCAGGTTCCTCTTCCTAGATGAGATACAGAAGGTCCCGCATTGGGCTGACCTTCTCAAGGTCATATACGACACATACGATAAATTGAAGACCGTCATCTCGGGGTCTGCGAGCCTCGAGGTGAGGGGAGAGAAGGAAACCTTAGCGGGCCGCATGTTCACGTACAACCTTCCACCCCTATGTTTCAGGGAGTTCGTTAGGTTCCACGGGATGGACCCAGGAGAGCCCGAGAAACCCATCATGAGATGGTACGACCGCGAACTGCTGGGTAACAAGCAGCGTTATGAAGAACTTTTTGACCGATGGCTGATAGGAGGGGCATTCCCAGAGATGCTCGGCGTCGACGACTTTGGACACATCAAGAGATATCTCAATGAAGCGGTCATCGATAAGGCGATCATCGATACTGCACGGCTTGCAGGTGAGAACCCGGTATTGATCCATGAGCTCTTTCGGGTCTTGGCCGGGAGCAATGCACAGTTGTTCGAGAATGTGAATCTGGCAAGCATCCTTGGGATCAACAGGAACAAAGTAGCCCACTGTATTGACCTTCTTGAAAAGACCCTCCTTATCAGCACCTCCAGGAATTACAGTGCCAGTATCGCAAAGCAGGCCAGGACCAGTAAGAAGGTTTACCTAGCCCACAGTTCGCTGGTATTGGCCATTCTCGATTGGCCAGCCGAGGTCCTAATGACGGATGCGGTGGGACATATCGTCGAGGCCGCTGTAGCTAACGGCGTCCATGCCCGGTTCTTCTGGAAAGGCGTTCAGAACGGTGAGGTCGATATTATCCTCGATACCAAGCCACCAATCCCAATAGAGGTCAAATACCAGGCAAATGTGACTACGGCCGATGCCAAGAGTTTGATCAAATTCTGTGAGAGGAACAAGATCAAGCACGGGATGATAATCACGAAACAAGCGTTCGATCCCATGAAGATAAATGGCATTGATGTTCTTTTCGTTCCAGCATGGGTTTTCCTTTTATACGGCCCGTCCATTCAAAGTGGGATTTGACAGCGAAAAAAATAAACTTTCAAGATTGCGATGAATAAATAATAGATATTGAGTGTGCTGCATCCAAGAATAGAGACGGGAAGGCCCTAGCGATGGTGGTCGGGGCCGTGCCTCTCCCCAAGCTCGAGGGCATCTTCGAAGATGTCAAGAAAAAGACCGAGGAATAGGTCACTTCTTCGCTTTCTGTTTTTTATCATAATCCTTTTTCATCTCGCTCAGGTCGTCCTTACCATTGCCATCGGGATAGAGGTCAACGTCCCCGAGGCCTTCCATGGCCTCCATGGCCCTCCTCGTCTTGTCGTCCATGGCCTCCTGCTGGGCCATGAGCTCGTCCATGGCCGCCTGGAGGCGCTCGTCGATCCGGTCCAGCTTCGCCTCGACGGCAGCGTTGGCCTCGTCCAGCGCCCCGTCGGAAAGGTCCTCCTTGTAGGTCCCCTTGACCTGCAGAAGTTCGTCCCGGGCATCCCTGGAGCTTCGGCTGAAGGCCCCGCCCTTTTGGGCGACCTCGATGACCTGTTCCCTGTCGCCCTTCCTCATGACCCTATGGAGGTCCTCTTCCCAGCGGTCCATTTTCTTTAGGACCTCGTCGAGGGATTCGTCGATCTCCTTGAGGAGGGCCTTTAGACCAGCATCTCGACCTGGCATGGAAGATGGCTAGGGAATATTGGAGGATAATCCTATCGATGGGCCCTACTGCCCATTTTGAAATTTGTACAAAAAACATTATTACATCATAACAAGATTGCCTACTATGAGTATCTCTATTCAACATGAATAGAAAAAGGTACTAACTGGAATATCCGATTGGAAACCCTAGAAATCTCCGGGAGGTCTCGACTTGAGGAAGCTGATATCGATCTGCGTGCTGTTGTCCATGTTGACCGTCCTCATACCCCCACCGACCGGTGCGGCCCTGATCATGCATCAGAGCCTGAGCACGGCCGATATCAAGATAAGTTCCTACGCTGCGAACGGCGGCCTGGGATACTCCGTTGCCTTGGTGGGCGATGTCAACGGGGATGGTTATGGGGACTACATAGCAACGGACACCTGGAACGACAGCTGGATGGGCGATGCCTACCTGTTCTGGGGCAGGAACGCCTCCTTCCCGACGAACGCCGCCCAGGCGAACGTCACATTCCATGCGGAGGGCGTGGGAGGGCTGGTCGAGCGGGTGGCCGGCCTAGGCGATGTCAACGGCGACGGGTTCGACGACTTCATCATCGGGGCCCCGGACGTCGACAAGCCGGTCTGGGACTCGGGCGCGGCCTACATATTCTTCGGCCATCCTGGCGCTTGGAGCAAGTACATGAACGTCACCTCGGCCCCGGCCATAATCCGGGGCACCAACATGTCCGACCTCGTCGGCGTCAGCATGGCCGGCGTTGGGGACACCAACGGCGACGGGCGCAACGACCTCGTGCTGGGCTGCTATGGACGGGGCGGGTGGGGCGTCACCTTCCTGTACCTCGGGAGGCCCGTCGGCTCCCCGGCCTGGAACACGTCCATGAACCTGACCCACGCGGATGCGAGCTTCCACGGCAAGGAGGCCAAGTCGTTATCCGGCTACTCCCTGGCCGGTGGGGACGTCAACGGCGACGGCCTCGACGATATCATCATAGGTTCCCCGGGTTCCGACTTCATGTTTGACAACTATAAGTCCCCCGGCTACACCTACGTGGTATTCGGCAGGACCTCGGGGTGGCCAAAGAACATGAACCTGTCCACCAGCGCCAATGCCTCGCTCATGGGCGAGCATTATGACGACTATGCTGGCCAGAGCGTGGCGGTCCCAGGGGACGTCAATGGCGACGGCTTCGAGGACATCCTGGTCGGGACCGCTGACAACGACGAGGCGGGGAACTTCGCCGGCAAGGCCTATCTTTACCTTGGACGTGCCAGCGGCTGGGGAATGAGCACGAACCTCTCGGGCGCGGACGCGTCCTGGCGCGGCGAGGCCGCGAACAACAAGGCCGGCGTCCCGTTGTCGGGCGCGGGCGATGTCAACGGGGATTCGCTCGCCGACTTCATGATCGGGGCCCCGATCAACTCGGACCAGGGCCTCTCGAACCAGGGCCAGGTCTACCTCTTCCTCGGCAAGAAGGCCGGCTGGGCAAAGGACCAGAACATCAACACCGCGGACGCATCATGGCTCGGCGAGGCCAATACGGACTGGGCGCCAGCAGCCCTAGCAGGCAAGGGCGACGTTAACGGCGATGTCCTCGACGACCTGCTCATAGGGGCCCAGAATTTTGGCACCCCGCCCGGCAAGATCTACCTCGTGTTCCCTGTCAAGAACATCAGGCCCACGAACATCACGAAGGTGGACCTCTTCAAGGATGCGGCCTTGACAAAGCATGCCACCTATGTCAAGCTCCACGACCAGATATTCGTGAGGCTAAAGGCCAAGGACGCGGACCCGGCGAACGTCAACTTCGAGCAGGTCAGGATAAAGTCCTTCCCCCATGACCCGCCCGGGTTTGTCCTGGACCTGGCCGAGACCGGGGCCAACACGGGCATCTTCACAGGTAACTTCTTCGTCCAGAACTATACGCAGCCGGACCTCCGGTGGATAAAGGCCTTGCCTATATGCAAGGTCCGGGTCGAGGCCGTCAAGAACATCTCGGCCAACGATGAGATCTCCGTCGGCGGGGTCCTCAGGGTCGATAGCATCACCGTACTTCCAGGAGGGAGCCCGACCCTCTATGCCATGAAGCAGTCCTACTCGTTCAGGGTGAACGTCACGGACCAACTTGGGAACGACCACATAGGGGGCGTTTTCCTCTATCTGCCCTACCCGACGGGCAAGATCAACTTCACCTGGTACCATGACTCGCACTCCTTCTATACCATCACCAACCCCGATCATATCGTGGCCCTCGATCCCACGAGCTTCGGGACCAACCCGTCCGAGAACAGGTCCGTGGTGACCTTCAAGATCTACTTCAACTGGACCTTCCCGGACGAGCTGTATCACACGGTCGAGGCGACCGTGATGACGAAGGACATGGACAAGTCCTCGATGAACATCACCGACGCCTACAGGGTCGAGAAGCATCTGGACTTCTACGGGAACCTGAAGATCACCGGGAACCATAACAGGCCCCTGAACAACGGTGCGGCCCTGTCACCGGGCGAGAACATCACCATGACCAACGTGATAGTCGTCTACCAGGGGACGACGAACGTTTATCCGGCGAACTCGCAGGTCACCGTCGTTGGCATTGACAGCGACGGGAACAACTGGACCAGCACCTCGAGCACGGGGGCCTTCATCTGGATCGTAGCGACGCCATCGCTGATCACGAACTTGCACTACAACGTGACCATAGACATATGGGGCCCGCCGCGCGACTGCATCAACAGGACGATCAAGGTCTCGTTCATGGTGGATGCGGAACAGGTAGCATTCTCCAGCCCGGTGCCTTCGCAGATCGAATGGCAGTCCCACAAGCGGGTCAACGCGCGGGTGAACATCAGCGACGCGGGCGGGAGCCTCGTAAATGCCAACTCCATCGAGTTCAGGACGAAACTGAACGGGGCCCAATGGGGCCCATGGACGAACGCGCAGCTGACCGGTTACCTGCCGTACATCGAGGCCTCGATAATGGTGGACCTCAATGACGGGCCGATGAACCTGGTCCAGTGGAGGGCCACGAACGGCGTCGGCAATCTCGACGTGAACGGGAACAAGACCACATCGCCCGCCTACATCATCAAGGTCGACACGGTCCCGCCGGTGTTCAGCAAGCCCTGGCCGGGCCCTGGGAATGTCTCAAAGAAAACGAACGTCAGCTTCGGCATCAGGCTGACCGACCTCTTCAGCCAGGTCAAGGGGGATTCCATAGCATACACGGTCTCGACGGACAACCAGACCACCTGGACCAATTGGACCAGAGCAGTTTACAACGGCTCGAAGCAGGTCTTCGACTGCACGGCCAGCTGGACCTTCCTGAACAGCTCATTGAACTATGTCCGATGGAAGGCCACGGATGGCGTTGGCAACCTGGTCATGTCTGATCCCGTGCAGATCGTCGTTGACACGACGCTGCCCCCGCCCCCGAACAGGATGCCGGTCCTGCAGGCCATGGCCGACAGGACGGTGAACGTGGGCAGCGTCCTCAAGTTCCAGGTCAATGCCACGGACCCGGACAAGGACCAGCTCAACTTCAGCCTCTTGACACATCCGCAGGGAATGGTCATCACGCCAAAGGGCCTCCTGACCTTCGCGCCGACCAAGGACCAGGAAGGGGTGCAGGACGTGACGGTCATGGTCTCCGACGGGAAGCTCAACGACACTGCGTCCTTCAAGGTGACGGTGGTCCTGCTGAAACCGAGCATCACGCTCACGGACCCCACCGTGCTGCAGAGCGACCTGAAGGGCACGGTCACCGTCAAGGGGTCGGCATCGGGCGGCCAACAGGGCATTCAGAAGGTCGAATGGTGGTCGGACAGCGATGCACCGCAGACGGCGACAGGGACGACCAGCTGGAGCCTCTCGCTCGAGACGAAGAAGCTAAAGGATGGCGACCATCAGCTGAATATCAGGGTCACCGACGGTATGGGAACGACGAACACGACGACCATTGCTATCAAGGTCAAGAACAAGGGAGGGACCCACGGAGGCCTCGCGGACAACATGTTCATCATAGTGGGCGCTGTGGTCGGTATCGCTGTCGTAGGCGTTTGCATCGGGGCCTTCATGATGCTCAGGAAGAAGAAAAGCCCTGAGCAGGTGCCGCCTAGCACAGATCAACAGCCGTCCGCAGGGACACCACCGCCATTGCCGCCGAAATGATGGCCCTATACCTTTCGGAGGATGCGCGCGACGACCTTGTAGAGCTCGACGACCGTGCCCATGTCGCACTTCTCGTCGGGGCTGTGGGGGAACTTTATCTCGGGCCCTATGGAGACCATGTCCATGCCGGGGAACCTCTCGCCGATGATGCCGGTCTCGAGGCCCGCGTGGATGGCCTTGAGCGCGGGCTCCTTGCCCGAGACCTCCTTGTAGGCCTCCTTGGTGATCTGCAGGAGCTTGGACTGGAGGTTCGGCTTCCAGCCGGGATAGGCGGACGGTTCCTCGACCTTGGCGCCGGCCAGGGTCGCCACTGCATTGATGCGGTCCCTGGTGGATTGCAGGGCCGACCTGACGGAGCTTCGTGAGGACATCTGGATCCGCAGGACCTTCTTGTCCAGGACAACGACCGCGAGGTTGCACGAGGTCTCGACGAGACCGGGCATGTCATGGCTCATTGCCAGGACGCCGTGATGCAATCCGATGAGCATGTCGATGATGTTCTTGGAGAGCTCCGAGCCCATGACCTTCTTGGCCTTGACATCCTTGCCAGCCTTGACCTCGAGGTTCAGGTCCTTGTCCACGGCACGATACTCGTCCAGGATGGCCATTGCCGTCTCCTTGAAGGCCTTGATGGTCTCTTCCTTGACCTTGGACCTTACAGCAACGACGGCGAAGGCCTCCCTCGGAATGGCGTTCCTGAGGTTGCCTCCCTTGATGTCCGCGATGTAGACCTTTCCTAGTGCCAGGCCGGAGAATAATATCCGCGCCAGGACCTTTATCGCGTTGGCCCTCTGCAGGTGTATGTCCACGCCGCTGTGACCTCCCTTGAGGCCGGAGACCTTGAGCTCGAGGGGCTCGAAGCCCCTCGGCAGGGCCTTTGTCTTGATGGGCAGTGTTATAACGGAGTCGCCTCCGCCGGAGCAGCCCACGAATATGCAGCCGATGTCCTCGCTGTCCAAGTTGACCATGAGGCGGCCCTTGAGCATGTCCATCTCCATAGTGAAGGCGCCCGTGAGGCCGGTCTCCTCGTCGACGGTGAACAGGGCCTCGATGGGGCCGTGCTGGAGCTCCTTGTCCTCGAGCATGGCCAGGCCGATGGCCACGCCGACGCCGTTGTCCGCGCCAAGCGTCGTGCCGTTGGCCTTGAGCCAGTCGCCGCTTATGACGAGCTCGAGGGGGTCCTTCATGAAATCGTGCTTCTTGTCGCTGTTCTTCTCGCAGACCATGTCCATGTGTCCTTGCAGAACAACGATGGGCTTGTCCTCCATGCCTTTCGTGGCCGGGGACTTGACGACCACGTTCCCCGCCTTGTCGACCCTGTGCTCGAGGCCGTGTTCCTCGGCGAAGTTGACGAGGTATTTCCTTATGCCCTCCTCGTGCTTCGAGCAGCGGGGTATCTTCCTGATCTCGTCGAAGTGCTTCCAGACTAGCTTTGGCTCACGGTCAAGGATGGAGTTCATGTTCGGACCTCCTAGCCCTGGCAACACCAAGAGTGCCAGAGGGATACGAGGGAACTGGTTGGATTGTTAAAAAGGTTTCGAATACGTTCGTTCAACCATCCGCCTTCTTGATGCCGTAAAGATGCATGACCTCCATGTCCTCCGGGATGTCGGCGTCATGGACGCCCTTCCCCTCCGGGGTCACCAGATGGGCCCCGTGGTCCGGCGCGAAGATGAGCACCCTGTTGGACCCTTTCCATTTCTCGTTGAAGGCCGCGGCCAGCTCCTGGAAGGTCCTTAGATGGTTCCTCAGGGCCCCCAGGGCCACGTAGCTCTTGGTCCCTTCCCGGTGCATCACGTCGTCGTATTCCTGGTTGTAGGCAAGGATGAGGTCATGCTTCCCGGCCCCCAGCAGCTCGATGGTCCGGTCCTTGACCTCCGGGTCGTACTCCTCGGTGAAGTAGTCGACCTGCCGTCCCTTGAAGATCATGTCGATGCTGGATTCCTTCACGGACACGATGGCGACCTTCTTATTGGCCCTCGCCAGGGCGTCGAAGAGCGTGTCGCAGGTCAGCTCGGGCTTCTCGTACTTGTGGATCCCGTGGACCTCGGGCATGGCGCCCGTGAACATGGACGCGAAGCAGACCGGTGTCTTCGGAGGAAAGACCGTCGTAAGTGGGACCTCTATCGGGACCTGCAACAGGATATGCGAGAACCAATCGTGCTTTTCGGTGTAGAGGGCCTGGCCGACGGCGTCCGGGGCGTAGATCAGGCATTTCTCTATGCATTTGATGTCGAGGGCCTTTGCAGCCTGGATTACGCTATCGAAGACTACCGTCGTGGAGTCCTTCGGCGGTGGGACACACATGAGCTCGCAGATCGTCGGCGTCGTGGAAACGATGCAGTCCATTTGAGATCCCTGCCAGCGTCCCTTATAGACTTAGCACCCTTAGTATTTGTTTAGCCTGAATTCGTTATCGCCTATATAAAGCCAAACTTCGTGAGGTCAGTCCAGGACCGCCCTCACTGGATGTATACCAACAGCCTCTATCCCGTCCGCCATGACCTTCTGTTTCAGCTTTTCCATGGACTCCGGGATTGCATTTCGCATGTGATTGTAGGCCCCGTTTACGTCGGCGTTGATGAGTATGCCCTTCGCGGACCTGAACAGGCCCCTACTGATGCGCTTGCCCATGTACACTTCGTGATGCTCGATGCTCTCCCAATCAAGAAAGCTGCACATGCTCGTGTAGGCCTCATCAATCTCGATCACTCTTATTCCAGCTTCCTCAGCCTTGTATTTGATCATCTGATACAGCTTGTAGAATGGAATGTTCACGAAGTTCTGGTTGGTCCTCTTTCCGAGATTGATCTCCTGTTTCCAGAGCTTGTTCCTGCCCAGAACGATCGTGTCTATCTTCCACATCAAGCAATACCAGATCAGCAGCTTGCTGACCAGATGGAAGAAGCAATCAATCTTCCTGTTCCTCTTGAGGGACAATTTCTGCATCTTTGGGCCCGTCTCTATCCCCTGTCTAGCATACTGGCTCCGGAGCTCGGCCCTTCTCTTGTTGTAGAACTGGTTTATAGATTTAACTGGCCCGCCCTTGAACGCAATCGGCGGAACGCCGATGTTATTCACGGTGGTTAGCAGGTTGTTAAGTCCTGGGTCTATTCCGAGCGCCCTGCACGGCCTTGCTTGCTCCTTGGGGTCGTTCGCCATCTCGCCTTCGATAGTTCTCTCTTTCTCCTGCACCCTTTTTTCCTTCACCTCCTTATCGTAAGTAATTTCCAGATTGTAGCCTACTCCTCTCGGCATGATTCTCGCGCCTGTGATCTTCGTACCTTTCGATAATCTCGTCCGCACCTCTATTATTCCATTAGTCAATCTGAGCATACCATTTCGTAATTTGACCTGCTGGTTCGAGAAGGCTAGAATGAACTCCCCGTCCTTCCTTTTGTACTTTGGGAATCTCGGCATCGCGAAATACTTCTCGGGATTGACCGTATAGTCCTCCATGGCAATCTGATAGGCGCGCCAGCATGCGTCTACGATCCGCAGTGTCTGTTGTGCAGTCTGAGCTGGAAGACCCTGGTAGTTCGGAGAGTTCTTCAGGTTGGTCCATAGTTCGTAATAACGGACCCATCTTCCGGTCGAGAACTTCTCCTGACGGATGAGGTAGTTAGCCTCGTTGTAGAGATTCTTTGATAGGTGGCAGAGATGTCCGAGGCCTTTATCGGGGCCCAGCCAAATGCTCTCGGTCCTGTGGACGTCCATGACTTATCTTCTGGTCAAAAGGAGTATATATCCCTTGAGGGGAGGGTCCAGTGAAAGTGAAAGTATTCGGTATTTTCTTCCGTCGATGAAAATAATACTTACACTTTCGAGTGAAAGTTTTCGCTGAAAAAGGGGTCAATATGGGAATTGATCCATTTCGTTATAAATAAATTTAGCTAAACAAAAACCATCCTTACATCAACTTTCTTTTCGATGTCCCTAGGGTCCACGAGGTCCGCTATAAGGGCCTTGATATCGTCGGGCCTCATGTATCCTATGAATATCATGAACTCCAGCATGTCGGACCAGTTCTGGCCCTGGACCATCTGTAGCACTTTGTCCGGGTCCGGTGACATGTCCCATTTTGTGAAGCCGTCCAGCTCCATCCTGCCGACCAGGTCCGTCACGACCTCGTGGGAGTAGATGTCCATGAGCAGATAGGTCAGGCCGTCCGGGTAGGCCTCCCGCATGGCCTCGAGGTTCTCCTTGCTCTTGCGGCCGGTCTTGACCTTGACGGAGACCGGGCACCGCTCGGAGATGCGGATGCCGGGCCTGCTCATGACCAGCGGGAAATAGCGGCAGACGTTCGGTTTGACAGGATGGATGGAGCACTTTTTGTCCTTCTGCATCGGGCAGTCCTCGTTGGCTATGAAGTAGGACATCACGACGGCGATGTTGCGCGAATGGTCGACCATGACGTTGCTGGGCATCACCACGAGACCTGCGTCCTTGGTACCGGATTGGAGTATGAGCTCGCGGGCCTCCCAGGGCCAGACCTCGACGCCGACGGAGCCGTCCTTCACCATGTGCACCATGGCGCCTTCGACCCAGGGATCTATGATGATGTTGAAGTGCTTGCAGCACTCGCCGCAGACGTTGCATTCGTATCGCTTGGGCCCGGACGCCCCCCCGCCCTTGAGCTTCAAGGCCTAGTCCTCCTCGAACTCGAGGGCATGGATGTATCCGTCCACGGTGGAAAGGATGCAGGCCTTGTCCCCGAAGGCCATATCGTTCGCGACGTAGCCCTCGAACCTCTTAGTGAAGAACGGCCCCTTCTCGAGATGACCTGCATGGAGATAGGAGTTGCGTGTTGCCACGACGAGGATGGGCCTCGTCGGATGGAAGGCCAGCGCGTGACCGTGCCCGATGGTAGGGAATGATGTCACGGCCTCGAGGTCCTTGGTCAGGTCCATCACTAGGGCCTTGTAGTCATGGTTCCCGACCGCGACCAGCTTGCCGTCCGGTGAGATGGCGATCCCGTCGTAGTTCTCCTGCTTGGTCTCGTTGGAGGCTAGCTCCTTGCCGTCCCCGTCGAAGACCTGGAACTTCGCATAGCCGTCCCAGACGGCCACGACATCGGCGTCCCTCGCGCACAGGACCCGGGTGTTCCCGACGGTCTGCTTTTCCCAGAGGACCCGCCCTTCGGTGTCGACATGCATGAGCAGGCCCGAGTCGCTCAGGGCCATGAGGGTCCCATCGGACCTTAACGCCAGGTTCTCTATCCGGTCAGGGAGCGTCTTGAGGTCGTAGCCCTTCCCGCGCTCCAGGTCGAACTCGACGAGCGTGTTGTCGTGGCCCATGTAGGCAGATTTGGCGCCCTTGCCAAAGCAGAGCGAATATGGATACCACGGCGCGTCGTAGGTCCCCTTGAGCTCGCCCTTCCCGTCGAAGACCCACAATATGTTCTCGACCGCCACGGCGAAGGTATCGCCCTCGGCGGCCACCAGGGGCCTCTGCGCCCCGGTCGTCAGGAGCCAGCGGCGGCTGGCCCTGCCGACCATGTAGGGCCCTTCCGGCGGGCCGTGCCGCGGGTCCCATGTCGGGAGCGGGTTCGTGACCGCCATGATGTCCCTGCCAAAATATGAGGCCTTATCAATGGCCCCGGCGGCTATGAGGCCGTCGTCCCCGCCGACCTTCGCCATGATCCTGACGAAGCCGACATCACCGTCCGCTCCGACCTCGAGCGGATGTTCGGAGCCGAACTCCACCTTGTCCCCCCATTCGTTCACAGCCTCGAACCGGATGTCCCTTTCGAGGCGGATCGGCAATGGGGGATTGTAGTTCTGGTCGCCCTTGTCCGGTCGATACAGGTAGACCTTCACCAGTCCCTCGGCCGGGACCTTGACCCCCGGCGGTGGTGAGAGAGGACCCGTCGGCCACATGGGCCAATCCCCGGCGTAGACCTTGAATATCATCTCGGGAAGAAGGTCCTTCGTGGCGGCGTAGTTCGTGAAATAGGAGATGAGCTCGAGGTCCTTTCCCGGCGGGATCGTGAAGCGATTGTAGTCCATCGAGAGGGCCTTCGTGATCGGGTTGTCCTTGGTCAGGCGGTCCGCGGCCGTGGTCTGCGCATTATAATTGTACGGTTCCTTTCGGCGGTTAAGGTCCTCGTAGGTCTGGATCTGGAGCTTGAAGTCGATGCCCTTTTCCGTCGAGAAGGTATCGGTCCCGTTATTTCGTACGACGAGCTTGAGGATCGTGGCCTCGTAGTCCATCGTGGGCTTGAACTCGGGAGAACCCGGCTTAGGATAGATGGTCCAGTGGAGCTCCTTGGCCTCGGCGTCGGTCAATATCCGTGCGAAGAAGAGGAGCGGCGGCCGAACGAGGAACCAGCCTTCGCCAAGGCCGGCGGGCACCGGGGGGCTTGTCAGGAGCCCCGTCGGGACCTCAGGCTCTGTGAGCTCCTCATCAGAGGAGACCTTGTTGGGCACCGGCCTCTTATCGTCGTCGCCTGACATCCTGGGCTTGGCCTCCTAGTGGAGGTCATAGTACCAACTTACAACATTTATATTCTCTTCCCATAAGACACGTTATCAAACCGGATTGAAATCATATTTCATAGACCAGGTCACGGATTTGGTAAGGAACTGTTTACCGTCGATAATTCGAGGATTGTCCGACAGTTCGAATAATGACCGACAAGCCTTAAATACGATCGTCCGTGAAGAGAATATCAGACGATAAGTCTGGAGGATGAAGAACATGAAGTGGTTTGCGATACTCGGCGGGATATTGATGGTGGTGGGATGTTTCGCGGGCGCGGTCGTCGCGACGATCGGGAACGGCATGGATGGCACGGCGGACCCGGACAGGGATGGCCTGACGAACTCACAGGAATTCCTATGGGGCACGGACCCTAACAACCCCTGCACGGATGGCAGTGGCATTTTCGATGGATGGCAGGTATGGTACGAGACCCACAGGGCGGTCACAACGAAAGGCGGACATTTCGTTGATGCGAAATATCACTTCGACCCGGCCAACGGGCTCGCTAACGGGAAGGACGGCGTAGTGGTCGACCTGGTTCACCTGCTCCAGCAGAGGGACCTGGACGCCAATCCCCTTACCAACGACCCTGACAACGACGGTCTGAACAACCTGCACGAGTTCCTCATCGGCACGGACCCGACGAACCCGGACTCGGACAACGATGGCTTGATCGACAGCGTGGACCCCGACCCGCTGGTGGCCCAGCCGGTCATCCCTGACCCGACCGACGGCCAGCACGATGGCATGGGTGGCGGCGGCAGCGGTATCGGAGAGGCGGTCCTCTTCGCCTAGGCCTCGATAAGACCTCCAGACCTTTCCTCTTTTATTCTTCTTTTTCATTTAATTACTATTCTAGTTATAGGATTCTTTTAGAAGGATTGAATATCATGGTCTTCCATTTCTAGGCCAGTGAAGCGCTCGGAGTACCTCAAGGCCTGGGACGCGGAATACCGCAAGCAGGGAAGGCTCTGGACCGGGAAACAGGCCGATGTCCCTGAGATGCCAGCGGGCACCATGGTCCTCGAGCTAGGCTGTGGGGACGGGAAGACATTGTCCGCCCTGGCCAGGAAGGGCATCGACATTTATGGGATCGATATCTCTCCAGCAGCGCTGACGATCGCCAGGAAGGCCCTGGTAAGGGACGGCAGGGACGCCGAGCTGGTCCAGGGGGACGTCACGGCCCTGCCGTTCGATGACGAGGCATTCGATGCGGTCGTGGCCTTCCACATACTGGACCATGTGTACGAGGAGGACCGGGAGGCCGCTGCGGAGGAGGTCCTGAGGACACTAGTGCCGGGCGGCAAGGTCTATTTCCGGGGGTTCTCGCGCGGGGACCTGAGGGCCAAGAAGGGGGAGCTCGTTGAGGATGCCACGGTCATGCGCGGGAACGGGATCCTTTACCATTATTTCGAGCTCCATGAGGTCAAGGCCCTGTTCGCAGGTTTCGAGGCCATTGATGTTAAGACCAGGAAGTGGAAGATGGGGGGAAAGGAGGCCTTGACAAGGACTTTCATACTTGGCGAGTTCGAGAAGGCCCTTTAAATACCCCTATATATACCAATCAATTGTAGACTACATGTAGACTAGGTATCCGAACTAGGTTTTTCTCTTGCCGCGCCAAAGGGTAGGTCAAGAAACTTTGGAGCGGTGAATGTTATGGTGATGAAGGAACGAAGGAAGTGCAAGAAGGTCAAGAGAGTGAAGGCCGGGGCCCTTGGCAAGGCCAAGGGATCCAAAAAGGGCCTGTTCGTCCCCTTAATGATGGTCGCCCTGCTGCTTGGCTCGGGCCTGACCGTTGGGACCTATTACATGGTCATGGGACCGAAGTCCCATGGCCCAACCGGCCCTTATGATAACAGCATTACGGACAATGCCAGTTTTGGCGATGACAACCTGGCTCAATGGTCCAGTTACAGCGCTCACGTGAACACCACAGACGTTGTTACGATAGATCCGAACCTTGCCAGGGTCAAGCCCGGCGACAAGCTCAACGAGCTTGCGAACGAGGAAGGGAGGCAGAACTTCACGGACACAGGGCCCGTGACCCAGCGGGGTAACAATTACGGGGCCGGCCTCGAGGACGGGGGACAGGCCAATGGCGCGTCACCGCCGAAGTCCGCCGAAGCGGCCGGCGCAGGCGCCGGGGCCAGCGCGCAGGTCACGAGGACCGTTGAGGAAGGGGACCTGGTCAAGGTGGTCGGCAACCATCTCTTCGTTCTTAACAGCTACCGCGGATTGATAATCATTGACATCTCCGACCCGGCCAAGGCCCACATCGTTGGACGGTGCCCGGTGGTCGGCTATCCCGTCGAGATGTACGTGGTCGACTTCCTTGCCATCGTGACCGTCAGGAGCGATTACAACTTCTGGTCCAGGTACTGGGGCATGGAGGACTCGGCCTCGGGAACGGGGACCATTGGCACGATGATATACATCATCAACGCCAGGAACCCGGCGAACCCGGTCATCCTCAAGATCGTCGAGCTCGAGGGCTTCGCGTCCGAATCCCGGCGGGTCGGCCATGTCATCTACGAGACGACCAACACATACTCCTGGTACTCGGGAGGGGCGATGCTCGAGAAGGTCGCAGGCTCACAGACGGAAACACAGGAGTACACTAGTGTCTCTTCCATTGACCTCAGCAGCCCGAAGACCCTCGGCCTGAAGGACAGGGTAAAGTTCTCGGGCAGCTCGAACCAGGTCTACGCGTCGCCGACGGCGTTCTACATAACCCAATCCCTCTATCAGGACGCCCCGTGGTACAGCATCTTCTACGGTGACTCCGGGGACGCCGGGACCTACTACACGAAGGTGACCTACCTTGACATCCGGGACCCCAACGGCGACATCGTCGCCAGGGACCATTTCTCGGCCCCGGGCGAGGTCTATGACAAGTACCAGATGGACGAGTACAACCACATGTTCAGGATGGTCTCCCATCACTGGACCGACAACGGCGAGCAGTCATGGCTCTACATCTACAATGTGAGCGACCCGAGGGACATCAAGACCCTTGGTAAGCTCCTTATCGACGATGCCGGGAGCCTCACCTCGACGCGCTTCGCGGGGGACAGGGCCTACATGATACACATACCCCACGCCATCGACCCGCTGGACGTCGTCGACCTGTCGGACCCGAAGAACCCGAGGATGTGCGACAAGCTGGAGATGCCCGGCTGGGTGACACACATGGACGTCTACGGCAACTACATAATCGCCCTGGGCATGGACAACTCCGACAACCAGTGGAACGTGGCGGTCTCTCTGTTCAATGTCAAGGACCCTGACAACGCGGTCCTGCTCGAAAGGGTCAGGCTCGGCGGCTCCTACTCCTACTCGACGGCCAACTGGGAGCCGAAGGCGCTCACCACCGACATGACGCACCACATCGTGATCGTCCCGTTCGAATCCTGGAACGACGCCTCGTGGAACACGACCGCCGGTTTCCAGATCGTCAGCTTCGACCTCGAGAAGGGCGACCTGAAGCTTCAAGGCGAGGTCCGCGGTGCATACTCCATCGAGCGCACCAGGGTCGTTGGCGACTACATCCTGACGGACTCCTACAAGGACGTGCAGGTCGTGGACATCAAGGACCTGGCCAAGCCCGTCGTGAAGAAGATCGTGGACATCTGCGTCAATGTCATCGATATCGTGCCGATCGGTAACTATTACCTCCAGCTCGTCCAGGACTGGGCCTTCGGCGGCCTGGCCCTGAGGAGCGTCACCGGCATGGACGACGTGACCGCCGTGGGTTCTGCGAACCTGAACGCCTCCTGGGGCCACTTGTACCTGATGCCTTCGGGCGTGGTCCTTGTGACCGACCTGAGGGATGGGAACAACCAGACCGGCACCCTGTTCACCGTGAAGGTGGCCAGCGACGGCAAGGTGACCATCGAGTGGATCGCGGGCCTACAGAAGGGAACGCCCTTCCTGGGCTACGACTACTATGGGTATTACCCCGGGGAGTGCATGCGGTACAATTACTACTACAGCCCCTACGATGACCAGAGGATGGGCATGGTCGGCGACGCCTTCGTCTTCGTGAAGCCCAGCCAGACCGGTTACGTGGAATATGCCTATGACGAGAGCACGGGCAGGTACGGCCCGGTCCCGATGGTGCCCGGCACGACGGAGATGTACATCTTCGACCTGTCGAACCTCGGCAATGTGCCGGCGCCCGTCAAGATGACACTGAGCACCTACCAGTTCATTGGGATGCAGTCGTGGAAGGACATGGTCTACATCCAGCACCAGTACACTGGGTTCACGGTCATCAACGACGGTGGGGACTCGGAATACGCGAACATCAAGTGGAACTACAGGAACTATGCCATTGCCATCGACATCAAGGACCCCTCGCACCCCTTCGAGGTCGCGGAGTACAACATACCGGGCAGGCTGGTCAACGTGGGCGACGGCGTCCTGTACACCATCAAGACATCGAATGGTGATAACGGCCAGTACGACATCCTGACGGTCCTGAAGGTCGGGGACGGGAAGGCGACGGTCCTCTCCTCCATGGACCTCAAGACCCAGTGGGCGGACGTGGTCGTCAACAACGGGATGGCCTACGTCATGAGCACGGTGTATCCCCAGTACGAGATGGACGGTGGTTCGGGCCAGGAGACGACGAGGAGCTACCTGAAAGTCATCGACCTGAGCGCCCCGGCCAACCCAAAGCTCGTGGCATCCGTCGAGTTCGATGGCGTCCTGTCCTTGGTGACGGCCCAGGCCGGCCATGTGGTCCTCTACGACAGCTCGAGGGGCATCATGATGGTCTACGCTTCAGGGCCGGACCAGGGGCTCACCTTCAACGCGATGGTGAACATCCAAGGATACCCCGAGAAGGTCAGGATCGTCGAAAGCACGCTGTTAGTCCCGGAGGGCTACTACGGAGTGGTCGGTACAGTGATATAGAATATTGATTTGGATGAGGCCTGCCCCCTCAGGCCTCTTTGTTTTTTATTTTCTTACCTTTCCAGGACCATGGCCATGCCCATGCCGCCGCCTATGCACAAGGTGGCAAGGCCCAGCTTGACGTCGCGCCTCTTCATCTCTAGGGCCAGGGTGTAGACCATCCTGGCCCCGGTGGCCCCGATCGGGTGGCCGATGGAGATGCCGCTGCCGTTCACGTTGGTGTTGTCCATGCTGAGGCCGAGCTCTTTGATGTCTGCTAGAGCCTGGACGGCGAAGGCCTCGTTGAGCTCGAAGAGGTCGATGTCCTCGATGCGCAGGCCTAGCCTCTTGAGGACCTTGCGCGTGGCCGGGATGGGCCCCAGGCCCATGTATGCCGGGTCCACGCCGGCAGAGGCGTAGCCCTTGATCTTCGCGATGGGCTTGAAGGAGAGGTCGTTGGCCTTGAACTCGGGCATTATGAGGATGGCGGCCGCCGCGTCGTTGATGCCGGATGCGTTCCCGGCTGTGACGGTCCCGCCCTCCTTCCTGAAGGCCGGCTTGAGCTTGGCCATCTTCTCGAGCGTTGTGTCCATGGGCCTCTCGTCGACCTCGAACTTGATCGGGTCGCCCTTCCGCTGGGGGACCATTACGGGGACGATCTCGTCCTTGAACTTGCCGACCGTGATGGCCGCGCGGGCCCGCTGGTGGCTCAGGAGGCCCATCTCGTCCTGGGCCTGCCGGGATATCTTGTACTTCTCGGCTATGTTCTCGGCGGTGTTGCCCATGTGGTAGCCGTTGAATATCTCGTAAAGACCGTCGAATACCATTAGGTCCGTGACCTGGCCGAAGGGCATGTCCATGCGGTAGCCCCAGCGCGCCTTGGGGAGCGCGTAGGGGGCCTGGCTCATGTTCTCCATGCCGCCGGCCACGATGATGTCAGCGTCCTCGGCCTTGATGGCCTGGGCCGCCAGCACGATGGCCTTCATACCCGATGCGCAGACCTTGTTGACGGTGAACGCCGTGGTCTCCTCGGGGAGGCCTGCGTATATCGAGGCCTGGCGGGCCGGGTTCTGGCCCAACCCTCCGATGAGGACGTTGCCCATGATGCACTCGTCGACGCCGACCGGGATGGCGCTGTCCGGGAACGAGTAATATTTCTTATTGATCTCGGTCTTGTCGAACTTCCCGAATATCGTGGGCCTGCAAGATTCCGACATAGTGTCGCACAATGGCCTCAGGTGGGCCCGCATCAGGGCCTCCTTGATGACGAGCGCACCCAGGTCCGTGACCCGGACGTCCTTGAGGCTGCCTCCGAACTCTCCCACCGCCGTGCGGGCTCCGCTTACGATGACCGGTTGTCTTGACATGTTCCTTCCCCCGATGGACCAGATGAACGGATGGTGGAATCCATCTTCCGTTTAAAATCCTTCTCATGCATCTATGTTATTGGAACATCCCTCGTTTCATCGAACGGGACATCCCATGTGGTGAAGGCCCCTTGGATGGTCACCGTCCCCTTCACCTCGACCGTGTTAGTAGTATGGATTGGGACCGGGCTGGTGGGTATGACCTGAATATTTAAGGTGGTCGTCGAGGCCGCTGCGATGGAGACCTGATTGGGCTCATCGAACTTGCCGCCGTTCGCGCCATTCACATAATATGTACCAGATATCCTTTCTATTGTACAGCCGACCATGTTCGGATTGTACACCTCGACGGTGGCATAAAGCTTGTATGTCTTTTGGAGCCCGGTCCCGGACGCCCGTATCTCTGCTCCGACGACATTCACCGTTGGCATCTGGAAGGTCGCTGCGATGGGGACGACAATGATGATTACGATAAATATCAAGGCCAGGAGTATCCAGAGCTTCCGGGGTTTCTTCATCTTTTTTTGCGGCGTCTTGGACTTCTTCTCGGTCTCTTCCTCCGCGACCGTGATATGGACCGCGTCCTCGTCCGCTATGTTTATGGCATCTTCGTCATCGCCGGTCATCACTGAGACCTCACACGCACCGTTCCACGACATACCTCGACAATTCCATCAGCATCCTCCGATGTATGCCGTCCTCGAGCCTTTCGGCCTCCTTGATGGCTGCCTCGACCAGGGCCTCGGCCTTCTTCTTCGTGAACTCGAGCCCGTCCGTGGAGGACACCAGCTTCATGACCCTCTTGACGTCAGCTTTGTCGCGCTTCCGCTTCCTGTAGATGTCCATGAGCTGCTTCCTGGCCTTGTCATTGAGCTGGTCCCTGGCCCTTATTATGGGCATGGTGACCCTTCCTTGGAGGACCTCGGTCCCCTTGGGCTCGGCAACGCAAATGCTCCCCCCGATGTCCAGGAAGTCGTCCACCAATTGGTAGGCCAGGCCCAGATGCTGGCCCATGACCTCCATGGATTCTAGGGTATGGACGGGCGCCCGGGCGATCCATGCCCCGAGCTTGGCAGTCGTCGAGATGATGTCGGCGGTCCTGCGTTTGACCATTTCCATGTACTTATCGACGGTGGTATCCTTGAGCGTGGTGGACATCTGGAGGACCTCGCCCTCGGCCATTCGGATGCAGGTCCTCATGGTCATTTGTATGATGTCGGGCCCGTAACTGGCGCACAGCAGGTTGGCCTTGGCGAAAAGGAAGTCCGCGGTGACGATGGCCTCGTTCTTACCGAACATCATGTGCAGCGACGGGGCGCCCCGGTGGGTCGGGGCCTTGTATATCAGGTCAGCGTGGATGAGGTTCGCTGTGTGAATCAGTTCCAGGGCCGCCGTCACCGGCAGCAGCTCGGCGACATTCTTGCCCCAGCAGGCCTTGTAAACGGCGATCCCAAAGCTAGGCCGTAAGCGCAGGCCCTCGGAGAACAGGATGTGCCCGCTCATGCGGGAGAGAAGAGGCTCCTCGTCCTGGATGGCGCCTTGGAGGATGTCCTCCAAACTAATGAGGTCCTTCTCGATGTCGGTCCCCTTTAGTAAGTCGAGCATACCTATCGATTACGCATCATTACGTGACGATTTAATGTTTTTGTGTGGCTTCTCGCTCATCATCCAGGGACACTGGTCCTTTATCTCGCATCCCGAGCATCCCACGAACCTCGAGATGGACGGGATGAGGGCGAAGCCTACGATGCAGAACGCCACGAAGAGACCGAGGGTGAGGGGCGACATGGCCGTCCAGAGAAGATAGACGCCGGCTATGAACGGCGCGGCCCAGTTCGGGTACATGATGGCCAGGTTCCGTCGGAACTTCGCCTTGAAGTCGCCCTTCTTGCGCTTGAAGTAGCGCGGGGCCATGACGCCGTAACCGCAGGGACAGGCCTTCGTGTCAAAATGGTTGCAATAGGGGCATATGATCGCCCAGAAGAGGACTATGGAACCAAATGCATAGACCAGGAAAAACAAGGACAGGGGCCACCATATGAGGTAAAGCATGGCGGCCCCTATCAGGAACATGCTGAAGGTCGGGATGTTGTCGAGGGCCACGAGCCAGTTAGGGACGGTCCTGTGGCACTTGTCCGGGATGCCACAGTCGGCCTGTTCCTCGGGGCCCTCGGTCTTTCCCATCCTTACACCACCATTTTCTTCGTGCTGTGTCTACTGGCCCGGCGGGGGCGGATACTGGTACCCTGACTGGTCGGGCTGCTGATATCCTTGGTACTGCTGCTGTTGGTACTGGTTCTGGTCGTAGCCCTGCTGTTGATACTGGTTGGGATCGTAGGCCGGCTGGGGTGCCTGTTGCGTCTGGTCCTGGCCCGCGTACATCGCGGGCGGCGGCGGGGGCTGCTGTACCAGGTCCACCTGTGCCTGCACGGCCTGGGCCTTCTTCTTCCTCATCATCATGACCGCTATGAGGACCACGATGACGACGACCACGATGATTATCAGTGCGATCGGTAGCAACATCCCGCCCATGTTGTTGGCCGGTTGCGCGACCTTCTCGATACTGACCGTTACGGTGGCCTCGTTCACGGACTCATACCCTTCATTGTCCTTGACCTTTACGGTTATGACGTAGGACCCCGCGGTCAGGTAGGTCTTCGTTATGGAGGTCGTGTTCACCCAGCCGCTGTTGGTCTTGTCGCCGTAGTCGAAGTAGTAGCCCACGACGGTCCCGTCCCCGTCCTTTGCGTTGAGCGCGCTTATGGTGACCGTCTGTTTGACCTTGATAAAGGGCTTGTCGACGGTCACGGCCGCGGTCGGCCTCTCGCCGACCTTGATGGTGATGGTCGCCGCATTGGTGCTGAGCTGGCCCTTACCGTCCTTTACGACCAGGGAGGCTGGGAAGCTCCCGGTGGTCTTGTAGACATGGGATGCGGTCGGGGCCGTGGCCCAGGCGGGGGTCGTCCCGTCGCCGAAATCTAGCTTGAACGACGCGATCGGGCCCTCGACATCGGAGCTTTCCTTTGCGTCGAAGTCCACCTTCTCGCCCTTGAGGATGGTCACGGGTGCGCCCTTCAGGACCGCCGTCGGGAGCTGGTCCAGCTTGACCGTTATGGTCACCTTGGCGACGGTCGTCTGGTGGTGGTCGTCCGTTATGGCCAGGCTGATGACGTGCGTGCCCACGCTGAGGGCCTTGCTGAAGGTGTCGATGGTGCCCAGCTGGCCGTCCTTGTCGGAGGTCCACAGGAGGGTTATATCCTTGGCCTCGGGGTCCGAGGACTTGGAGCCGTCGAAGTCCACGACCGCCGTCGATAGGAACACAGCGCCGTTCTCGGGCTTGTCGATCTTGGCGACCGGCGGGAGGTTCCGCGGCAGGACATTGATGCTCATGTGGGCCGGTTCGGACCACTGGTTGTCGTTGTCTTTAACTGTGAGCGTCAGCGCGTACTGGCCCACGACCTGCGGAGTGATGTTCTGGACCGCCTGGTCCAGGAGCACCAGGTTGCTGCCGGAGGGCTGGGTTGTTACGCTCCAGTGATAGGCCATGACCTTCTGATCATCCGTGGACTTGCTACCATCTAGGGTGACGTTCTGCCCGAGCTCTATGACCACATCGACCCCGGCGTTGGCTGTTGGGAAGGCCGTGCCCTGGGCGGTCGCCTTCACCGTGAGCGGTGCGTCCTTCGACCAGGTGTTGTTTATGTCCTTCACCGTCAGCGTGAACTTGTAGTCACCGATGAAGTCCGGCGTGAAGGTCGGGTTGACTATGGCCTCGTCGCTCAGCGATACGTTGCTGTCCGTGGGCTTGGCCGTGATGTTCCAGTTGTAGGCGGTGACCTTCTGGTCATCCCAGGAGGCGCTGCCGTCGAGCTGGACCTTCGTTCCCAGCTTCACGGTCTGCGTCTTGCCAGGGTTGGCGATGGGCCTCTGGTTCGGCCAGGGGTTGGCTGTGACGTTGACCTTGGCCTCGACCGGGCCCCATTTTCCATTGCTGTCCTTTATGTTCAGGGTCAATGCGTATAGTCCGATTTTGTCGGCCTTGAAGATCGGCTTCGCGATCGTGTCATCGGACAGGGCCGCGGTGCTTCCGCCGGGCTTGGATGTGAAGTTCCACTTGTAGGATGCGATGGTCGCGCCGCCGTTGGCCTTGCTGGCCGAGCCGTCCAGTGTCACGTTATCGAGCACAAGTACGGTCTGGTCGATGCCCGCGTTCGGCTGCGGGACCGGGATGGTCACCTTGACCGTCCAGAGCTTCATGCCGTTACTAGGGGGGGTCCAGCCTGCGCCGCCGCCCATGAGGTCGAGCGTGCCGTCATTGTTCACATCGGCCAGCGCGACACCGCTGTAGTCGCCCGCGGCCGGGATCTTGGCATCCACCACCTTGGTCCAAGAAAGTGCCCCGCCACCATTGCCATTGTTCAGATAGAGGCTGAAACCGGTCGGTTGGGGGTCGCATATGCCACCCCAGACATCCTTGTAGCCGTTCTTGTCGATGTCGCCGACGGAGATCTGGCAGTGGATCTTGGCGTTCGGGAGGCCAGTGCTCTCCGATGTGAAGGATAGTGCGCCGTTACCCGTGTAGGCATATAGGCCGCCGTTATCATAGGAGCCGAACATGATGTCCGGGTTGCCATCGTTATCAAGGTCTGTGACATTTTGGGCCCAATATGTCCCGGATGACGGAAGGCCTGTTCCCGTGGCCTTGGTCCAGGTGGTCCCACCGTCGCCTTTGTAGACCTCGACACCGGTCCCGCCGGTCCCAACGACGAGGTCCAGGTTACCGTCCTTGTTCAGGTCGCCGGCGGCGATGCCGAAGTATGAGCCGGCGGCCGGGAGGCCGGTGCTGGAATCGACCCAAGAGGTCCCACCGTTGCCTTTCCAGACATGGATGCCCTTGTTGTATGTGGCGTCGGCCGTGGCCGCGATGTCGAGATTGCCGTCCTTGTTAACATCGATCAGGATCACCCCATAGTAACCGCCAAGGTTCGTGACGGGTGTCATGGCGGTCCAGGTAGGTGTGGCCGCGCCGTCCGATTTGTAGACCACGATGCCGGTCGTGGCCTGGCCGGACCACTCGGTCTCATGGGGCGCCACGATCTCGTCGAAGCCGTCCTTGTTTATGTCCCCCACGGCGACCTGGGCGTACTCCCCGTTGGGGTCAAGTCCGGTGCTTGCCGAGGTCCAGGACTGGGCCCCATTGTTGTTGATCCAGGCATAGAGGCCCTTGTTGGTGCCTCCGCCGAAGGCCCAGGCTAGCATGCCTGAAGCCATGTCGATGTTGTTATCGTTATTGAACTTGCCCATCCCGATGGATGGGTACTCGCCCGTTGCGGGCAGTCCAACCGCCGCCGATGTCAAGGTCAGCACATTGCTGCCCCTTGAAGCGGCCCTTGGGCCCGCGGCCCCGCTGAGCATGCCCATCGGGATCGCCCCGACGAGCATGATGGTCACGATCGATATCACAAGTAACTTGCCGTTTGTCCTCATCTTCACCACTTCCCCTTGATAGTTCGGCGGTCCTGTACGGACCTTTCCTGACAGTTCGAAAGGTGGAGGAGGATATATACCATTTTTAGAACAAAAGTGAGAACATACCTAGATAATGATTCTCAGATTCACCCCAGAAAGCATATATATAGTTCTTACCAAAAGACCAAAAAGGCCGCACAATCTATCTATTGATTCAAGGAGGTCCATAGGATTGCTAGGGACCGTTAGGAACACGGCCGGCCATGCAGGCCATCAGAGTGGTAGCTCCCTAGCCAGGGCCCTGCCGACCATAATGCTTGTGGCCATTATGATCCTAGGCCTGATGCCGGTCCAGCTGTCCAACGCTGACACCGTGACCACCTTCTCGGACGGGAAGACGACACAGCTCCTCACGTTCAATGCTCCGGGGAACAAGACTGTGAGCGTTCCCGTGAAGGACGATGCCACGGTCAACAAGGCCGGCTTCGATATGGATGGCCAGGAGCTGGCGCCCGGTCAGGGATTCCCGAAGGACGTTTCGGTGGACGTGGGCGCCGACAAATCGATCGAGTGGGCCTACAAGGGCACCGGGACAGGGGCCCTCGGGCACCAGTCGGTACTCAAGGACGGCAGCCCATCGGTGACCGTGAACTTCACGGCACAGACCGGCGGCACGGTCACGGACTTCAAGGTCCTCCTGCCGAAGTTCGCGAAGATCAAGGACGGGACGCTACTGGTCGATGGAACGGGGAGCGCGGTCCAGCCGGTACTGGACCGGGTCCTCACCGGCACGGTGCTGAACGGGGAGTTCGGCTGGTCCGGGGCCAATGTCGGCGATGTGAACCATGACGGCTGGGACGATCTCGTGATCTCGGCCGGGGCGGTGCTCAAGGCCTACCTTTTCTACGGGGGCCCCGGGTTCACCGCCCAGCCCGACATTACATTCACGGGACCGGCCAAGAGCAATTTCGCCAATGAGGTCGTCGGCCTAGGCGATGTCAACAACGACGGCATAGACGACTTCGCGATTTCCGAGAACGGGAGCCTGGCCGTCAGGGTCTATTTCGGTGGCTCGAAGCTCGACACGGTGCCGGACCTCAACCTCACGGGCCAACCGGCCATGTTCTCCTTCTACGGCATCTGCGTCGCCGGCGGCACGGACCTCGACGGGGACGGATACAACGACATCGCCGTTGGCGACTATTTCTACGATGCGGTCAACATGGGCAGGGTCTATGTCTACAAGGGCGGCCCACAGTTGAATAACGTATCGGATTATATCCTCAATGTGGGCCTGATGCATCCCTTGGCCCACTTCTTGGCCATGGGAGGGGACCTTACCGGTGACGGTCATGACGACCTGGTCGTCGGCGACCCGGACTGGGGCGGGTTCTCCATGGGCGCTAGGGTCTACATTTACAAGGGAGGGCCGGGCTTCGGCGGCCTGCCCATCGCAACGGCCATCAGTCCCATCTACGACGACCTCTTCGGATGGTCGCTCGACATCAGGCACGATATCAACGGCGACGGCATCGATGACCTCGTGGTCGGCGCCCCGGACAACGGGACCGGGAAGGTCTACATATATTGGGGCAGGACGACCTGGCCCGCGAACCCCGTCCCGAGCATAACGATCACGGGCGAGAGCACCGGCGATTTCTTCGGCTACTCGGTCACGACCCTAGGCGACCTGAGCGGGGACAAGATGTCCGAGGTGCTTATCGGGGCCCCGGGGTTCGGCGGACAGAAGTACCTGGGCAAGGCCTACTACATCAATGGCTCGGCCAACCCGGACCGACATGGCGCCATCGAGTTCGTGGGCAAGCAGACCAATTCCTATACCGGCTGGTGGGTCGACGACATCGGGGACATAACGAACGTCGGCGGCCATGAGTTCGTCATAGCGGAGGTCTTCAATAACTCGGGCCGGGGCGACGTGCTGTTCTATCGTCCCAGCTGGGGCCTCGGGGCGCCCACGGTGGTCCTGGGCGGCGTCATGGCCACCGGCCTCGCGATGCCGGTGCTGAACGGGACGCGGTCCGTCAGCATCCCCGCCACGGACCTCCAGAGCGCCCTGGACGCAGCGCCCGTGTCGACAACCGATGGCTATGGCAACCAGTTCGCTGAGCTTACCATGGCATTGGCGTCGACGGCGAAGGGGACCATGACCGTCCACGGCCTGTCGATCAACTACACGGCCGATACGTCCGGCATCATGGCCCTGAAGGACGCGTTCAACGCATACCTTGCGAAGGCCAGGGCCGCAGGGGCCACCGGTGCGCCGGTGAACGTCCCGATATCGGTCTCGAGCACTAGTACAGGCAAGCTGGTCCTCAGCGGCCTGCTGGTGGACTGCACGCCGAACAAGGCGCCCCTGGCGTTCATAGACAGCACCCTTCCCACGACGCTCGATGTCGGGAGCGCGGTCACGCTGGCGGGCCATGGCACGGACGCCGACGGTACCGTGGTCGCCTACAATTGGAGCTCGGACCTGCAGGGAGATCTCGGTGGCGCACAGAACCTCAAGGTCAACCTCACGGTCGTGGGCATGCACAACATCACATTCAAGGTCAAGGACAACAAGAACCGCTGGTCGCTCCCCGTGACGGTGACCGTCAAGGTCATGCCCCGCAATGTCGTGCCATCGATCTCCATAGACTCGCCATCGGAAGGCCAGCGGGTCGTGAGAGTGGTCGCCATCACCGGCCATTATTTCGACCCGGACAAGGGCGAGACCTACACGGCCGAGGTCGCCATAGACCAGACGGGCTGGGTGCAGGCAAGGATAACGGATGCCCCCGTTGGGGTCGGGAGCTGGACCTATGACTGGGACACAGCCAACCTCACCGATGGGCCTCACAGCATCAGGGCCAGGGTCAACGACGGCCGGGACCTCTCGAACGAGGCCGTTGTGAACGTCACCGTCTATCATCCGGTGCCCGGCGTCCTTGTCACACCGCCGGCGGCGCCGCAGGCATACCCCGGCGACAAGGTCACGCTCTTGTTCAATGTGACGAACAAGGGAACGGAGCCCGGGACATTCTACATTAGGACCCGCAGCGACCCTGGCGGTTGGGTCGAACCGGCCACTCCCATACTAGACCTCGGGCCGGGCAACTGGACCACGGTGAAGCTAGTGGTCCGTCTGGACGCTAAAATGAAGACCCCGGTGGAGGTCGAGGTCGGCCTCAAGGCCCAGTTGGCGAACGATGCGCCAATTTACGATGAGGGCGTCGTCAGGATCAGGGTCGTAGCGAGGCCCCCGGACCCGTCCCTGCAGGGAGCGAGCCTGGAGGTCCCGGCGGACGGTAAGGGACTGCCCGGGACCACCGTGATGTACACCATCAAGGTCAAGAACACGGGTACCGTGCAGGATTCCTACGAGATCAAGGCGGTCTCGAAGGACGGCTGGAAGGCCACGGTCATAAAGGACCAGGCGCCGGTCCTGGGGCCGCTGGCGCTAGGCAACGGCGCCACCGTGGAGCTGACGGTGGCCCTCGAGATACCGAAGAACGCCAGGCAAGGAGCGCCCTCGGAGCTGACCGTGACCGTGAGGTCCTTGAGCTTCCCGCTGGTCAACATCAGCAAGGTCGTCAGGACCAAGGTCAGTTCCCAGCCTGTCAAGACCTCGGTCATCTCGCTCCCCGGATTGCTCATAGGCATCGTGGCCACCTTGGTGATAGTCTGCGCCATCGGTGCGGTCGTCGGCGGCACCGAATGGGGCACCTACGGCTTCTTCTGGCTCCTGATACCGCTCTATTCGCGCCTGAAGAAGGAGGCCGTCCTGGACAACTTCAAGCGGGGAGAGATAAACGCGTTCATCAGGCTGAACCCGGGGACCTATTACAACGAGATAAAGAAACATCTAGGCGTCTCGAACGGCGTCCTGACATACCATCTGAACCGGCTCGAGTTCGAGGGCTATGTCAAGTCCAAGGTCAACGGGAGGTACAAGCACTACTTCCCGGCGGACATGAGGATACCCGAGCGCATCATAACGCTCAACGACCTGCAGCGGGCCCTGCTGAAGTTCATACGCGATAAGCGGTGGGTCACGCAGGCCGAGATATCGGACTCGCTGGACATACCGGTCCCGACGGTGAGCAGGCACCTGAACCGGCTCATCGTGGCCGAGATGGTGATGGTGGAGAAGCGCGAGAACCTCAACTATTACGCGATCCGGGGCGAGACCTCGGAGGCACAGCCGTCCGATGCGCCCTCCGTGGGGACCTACGATGTCGGTGGGAGCCCTGAGCATGTCTACCGGTCGGATGATGGGTATTACCAGGCGACGGCCCAGGACACCCAGGGCTACCAGGCCACGGAATACCGGCCCCCCGAGCACGAATGATAGGGCCTTGGGACCATCTTATTGTTGTTGCTGGCCAGGGCCCTGATAGTATTGTGCGGGCGGTTGGCCACTTTGGTCATAAGGATAGTTTTGGGCTGGCGGCTGTCCTGATTGGTCGTAAGGATAGTTTTGGGCCGGCGGCTGTCCTGATTGGTCGTAAGGATAGTATTGCTGAGGATAGGCCGGCGGGGGAGGCGTCTGGTCCTGGCCGGCATAGGCCGACGGTGGCGGAGGCTGTTGTATCAGGTCCACCTGCGCTGGCGCCTGTTGGGCCGCAGCCTTGCCCTTCCTCTTCATGAGGACCACGAGCAGGACCACTACCACGATCACGACTATTATTATGAGCAATATCGGCAGCAACATGGCGCCTAGGCCGTTGGTGGCCGGCGTCTCTGGCTTGGTCACGAGGACACCGACGGTGGCGCTGTTCACGGACTCGAAGCCGAGCTCGTCCTTGACCTTCAGGGTCACGGTGTAGGACCCGGCCGTGGCATAGGTCTTCGTGACCGAACTATCGTTCACCCAACCGCTGTTGGTCTTGTCGCCGTAGTCGAAGTAGTAGGCCACGACCTTGCCGTCGGGGTCCGAGGAGCCGTTGGCGCTCAATGTCACGGGCTTGCTGACCTTGACGTTGGCCAGGGAGGCGGTGACGGCCGCGTTCGGCCTCTCGCCCACGGTAATGGTAACTGGGTCCGAGGCCAGGCCGACCTGGCCCTTGCGGTCCTTGACCAGCAATGTGGTCTTGTAGGTTCCGGCGGATGTGTAAATGTGCGAGACCGTCGGGGATGTGCCCCAGGTCAAGGTCGTTTTATCGCCGAAATCGAACTCGTATCCTGCAAGCGGGCCTTCCTTGTCGCCGCTCGCGGTCCCATCGAAGCTGACCTTTTCGCCCTTGAGCAGCAGCAATGGCTTTGCAGTGAACTTGGCGGTCGGAAGCGTGTCGAGCTTGACCTCGATGTTGACGGAGACCTTCGAGGTCTGGTGATGGTCGTCGGTCACCGCGAGCGTTATCATGTGCTGACCGACGCTCAGGTTCTTCGAGAACGTCGCGATGGTGCCCAACTGGCCGTCCTTGTCGGATGTCCACAGGAATGTCAGGTCGTGGCCCTCGGGGTCCGTGGATGCGGACCCGTCGAAGTCGACGACATCCGTCGACAGGAATATTGTCGTGTCCGCCGGTTTGTCGAGCTTGACGACGGGCGGCAGATTCCTCGGCACGACCGTGACACGCACCGTGGATGGCTCCAGGGACCAGAGGTTGTCACTGTTCTTCACCATAAGGGAGAAGTCATAGGAGCCTTCCATCGTCGGCGTTATGTTCTGGACCGGCAGGTCCTGCACCGTGAGCTGGCTGCCCGGAGGCTGGTAGGTGACCGTCCAGTGGTAAAGGACCACCTTCTTGGAATCCATGGATGCGGTCCCGTTCAGCATGGCGGCCTGGCCGAGCTCGATGGTCACTGGCTGGCCCGCGTTCGCCGTGGGGGGCCCGCTGCCGAAGGGGGTCACGGTGACCTTCACCGGGTCGTCCTTGGACCATGTGTTGTTGATGTCCTTGACGGTGAGCGTGAACTTGTAATCGCCCATGTAGTCCGGCGTGAAGGTCGGGTTGACGATCTTGTCGTTGTCCAGGGTCAGGTTCGCCTGTGTCGGCTTCAGGGTGATGTTCCATTTGTAGGCGGTGATCTTCGCGTCGTCCCAGGAGGCACTGCCGTTCAGCTGGACCTTGACGAATATCTTGACGTTCTGGTCGGGGCCGGCCTCGGCCACGGGCCTCTTGTTAGGCCACGGGTTCGAGGTTATGTTCACCTTGGCCTCCCACTTGCCCCACTTGCCCTTGTCGTCCTTGACGGCGAGTGTCAATGCGTAATAGCCGATCTTCTGGGCCAACAGCGTTGGGGTCTTGACCGTGCTGTCGTTGAAGGTCGAGGTGCTGCCGACGGGGGCGGAGGTGATGTTCCATTTGTAGCCCGCGACCTTGCCGTCCACATCGGAGCTGTTCGATGCGTCAAGATGTACGGTCGTCCCGACGAGGACCGTCTGGTCCGTGCCGGCCCTGGGGATGGGCGGTGCATTGCCGATCTTGGACAGGAACACGCGTACGCCGACGGAGCCGCCCGAGTTCAGCCCCGAGTCCGATGCGATGAGGTCGAGCGCGCCGTCCTGATTGACGTCAACCATGAGGGCCCCGGTGTAAGGCCCGCTCGTCGGGATGTCGGTCGTGTAGCTGGTCCACGAGCAGGAGCCGCCGGACCCGCCATTGCCGAGGTAGAGCTTCATGCCTCCCCCGTAGGCCTCGCCGGCCCAGATGTCCTTGTTGCCGTCCTGGTCCACATCGCCGACGGCGACCATCCCATAGAAGCCCGAGGTCACCAGGTTGGTGCTCTCCTCGGTGAACGAGAGGCCGCCGGAGCCACCGTTACCTGTCCAGACCTCTATACCACCCTGGTATCCGCCGACAACGATGTCCGGGTTCCCGTCGTTGTCGACATCGGATATGTTGACGCCCAGGTATTGACCGCCAGGAAGCGATGTGCCCGTCGCCGCGGACCAGCTCGTGCCGCCGTTGCCGAGATAGACCTTGAGTCCTGCCCCGTTGCCGGCCGCGATGATGTCGAGGTTGCTGTCCTTGTTCATGTCCCCGAAGGTCACCCCGTAGTACTGGCCGGTCGTCGGAAGGCCAGTGGACGTGTCGGTCCATGCCGTCCCGCCGTTCCCCTTCCAGTACTTGACGCCAGCGGTCTCGCCAGATGCTGCGACGTCGAGGTGCCCGTCCTTGTCGGCGTCCCCGAGGGCGGCGCACCCCCAGGCGCCCGAGGCCGTCGGTGATGTCATGGCGCTGAAGGTCGGGTTGGCGGCCCCGTTGGACTTGTAGACCGCAATGCCGGTGGTCCCTCCGGCCGACCAGGCGTTCTCGTGCGGGGCCACGATCTCATCGAAGCCATCTCCGTTGAGGTCCCCGACGGCGATCTGCGCATAGCCGCCTGTAGTGGGCAGGCCCGTGTCCTGCTTGGTCCAGGACTGGGCCCCATTGTTGTTCGTCCACGTGTCCATGCCATAGTTCGCGTGCATCCAGGACAAGATGCCCGCGGCTATGTCCGGCTGGTTGTCATTGTTGAACCGGCCCACGCCGATGGTGACGTACTCGATGTTCTTAGGAAGGCCCTGGGAGGATTCCGTGAAGCCCTGCAGGGTGCGCGGGCCGGTGCGGGGAGCGGTATTGGCACCTGTGGGTGTGATGCACAGGAAGACTGCGGTCGCGAGAAAGCTCAGGACCAGGATAGCGCTAATGAACCTGCGGCCGTTCATACAAGACCTCCATGCGGTGGGAATTGTGTCATGAACTATGAATATCAATAATGGGTAGAGTTTTAAGGACTTTATGGTGTAAATTTGAAAATAAATTCATTTATGATGAATAAAGGACCGAGAAGACCGAATCAGAACTTGGTAACGATGCGGCCTCATTTCTTCAGTACCATGTCCTTGGCCTTTTGGGCATAGGTACTGGCCTTCTCGAGCTCTCCGGACCTCTTGAAGGACGTCGCAAGGCGGAGCATGCTGTTCGGTGTCTTCACGTCCTTTCCCTGGCGCTCGGCCTCCTCGATGAGCTTCTGGGCCTCGTCGATCAAGGACTGGACCTGCCCCTCGGTCGGTGGGCCCGATGGTTGGGCGGACGGTTCCTTGGTGGTGGCCTCCGGCCCGGCCTCCATCGGCTTTGGTTCGGGGGTCGGTTCGTCCGCCTCCGGTTTGGTCGGCGCTGGTTCCGGCTCCTTGGGGATGACCTCGGGGATGGGTTCCTTAGGTTTCGGCTCAGCGGGCTTTGGGGCCGACGGCGGTGGCACTGTAATGGATGGCTCGTCCGGCCAGGCCTCGGCGGTCACTGTCTGGTCAGCCATTTCCCGCTTGCGCCTCCGGGACCATAGCACCAGGACCACGATACAGATGATGATGAGGATGAGTAGCAGGAGCCCTATCATGATGTACAGGCCGGTAGAATCATTATGCGGTTCGTACACCGGCGGCGGGTTCACCGGGGGCGGATTGTGCTGCGGCGGCGGGGCCGCCAAGGTCAGCGGGATGCTGGCGGACACGGTCTTGCCGTCCGCATAGTAGGCCGTCACAGTTATCGTATAATTCCCCGCGGTACCGTTGATGGTCCTTATCCAGGCCTCGCATGTCGCGGACGCGCCGGGCTGGAGCGATAGTATGAACGCCCCGCCGGTCAGGGACCAATTATCGTTCAGTCCTGAGAAACCGACCGTTATATCCTCCTGTGCGTTCCCGGTGTTGCGGAGATTACCGTACAATTTGAAGACATCGCCCGTGGTCCCGTTCAACAGGCTCGGTTGGACCTCGATCGTGAGACCATGAACAGGTCTCACCCGTATCGTGACGGGATGCTGGCTTATGGTCACATATGATGAGCCGTTCACCCACAGGGCGGTGATGAGACATCGGTAGTCCCCTGCGAGGGCGTCCGCTGGAACCATGACCTGGACGAGGAAGTCCTTGGTCCCTGACGGCGCGAGGGATATTTGAGAGGCCTTTGCCACCGCGGGCCAACCGCTGGGGACCGTGACCGAATAGGTGACGTTCTCGTGACTGTTCCCGAGGTCCATCACCTTGAGGTCGAGGACGGGCCGCGCGCCCGGCGATACCTCAATGACCGGGGGCGATATCGACGATAGCAGCAACGGCCTCGAGGCCACTACTGTGAGCACCGTCCCATGGGCGCTCATGGAGGAATTGCCCCGGCTCGTTACCGTGACCTCGACGGTGCAGTTATCGCTCGCGATGGCCGACGGGGACGCATAGACCTGTAATGGCACGACGGTGGACCCGCCCGGGTCCAGCCTGACCTCATGGGTGGGCGTCCCATAGCCCCATTCGGTCGTCCCGGACGCCGTGGCCTTCAGGCCAATGGAGAAGGAGTCTGGACCGTTGCCGTGGTTCGATATCGAGATGTTGTAATTGACGGAGGTGTCCGGCGGGACCATCTGGGTACTTGGCCCGAGGCTGACGGTCATCACATAGCGCTGCAGGACGATGGCGCTTATGTGGACGGTGACCTTGAGGACGGGTAGGGCCTTGGATGTCACTGTTATGGGGAGCGACAGCCTCGCACCGGCATAGGCGTCCATTGGTGTCTGGATGTCGGCGGCCAGGGTCTTCCCGGTACCTGGCCCGAGCTGGACTGAGGTCGGGATCGTGGCCGACCAGCCCTTCGGTATTTGGCCCCAGGTCATGTTGTACGAATCCGGCAAGGTCCCGGTGTTGTTGACCGTGAGGAGCCAATGGACTAAGGCCCCTGGAAGCACGGACGATACGACGGCCTTGGCGTCCACCGCAAGGCCGTAGTGGGATACGAAGAGCTTCCCCATGGCCACGTTGTTCGTCCTGTCCTTCTCAATTATCAGACCCAAGGGGTCCGCTTCGACCGAGATTGTATGGTTCCCGCGGACCGCGGTCCAATTGCCGGAGACCTCGACGATCCCATGTCGGTCCATGTATGGCATCGTGCCTTTCATGAGGAGGTTCCCGTCGAGCTTCACATTATAGCCCACATTGTCGAGGGGTATGAGGGCGTCGTTCATGATGCGGGCCTTCCACAGGACCGTGTCGCCCTCCGGGGGCGATGCCTTCGAAAAGTTCAGGTCCAGGACCTTGAGGTCAATATCATGAAGGCTGATGTCGGTCCAGCCGTTGATGGTCAGGGCGTAGTCCTGGGGCCCGTTCGGCACATCCCTGGCGAACACGCGGACGCGCCACTGGCCGACGGCCGGGTCCTTGAAGCGCAGGCCCTCGACATTGTTCAGGTTGTCCGGTGTCCCGCCCGTGGCCGAGTAATCCTTCACGAAATAGCTCGCGTTGTATTGTGTCCCGTTCGGTGCGAAGGCGATCAGGTCCAGGTCGTTCACAAGCGCCCGTGAGACCGGGGGTGCGGCTCCCGGGTCCGTGTATGCTATGTGAATGCGAAGCTCGTTCGATGTCGAGACATTGAAGTAATAATCGACGGACTGGTCCGTGGACAGGAGATGTTTCTGGTCCTCTCCCCAGACCTTGCGACCGTTCGTCTCGAGAAGGCTCCGGGACAGGTTGACCCGCCCCCAGCCCTGGTTAGAGTCCGCGTACTTGTAGCTCGGGTTAACGAGCTGGTCCGCGCCGTTCACGAAGACCGCCTTTACCATGGCTGGGCTCGGGATGAAGCCGTAGGTCTTATTGAAATAATCTAGGACCAGGGTAGAGGCGCCAGCGACGCCCGGGGTCGCCATGCTGGTACCGCTCATGCCTACGAACGAGAAGTTCGGGTTGTTCGCCAGGGCAGACATGACGTTCACGCCTGGGGCGACCACATCTGGCTTCCTGCGGCCATCGGCCGTCGGGCCCCTGCTGCTGAAGCCTGCCAGCGAGTTCTCATCGAAGCCACGGTTGTCCCCAACGGCACCGACGGTTATGACATTCTTCGCCACGCCCGGTGTGATGATGTTACCGGCCCCAGAGTTCCCGGCCGCGAAGACATAAACTATGGACTGGTCACCCTCCTTGGTCTTGTTAGAGTCCCGGACGGCGTTGTCGTAGATCTGTGACGTCACGCCATATACCTGGACGGTGCCGCAGCAGCTCCAGCTGTTGCTGGAGACCTGGGCCCCATGCGCCTCGGTGTCACTGATGACATCGTTTACTGTCCTGCCGTACATCAGGTCGTCGTTGGCATCCCAGTTGATGATCTCCCCCAGCAGGAGCGCCTCGGGGGCAATGCCCGCGTAGGTCCCCTTCTGGCCCTGGGGCGCGGGAGGGGGCCTGTAGGTGCCGTTGCCGAGGACGATGCCGGCACAGTGGGTCCCGTGGCCGAAGTAGTCGGTCCAGTTCGCATAGCCCGAGTTCAGGGGCGAGAAGTAGATCTTCCGGCCGTCGAAGTCGGGATGGGTCCCGTCGATGCCGGTATCCGTGACCATGACCTTGATGCCCTTGCCGGTGGTGCCCTGGAAGGCCGAGCCGTTCCAGCTCCACAAGGAGAGGCCGTCGTTCGTGAAGTTTCCATCCACATTCTGCCGCGCATGCAGGATGCGGGCATCGTTGTCCATCAGGAAGCTCCCGCCGCCGCCGGGCTCTATGAAGCCGACCTCGGGGAGACTGGCGAGCGCGAGGAGATGTTCTCGTGGGAGATATCCACGCACGAGGTTGTCGTTGACCGCGGTCACGGTCCCGCCGAGGATCATGACAGCCAAAGCCACGACTACCGAATCCCTCAAAGGCGTGATGTATATGACATTGGCCTCGGGGCCCGTGAAGAGGGCGGGAGAGAGCTTGTAGCCGGGATGGTACGGGCCGACGTATCTAACTTGATCAAAGGCCGATAGCTCGGACTGGGATACGCCCGGGGCATATACGAGGAAGGCGTCGTCCGGAAGGTACCATATGACCTCGCATCCGAGGTCTTCGAGGGCCCGGACCCAGGCATCATGGATGGGCCCATCGAACTGGACGATGAGATATTCCGTCGGACCCTTGACCAACAGGTCGTCCGGCAACGGGATGCCCTCGATTGGGTCGAAGGTCCCTGCGCGCAGGCGGAGCAGGTGAGTGGGTTGAACGTAGGACCCTGACACTGTGAGGCCCGCCTGGTCGACCGCTCCGCTAAGGGCCAGAATCGGCGAAAAGGAACCGATGAGTAGTATCAGAACAATGCCCACACAGGAGAAGGATGCCTTGTCCATGATATCGCCTTTTCCGGAAGCTCGTTGGGGGACAACAAGAGTATGAATTACCTTACTAATATTATATGTTATTAGATAGGCCGGGACCCGGCTCCGTTAGAACTATGGATCTTGAGGAATCCTATAACATGCTGGGATGCGTTCAGTCCAGGCGCATGGTCCCCGCGAGGACGACCACGGCCTCGCCGGTCAGGTGGACGCGGTCCCCGTCGACCTTCACGATAAGTTCCCCGCCGCGGACCGACAGCTGGTGGGCCCTGAGCTGCGTATGGCCCAGGCGCTTGGACCAATAGGGCCCGAGGGCCGTGTGGGCCGCGCCGCAGACCGGGTCCTCGTCGATGCCGACCCAGGGTGCGAAGAAGCGTGACACGAAGTCCGGTACATGGGTCCCGTCGCCGCGCTCGAGGCCCTTACCGTCTTTCGCGGTGACAATGACGCCTTCGACATCCGGCTTTGCCTTCACGGCCCGCATGGCCTTGAAGTCTGGCTGCACGGCCCTGACCCTGGCCTCGTCCTCGAGCTCGACGAGGAGCATGGAGAGGCCACCCTTGGTCATCTCGATGTTCTTCGGTGGCCCCGCTGCGGGGCCCAGGGCCTCCAGCAGGTCCTTCGGGGCCTTGGCTGACGTCGTGGGGTTCGCAGGCAGGTCGATCCTTACGGCGCTCCCTATCCTGTGGGCGTAGAGCGGCCCGCTTTTCGTATCGAAGGCCAGGACCTCGGAATCGACCCCGACCTCCTGGAAGATGACCTTGGCAGTCGCCAGTGTCGCGTGGCCGCATAGGTCCACCTCTTTCATCGGCGTGAACCATCTTAGGCCGAAGCGCGGGAGGTCGTCTGCGGTCCTCTCGACCGGGTGTATGAACGCGGTCTCGGAGAGGTTCAGCTCGGCAGCTATGTCCTGGCAGACCTTCTCGGGCAGCCGGTCCTCGGGGATGCATACGCCGGCAGGGTTCCCCTTGAACCGGTCCGACGTGAAGGCATCGACTATGAAGAGCTCGACGGTGCTGTCCCTCTCGTGCTCCAGGTTCCCACCTTCCCCTGTGAGAACAAATGGGTGGCCCTAATAAGGGTTTTTGGTGCGCTTGTTGATAATCAAAAACCGCTCGATGCCGGCCCCCCAAAATTTAAATCGCTTCTTATCGTTAGGGTCTGTCCAGGCTGGAACATGACCCTTACCAGGACTGATTATGGATACAAGATAGAGAAGGACATCAACGCCGGAGTGACCGAGCTCCGGGTCCTGCTCTCGAACCCCAAGAACCTGGCCACCACATATTACCAGACGCTGGAGAAGGATGACCAGCACCTAAGCTTCACGGATTCCATGCATTCCAGCATGTATGGCGTCGAGCTCCTCGAGGCCAACCCGGGCGGGCCTGTCGTCTACAGGTTCACCATGGACATGCCGTCCATGATCCGGAAGACCTCCCGCATGGAGATATTCATCGAGCCAAAGGACGACATCAAGACAAGGATGCTCATCAAATCCAGCCGGATGGACATACAGTTCGCGGAACAGATGGAGGCCAGCCTGCATTATCTCCCTAAGGATACGCTCGACGGCATGACCTCGACCATGATGGAGCTGACGGTCTTCCAGGGCATGATCGACCAGGCCATCGCGGCCAACCTGCCGTACATACGGGACGCCATAATCGTCAAGGGGGACTACATCGGGACCAAGGTGGAGATCAAGGACAGCGTCCTCCAGAGGACCAACATCAATGTCGACGGGAAGCCGCCGTCGGACGTCCATATCAGGACCGACGGCAACTATGTCCCCACCAAGACCACGATCGAGAACAGCGTGATCACCAAATCGGACATTGGGAAAGAAGGGCCCGTGGAGGTCAAGGACAGCGTCATCGTTGGCAAGGGAGGCGGGGAGGGCGTGGGCGGGGCTGCTAAGTGCCTCGGGAACTCCAACCTGGAGGCATACCGCAGGGCGCTTGAGAGGGCCATGCTGGATGGGGTCATAGTGGAGTCCGAGGAGAGGCTGTTGCGGTCCCTGAGGTCGAGCCTCGGGGTCACAGTAGAGCAGCACGAGCAGCTCCTAGAGGACATCAAACTGAGCACGGACAAGAACTACCAGACCTACAAGCAGGTCGTCTTTGAGTCCATGGTCGATGGTCGCATCGATGATGATGAGATGGGGATGCTCGAGTCCCTTAGGCAGAGCCTAGGCATATCTGATGCCATACACGCCAAGGTCTTTGAGGATGTGAAGAAGCAGAAGGGATGCTGAGGCCTATTTCTTCGCGAGCGTGATGGCGTCCAGCCTTGCCATCTGGCCCTTCCAGTTGCTCACATGGACGACGGGTTGCTCGTCCTGGATCAAGTAGACGATGGTGTCGTTGTCGTAGCCTGCACAGGGCTTGTTGTCCGGTAACGATGCGAAGACCGTGGCCACCACATCGCTATTGGCCAGCATGCTGACCTGTCCCTCCGAGAAGGGCGGCATCGTGCTGACATTGCCTGCGTTGTCGTTCACCATGGGGACCTTCGGGGCAAGATAGAGCACGGTTATGAACTGCGGCGGGGCCTCGCCGTTCTTGTCGTCCATGAAGGCGAACTCCCAACGGGGCATGAACTTGCCCTGCTGGCCCAGCATCACGGTCCCGTCCTTGTCGAGGGCGGCGCCAAATATCCTGACGAGCTTCACAGCCGGGTTCTTGGCCTTGGCCTTGGCGATGGCCTCGTCCAGCTTGTCCCGCATCTTGAACTTCTGCGGTTCCGGTAGGACGAACATGCATTGTGGATGGGAGGACGGCTATAAAAAAGGATTCCATTCTGGGAAAGGAGGCCGGGCCCGAAGGCCCGGCCACTGACAAGAGACCTACCTGAGGGTGGACAGTTTCTTCTCGATGGTCTTGTTGAGCTTGTCTATCTTCTCCTCGTTGGCCTTGATGGCCTTCTTGATCTCCTCGACGCGGTTCTCCTGCGCGTCCAGCTTGTCGACGTACTTGGCCCTGAGCTTCTCCTCCTTGGTGGAGCTGCCGAGCGCCTGGAGGTTCTCCCTCAGCCGGTCCTGCTCCTCTGTGATCTGGTCCATCTCGTTCTGCATCTCGCTGTTCTCGTTCGCCAGCTCGTTTATCTGGCATTGCAGGTCGATGATCTCCTTGACGTCGCCGAAGTCCTTCTTGTTGATGTAATTGTTGTCGAGGTACCACTTGATGGTGTCGACGCCCTGGGACCGGATCTCCTCCTGGTACGTCCTCTGGAATGTCTCCCGGACCTTGAACTTCGCAGTGGTCTTGGGGTCCACCTTGAACTTCCAGCGGTGGTATGTCTCGGTCTCCTCGGTGGGCTTCTGGGTGACCTTCTCGTCGATCTTGTACTCCGTCTTGGGGTGCTCGATCACCAGTTCCACGGGCTCCTTCTTCTTGTTCTGGACCTCGTACTCGCACTCCTTCCATTCGAGGTACTGCTTCTGGAAGTAGTAGTTCGCGATGCTTATGACCTCCAGGTTGCTCCCGTTGTCGTACTTCTCTGCCACGACGACTCCAAGGTCGACGGAATAGGCGATGTGGTTCTCGCCGGCCACGGTCGTGTAGGGCAGGATGGCCTCGCCGACATAGGTCCCCTCGTCGAGAACTAGTATGGGGCCCCGTTCTAGCACCGCGCCCGTGTCGTTCTTGATGCGCATGGTCACGACGGGGTTCCTGGGCATCTTCTGGTTGTTGTAGACGTGCTCTTTGAGGCAGCTTATATTCGCCTGAAGGATCGGCACCATGGCGCTCTGGCCGCGCTTCACAGTGACCGGGGTGCTGATGTCGTATTTGAAGAACTCGCCCATCTCGACGGTCCTGGTGGCGACCGCAACGGAGCGGTCCATGGAGGGCTCCGGGGATGCGGGGGTCTTGGCGACGGTCTGAGCCATGGCACCGTAGTCGGCCTTCATCTTGGCCTTCTTCCCCATGGGCCGGGCCGGGGCAATCTTACCCGCGATCCCGTTCATGTCCATCTCGCCTGATTCCTCGCAGGGCATGTCCACGCATTCCTCTTCCACCTCCTTATCCTCGGACATGAGCATGCCCGTGGCCAGGGCCTCGGTCTGTGACTCCAGCTCCACCGGGGCCGATACCGTCCTGACCTCCTCCCGGACCATGGGCCTTGGGACGAACCTCGGCGTGTAGATGTCGTAGATGAACGAGATGGGCTTGCCGGCCACGAGGCTAAGCCCTATGTCCTTGAGGTCCTCGTCCATCTGGTTGTCGATGATGCCCCAGGCCTGGAGCACGGTCTTCTTCTTGTCGAAGGCCAGCCTGTAGCTGACGCGCCAGGACGGCATGGATGTAATGTAGCTGACCGAGATGTCATGGTCGTCCCCGTCCAGGAATATGGTCACGGCCTTGGTGTTCTTCTTCCTCTCCGATGTGACGGCGCTAAGGTAGAAGTCCAGGTCCTCCTTGGCCTCGGGGTCCGTTATCTCGACATCCTCGATCCTCTTGACGGCTATGGACCGGATCTTGCCCGCGGCATCCTTCAGGACAACGAAGTTCTCCTGCTCCAATACCTGTCCCTGGCCCGTGAGCTTCCTCTCCTCCTGGGTCCCGACGACCGTGCCAGCATAGGCCTTGTCCACGGTCTCTAGCCTTACGGTATAGCCCTTGAGCTGCCTCAAGAGGCCCACCATGGCCTCGCATTCCGGGACCGTGATGGCCTTTTCGGCCAGCAGGCGGGTGACGTCCTCGGCCGTCTCATATGAGATGCCCGTGACCCGGCCTTTGCCCATGTCGAAGATGCACAGGCTCTTCAGGATGTCGTCCATGTTGCTCTTCTTGAAGCTGAGCTTCAGGGGCTCCCGGCCCGTGAACTTCAAGCCGCGCTCGATGAAACCTACGCCGTGTTTGTAGAGTACCATACGTCTTACTGGTAATGCCATACAACTCTCCCCCCAATCGCATTCGGTGGTAGTTGGAGGGAATGCCCCAGGTTGGTAATAAACATTCGGTAGTTTTGGGACCGTGGGGTGAAATCTAATCTGGATAACTAGTGATTTTATCAAAATGAAAGGATAATATCACTAGAAAATCTTTTATAGGTCTAGTCTTGTTGGGTAATATAAGTATAAGAAGATAATAATAATAGGAGAGGATTTGGAGTGAGTAACAGGACGAAAAGGATTCTGTGCTTGAGCATTATGACCTTGATGCTGACCGTAGGGTTCCTTCCATTTGTGCCCACGGTCTCGGCAACGAACGATCCACCGGTCGGGTTCGGAACATACCATGTTCTAGCCATGAACGATTGGACCGTAAAGGATGCCAGGTCGTATGTGCCCACGGGCGGTCCCACCTATACCATAATAATGGATGCCGGGAACGTCATCGTTGCAAACGGAGGGACGCTGACCCTTGATCACGTTAATATTCAATTCACCTTGGGCGGCGACGGCCAGCATGGAATTGTGGTCCAGGCCGGCGGAACGCTCATCATGAAGAACAAAGCCACCATAACTCCAACAGCACCTTCATTCCCGAGGACATTCTTCTGTGGCTTCCTGGCTGGTTCGACCATCTCGATAGACAACTCAGCGATCTCAGCACCGGGAGGGAGGGTCCTTGGGTCCCCGTACCCCTGGAACACGGGTATCTATATCGGGACATCGAACATCACGGTCAATCTACTTCAAGCGTCAAACAATGGGAATGGACTCGATGTGCCCCTTGTTTATAATGACGCGGACGGCGTCGTGTTCAAGAACTCCTCTTTCTATAACATTAAAAATGATGCCATTGTTGCCAACAGGTCCACTACAATATATGACAGTATTATACTGTATTCGGGCCCTGCCGGGTGGGAAGGGGCTGGTGTTTATGTAGCACCTGAGTCCAGCCTCAAGATGGGCACCGTGGATATCGCCGGGGAAGCAGAAGGGGTCTGGAGTTATGGCGACGTTACGATGGACCACTGCAGGTTACACAATAACACGTACCAAGGGATATATGGGGAAGCCGGTAGCACGTTCACAATAAAGAACACCGAGATACCAGATAACTATGATGGAATTTATTTAGTGAATGGGGCCTCGGCGACATTGACGGGCAATGACCGCATCTACTATAACGGAAGATATGGGCTGGCTATGGAGAACCTCGCATATGCGAATGTCACCGATGCAAGGATCAGCTTCAATCCCGAATCGAATATCTATACATCGGATAGCATCCTCGATATGACCAGGGTAACGGTTGAGGATGCAGGGTCAAATTCTCCAAGCTTGGAGCTTGGCATCCTTAGCCAGGCCACTATAAAGGATTCGAACCTCATCACCAAAGGCTGGGGTACGTTTGTTCATGTGTATGTATGGGGCGGTAGCACTCTCAATATGACCAGAACTACATTGGATGGGGCCTCCACTGCAATGAATTTATTGACGGAAAGGAGCACATATGTGGAATTAGAGAAAGATACATTCCTAGGTGGTTGGGGAGAGATCTTGGCCGG